>Ga0210379_10000723_pt1 | contig 11219 bp, 8 predicted proteins | sample PLMedo_2_FD_155468 | JGI IMG/M metagenome (GOLD analysis project Ga0210379, IMG submission 155468) | Groundwater sediment microbial communities from an aquifer in East River, Colorado, USA - PLM4_32_coex redo | ecosystem: Environmental > Terrestrial > Soil > Riparian zone | place: USA: East... | reverse complement strand
CGAGAAGCAGTTCGAGGTGCTTTCGACCAATGGCGACACGTTCCTGGGCGGCGAGGACTTCGACCAGCGCCTGATCGACCACATCGTTACCGAGTTCAAGAAGGAAGCGGGCGTCGACCTGTCGAAAGACGTGCTCGCGCTGCAGCGTCTCAAGGACGCGGCCGAGAAGGCGAAGATCGAGCTCTCGTCCTCGCAGCAGACCGAGATCAACCTGCCCTACATCACCGCGGACGCCTCGGGGCCCAAGCACCTGGCCATGAAGATCACGCGCGCCAAGTTCGAGGCGCTGGTCGACGAGCTGATCGAGAGGACCATCGAGCCCTGCCGCATCGCCATCAAGGACGCGGGCGTAAAGGTTGCGGACATCGCCGACGTGATCCTGGTCGGTGGCCAGACGCGCATGCCAAAGGTGGTCGACAAGGTGCGCGAATTCTTCGGCAAGGAGCCGAGGAAGGACGTCAACCCCGACGAGGCAGTGGCCGTCGGTGCCGCAATCCAGGCGGGCGTGCTGAAGGGCGACGTCAAGGACGTGCTGCTGCTCGACGTGACGCCGCTGTCGCTCGGCATCGAGACGCTGGGCGGCGTGATGACCAAGCTCATCAACAAGAACACCACCGTCCCGACCAAGGCGCAGCAGGTGTTCTCCACCGCCGACGACAATCAGAACGCGGTGACGATCCACGTGCTGCAGGGCGAGCGAGAGGTGGCCTCGGGCAACAAGTCACTGGGGCAGTTCAACCTCACCGACATCCCGCCGGCGCCGCGCGGCATGCCGCAGATCGAGGTCACCTTCGATATCGACGCCAACGGCATCCTGCACGTGACGGCCAAGGACAAGGCCACCAGCAAGGAGAACAAGATCAAGATCCAGGCGAGCTCGGGCCTGAACGAGGCCGAGATCCAGCGCATGGTGAAGGACGCCGAGGCGCACGCCGAGGAGGACCGCAAGGCTCTCGAGCTGGTGAACGCGCGCAACGCCTGCGAGGCGCTGGTGCATACGGTGAAGAAGTCGCTGGGCGAGCACGGCGACAAGCTGGACGCCGGCGAGAAGGAGAAGATCGAGGCCGCGCTGAAGGAAGCCGAGGGCGCCCTGAAGTCCGAGAACAAGGCCGACATCGAGTCGAAGGCCGAGGCGCTGGCGAAGGCCGCGCAGAAGCTGGGCGAGAAGGTGTACGCCGAGAGCCAGAAGCAGGCTCAGGGCGCAGCCGCGGAGCAGCCGGCCGCCGGCGAGGCGAAGAAGGACGACGGCAACGTGGTCGATGCCGAGTTCACGGAAGTCAAGGACAAGAAGGCTGGTTGAACGCATTGACGTCTGACGGCATTCGGGCGGCCGCGTAAGCGCGCCGCCCGTTTTGCTGTCTGGGAAGGCAAATGGCGAAGCGCGACTACTACGAAGTGCTGGGTGTGAACCGGGACGCCCCCGAGGAGGACATCAAGAAGGCGTACCGCAAGCTCGCCATGAAGTGGCACCCGGACCGCAACCCGGACAACCCCAAGGCGGAAGAGCACTTCAAGGAGGCGAAGGAAGCCTACGAGATGCTGTCGGATGCGCAGAAGCGCAGCGCCTACGACCAGTACGGGCACGTCGGCATCGACCCGCAAGCCGGCATGGCTGGCGCCGCAGGCGGCATGGGTGGCTTTGGCGACATCTTCAACGACATTTTCGGCGACATTTTCGGCGGCGCCCGCGGCAGCCGCTCCAACGTGTTCCGCGGTGCGGACCTGCGCTACAACCTCGAAATCACGCTCGAGCAGGCGGCGCATGGCTTCGAGACGCGCATCCGCATCCCGACCATGGCGCAGTGCGAGACCTGCCATGGCAGCGGCGCCAAGGCCGGCACGCAGCCGCAGACCTGCCCCACCTGCCGCGGCGCGGGCCAGGTGCGCGTATCGCAGGGGCCCTTCTCGATCGCGCAGACCTGCCCGCGCTGCCATGGGGCGGGCAAAATCATCCCCAACCCTTGCGCCACCTGCGGTGGCAGCGGGCGCATCAAGCACCAGAAGACGCTGTCGGTGAAGGTCCCGGCCGGCGTCGACGAAGGCGACCGCGTGCGCCTGTCCGGCGAGGGCGAACCGGGCGTGAACGGCGGCCCGGCGGGCGACCTCTACGTGCAGGTGCACATCAAGCCGCACGCGGTGTTCCAGCGCGACCACGACGACCTGCACTGCGAGATGCCGGTGTCGTTCACCGCCGCGGCGCTGGGCGGCGATATCGAGATCCCGACGCTCGACGGCAGCGCGCGCATCAAGGTGCCGGCCGAAACGCAGAGCGGCAAGACCTTCCGCCTGCGCGGCAAAGGCATCAAGGGCGTGCGCAGCCATACGCCGGGCGACCTGTTCTGCCACGTGGTGGTCGAGACTCCGGTGAACCTGACCGCGCGGCAGAAGGAACTGCTGCACGAATTCGAGGCAATCAGCCAGAAGGATGTGGCGCGCCACAATCCGCGCAGCAAATCCTGGTTCGACACGGTAAAAGAATTCTTCGAGGGCTGAGGTGAAGCGCGCCGCCGCCGCGATCCTCCTGCTGGCGGCCTGCACGGCGCAGGCGCAAGGCATCACCTCGCTCACCGTGGCCCTCGGCCAATCCGCGCCGCTCTCCGGCCCGTCGCAGAGCCTGGGCGAAGACCTGCGCAACGGCGCCCTCGCCTATCTCCGCATGCTGAACGACGCCGGCGGCGTGCATGGGCGCCGCATCGAGCTTGCCACGCTGGATGACGGCGGCGACGCCAAGCGCGCGCTGGCCAACACGCAGCGCCTGGTCGAGCAGTTGCGCGTGTTCGCGCTGCTCGCCTATGCCGGCCCGAGCCTGTCGCGCGAGCTGCTGGCCTATGTGCAACAGTCCCGTGCGCCGCTTTTCGCACCCGCCACCGGCGCGGAGTTGGCGCGCCTACCGGGCCGCTCCGTGGTGACCGTGCGTGCCAGCCACGCCGAGGAACTCGACCAGGCCGTCGAGCACTACGCCCGGCTGGGATTGAAGCGCTTCGCGCTGGCGACCGGCGACGAGGCCATGGATGCAGAGTCCCGCGAGGCCTTCGCGCGCACGCTGAAGAAGCGCGGCCTGTCGCCCGCCGCGAACCACGGCGAGGCCGACGTGATCCTGGTCCTCGCGGCGCTGCAGCCCGCGGCCGACCTGGTGGCGAAGCTCAAGCGCTCGCGACCCGCGGCGCAGATCGTCGTGCTGTCGCTCGCGGAGGCGGCGCCGCTCGCAAGCATGCTCGGTCGGGACGGCGCCGGCGTCGTGCTGTCGATGGTGGTGCCACCGCTGGAACGCATCTCGCTCCCGGTGGTCGCCGATTACCGCGTGGCCATCGAGGCGGAAACCGGACGCAAGGCGTATTCCGCGGCGTCGCTCGAGGCGTACATCGGCGCCAAGGTATTTGCCGAGGCCGTGCGCCGGGCCGGCCCGGCGCTCACGCGCGAGGCCCTGATGAAGGCGCTGGAGTCGATGTCGGCGTACGACGCCGGCGGCTACGTGCTCAACTACGGTCGCGGCGACCGCCAGGGCAGCTCACGCAGCGAGCTCGCGGTCATCGGTCGCGACGGCAGGCTGCTGCATTAGCGGAGGCGCCAAGTGGTGACATGCGGCCCGTCCTCGAGGATCACGCCGCTGTCTTCCAGTTCCTTGCGGATTCGGTCTGCCTCCGCAAAGTTTTTCGCTTTGCGGGCGGCAAGTCGGGCTTCAATTAATTTCTGAATGGATTCCGGCGTGTGGGTCACGCTGCTGACACCGTGAGCGGTAGCCGGTTCAAACGTTGCGATTCCCGTTCCCGTTGTGGCCATTCCCTGCAAGAACATTTCAGCCCGACGACCCAACAGCCCAAGTAGACCTGCAAGGGACTTCAGCAGGCGCGCACTCTGCTCCGAGCGGCTTCTATTGACTTCGTTCGCCAGATCAAACAGTACGGCGACTGCCTCAGGCGTATTGAAGTCGTCATCCATTGCTTCCCGGAACTGCTTTGCGCGGGTGTCAGCCCAGTCGATTGGTTCTGGCACAACGTCGAATCCCTTGAGCGCTGTGTAGAGCCGAGTAAGCGCCTGTCTAGCGTCGTCCAGATTCTGGTCCGTGTGGTTCAGCGGGCTGCGGTAATGCGCCCTCAGAATGAAAAAACGTACCACCTCTGCGTCGTAGCGCTTGAGGATGTCGCGGATAAGGAAGAAATTGCCCAGCGACTTGGACATCTTTTCCTCGTCCACGCGCACGAAACCGTTGTGCATCCAGTAGTTGACGAAAGGCCGTCCACTCACGCCGACCGACTGCGCGATCTCGTTCTCATGGTGCGGGAACTGCAGGTCCTGTCCGCCGCCGTGGATGTCGAAATGCTCGCCGAGCAGCTGGCAGCTCATCGCGGAGCACTCGATGTGCCAGCCGGGCCGCCCCTCGCCCCAGGCCGAGCCCCATTTCGGCTCTCCGGGTTTGGCGCGCTTCCAAAGCACGAAATCCAGCGGATCCTCCTTGGTCCGGTCCACGTCCACGCGCTCGCCCGCGCGCAGCTCGTCGAGGCTCTTGCCGGACAGCCTGCCGTAACCGGGGAAGCGGCGCACGGCGAAGTTGACGTCGCCGGAGGTGGACTGGTAGGCGAGCCCCTTGCGCTTCAGGACTTCGATCATGGCGAGCATCTGCGGCACGTATTGCGTAGCGCGCGGCTCGTGATCCGGCTTGAGCACGCCGAGCGCGGCGGCATCCTCGTCCATCGAGCGGATGAACCGCTCGCTCAGCGCCTCCGGCGGTTCGCCGTTCTCCGCTGCGCGCTTCATGATCTTGTCGTCGATGTCGGTGATATTGCGCACGTAGGTGACGCGCAGGCCGCTGGCGCGCAGCCAGCGCTGCACCATGTCGAAAACCACCAGCACGCGGGCGTGGCCGAGGTGGCAGTAGTCGTACACCGTCATGCCGCACACGTACATGCGCACTTCGCCCGGGCGTATCGGCACGAAGTCCTGCTTGGCGCGCGCTAGCGTGTTGTAGATCCTGAGCATCCGGCGGCAGGTAGAGGACGCGGCGCCGCTCTGTTGTGAACGCGCGGGGCTTAGTCTAGAATGAGCAAGTTTGCGTAGATCCTTGAAAACTATAACACAATGCGCGTTTCGCCCATGCCGCACCTGAGCTTTGCCGCCTTCGCTGCCGCGATTATCCTGGCGTCGCCCTTCGCGCGTGCAGACGATCTCGCCGAGGCAAGCAAGTTGCTCAAGGCCGGGCAGCACCAGCAGGCACTCGAGCGCGTCAACAAGATTCTGGCGGACAAGCCCAAGGATCCGCAGGCGCGCTTCCTGAAAGGGCTCATCTACACCGAGCAGGGCAACACGCGCGACGCCATCGAGATGTTCGAGAGGCTGACGAAGGAATACCCGGAGTTGCCCGAGCCCTACAACAACCTTGCGGTGATCTACGCCTCGCAGGGCCAGTACGATAAGGCGCGCTCCGCGCTGGAACAGTCCATCCGCACCCATCCCAGCTACGCCATCGCCTACGAAAACCTCGGCGACGTGTACGCCAAGCTCGCCAGCCAGGCCTATGACAAGGCGCTGAAGCTCGACTCCTCCAACGCCGGGGCGCAGAACAAGCTCGCGCTGGTGCGCGACCTGGCTGGCGGGGCACCGCGAGCGGCGGCGGCCACCACGGTAGCCGGCGCGGAAGCCAAGCCTTCCGCGCCGCAAGCCACGCCCGCCGCCGTGAAACCGGCGCCGCAAGCCGCCGTAGCGGGCAAGGACGAGGTGCTCGAAGCCGTGCAAGGCTGGTCGCAAGCGTGGTCGCGCAAGGACGTGGACGGCTACCTTGCGTTCTACGCGAAGGATTTCCACACACCGAAAGGCGAATCACGCGCCGACTGGGAGAAGGGCCGGCGCGCGCGCATCCTTGCGCCGAAGAGCATTTCAGTGACCGTGGATGCAGCGCGCGTCGCCCGCGATGGCGAGGCGCGCGCCAAGGTCACTTTCCGGCAAGCGTACAAATCCGACGCCCTCAGCTCGCGCAACACCAAGACGCTGGTGATGGTGAAATCGGAGGACGGGCGCTGGCGCATCCAGCAGGAACAGGTGGCGAACTGATGCGCGCCGCAGCGGCCGCGCTGCTCCTGCAGTTGCTTACCTGCGGCGCGCTGGCGGCGTCCCCGGAGCCCGCGCTGTCCGGTGTGGTCGAGGCGATCGAATCGAACCGGCTGGACCTCGCCTTGCAGCGCGTGGAGCGGCTGATCGCCGAGCATCCCAACTTCCGCCTGGCGCACCTGATCCGCGGCGACTTGCTGATGGCCCGCACCCGCCCGCTCGAAACCTTCGGCAACGTGGTGAAGACCGTGCCGCAGGAAAAGGTGGACGACCTGCGCGCGGAGGCGCTGGTGCGCCTGAACGCGCTGCGCGATCGCCCGGGCTCGGGGCGCCTGCCGCGCGCCGTACTGCAGCTGCATGCCGGCCAGAAGCACGCGCTGGTGGTCGATTCGCGCCGCTCGCGGCTTTACGTGTTCGAGAACGTCGGTGGCCGCCCGCAGTTCGTCGCCGACTACTATGTGACACTCGGCAAGCGCGGCGTGGACAAGACCCGCGAGGGCGACCAGAAGACGCCGCTCGGCGTGTATCACGTCACCGCCAGCCTGCCGCGGCAGAAATTGTCCGACTTCTACGGCGCCGGCGCCTACCCGATCAACTATCCCAACGAGTGGGACAAGCAACGCGGCCGCGACGGCTACGGCATCTGGGTGCACGGCACGCCGCCGGACACCTACAGCCGCCCACCGCGCGCGAGCGACGGCTGCATCGTGCTCGCCAACCCGGACCTGCTCTCGGTCGGGCGCTTCATGCAGGTGGGCACGACGCCGGTGATCATCGCGAGCGAGATCGAGTGGGCCGATGCCGCCGCCCTGGAAGCGGAGCGCGTGGCGCTTGCCGGCGCCGTGGAACGCTGGCGCACCGACTGGGAGAGCCGCGACACGGAGCGCTATCTCGCGCACTACGCGCCGGGCTTTCGCGCCGGGGCGCAGGACCTGGCCGCCTGGGCAGCGCACAAACGCGGCGTCAATGCCGCCAAGCAGTGGATCCGGGTGAGCCTGTCGCGCGTTGCGATGTTCCGCTATCCGAGCGAGTCCGATTTCGTGGTGGTCACGTTCGAGCAGGAATACCACTCCAGCAACCTTTCCAACACCATGTTCAAGCGCCAGTACTGGCAGAAGCAGGACGGCCGCTGGCGCATTCTCTACGAAGGCACCGCGTGAGACTCAAATTGCTGAACCTCTGGAAGCCCCTGGTCATGCTCTCGGCCGCCGCTGCCTCTCCGGGAGCGCTGGCCGCCGATCCGCAGGTGGACCTGAAGACCAACGTCGGCACGATTCGCCTCGAGCTCTACCCCGCCAAGGCGCCGAAGACCGTCGAGAACTTCCTGCAGTACGTGAAGGACGGGCACTACAACGGCACGGTGTTTCACCGCGTGATCCCCGGCTTCATGATCCAGGGCGGCGGCTTCGATCGCAGCTACAAGCAGAAGCCGACGCGCGATCCGATTCCGAACGAGGCGAAGAACGGGCTGACCAACGATCTCGGCACTATTGCGATGGCGCGCACCAACGCGCCGCACTCTGCCTCGGCGCAGTTCTTCATCAACGCGAAAGGCAACGACTTCCTGAATGCCGCATCCGCGCAGGACGGCTGGGGATACGTGGTGTTCGGCAAGGTGGTGTCCGGGCTCGACGTGGTGATGAACATCGCCAAGACCCCTACAGGCCCGGGCGGCCCGTTCCCGACCGACGTGCCGCGCCAGCCGGTCGTCATCGAGTCGGCGACGCTCGTCGGCAAGTAAGGCCCGGCCGCGTGCCGGCCACGCTGTTCATCTCGGACCTGCACCTCTCGGGCGAACGCCCGGCGATCAACCAGCGCTTCTTCGCCTTCCTGCGCGAGCAGGCGACGCGCGCCAGCGTGCTCTATGTACTCGGCGACCTGTTCGAGTACTGGATCGGCGACGAGGAGCTGGATGCCGCGGACGCCGATCCGCTGGGACGCAAGGTGGCGGAGGCGTTCGGGACGCTGACGCGCACGGGAATCGGCGTGCGCCTGATGCACGGCAACCGCGACTTCCTGCTCGGCAAGCGGTTCTGCGAAGTGAGTGGCGCCCGCCTGCTGGAGGACCCCTCGGTGGAAAAGGTCGGCGGGGCGAGGACGCTGTTGATGCACGGCGACACGCTGTGTACCGACGACCTCGACTACCAGGTCTGGCGCAGGATCGCACGCTCACGCGACTGGCAGCGCGAATTCCTGGCAAAGGCACTGCCCGAACGGCGTAAGGCGCTGCAGGCGCTGCGCGAGAAGAGCAAGGAAGTGGTCGGCGCCAAGCCGGCCGAGATCATGGACGTGAACGAGGGCGCGGTGCGCGAGGCGCTGCGCGGGCACAGCCTGACGCGCCTGGTGCACGGCCACACCCACCGGCCGGCGCGCCATGAGCTGGAAGTGGACGGCCGGCGCTGCGAGCGCTGGGTGCTGCCGGACTGGTACGAGCGCGGTGGCTACCTCGCCATCGACGACGCCGGGCCGCGCCTGGTCAGCTTCTAGGCGAGACCTCGCTCCAGGTCCGCCTTCAGGTCAGCGACAGATTCCAGCCCGACCGCGACCCGCAACAGCCCCTCCGTGATGCCCGCCGCCGCGCGCGCCGCAGCAGAAATGCGGCCGTGCGTGGTAGTCGCCGGATGCGTGATGGTGGTCTTCACGTCGCCGAGGTTGCCGGTGATCGAGATCAGCCGCGTCGAGTCGATCACCTTCCATGCCGCCTCGCGCCCGCCCTTCACTTCGAAGGCAACCACGGCGCCGGCAGTGCGCTGCTGCCGCCGGGCGAGGGCATGTTGCGGATGGGACTCGAGGCCCGGATAGAACACCCGTGCCACCTTCGGGTGCCGCTCGAGCCACCGCGCCAGTTCGAGAGCGCGCTCGGATTGCGCCAGCATGCGCAGTTCCAGCGTCTCCATCCCCTTCAGTATCACCCAGGCGTTGAACGGCGAAAGCGACGGGCCTGCCGTGCGCAGGAAGCCGAATACGCCGTCCATCACCAGCGCCTTCGAGCCGAGCACCGCGCCGCCCATCACCCGGCCCTGTCCGTCCAGGTACTTGGTGGCGGAATGGATTACCAGGTCCGCGCCGAGCGCAAGCGGCCGCTGCAGCGCTGGGGTGCAGAAACAGTTGTCCACAGCGAGTAGTGCGCCGGCCTTTTTCGCCACCGCGGCGATCGCGCCGATGTCCGAGATCTCGGTGAGCGGATTGGACGGCGTCTCGAGGAACAGCAGCCTGGTGTTCGGGCGCAGCGCCTTTTCCCACTCGCGCACGTCGGTCGGCGAGACGAACGTCGTCTCCAGTCCAAAGCGCGCGAGGACCCCGGAGAACAGTTGCACCGTGGAGCCAAACACCGCGCTGGAGCACACCACGTGATCGCCCGCCTTGAGCAGGGCCATCGCGGTGGCGAGGATGGCCGACATGCCCGTCGCGGTGGCGACGCAGGCCTCGGCGCCCTCGAGCGCCGCAAGCCGGTCCTGGAACATCGATACCGTGGGATTGGTGAAGCGGGAGTAGACGAAGCCCTCTTCCCCGCCCGTGAAACGCGCGGCGGCCTGCGCCGCACTGTCGAACACGAAGCTCGACGTGAGGAACAGGGCCTCGGAATGCTCTTGGAATTCGGTGCGTCTCTGCCCGGCACGCACACTCAGGGTCGCAAGCTCGAACGTGTCTGTCATGGTCCTCGTCCTTGCCTGCGGGCGCCGGAAAAACAAAAACCCGGCCAAGCGGACCGGGTTTCGTCGGCACGCTTTAGCTGCATTTTTAACGCGCCCGCAAGCTGTGGCTCAAATCGGCGCGAACGGCACTATACCAAATTCATGGCGCGGTGACCAGATTGAGGTCGAGCTGGGCGATGTCGCCGTCCTCGCCCGAGTCGCGCGCCGCGTCGCGCCGCACCTCGATGGTGTGCAGGTAGTCGCTGGTGATGTCGCCGGTGATGTAATTGCCGTCGAAGCAGGAAGTCTCGAAATTCTTCAGCTTCGGGTTCACCTGGCGCACAGCGTCCTTGAGCGCCTCGAGCTCCTGGTAGATCAGCGCGTCGGCGCCGATCTCGCGCCCCACCTCGTCCTCGCTGCGGTGGGCGGCGATCAGCTCGGCGCGTGTCGGCATGTCGATGCCGTAGACGTTCGGGAAGCGCACGGGCGGCGCCGCCGAGGCGAAATACACCTTGCGCGCGCCGGCTTCGCGCGCCATCTGCACGATCTCGCGGCTGGTGGTGCCGCGCACGATGGAGTCGTCCACCAGCAGCACGTTCTTGCCTTTGAATTCCATGCCGATGGTGTTCAACTTCTGGCGCACCGAACGCCGGCGCACCGCCTGCCCGGGCATGATGAAGGTGCGGCCGATGTAGCGGTTCTTGACGAATCCCTCGCGGTACGGCAGGCCCAACCCCTGAGCCATCTGCATCGCCGAGGGCCGGCTGGAATCCGGAATCGGAATCACCACGTCGATGTCCAGATGACGGTAGTCGCTGCGTATTTTCTGCGCAAGCTTTTCTCCCATCACCAGGCGCGACTCGTACACCGAAGCGCCGTCGATCAGGGAATCCGGTCGTGCCAGGTAGACGAACTCGAAGATGCAGGGATTGAGCGAAGTGTGCTCGGCGCACTGCTGGCTGTGGAAATTGCCCGCGTCGTCGATGAACACTGCCTCGCCCGGCGCGATGTCGCGCAGCAACGTGAAGCCGAGCGCGTCGACCGCCACCGATTCCGAGGCCACCATGTACTCGGTACCGCGCTCGGTCTCGTTGTACCCAATCACCGCGGGGCGGATGCCGAAGGGATCGCGGAAGGCGAGCACCCCGTGGCCGGCGATCATGGCGATCACCGCATAGGCGCCGCGCACGCGCCGGTGCACATTGGCCACCGCGCGGAAAATGGTCTGCGGGTCCAGGCGCAGCTTGACCGAGGCCTTCTCCAGCTCGTGCGCCAGCACGTTGAGCAGTACCTCCGAGTCGGAGTTGGTGTTGATGTGGCGCAGGTCCTGACGGAACATCTCCTCCTTCAGCTGGTCGGAGTTGGTCAGGTTGCCGTTGTGCCCGAGCACGATGCCGAAGGGCGAGTTGACGTAGAACGGCTGCGCCTCGGCCGAATTGGACGCCGAGCCGGCGGTCGGGTAGCGGCAATGGGCGATGCCCATGCCGCCGGGCAGCGAGCGCATGTCGCGGGTGCGGAACACGTCCCGCACCTGCCCATTGC
>Ga0210379_10000721_pt1 | contig 11225 bp, 10 predicted proteins | sample PLMedo_2_FD_155468 | JGI IMG/M metagenome (GOLD analysis project Ga0210379, IMG submission 155468) | Groundwater sediment microbial communities from an aquifer in East River, Colorado, USA - PLM4_32_coex redo | ecosystem: Environmental > Terrestrial > Soil > Riparian zone | place: USA: East... | reverse complement strand
CAAATTGATGCCAGTTTTCGCCGGCTTGACTTTCGACCCAAACAAAATCATCGTCTTCTTTGATTATTTTTTTTCCTTTTAGGTCAATATGAATTACCAAAGCTTCAATGTCTTTGGTTAAAAGCATATTGCTTCCGCCGCCCAGAATGAATTTTTTCTTCGACTTGTTTTGCTCTAAAATGGTTTTCAAATCGGGAACACTTTGTGCAGCAACAAATTGTTCGGCTTTGGCTTCAATGCCAAAAGTATTGTAGTTTTTTAAAGAAAAATTATGTAATATCTCCATGAAGAATGGTAATTAAGTAGCGTTTCGTTTTTTGAAATTATTCGGATTCTAAAGCTCGGTTGATGAAATCATTAAAAGGTTTTAGTGCTATCATTTTTTCAACCATTATGGGAACAAAATCTTTTTGGGTAACCAATTTGGTGTCGAATTTTTGTGTAGCGGTAAAGCTTTTTAATTTTAAAAATTCAATCGCAGGATTGTCTTTTTCATAGCCTCTTGGAGGGTTTTTCAAAGTTGTATTTTCGTCTCTATTCAAGTTTTTATAAATAGATTGAAATGTTTTGTTGTTTAGAATTTCTTGCAAATCGTCATAGAAAAAGTTAATCTCTTTCCTAACTTTTTGAAGTTGATCGGGTTGTGGGCTGTATAAACCACCCCCAACAAAACATTTTCCATTTTCTATATGAAGGTAATATCCAGCAGTTTCCACGTTTTTTGCGCCAGCAGAAATCCAAATTCCCAAATGTGCTTTGTATGGCGATTTGTCTTTAGAAAATCTGATGTCGCGATTGATTCTAAAAGTACAATTTTTTACTTCCAGCATTTCCAGTGAAGGGTCGAGTGGTTTCATCGCATCAAGAAAATCAGCGATTAATTGATAATAGTCTTTCTTTACGGCTTCGTAGAGTTTCTTGTTTTCCAGAAACCAATCTCTATTGTTGTTGGCCTTTAAGTCTTCTAGGAATTGTAAGGTGTCTTTTGAAAGCATGGGCCTATTATTGTAATTGTTTTTTTAAATCTTCTTCACTGGTGAATCCGGATTTCTGCCATTTTATTACTTTGTTTTCATAAAGTACTAAGGTAGGAAGTTCGCTGATTTTTAATTCCTGCATGATGGTTTTATTTTCGTCGGCATTCAATCGAATGATAACTACTTTGTCTGCCATGTCTTTTTGCATTTGCAAAATATAAGGCTGCATTTTTTTGCAAGGTGCACACCAAGGCGCATAAAAGTTAATTAATACTTTTTTGTCTGAGTTGAGTAATTCTGCATATTCTTGGCTGCAAACACCAATAATTTTATCGTCTGGTTTTGAGAAACCCGCTGCTTCCCATTTTAATATTCCGCCATCAAGATTATAAATAGTTTTAAAACCCAAGTCGGCCAATTTATTGGCAGCTTTGATACTTCTTCCTCCTATTTTGCAATATACAAAAACGGGTTTTGTTTTGTCATACTTATCTGTTTTTAAAACAAAACTATCGCTAAGCCAGTCTACGTTATCAGAGTTTTCGATATGTCCTGTCGCGTATTCCTCGGATGTGCGGACATCAAGAATTTGTGCTTTTGGAGTGGTGTTTATTTTCTCTGAATAGGATGCAACATCAATGGTTTTGACATTAGGTGACGTTTGTCCGTTGCAAGAAAATAGAATAAAGGATATAATGAATAGGTATAGGTGATTTGTTTTCATTGGGGTGTAAGTGTTATTATAATTGGTGTAAAATTAATCAAATTTTGCTTTTTTTGGACTTTAAGGAATCGTAAATAAAAGTTATAAATTAAAGATCGTATAACTCTGGTGTGTCGATTTTACGATTGCTTCCGTCCGTTCGGGGTGTGTGTCTGATATAAAAAGTTGACCAAAGGTGTCTTTGTTGACCATTTCTATGATTTTGGCTACGCGGCTTTCGTCTAATTTATCAAAGATGTCATCAAAAAGTAGAATGGGTTTTACACCACTTTGTTTCTTTAGGAATTCAAATTGAGCGAGTTTCAAAGCAATCAAAAACGATTTTTGTTGGCCTTGTGAGCCAAATTTTTTGATGGGATAATTATCAATTTCAAAAGAGAGGTCGTCTTTGTGGATTCCCACACTGGTGTATTGCAGCATACGGTCTTTGTTAATGTTTTGCTGCAAAAGGGTAAGTAAATCGTTCTCGAACAAATGACTTTCATAAACCAATTGTACCGATTCTTGCGAACCCGTTATGTTGTGATGATGAAAATTAAAAATAGGAATGAACTCGGCTATAAAAGCTTTTCTTTTTTCGAAAATGGATTGGCCCAAACCGGTAAGTTGTTCATTATATATAGATAAGGTATCGTTGTCATAGGTATGATTCAAGGCAAAATACTTTAATAAAGCATTGCGTTGGTTCATTACTTTTTGATATTGAATGAGTTGTTGCAAATAGTGGGAATCTAATTGTGAAATGACGCTATCCATAAATTTTCTTCGGGTTTCGCTTCCTTCCACAATTAAATCCCTGTCGGCTGGCGAAATAATAACCAAGGGAATGAATCCAATATGATCCGAGAATTTATCGTAGGCTTTTCCGTTGCGTTTCAGTATTTTTTTTTGACCTTTTTTGAGGCTGCAAACAATTTGTTCCGTTCTTTCGTTCTTTTCAAATTCGGCATCAATTACAAAAAACTCTTCGCCATGTTTGATGTTTTGAACGGCGAGTGGATTGAAATAACTTTTTCCATACGACAAATGATAAATGGCATCCAATACATTGGTTTTTCCGATGCCGTTTTTGCCTACAAAACAATTTATTTTGCTGTCAAATTCGAAATTGGCTTCGGAAAAGTTTTTGTAATTGAATAGGGATATTTTTTTTAAATACATTTGAAGTTCTTGCTGGAATTGTTGACTTTGAAGCCTTTTTATGGGTTGTTGTAAAGAGGGTGCAAATTATTGAAAAATATCGATATAAAGGATGGGAATTTTATTTTTAAGAAATGATGTAATGTAAATATCACTAAAAGTGGGTATTGTGAGTGATGAATTATAGTGGTTCATTTGCGGTCTAAAATATATTTATATGAAATTAATGACAAAGACTCGCGTCTTAAATGTAGCATTTACTTTAATGCTCTTTTTCTTTGTCTCGTGTAATAACGAGGATTTTGAAAAGCCGACAACAGCAGGAATCGCAAAGCAATTACAAGATAATTTAAAACTGGATCAGTTTACCAATCAAAATCTAGTGGTAAATTGGGAAAGTTTACGAAAGACAGAGAAGGACAGCAGTGAAATTTATGAAATAGAAGTAACTGAAAAAATTAAATCTGAAATGACCTCCAAGTTTTTGCAAAAAGAGGTCAAATACGAATTGATTGCTGTAAAAAACAAGGATGAAGTTCATTCCTATCTTATTGAAGCATTTTCTAATTTGAATTATGAAACTTTTCCCAGTACCATTAAAAATTTGAATAAATTTGCAGGAACGCTTAATGTATACGAATTGAACGGAACTAAAATAGGGCAAGTGGTAATTTTTGAAGGAAAGGCAGAAGACCCATCAAACAATAAATTTTTAAGTTCTTTGGTATCAACAATAAACATGTTTTACAAATCAAATAACTTGACCAATAGAGTACCCGCATGTAATGTTATCTTAAATACATATAGCGTAGAGCAAGTATGGACAGGAAGATATAGCATTGCAACATTGGCTTCTACAGGGCAAGTTTTAAGTATTAAATATTTAGGTGAAACGTTAACTAGTAGTAAATCAACCTTGTTATTTTCGGAAGTATTTCCTTGTGGTTCATCTGGAATACATGAACCTAAATCGGCAACAATACACAAAATAAGAACGGAAGCTTACGAGAAAACAGTTGTTGATGATTCTGTTATAATTGATGAAACTTTGGAAAAGAACCCTTGTTTATATGGTGTATATACAAAATTAGGAGGAGTTGACACTTTTCAAAAATACTTGCGAAAATTCGACAATAAGTTTTCTGTGCTGGATTTGAAAATAAGTGTTGATGATAGATACGGAATTAACCATAAGGATAACTTAGGAGCACAGGCTATAACAACCATCCCTGCAAATAAAACAATTAATATTATTTTTAATAATGATCCTAATTTAGCTAGTAACATTATGAAATTCCCGCAAATTTCAATTGCCACTAATTTTATACATGAAATAATACATGCTGAAATAAATAGACAATTATCAACCGCTTCAACCGACACAAACATAAATCCAACAAAAATGTCAGATTCTCAGTGGAAATCTTACGTAAACAACATTAAAAATGATTTCCCTCAAATGTTTGGATATTATTCTAAATATGTCCTAAAAACAGCAACACCAAGCGATTTTCAACACCAGTATATGGCTGACAAATATAGAGGTGTTATAAAAGAAGCTTTAAAACAATATGACAAAAATCTACATAATGAGGATTATTATGATGCATTGTCATGGAATGGACTAAAAAATACAGCTGCATGGAATAAACTTTCTGATACAGAAAAAACAAAAATACTTCAAACAATTCAAACAATTTACAAAAATGGTACGTACTGTAATTAGCCTTTATTTATTGTGTGTGTTTTCAATAGCTTCTGCTCAACAAATAGAACAGAAAGCAATATATATACAATTTAAACTCGACAAAAAATGTCCTGAAGAACAAAAGTTTTTTTACGAAAAAGAAAAAGGAACTGTGTTTAATTTATATTGTGATAAAGGAGGGAGTTTTCTATGGAGTTCGAGATCAGACACTTTGCCTATTTCAAAATTAAAAAACTACAAATTTTCAACTCTAGAGGAAATAGAAGTGTTAGAAAAACAATGGAGAATAAAAAATAAAAAAGCCTTAATAAAAAGATACGGTAAATTATATCCTCCATTTGATAAAAATGGTATTTTTAAAACCTATTTAGTAGAAGTAATTAACGATAAACAATTTGTGATCTACCCTGTAGAATGGAGAGGAGAGAATATTGCTTGTAGTTTAAAGGAAGTGCCTCCACCTCCTAAAAAATAATAGATAGCGCAGATATGTCCTCGCCAGTGCGAGCATTAGGTATGGTCTAGCGCAAGCTTCAAACTTGTACTATCAAAGCGAAGTAAAAATAAAAAAGAGCCCAACCCTCGTATGCTTTTAAAGCATGGGAGGGTTTTATTTTTTCATCATTTCCCTAATCACCTCCAACTGGATTTCCATTTTTTGTATGATGGCGTCTTTTTCGGCTAGTTGTTCTAAGAGTGCTTTTTCTCGAATGGTCTCAAAACGATAAGGCAAATATTCCTCCAACGGGGCAATAAAATTATTGCTTCATAACCGTGCTCAGCTTCCATAAAATGGCAAATTGCACGGATTCTCTCTTAAAATAATCATTCAATCCCGTGGGTGGTATGCCCAACGCTCTGGAAACATCGGCTTTGTTGATTTTATTTTGAATAATGTGATGATGAGTAGAATTGCCTGCCAAAAGGTAATGTTTCCCCCTTTTTTTCTTGTATTTATTGCTGCTCGCTACCGTTTTTGGTATGTGTTTATCCTATAAAGACAGTCGTTTTTATCAAAAATGGGTACAAAGCACCAATATTATTGGTTCGACCTACCTCTATTATTGGTGTAACCTACCCATAAATGCCGTCAATGTCATTGTAATCCTGGTAAAAACGCTTTTTTCATTACATCCGTGGGCTCGCCCAAATTATTGGAATATAGGACTAAGTTTGGATGTATAAAATCATTGTAAAAAAATATTTTTTTAATTTTTAATATAAAATCAGTTTTTTTTACGTCGGTTTGAATAAAAATTTTATTTTTGCCGTTCACTAAATTAAATTTAAATGGCTACTTACAGTAAAAGAGGATATAAAGCACCAAAAGAAAAAGAAGTAAAAGACGATGCAGTTGAGAATGTAATGATTGACGAAAAAGACAGTGCTACGGCTGAGGTTTTTTCGAAATTGGACGAAACAGCTTCTAAAACAGAAGACTGGGTTGCTAAAAATCAGAAAATTATAATTGGAGTTGTCGGTGCTATTACATTGGTAACTGTTGGATATTTTGCTTATCAAAAATTTATCGCTAACCCTAAACAAGAGGAAGCGGCTAGCGAAATGTTTGTTGCTCAATCTAACTTTGAGAAAGCGACTAATGGTGTTGCCAGCGATTCATTGTATAAATTATCATTGAATGGTTCTGAAGGGAAGTTTGGATTTGTGAAAATTGCAGATGAATATTCTGGGACTGATGCAGGGAATCTTGCTAATTATTATGCGGGGATTGCTTACTTGAACATTAGTAAATATGATGAAGCGATTACTTATTTGAACAAATTCAATTCGGATGACCTGATCTTAAGTGCTTTGGCAAAAGGAGCTATTGGGGATGCTTATTCTCAAAAAAACCAACCAGAAGAAGCTTTGGAGTTTTATTTGAAAGCTGTTCAGGCCAACAAAAATGATTTCACTACGCCACGTTTCTTGATGAAAGCCGGTAAAGTGGCTTTGGCACTGGGGAAAAAAGAGGAGGCATTGAAATATTTTACAGATATTAAAGATGATTTTGATAACGCTCCGGAAGCTGCTACAGTAGACGGGTTAATTGGTTTGGCACAGTAAAAAAAGATTTAGGATTGTTGATTTAAGAGTGTTGATTTTTGATATTAAAATTCTATCTTTAATATCTGAATTCAAAAATCAAAAATCTAAATTCAAAAAACTAAAATATAATGGCTACCGTAAATAAAAATTTATCGGATTACGATAAAAACACAGTCCCAAACGCGAAAGACTTTCGCTTTGGGATTGTTGTTTCAGAATGGAATGATACTATTACCGAAGGGCTTTACAATGGTGCGCTTACGGCATTGTTGGAGAATGCAGTTCCACCCCATCATATTATACGTTGGAATGTTCCTGGGAGTTTTGAGCTGATTTATGGTTCTAAAAAGATGTTGCAAACCCAAAATGTCGATGTGGTAATCGCCATTGGATGTGTGATTCAAGGGCAAACCAAGCATTTTGACTTTGTTTGTGAAGGAGTAACCCAAGGAATTAAAGACTTGAATGTGCAAACGGATGTCCCGGTTATCTTTTGTGTTCTTACAGATGATAACATGCAACAATCAATCGACAGGAGTGGAGGAATTCATGGAAACAAAGGAACAGAAGCGGCTATTGCGGCCATAAAAATGGCATATATCCGTCAGCAAGCTTCTTTGTCCCACCAAATTGACAATCAACATTTATTATCCCCGGGTGTATTGCGAATCGAGAATTTGCCTTTACAAATAGAGGAATAAAAAATAGAATTAAAGTTTTTAAGAAACCTATACTGTTCGTTGAATAGTATAGGTTTTTTTTATGCTTTTTTACCTGTTATTTATCAATGATTTTAATCATAATTTAAGAGATTTGAGAAGTATAGTATTGATGAAAAGTTATTTAGAATTGTTGAAGTGTTTTTGATTTTTTTTATGCGTCCCAAAGCTATAAAACCAAACGAAAATTCATTAAATTTGTGCTCTTTGGTTTTAATCATTATTTAAAATCTGAAATCTAAAACCCTAAATCTAAAATTCTCTTAATGTCGAGTATCATTCAATTGCTTCCTGATCATGTTGCCAACCAAATCGCCGCTGGAGAAGTGGTGCAAAGACCAGCTTCTGTGGTTAAGGAGCTACTGGAAAATGCTGTGGATGCCAAAGCAACCGATATCAAGTTAATTATAAAAGATGCCGGAAAATCATTGGTTCAGGTCATTGATAATGGTTCTGGAATGAATGTTACCGATGCCCGTATGTGTTTTGAACGTCATGCCACTTCCAAGATTCGTCAAGCCGAAGATTTATTTTCTTTGCATACCAAAGGGTTTCGCGGTGAAGCATTGGCTTCTATTGCGGCGATTGCCCACATGGAAATGAAAACCAAACAAGATCAGGAAGAGTTGGGAACGCACATTATTATTGAAGGCAGTAAATTTGTGTCTCAAGATGTGGCTGTTTTGCCCAAAGGAACTTCATTTGCAGTCAAAAATTTATTTTTTAATATTCCGGCGCGGCGCAATTTCTTAAAATCGGATACGGTAGAATACCGCCATGTGATTGATGAATTTCAACGCGTGGCTTTGGCTCACCCCAAAATACATTTTACGTTTTATCACAATGGCAGCGACATGTACAATTTACCACCGTCGAGTTTGAGACAACGAATCGTTAACTTTTTTGGTGGAAAAACCAATGAAAAATTAGTTCCTGTTGTTGAAGACACTGAAATGATGAATATTCAAGGATTCGTAAGCAAACCTGAATTTGCCAAAAAAAATAGAGGAGAGCAGTTTTTCTTTGTCAATGACCGTTTTATAAAAAGCCCTTATTTGCACCATGCGGTGATGGCTGCCTACGAAGGGATTTTGAAAGATGGCGCACAACCGAGTTATTACTTGTATTTAACGGTGCCACCCAACACCATCGACATCAATATACATCCCACAAAAACCGAAATCAAGTTTGATAATGAAAGTGCTTTGTACGCTATTTTGAGAGCTTCCATCAAACACAGTTTGGGCCAGTTTAATGTGGCACCTGTTTTGGATTTTGAACGGGATGCCAATTTAGATACGCCTTATCATTATAAAAATTTGGAAGGCGAGACACCAACCATCCAAGTAGATGGGAATTATAATCCATTCTCCGAAGAAAAGTCGACTAAACTTTTTTCGTCCTATAAAAAAACAGAACCAACAGCCAGTTGGGAAAGTTTGTACGTAGATTTAAAACACGATACCGGATTTGTATCAGGAAACACCGATTTTACTTTCGAAAATGAAGAAGTAACATCGTCATTGTTTGATGATGCTGAGGTGGAACAAGCGGTTCATAAAACGTACCAAATTCATAAAAAATATATTGTTTCTCCCATAAAATCCGGGATGATAATTGTGGATCAAAGCAGAGCCCATCAGCGTGTTTTGTATGAGCAGTTTTTGGTCAATATGACGGTGCATCATGCATCGAGTCAACAGTTGTTGTTTCCAATTAATTTGTTTTATTCGACAAGCGAAATGGAACTTATTGCAGAATTACAGCAATCTTTGATCAATACAGGATTTGTTTTCGAAGAATCGAATGTCGATCATATCGTGATTTCGGGTATTCCTGTAAACGTTACAGAGAGCGAAGTAGCAGTAGTTTTGGATCAATTATTGAGTGACTTGCATAACGGAATTCCTGAGAGCAGCTTCAGCCAAAACGATACTATTGCCAAGTCGATGGCCAAAAGTTTGGCAGTCAAAACAGGAACGTATTTAACCGAAAAAGAACAAGAAAATCTAGTGAATGGTCTTTTCGCTTGTAAAGACCCCAATGTTTCCCCATTTCAAAAACCCACTTTTATCACCATGCGTGTGGAAGATTTAGATAAAAAATTTGCATTATGATGAATATTACCCCTACTGTTAAGCAGTTATTAATAATGAATGTGTTGTTTTATATTGGCTCTATGGTCGTTGGTGATCCTGCCTATAAATTGCTTTCGATGTATTTTTTCGAAAGTCCTGATTTCCATTTTTGGCAAATCATTACACACATGTTTATGCATGCGCCACTGCCAAATATTATGCATATTGCTTTTAATATGTTTGCTTTGTATTCTTTTGGTTCAGCGTTAGAACATTTTTGGGGTGGTAAAAAGTTTTTATTCTTTTATATTTCTTGCGGATTGGGTGCTGCGTTATTGCACACTGGCGTGAATTATTATTTTTTTGAAAATGGAATTAACACTTTAATAGCAAATGGTTATCATAAAACAGAAATATTAAAAATACTAAGTGAAGGAAAGTTTGATAGCAGATGGCAAGAAGTTTTAACGGCTACCGATTTTCAGTCTTTTATGGGAGCTTATTTAGGTAATGTTGTAGGGGCTTCGGGAGCGATTTACGGTTTATTGGTTGCTTTTGCTTTTATGTTCCCTAATGCCGAATTAGCTTTGATGTTTATTCCAATTCCTATCAAAGCAAAATATTTTGTTCCTGCGTTATTATTAATTGATTTATATTTGGGAGTGTCTGGAGGATCTCTTTTTGGAGGTTCTAGCGGAATTGCCCATTTTGCCCATCTTGGAGGAGCTTTGGTCGGTTTCCTGATGATGTGGTATTGGAAGAAAACGCAATTTAACAGTAATCGTTGGAATTAAATCCCTTGACCCCTGAAGGGAGAGTTGTACCATTGAATCCATAATAGATTACAGATAACCGACAACTCATAACAGATAGTAGATTACAGATAACCCATAACTGATAACCTCAAATATGAACATCATAGACGATTTAAAATTACAATATAAGTTAGGCGGAATTGCCCTAAAAATGATCTACTGGAATGTGGCTTGTTTTTTGGTGTCCTTATTGTTTTTCTATCAATTCAAAGTTGGTGCTTTTGATTTTCCCAATTGGATTGTCTTGTCATCCGAGCCTACGGTGTTTGTTTTGAAACCTTGGACTTTTCTATCGTATGCTTTTTTTCATGATGGATTTTTTCATTTGTTTTTTAATATGATGGTTTTGAATTTTGCAAGTTCCTTGTTTTTAACTTTTTTTAATCCAAAGCAATATTTAGGACTGTATATTTTAAGTGCCATTTTTGCTGGGATTATGTTTGTGTTGGGATTTTATCTTCTGCATTCCAGTGGAGCCATCGTTGGTGCTTCTGCGGCCATTATGGCAATTTTAGTGGCAGCAACAATCTATACTCCTTTAATGAGTGTGCGATTGATGTTCATAGGAAACGTAAAATTATGGCATATTACGGCCGTAATTCTTATCCTGGATTTAATGCAGTTCCGTTTAGAAAATACGGGAGGACATATTTCTCATTTATCAGGGGCGTTTTTTGGATTTTTGTATATCAAATTGCTTCAAAATGGGACTGATTTGAGTAAAATTGTGACTTCCGTGATTGACTTTTTCACCAATTTATTTAAAAAATCACCTTCGACACCTTTTAAAAAAGTGCATAAAAATTATCAAAAACCAGCTGAGAAACCGGTTTCAAAAATTGTTGTAAAAGACAAAAAACAGCAGCAAATTGATGAGATTTTAGATAAAATTAGCCAATCCGGTTATGATAGTTTAAATAAAGAAGAAAAAGAATTTTTGTTTAAAGCGGGAAAATAGCTTATTTTTATAGAAAGAAATTGGTTGTAAATTGAAAATTTTCAAATCATAAAGTTT
>Ga0210379_10000720_pt1 | contig 11227 bp, 10 predicted proteins | sample PLMedo_2_FD_155468 | JGI IMG/M metagenome (GOLD analysis project Ga0210379, IMG submission 155468) | Groundwater sediment microbial communities from an aquifer in East River, Colorado, USA - PLM4_32_coex redo | ecosystem: Environmental > Terrestrial > Soil > Riparian zone | place: USA: East... | reverse complement strand
CCGCTTTTGCGCCATTGCTGCTTGCGATTGCAGCCCTCGTCGTTGGGCCGGATCCTGGCGTACATGCCCAGGGATTGTTTCCCGGCGGTGGACGAGAGACCACGAAGAAGGCCGAGGCGCCTAAACCCTCCTTCACTTGGCCACGAAATTCGAAACGGATTGCCCTCATCATTGGCCAGAGCGCGTACAGCCCTAGCCTCAGACTGAGCAGCCCGGGAGGCGACGCCGACTTGGTTGCCCGCGCGCTCAGGAGTGCGAAATTCGACGTCAGTGTCGGAAAGGACCTCAATAAGAGCACGATCGGCGAAGCACTACGCGCCTTTGGTTCGGCGGCAGCAGTTGCGGACGACGCGGTGATCTATTTCGGTGGCCATGGCATGGCCGGCCAGGACGGCATCAACTATGTGCTCCCCGTGGATGCCAATCCCAAGACTTTTGAGGGCCTTCGATCAGAGGCGATTGCGCTCGACGAACTCTTGAATCCCGTCGGGATGGCCAAGGGTCTGCAATTGGTGATCTTGGATGGTTGCCGCGACAAACTTCTGCTTGTGGGGCCGGCAGGCGCTACAGCCGGATGCTTCAGCAACGTCCAATCTGCGGATAATCGCACGGTCGTGGTTTCGGCGGCTCCGGGGACCGTCGTCAAGGAGGGCAATCGGCCGCCGAGTCCGTTTGCAAGAGCCTTGGCGGACAACCTTCCCAAGCGGAATGTTGAACTCAGGGCATTGTTCGAAGCCGTGGCCGCTGATGTGCAGCGAGCCACCAATAACGCGCAGGCGCCGCGGCTCTACCGGATATCGACCGCGCCCCCATTTGCCTTTGTCGGCTCCCCTCCGGCACCCCCGAGCATTCTCCCGCCCGTTTCGGAGGATCAGCTACCGGAACCCAGGCCCCCAGAACCTCCACGGATAGCGCTGCCTCCGCCCCCAGGCCCACCGCCTCGGTTCGCACCGATTATCCCCGTAGAGCAGCTTCAGTTGCACCCCGAAGTGGCCGCTGCGATTCGCGCGGCGAGGGCAGCCGAGGACCGGGCGCGCGAAAAGGCAAAGCAAGCTCGCGAAGCACAGGCGAAAGCGCAGAGCGCGGCCAAAGAAGCTGATGCCGCCAAAACGGCCTCTGCGAAGCCGGTCAGCTACATGCAGCAAGACTTCGCGCAACTTGGTGTGTATGAGGGACGAGTAACTGTCGGTGCGCGCGGCACGCCGGTCCGCCAAGGGCCAGGCATATGGACCGACGTGAATGGTGAAGTCTATCGAGGCCTGTGGTTCAACGATGACCGGAACGGCTACGGCATCAGCACCTCTCTCTCTGGTGTTCGCTTCGAAGGTGAGTGGAAAGATAGAATTCCTTGCGGAGTGGGCGTCCTGATTTTCAAAGATGGCGGTCGATACGAAGGGGAGTACTGCAACGGGCATCAAAACGGTGTTGGCGTTTATTACTTCCCGGTGAGTCCCACCAACCACGACAAAGAATACGCGGGGGAGTGGAAAGACGATAAGCGAGTCGGCTTTGGTATGCGTCTTTGGGCCGCGGGAGTAAGATCGGAAGGTGGTTGGCTCAACAACGAAATGAGCGGTTATGGAGCCGACTTCGACCTTTATGGCCAAGTCGCAATGAAGGGCACCGTTTCGCAACAAGGTGTTTTCGAGAATAACGACCTTAAATTGCCTGTGCCCCCCTGATTCCCGGCGGCATGTCTCGCCATAAAGCAAAATGGCCGGCGCTGGCGAAGCGAATATTCCGAGCAAGGGCTGCGTCTAAATCGTGAGGGATCGAGACGGTCAAGGATGAGAAGTTCGCAATGACCTCCATAGTCCGCATCGCAATTTATAGCGCCCTCTTGACGATCGCCTTCGAGCCAGCCGGCGCTAGTGAGAACTATGGCGTATACGGGTCAGGCAACGCCGCGTGTGGATCTTGGGCTGCGGAGTCCAGGCAACCCTCGTCGCCGGGGGTTAAGCTACAACAGCAAGCCTGGATATTGGGCTGGCTTTCGGCGCAGAACTCTTTCCTTCCCGACGATCGCGGTTCGCGCGATTTGGTAGGGAATGCTGACGCTGTGTTCGGTTGGATAGATCGTTATTGCGCCACCCGTCCTCTTGAACGCCTCTCGGCCGCCGCGGAACGACTGGTTGTCGAGTTCGGCAACAAATGGCTCGACGCCAATCCCCCATCGGCCATGACGTTGGATCGGCGCCTACCGTGAAGTCAAGAATGGGCATCAACCCGTCATTGGCTCTTCGGAACTCACCGATCAATGGTCGCGGTTGCTTTCAGAACTCAAGAAAACAACGAACTGCGCGGCTTCCCCTAGTTGGTACGGATTGAACTGGTTCCTCAGCCCGTTGGAGCCCGAACTCGCCGGCGTGTTGACGGCCGACCAATCGAAGGTCGGCGCGCTGAAGGCCGCCGTCGGACCGATGCCGCTTGGGCCCGGGTCCCAATTCTGCCCGGCACCCAACGGAACAGCATAACAATTCGTGCAGCCGTGGCCGAGCTGTGCGGATGTGCCTACGTTGCCGCCGCCGACCCTGCGCGGCACGTTGACGGAGAGTGTCGCGGGAATGGACGACGCAAGCGGGGTCTGATCGTCGAAACCCCAGGGCGTATGATCGACGCCGAGCTGCGAGTGGGCGTTCCCTTTGATCTCCGACTCGTTGTACCACTCATAGCTCAGCGTGATCTGGCCGCCGTCCCAGGTGCGTCCCCATACTGCGGACGCCGCGTAGCGGTTCTTGCCGCCTGCGGCCGTGGTCCAGCGCGCCTGCGTGATCGCGCCGTCCATATTACGCTTCAGGATGATGTTGATCACGCCGCTGATCGCGTCCGAGCCATAGGTCGCGGATGCTCCATCGACCAGGACATCGATCCGCTCCATCGACAGCGCAGGAATGATGGAAGGATCGAGGTGGTCGAGGCCGCGGGCTTGGGCCGGGAAGCGCATGCCATCGACCATCAGCAGGGAGCGGATCGCCGAACCGGAATCGAGGCCGCGGAGGTTGACCTTTACACCGCGTTCGGTGTTGGCGCCGGATTCCGTCGCAACCGGCCCCGGCGATACGTTGGCAGCGGGGAAGGATCGGAACAGGTCACCCGTGGTGAGGGCGCCAGTTGTCGCGAAATCCAGCGGGCGAAAAGTGTTTACCGGCGCACCGACGGCCGTGGTGTTGCGAATCAAGGAGCCGGTGATCAGGACGACTTCGGGAACTTCCTCGTCGTCCACTTGCGCACGAGCAGGCTCGGCGGCCGCCATCGCCAGCAGCGAGGCCGTCCCCGAAAGTACAGTGACGTAGCGGGCCAGAGACCCGCGTTGTGCGCTCGAATTCATGATCGAAGGACTTCGATCCGTGTACGGAGATTACGCGGTTTGACTCACTCGCACTCGAAATCGTCGCCGGTGGTGGGCTTGCAGAATTTCGACCAGCCCTTGGCGCGCCAGTACTCAACGAGTCCTGCTCTGCGGACATAGGCTTTGAACCGCTCAGTCTTGCGTACCGGCGCGTAGGACGGATGCCAAAGCAGGACGTAATCGCCAAACGCCGGAACTCCGCCAGCGAGGGCGTCTTCGTACGCCTGCATAACGAGCTCTGGCGCGCCAACGTGAACGTAGACAAAGTCCAGCTCCAAGCCCAGTCGCGGAAGGCTTTGCGCGGAGCCTGCGGCACGCGAAATCGGCACGGCGCGCAGCAGGCGCTCGGCAGCCTCAACCGCTCCCTCAGGCTGGCTGTCTCGGGGAGCTGTCTTCACGGCGTCGGCAGCCTCGGCGTATCGGCCTTGCGCCGCGTACATCCCACCCAAAAAAGTGGCGAGAAATCCGGATGAGGGGGGCGGTTCGCGCAGCCTGGCGTTCAACGCGTCGTCCTGGCCATCGGCCCAAAGCATCGCTTCGTAGTTGGCGGTGTAGAGGCCAGCGAGCGGTTCTATCCTCATCAACCTCTCCCGCATGGCGATGGCCTCTTTCACACGCCCTACAGCACTAAGGAGATAGGCGTAGAAGTGCATCGTGTCCGGGTGCAACGGGTCCAGTGCGAGCGCTTTGGAAAAAAGCTCTTCCCCCGGTAGCAAATCCTTGTCTAGGAACGTTACGCCCAGCTGGGAATATCCGTCGGGAAGACTGGGATCCAACTCGATCGCTCGCCGAGCAGCTGCCTGTGCTTTGGGCCGCCATTCGTCCATCGAGCGGCGCATCTCCGCGACCGTGGGGTTCCCCGGCACAGCTATCCCTCTCCGAAAGTAGGCCTGCGCCAATGCCCCCCAGGCGGGCGCGAAGCGGGGATGGCGCGCCACCACTTGCTCCAACGATTCGACCGCAGCGGCGCGGCTGGCGGCATTCTGACCGCCAGAGCGCCTGGCCGCTCTGACAGCGAGATACTGCTCATAGGATTGCGGATCGATGTCTCGGCTGGGAAACAGACTCTGGCCCGGCTGCAGGCCCAGCGGCATGCGCAGCGCCGTGGCGATCGAGCGTCCGATCTCTTCTTGGACCGCGAAAATGTCCGTGAGTTGACGGTCGTAGGTTTCGGTCCAGACATGCGTCCCGTCATCGGCCTTGATGAGCTGCGCGGTAATGCGTACGCGCTCGCCGTCCTTGCGCACTGACCCTTCGATGAAATGCGTGGCGTTCAACTGCTGTCCGATGGTCTGGATGTCGCGGTTCTGCGATCTGAATTGGTAGGCCGAAGTGCGGGCCACCACGCGCAAGTCCGGAATCCGCGCGAGCGCGGAGGTGATTTCCTCCGTCATGCCGTCGGAGAAAAACTCCTGGCTCGCGTCGCCGGAGAGATTGTCAAAGGGAAGCACGGCGAGGGAAATGGCGCCTCCCGCCTGCCGCGTCGCGTCGGAGGAAGGCGCGATCGTTTGGTATGCGATCAGCAGGATTACCAACCCGAGCCCGCCGATCAGCAGCCAATCCGCTTTCCCTGTCTTTGCCCCTAGCGTCGCGCCATCGGCGGGAAGGTGCTGGATCCAGTTGAACAGCAGCGCGACCGGAAAGCCGGCGATCAAGAGCACGACGATAAACGTCGCCGCCCAATCCGGGAGCCGGAGCGCCGGCGTCAGATTGTTGATGAGCTGGAGCAACAGCCACGCGACCACGGCATAGGCCGCAGCGACGCGGAACATCTGCCGGCGCTTCAACTCTGCGAAGAACTCGGCCATGCCCCCCACCCCCGCGAGTAGCCGAGAATATCATCGGTCCCGAAGCAGCATAAGGGCGCGGAACCGGCTCTAGTTACGGTAAGCCGTTACGATTTGGGGTTTTGCCTGTGACAAGCTACTCGCTTTGACTCACTCGCACTCGAAATCGTTGGCGCCAACGGGACGGCAGAGGTCGGGCCAGCCGCGCACACGCCAAATGTCCACGAAACCGGCGTCGCGCACGAGGGTCTTGAAGCGCTCCGTCTTGCGGACGCTGGACGGCATCGGCCACCAGCCGTATCGCAGGTTAGTCGCGGGGCGGCTGATCCCCGCGGTCTGCTGGAAAGCATCAAGCATGCGTTCCGGTGTGTTCGTGTACACATACACGAAGACCAGATCCTCCCTGAAGTCGGGCAGGTGCGGGGGCGGGGGGGCCTTGTCCGCTGCCGCCATCAAGCACCTGCACCGCCGCGTCGATTTGAGCTTGCGGCAGCCGAGGCCCGCCAGGAGTGCCTGCGACTGAGGCCTCGGTGCCGGCGCGGATCACCTCTATTGCTTCGTCAAAGCGGCCAAGTTGGGCGTAGACGGGCGCGATCAGTCTGATGCCGCCAGCGGTTGGATTGGGCCTCGCGGCAACCCAATCCTGCACGGCCTGATCGAACATTCCGTTCGCCGCCAAGGTCTCCGCTCGGAGGAAATTGTAAATAGGGACCAAGGGCTCGAGCCGATGCTGGCGGTCGCGCACCTCGAGCGCTTGCTTAAGGTAGCCGAGCTCCCACAATTGGTTCGCATAAGCGTTCATCACCTCGGCATCGTTGGGATCGCGCGCCAAGGCCTGCTCGAGAAGCTGCACGTGTTCCAGCCTTTGCTTCTCTTGTTGAGCAAGCTGTGCCAGCATGGCGTAACCGTCGGCGGAATCGGGCGCGAGAGCCTCACCCTCAGGCAGCCTGGGTTATCCGTCCATGTCCGCCGCTTTCCGCTAAATTCCTGGAGGTGCTATGAGTCCTGCACACGGTCCGGGATTCAGGGCATGGCGAATTTCCTCGCGGAATTGAAGCGCCGACACGTCTATCGCGTGGCTGCCGCCTATGCGGTCGTGGCGTGGGTGCTGATTCAGCTGGTGAACAATATCACGCCCATGCTCAACCTTCCGGCCTCAGTGGGGACGATCGTTCTCGTGCTACTTGCCGTTGGCTTTCCGGTCGCCGTCCTTTTTGCCTGGATTCATCAGCTTGCCCCTGCCGACGGCGCGGCTCCCTCGCCTAAGACCAGCAAGCTCGATTGGACCCTGATCGGCGCGCTCGTCGTCGTCATCGCGCTGGTGTCGTATCAGCAGCTAGCACCATCGTCCGGAGCGAGGACAGGGCAGCAGGCGAGGGGCACACCTGCGCCCGGCAGCATGTCAGTAGCCGTACTGCCGTTCGTAAATCTGTCATCGGATAAGGAGCAGGAATTTTTCTCTGACGGCAGGACCGAGGAAATCACGGCGGCCCTTGCCAAGATTCCAAACCTCCAAGTCGTCGGACGCACATCGGCATTCGAGTTCAAAGGACAGAACAAGGATTTGCGCACCATCGGTCAGGCGCTGGGCGCAACACACATTATCGAAGGCTCGGTGAGGAAGGCGGGCGACCGCGTTCGCATCACCGCTCAGCTCATCCGTGCCGACAACGGCCTTCATCTCTGGACGGAGAACTACGACCGCGAACTCAAGGACGTATTCGCCGTCCAAGAGGACATCGCGCAGGCCATCGCCGCTTCATTGCGCGTGCCGCTGGGGTTGAAGGAAGGTGAGCGGCTTGTTTCCAACCGTACGGACGATTTGGAGTCGTACCAGGAATATCTGCGTGGCCGAGCCTTGCTGCGTGCGCGCACGATCAACCAAGCCATAGCCGTCCTCGAACCCGCGGTCGCTCGCGACCCGAATTATGCACCGGCATGGGCCGTTTTAGCGGAGGCTAGTGTATTCGCACCAGCATACGGCATCGGAGTCTATGGAATACCGTTTGAGGAGCGCCGTAAGGTCATTCAATCTTTCAACGACAAGGCGGAAACAGCGGCTCGTAACGCCATTCGCTTGGACCCAAAGCACGCTGGCGGATATGCCGCTCTCGCTTATGTGCAAGGCGCGCGTGGGAAATGGGCCGAATCCGACGATCTATTCCGCCAAGCGCTCGCATTGGATGCTAACGATGCCGATGCGCTTCACTTGCAAAGTCTTGTGGCGGTAAATGCAGGGCGTCTGAAACAAACTTTGGGTATCCGTAAGACATTGCAGACGCTGGAACCCTTCGTGCCGGTCTACAATCTTTTTAACGCCGTTGCGATGCAGTTCAACGGCCAGGGAATTGATTCCATATCGATCCTTCAATCTATACCGAACGAAGGCGGTGTCGGGGCACAACGCACCGCGTGGCTCGCGCTTGCCCTCGCAGCTACCGGACGCTACGGCCAAGCAGCTGATGCAATTTTAGCGATGCAGCCAAACCAAACGTATTTTCCGAAAGCTTCAGTCGAAAATGCCGCTAGCCTGTTGCGCAGTGCTCCTGCGAAAGCTCCCGCGCCCGAGAAACTGCCCGATTTGGAGAATGCACTGAGCTTCGTCTATGGCTACATCGGCGCACCGGATCGGCTCCTGGATTCCGCGGAACGCTCGATCGACGCCGATTATAGGATGGCCAATGACATTCGAGTCCTGTGGCATCCCGCGTTTTCTTCGATCCGCAAGACGGAGCGGTTCAAGGAACTCATGCGCAAAGCCGGCCTCGTCGATTATTGGAAGGCGCGAGGCTGGCCGGATTTGTGTCATCCCACCACTGGCGACGATTTCGAGTGCAATTGAGTCAAACCGGAATGACTGATTCTGGCACGAAGAGACCCGCCTGGCGGTCGCCCAGAACAGAAGCGATGGTGCGCATAGGAGACCTTCCCACAGACTCGGCAGTAGGGCCGGGGTCATTATGCTCGGGCCACTGTCAGGGACCAGTTCGCACTTTCATCCGGTCCGGCTCGCCAGTCGCCGTACTCAAGTGCTTGCCATAGGGAACCCGAGCCCTTCGTACGCGTACTTTTAGCGGAAAGTGTGTGGGTCGTGGTCCGATGGCGACATCTTACGAGCACTACAGGGCACAGGCTGTGCTGTGCAGGGACATGGCGGCTTCCGCATCAACCGAGAACTTGGCCCGGGAATGGCAAATGCTCGCCAATCTTTGGCTCGGCATGGCTTCAAGGGGCATCAATGTGCCCGAAACGAGTTTCGATCTGACGGACGAGGCGCACGCCCCGCAAGACAGCGTTGCGTCGTCCAGTGCGCACCGCGCTTCCCGCGCATTCTGAACCTCTGCGCCGTGTCCCCTGAGCTTGCGCCGCGCGGGGGCGAGGGGCATTCGATCGCAGGAATTTTGAGTCCTTCGTAACCAACAGTGGCTATCAGGCGTTTTGCATATTGCAAAGCTTCCGATGGCGCGAAATGGACACCGACTTTTCGCCGGAAGATTTCTGGGCTGGAACCTCGAGCGAGCGCATCGCCAAATGCCGCGAGATGGCGTCTCACGCCGAACGCCTCGCCAACTCGGCAAGGGGCGACATGCGCGGCACGTACGCCGAGCTCGCGAGGCAGTGGCACATGCTCGCGGATGAATTGGAAGCCTGGGACCATACGGCGGCTTAGTGCCATTATGGGACAGGCCTTCCAAAAACGACCAAGCTCACGCTATGATGGGCTTGGCGGCGCTCCTGGCTAAATACCCGGAGCCTTGGGGGACCGCCTCGGGGCCGACGCGCGATAGACCAGTCGGAATGGAGGAGGGGTACCCCTTACCTCTCCTCCCCAACACTCGCCGGCACAGCCTGCCTCGTGGACGCGACATGCGCGATCTGCAAGGACGCCTGGTTCGTGGATGCAACGTGCGAAATCTGCATGGCTTCGCTGGTGGATGCGACATGCGCAAAGAGCGCATCCCGGCCAAAGCTATACGTCCAGCCTAGAGCCTCGCAGACTTCGCGTGCCATGTTGATGGCGGCAACCCGCGACAACTTCTTGCGGTGCCCGGTTGCGGTGACCTCATGATCGGCCGCGATCCGCTGCATTGTATTCTTGAGATATTTGAAGCTGTCCTCGGACAGCGAGTAGGGGCATGACGTCGAGGGGCCCCCGTTCAGGTCTTCATAGAAATAAGACACATTCACCCTCAGCGCCCGAGCGATTTCGTACAGGCGGCCGGCGCTTAGAAGGTTCAGTCCGCTTTCATACTGGTGGACCTGCTCTTGTGTGACGTTGAGTTTCTGCGCCAGCGAATCCTGTGAGATCCCACGCAGCTGCCGAGCGGCAACCACGCGCCGCCCAATGTGAAGTTCCGTCTCGTTCATAGCGCTAAAAATCCCCCCGTTGTGTCCTTGGTGCAACCCGACCCTCCGGCCCCACGCTCTTTGTCCAACTAGAACTGTGCCAAATCAAGACACTTTTATTGGTTAATTCGGGTTTTCTTGCAGAATCCGGGCTGACTCGGGGCGTTTTTGGGTCGCGCAACTAGCTGTGGACAACTGTTTTTAAGGATGAAAGGCGGGGTGGTTTGTGACGGAACTAGACCGGTTGGTCCAGAATGTCGCAGGGGAGTAGCCAACGGAAAACTGTGGACAGGTTTTGGACGTCACATTTGTGTTGCAGACCTCCGCCCGATTGCAATCGAACTGTCACAATCCGACGGAAAGCCCCATTTCCTAAGGCGCTTGCGGTGGGGCGGGTCGGTTCATACATTCGCGGTCCGCAACTCAAACGAAAGGAGGTGATCCAGTGTCTCATTGTCTTCATCTGCGGTCAGGGAACTGGATTGTCGCCCTTATCGATGCTCGCATCGCATAGCGACGGTCTGCGGTCTCCAGACCGCGATTGACAATGGAAGGGCCCTCCTTCGCGAGGGCCCTTCTTTTTTGGCCGCCGCACTCCGGGCAATATCGCTGAGCCCAAAGGGAGGGGACACCCCGTCATGAACCAGGTTCTGCTTGGGGCCATCTTGCTGGCAGCGGTCCCCTTCCTGGCGCCCACGACCCAGAACGACTCCGGACGCGCCATCTGGACGATCGGTGGCACCGAGAGTTGCGCGGCCTGGCTCGCAACACCTGCATCCGAGACCGAGGGACGCTGGTGGATCGCCGGTTTCTGGAGCGGTCGGAACATGCAGAACGGCGCCAACGGTCGGGTTGGATCCAGCACGGATTCCGAGGGTGTCATCGGCGAGATCAGGCGCGTTTGTGTGGCCGAGCCATCGCTTTTGCTCATCACGGCAGCCGGTCGCGTCTACGCGCAAATGGATCGGGAGCGCCGGTAACGAGCCCAGTTTTCCTATTGCAGGCGAACCCGGCGCGCGTCGGATCCTTTTCTGCACAAGAATTGCGTTTTAGCGAGAGGCGAGTGTCATTCACTTGAGAAATTCTGTTCCGATCTATTACACGTGGACAATAAAGTTTTGTCTGTTTGCCGACAGTTTCATTTGGGAAAAGAAAATAGGATTGTCACAGTGGTGCCACGGACAATATACACGCTTTCGAGTATTGTATTCGTTCCAATGAGAGGGATTCTCCCAATGTCTCGCAAGTTGATGGCTGTCCTGATTTCCAGCGCCCTGCTGTTCGGCAATGTGAGCACCAGTGCCTGGTCCGCGACCGATACATCCAACGCAGTCCAGACCCAGGCGGTGCAGGCCACCGATGGGGCAAAAAACCTTGCGCCGCTGCCGGCGGGAGGCGCTGCGGGCATCAGGCAGGCGCAGGGCGTTCTGGATAGCCCCTGGGTGGGCATCGGTCTGGTCGCCGCAATCGTCGGGATCGCGTGGGTGCTCATCGACAACAACGATAACGACGACGACAGCTCTTCGGGCACCGGCACGAACTAGCTTCGACCGCCGGACGTTTGCCGAGGTTTGATGAATGGCAGGCGGATACCCGCCTGCCACGTGGGCTCGTTTGACCTTAGCTCCGGTTCTCGGTTCTGGGATGCCATTCCCGGGCGAGTTTGCGCGCCTCATCGAGCTGTTCCTGGCTCATCTTGGAGGCGATCCGTTCGCTGTTCTTCAGCGCCTGATCGCGCTTCTGC
>Ga0210379_10000719_pt1 | contig 11230 bp, 8 predicted proteins | sample PLMedo_2_FD_155468 | JGI IMG/M metagenome (GOLD analysis project Ga0210379, IMG submission 155468) | Groundwater sediment microbial communities from an aquifer in East River, Colorado, USA - PLM4_32_coex redo | ecosystem: Environmental > Terrestrial > Soil > Riparian zone | place: USA: East... | reverse complement strand
TGCGGGCCGTCGAGCCAGCGGTGGACCGACACGTGCGCGACGATCGGCGTGGCCGCCGCGAGCGCCCCAACGACCCAGCGCGTCACGGACGTGAACGCCGGCAGCGTCTCGCGCGCGAGGCACCACGTGGCGGCGAAGAACACCGCGAACGCCCCGAGCTGGGCGACGTCGAGCCCGCGGGGGCCGAGGACCGCCTGGAACAGCGCCATCCACGCGATCCCCGCGGGGGGGTGGTAGAAGACCGGCGTGTCGTACTGGTCCCGAATCATCCAGTCCTGGTCGAGGATCGGATGGCCCTGGAGCGTGTAACCGCCCCCCGCGCGGAGCTGCTCGATGAGGGCGCTGTAGATCCGCTCGTCCCCCTCGCGGTGCGGGAGATCGAAGATCTCCGCCCGCAGGAGGAGCCCCGCGGCGAGCAGGATGAGAAATGGGAAGAGCTCCCGTTTAGAAGAGGCGGGCGGCATTGTCGGACAGGATCTTCCGGCGCGCGTCGTCGCTGAGGTCGAGCGCCAGGAACTCCTCGACGTTGCGCTTCAGATCCCACACCCCCGGTGACGGCCAATCGCTCCCCCACAGACACCGGTCGGCGATCTCGGCGAGACGCGGCACGTGGTGGAGCAGGCGCTTGGGGGGGATCCCGGAGAGGTCGAGGGAGAACCGGGGATGCCGGCGCACGAGGAAGAAGGCCGCGTCGCCGTGAAGCGGCCGCCCCGCGTGCGCGAGGATGACGGACAGGCGGGGAAAGTCGATGCCGACGTCGTCGGCGGGCATCGGGTCGGCGTAGACGTTGCGCGCGCCGGGGAACACCGAGGTCCCGGTGTGGATCATCACGGGGACCCCGCGCGCCTCCGCCACGCGGAACACCTCCCCGATCCCCGCACCGGACCCGCCGGTGCGGTAGTCGTTCACCTGGAAGAGCTGGTGCGGCGGGTGGATCTTGAGTCCGCGCAGCCCCAGGTCGAGGACGCGCTCGGTCTCCTCGCCGGGGCGCCGCGTGAAGCGCGGGTGCACGGAGCCGAACCCGAGGAGCCGGTCGGGGGCCGCGGCGCAGTAGCGTGCGCACCACGCGTTGACCTCGCTCGTGAACCCCATCACGTCGGGGGCGACGTAGTTGATGATCGCCGCCCTCTCGATCCCGCACGCGTCGAGGAACTTCAGGAACTCCGACGGGCTCTCGATGAAGGAGCGGATGCGGTCGAGGTCGGACCGGCCCGCCTCCATGGCCGCGTTCACCGTGGCCGGGTGCATCTCCCACGGCTGGATGTGCACGTGGAGGTCCGTGACCGCGAATCCCGAGATCACGCGGCGGTCCTCACGACTCCCAGCGGTAGAAGCCTTCCCCGGATTTCTTCCCGAGCCGCCCCTCGCCGACCATGCGGCGCAGGAGCTCGGGGGGGGCGAACGCGTCGCTGCCGAGCTCGTGGTGGAGGTGCTCGGCGATCGCGAGGCGGACGTCGAGGCCGACGAGATCGGTGAGCCGCAGCGGCCCCATCGGATGCCGGTAGCCGAGCGTCATCGCCTTGTCGATGTCCTCCGCCGACGCGACCCTCTGCTCGAGCATCCGGATCGCCTCGAGCCCGAGGAGCACGCCGAGCCGGCTCGTCGCGAATCCCGGCGCGTCGCGCACGACGATCGGCTCCTTCCCCAGGCGCCGCGCCGCCTCGACCGCCGCCGCGACGGTCTCCTCCGACGTCGACTCCCCCCGGACGATCTCGAGGAGCGGCATGACCGGCACCGGGTTGAAGAAGTGCATCCCGACGCACGCTCCGGGACGCCGCGTCACGGAAGCGATCCTCGTGACCGAGAGCGACGATGTGTTCGTCGCGAGGATCGCGTGCGCGGGGGCGGCCTCGTCGATCTCCCGGAACAACCGGCGCTTGAGCTCGAGGTCCTCCGGCACGGCCTCGACCACGAGATCGGTCCCGGCGGCCCCCTCGCCGATCGACACCGCGGGGCGAAGGCGCGCGAGCGCGGCGCCGCGCTCCGCGGGGAGGAGCTTCCCCTTCTCGACCAGGGTCGCGAGCACGTCGGCGATCGCCGCGGTCCCGCGCGCGAGGGCCGCGGCGTCCGCGTCGAAGATCCGGACCTCGAAGCCCGACGTCGCCGCCGACTGCGCGATCCCCCGCCCCATCGTCCCGGCCCCGATCACGGTGATCTTCTCGAGCGCGCGCACGTCGCGGAGTCTACCAGCCGCCCCCCGCGATACGATCTTGCGGTGCACGACCTCCCGCTGCTCGTCAACATCGGCGTCGCGCTGTCCGCGGCGCTCATCGGCGGCCTGATCGCGCGCCGCCTGGGCGTGCCCACGCTCGTCGGCTACCTCCTCGCGGGCATGGCGATCGGGCCGTTCACCCCCGGGTTCGTCGGCGACCTCGACGCGATCCGGCAGCTCGCCGAGCTCGGCGTCATCTTCCTGATGTTCGGTGTCGGGCTCCACTTCTCGCTGCGCGACCTCTGGCGCGTACGCGGCGCCGCGGTGCCGGGGGCCCTGGTGCAGATGGGGGTCGCGACGGTCCTCGGGGTGCTGCTCGGGCGGGCCTGGGGGTGGAACCTGAACGCGTGCCTCGTCCTCGGCCTGTCGATCTCGGTCGCGAGCACGGTCGTCCTCCTGCGCGGCCTCATGGACGGGGGCCTGCTCGACTCGCGCCACGGCCGGCTGGCGGTCGGCTGGCTCGTCCTCGAGGACCTCGCCACGGTCCTCCTCCTGCTCCTGCTCCCCGTGATGGTGCCGGCGGCGACGGGTGTGGACTGGGCGGCGATCGGGTGGACGCTCCTCAAGGCGGGGGCGTTCATCGCGCTCATGCTCGTCGGAGGGAAGAGGGTCGTCCCCTGGGTGCTCCTCCACGTGTCGCACATGCGCTCGCGCGAGCTGTTCCTCCTCGTCACGCTCGTGGCTGCGGTGGGGATCGCGCTCGGCGCCGCCGCGCTGTTCGGCGTCTCCCTCGCGCTCGGAGCCTTCCTCGCGGGAGTCGTCGTCGGCGAGTCGCCGTTGTCGCATCAGGTCGGCGTGGAGGTTCTCCCGTTCCGGGAGGCGTTCGCCGTCCTGTTCTTCGTGTCGGTCGGGATGCTCGTCAACCCGGCGTCGCTCATCACCCACGCCGGCCCTGTGGCGCTTCTCACCGCCCTCATCGTCGTCGGCAAGGCGCTCACGGCGATCGTCATCTGCGCGGCCGTCGGCCAGCCGCTACGCAGCGGCCTCGTCGTCGGGGCGGGGCTGAGCCAGATCGGCGAGTTCTCGTTCATCCTCGGACAGGCCGGCGTGAACCTCGGCTTGTTCGACCAGGACCACTACACGCTCATGCTCGCGGGCGCTGTGCTGTCGATCACGGTGAACCCGCTGATGTTCCGGCTCGTCGACCCCGCCGAGCGCTGGATCGCGCGCACCCCGTGGCTCGCGCGTTGGCTCGACCGCTCCCGGCCGGCGGAGGACGCGGACGTGGTACCCGCGGGGGGCGGGCACGTCGTCGTCGTGGGGTGCGGGCGGGTCGGAAGCCACATCGTCGAGGTCCTCGGCCGGATCGGCGTTCCTCGCCTCGTCATCGAGACCGACGCGTCGATCGTCGAGGACCTGGGGAAGCGCGGCGTGCCGGTGCTCTTCGGCGACGCGTCGAACTCGGACGTCCTGCAGCACGCCCGCCTCGACGTCGCCCGCGCGCTCGTGGTCACGATCCCCCTCGAGTCCGCCGCGGCGGTCGCGGTCGCAGGTGCAAGGGAGCTCGCCCCGAACCTCCCGATCGTCGCGCGGGCGGCCACGCGCCCCGGCGTGAAGTCCCTTTCAGCGCTCGGCGCCGAAGACGTCATCCACCCCGAGCTCGAGGGGGGCCTCGAGGTCATGCGACACGTCCTGCTCCGCCTCGGCTATCCGCTGCGGGAGGTTCAGAAGTACACCGACATCGTGCGGCGCGAGGGGTACGACCTCGAGGTCAACACGGACGCCGAGCACCGCGCCCTCCACCGGCTCCTGGCCGTCGCGCGCGACGTGGAGATCGTGTGGATGGACGTGGCCGCGCGGAGCCCGATCGTCGGCAAGAGCATCGCCGACGTCAACCTCCGCGCGCGCACCGGCGCGTGGATCGTCGCGGTCCACCGGGGGAGCCAGATCCTGCCGATCCCCGCGCCCGACTTCAAGCTCGAGTCGGGAGACCGGCTCGGGTTGATCGGCGATCCCGAGCAGATCGGCGCCGTCGAGCCGCTGCTCCATTGATCGCGAGCGCGGCGTCCGCAGCGGTCGCCGCCGCGGGACTTCTCGTCATGGCGTGGGGGGCCCGCCGTGAGTCCCAAGGGCGCCTCGACGAGGCGCGGCGCCTCGGGCGGCGCGGAGGGTTCGTCGCCTCGGCCGGGGCGGTCGCCTTCGGTGCCGCGTCCCCCGGGCTGGCATCCTCCGCGTCCGCCCTCCTCGGGGGTGCGATCGCGCTCCTCGGGGGGCTCGCGGGAAAGCCGCGGCCCGCCTGGTGGATCGCCACCCTCGTCCTGGCCGTCGCCGCCGTGCTCCGCTGCTACACTTCCGGGCCGCCATGAGCCCAACACGACACATCCGAAGTCTCGCCGTCATCGGCGCCGGCAACATGGGCAGCGGCATCGCCCAGAAGGCCGCGGCCGAAGGGTTCCCCGTCGTCCTCGTCGATCTCGACGACGAGAAGGTCGCGCGCGGCCTCTCGATCGTCGAGCGCACGCTCGCCGAGGCCGTCCAACGCAAGATCCACCGCGCCGAGGAGTCGGCCGCCATCCGCCAGCGCATCGCCGGCACCGCCGACTGGTCGAAGCTCTCGGGCATCGACCTCGCGGTCGAGGCGGTCTTCGAGGACCTCGAGGTCAAGCGCCGCGTCTTCCAGCGCCTCGAGGAGGTCGTCCGGCCGGATACCATCCTGGCGACGAACACCTCGTCGTTTCTGGTCTCGGACCTCGCGCGCGACCTCAAGCGCCCCGAACGGATGCTCGGCCTCCACTACTTCTACCATCCGGCGAAGAACCGCCTCGTCGAGGTGATCGCCGGCGAGAAGACCGATCCGTCGGTCTTCGCCGCCGCGTGGACCCTGCAAGAGATGCTCGGCAAGACGCCGATCCGGTCCGCGGATGCCCCGGGGTTCATCGTCAACCGCTTCTTCGTCCCGTGGCTCAACGAGGCGGTGCGGCTCCTCGAGGAGGACGCCGCGGACATCCCGACGATCGAAGCCGCGGCGAAGGCCGCGTTCGGCGTCGGCATGGGCCCGTTCGAGCTCATGAACGTCACCGGTATCCCGATCGCGCTTCACGCCGCGACGACCCTCGGCGAGGCGTTCGGTCCGATGTACGCCCCCGCGGAAGGGCTGAAGGCGCAGGTCGCGAAGGGAACGCTCTGGGATCTTTCGGGGACCCCCGAGCCCGCGCGCTTCGCTGCGGTCACCGAGCGGCTGCTCGCGCTGACCTTCCTCGTCGCGACCGCGCTCGTGGACGAGGAGGTGGGCACGGTCGAGGACACGGACATCGGCGCCCGGGTGGGGCTCCGCTGGCCGCGCGGGCCGTTCGAGATGATCAACCGCCATGGGATCAAGCCCTCGGGGGACCTCGTCGGCCAGTTCGGCGGCGGGTGGGGGATCCCCGTCCCCGGGAACCTCTCCCTGCAGTGGCGCGGCAACGCCCCGTTCGCCTTCTCGTACGTGAAGTCCGAGGTTCAGGACGGGATCGCGACCTTGACCGTCAACCGCCCCGACGCGATGAACGCCCTCAACGAGACCGTGGTCGCCCAGCTCCACGCGGCGCTCGACGAGGCGCTCGCCGATCCTTCGGTGCGCGGGGTCGTCATCGCCGGCGCGGGCAAGGCGTTCATCGCGGGCGCGGACATCCGTTTCTTCGTCAAGAACATCGAGCGCGGCGACGTCGCGCGGATCGTGAAGTTCACGAAGGCGGGGCACGCCCTGCTCGCCGCGATCGAGGGAGCCAAGAAGCCGGTGGTCGCACGGCTCCACGGTCTCGCGCTCGGGGGCGGGGTCGAGCTCGCCCTCGCCTGTCACGCGATCGTCGCCACTCCGCGCGCCTCGCTCGCCTTCCCCGAGACGGGGATCGGGATCTACCCCGGACTGGGAGGCACGCAGCGGACGACGCGCCGGATCGGCGTCGGCCTCGCGCGCTGGCTCGTCTTCACCGGGCAGATGGTCGGGGCCGAGGAAGCCGGCGCCATCGGCCTCGTCGACCGGGTCGTGCCCTACGAGGACCTCGACGACGCCCTCCGCGAGGCGATCGCCGCCGGGACGAGCCGGCGTACCCGCCCGACCCTCTCCGCGCGGCACGCGGCGCTCGAGGCCTTCTTCGCCAAGCACGACGCGGAATCCCTCCGCTCCGGCTCCGCCGACACCGGCGGTGACGAGGGCCTGGCAAAGGCGATGAAGCGGGTCTCAGGCAAGGCCCCGATCGCGCTCCGCCTCGCGGGGAAGCTGATCGAGTCCGGCTCGACCGTCTCCCTCCAGGAGGGGCTCGCGATGGAGCTCGGCCACCTCGAGGAGATCTTCACGACCAAAGACGCCCACGCCGGGCTGTCGAGCGTCGGACAGAAGGCGCCCGTTTTCCAGGGAGCGTGACGTGGCGGACGAGGCCCCCGGCCTCCTCGACCGCGCCGTCGATCTCCTCGCGCGGGCGCTCGACGCGGTCGGCCTCAACGGCACGCGCCTCAGGTGGCGCTGGAACGCCCGCCGCCGCGAGATCGGGGAGACCGGACTTCGGGCGGAGATGTTCGCCCGCTCCACGCGAGGCGCCTACAAGATGTGCCCGTCGTGCCGAGCGCTCGTCCCCCGCTCGGCGCGCACGTGCAGCGAGTGCGGCGCGCACCTGTCCACCGTCCGCGCGCCGGGGCTGACGCGGGCGATCGGCAATCTCATCCCGGGCGCTACGGCGACGACGGGGATCATCCTCGCCGCGAACACGGTGCTCTTCGCGCTCATGCTCATGATCCCGGTGTCGGTACCGGGCGAGGACCCGGGCAATCCGCTCTCGCGCCTGCTGGGGTTCGACGGGCTGACCCTGATCCGTTACGGCTCGGGGTTCTCGCCCCTGACACTGGGCTTTCTCGAAGTCTGGCGCCTGGTGACGCCGGTCTTCCTCCACGCCGGGCTGATCCACTTCATCTTCAACTCGATGGCGCTCGTCCAGCTCGGCCCGCTCGTCGACGAGGAGTACGGCACCGAGCGGCTCGCCTCCAGCTACCTCGTCTGCGAGATCGCGGGGCGCGCGGCGAGCCAGATCCTGCGCCACAGCCACACGGTCGGCGCTTCGGGCGCGATATGCGGGCTGCTCGGGCTGCTGCTCGTCCACGGATACAGGATGGGGGGCTCGTACGGCGCGCGCCTGCGCTCGGCGATGCTGCAGAACATCCTGATCATGGGCGTGCTCAGCTTCGTCGTCCCCCGCATCGACTGGATGAACCACCTGGGCGGCCTCGCGGCGGGTGCCCTCCTGGGGCTCGTCGTGCCGTCGGGCCCGTTCCGGTCCCGCGCCACCGAGGTCCTGTGGCAGGTGCTCGCGTGGGGCGCGATCGTCGTCGCGCTCTGGTCGTTCTGGATGATGTCCCGGCAGGGCGTCGCCGACCTCCAGTGGGTCCTCGACAACCAGTGACGTGCGGATAGGCCTCGCGGGTCTCGGGGTCCACGGGGCGCGCTACGCCGCGCACCTGCTCGCCGGCGACGTTCCCGGCGTGACGCTCGGAGCGATCTCGCGCGCGGATGCCCGCGAGGGCTCCCTCTTCGCGCTGGCGCGAGGCATCGCCTTCGTCGCCGATCCGCGGGAGCTCGCCCACGTCCCCGGGATCGACGCCGTCGCCCTCTGTCTCCCTCCGGACCTCCACCCGGAGGTCGCGATCGCCTGCCTCGAGGCCGGCCGGCCCGTCCTCGTGGAGAAGCCGCTCGGACCGACGGCCGCGGCGGCCTCGAAGGTGGTCGAGGCCGCGACCCGCACCGGGACGCCCGTCATGGTCGCGCACACGATGCGATTCGATCCGCTCGTCACCGCGATGAAGCGCGAGAGCGTCTCCCTCGGCGGGATCCGGATCGTCGCGATCAACCAGCGCTTCGAGCCGAAAGACCGCAGCTGGCTCGACACGCCGGGGACGGGCGGGATCCTGCTCCACACCGGCGTCCACGCCTTCGACCTCCTGCGCTTCCTGACCGGCGCCGAGCTCGTCGAGGGGCGCGCGATAGAGACGCGCACGGTCACGCGGGAGACCTCGGACGGCTTCGCCGCCATCTTCAGGCTCGAGCCGGGTGGGATCCTCGCGACCGTGGACAACGCCCGGACGATCGATGGGCGCTCGGGGCGGATCGAAATCGCGGGGGAGCGCGGCCAGCTCCGGGGCGACCACATCCACCGGGACCTCGTCCGGATCGAGGGTCCGGTCCGGCGGGACCTCGGACCCGTCCCAGCAGCCCCGACCGTGGCGGCCGCGCTCGACGCCTTTGCGAGCGCGCTGCGCGAGGGCCGCCCGATGCCGGTCACGGCGGAGGACGGCCTCGCCGCGGTAAAGACCGCCGAAGCGCTCCGCTTGACCGGAGCGCTTCCCCGGGCGGATGATCCCCGGCCCCTCTGAGGAGACCCCTTGATGTCCGACGTGAACAACCCGTTCGAGATCGCCCAGCGGCAGCTCGACGAGGCCGCCAAGCTCCTGAAGCTCGACGCCGCGATCCACGAGCTCCTGCGCTGGCCGCTCCGCGAGCTGCACGTGACGCTTCCCGTGAAGATGGACGACGGCAGCACGCGGGTCTTCCACGGCTTCCGGGTCCAGTACAACGACTCGCGCGGTCCGACGAAGGGCGGCATCAGATTCCACCCCGACGAGACGATCGACACGGTCCGCGCGCTCGCCGCGTGGATGACGTGGAAGACCGCGGTCGTGGACATCCCCCTCGGAGGGGGCAAGGGCGGCGTGATCTGCAACCCGAAGGAGATGTCCCCCGGCGAGCTCGAGAGGCTCTCGCGGGCGTACGTGAGGCAGGTCGGCCGGATCATCGGGCTGTTCGAGGACGTCCCGGCGCCCGACGTCTACACGACGCCGCAGATCATGGCGTGGATGATGGACGAGTACTCCTTCCAGCGCGGGCACAACGAGTTCGGCGTCATCACCGGGAAGCCACTCCCCCTCGGGGGATCGAAGGGGCGCGGCGACGCGACTGCGCGGGGCGGGATCTTCTGCGTTCGCGAGGCGGCGAAGCTCCTGGGGCTCGAGCTTTCGGGGGCGAAGGCGGCGATTCAGGGGTACGGGAACGCGGGCTCGTTCGCGCACAAGCTGGGGCAGGAGATGCTTGGCCTCAAGATCGTCGCCGTCTCGGACTCGCGCGGCGGCATCCTCAACGAGGACGGTCTCGACTTCGCCGCGGTCCAGGCCCACAAGGATCGCACGGGCTCGGTCGTCGAGTTCAGGGGGGCGAAGGCGATCTCCAACGAAGCGATCCTGGAGCTCGACGTCCCCGTGCTCTTCCCCTCGGCGCTCGAGAACGTGATCACGCAGGAGAACGCGGGCCGGATCAAGGCGAAGATCCAGGCCGAGCTGGCCAACGGCCCCACCACACCCGAGGCCGACGCGATCCTCCACAGGAACGGCGTCTACGTCATCCCCGATTTCCTCTGCAACGCCGGCGGGGTGACCGTCTCCTACTTCGAGATGGTGCAGAACGCCTACCAGTACTACTGGGAGGAGGCCGAGGTGCACAAGCGTCTCGACACGAAGATGACCGCCGCGTTCCACGCCGTGCACGAGCTGGCGAAGCGGTACAAGGTCAACAACCGGATCGGCGCCTACTGTGTCGCCGTAAACCGGGTCGCCGAGGCGGTGCGCTTGAGGGGCTGGGCGTAGTCGGGTTGCGACGTCCGCATTCCCTTTCGGTCATCGCCTCCTTCGGCCGCGCTTCGCCGTTCGGCACTGTCCACCTGAGACCCCATTTTCCGGATCAAACCGAACAAGCAGGGACTCTCACGAACTAATCCGGTTACCAACATTACTATGGCGCTCGCACACGTTCAGCGTACCTCCGCCCGCATCGTCGGGGGACGATCGCTGGAGGTCGTGCGATGGGTGGCTCGACGAAACGTGCTTTCGGGCTCCGTCTCCTCACCGTGGCAGTCCTTCTCGCGGTCCCGGCGCTCGCGTGGGCGCTCAGTGGGTCCACGTTCGAAGGCGCCGACGGCGATCTCGTCCCTCAGGCGGGGATCGACTGGCAGAGCTTCGTCGGGAGCCCACGGCTCAAGGTCGGCGTCGACCTTCCGACCGGGCAGTCCGATGACTCGCTGAGCGGCAAGGAGGATGACGTCGTTCCCGGGGTCGACACCGGCTCGATCCCGAGCAACAAGAGCGACCTCCTCCGCTTCTATACCTACCACGAGCGCGTCGAGTCGGGCGGCACCTCGCGCGACTTCCTCTACCTCGCGTGGGTGCGTCTCGACACGCTCGGCACCGCGAACATGGACTTCGAATTCAATCAGTCGAGCACGCTGACCGCGAACGGTACGACCGTGGTGCGAACCCCCGGCGACATGCTCATCCTGTTCGGCTTCAGCGGCGGCGGGAACCCGACCCTCGGCCTGTCGCGCTGGACCGCGACAGGGCCGTGCGAGTCGTCCCCGTCCGGCCCCTGCTGGGGGCCCGTGACGCCGCTCACGGGAGTCGCCGAGGGCGCCGTGAACGACACCACGGTCGTCGACCCGGTCTCCGGCGGCTCGCTCCTTCCGCTGACCTTCGGCGAGGCCGCGATCGACCTCACCGCCGCGGGGGTCTTCGACTCCGACGCGTGCGTCAGCTTCGGCCGCGGCTACGTCAAGAGCCGATCGTCGAACTCGTTCAGCTCCTCGATGAAGGACTTCATCCGTCCGATCGACGTCAAGGTTTCGAACTGCGGCACGGTGACGGTGCGCAAGAACGCGGTTCCGAATTCCGATCAGGACTTCGCGTTCACGACCTCCCCGGAGGTCAGCGCCAGCGGGTTCTCGCTCGACGACGACGGGAACGAGTCGAACGCGCTGCCGAGCTCGCGCACCTTCCAGGGCCGGTTCTCGGGCACGCTCGATGTCACCGAGGAGCCCGCTGCCGGCTGGGACCTCACCGACGTGACCTGCACGACGGGCGGTACGCCCGACCCGTCGATCGATGGCCTCCCCTCCCCGCACGTCTCGATCGAGGTGGAACCCGGCGAGAGCGTCGATTGCACCTACACGAACACGGCCCGCGGCCGGATCCGCGTCTTCCAGGCGGTCCTCCCGGCCGGCGACCCGCAAC
>Ga0210379_10000717_pt1 | contig 11235 bp, 11 predicted proteins | sample PLMedo_2_FD_155468 | JGI IMG/M metagenome (GOLD analysis project Ga0210379, IMG submission 155468) | Groundwater sediment microbial communities from an aquifer in East River, Colorado, USA - PLM4_32_coex redo | ecosystem: Environmental > Terrestrial > Soil > Riparian zone | place: USA: East... | reverse complement strand
TGCGGATCGTCTTGAGCGCGACGATGCGCCGGATGTGGGGGTCGAATCCCTTGTACACGACCCCCATCGCCCCCTTGCCGAGGACCTCCGAGATCGTGTACTTGCCGAGTTGCGCTGGTGCTGCTGCCGGTGTGCGCTTCGCCATTCGGGTGCGGGTCGCCTCAGGTCTCGAGCATCTTCATCGCCTGCACCAGGCTCTTCTTCATCCGGTTGAACGATTGCGTGAGCACGCCGATCTCGTCCCTGCTGCCGACGGGGAAGTCGGGTGCGTCCATGTTGTCGCCCTGGCTGACCTGGTCGGCAAACTTCGACAGTCGCGTCACAGGCCGGATCACCATGAACCATAGCATGAGGTTCAGCGCGACGAAGATGAATGCGAACACCAGCGTCAGCGACACCATGAAGGTCTTGAACGCCGCGTTGGCGCGCGCGATCGGCACGTCGGTCGGCACCGACACGATCTGCGCGCCAATGACCTCGTTCAGTTTCCAGCCGAAGCCGTTGGCCGGGCCGTACTTGTCGATCAGCGTCTTGGGCGCGGCATCCACGGTCGAGTGGCAATACAGGCACGTCTCCAACTTGATCTGCAGCGGGCGCGCGATGTAGAACGATTTCCCGTTCGGCGTGTCGCGCTCGCCCACCGCCTCCGGCTTGTCCAGCGCATTGCGGAACTGGTGGACGATGTCGGCCTCCCAGTCGTTGGCGCGGTTGCGCGGGTTGGTGGGATTGAGCACCGCCTCCTTGTAGGCATACTCGGGAAACGTCTTGCGCAGGCCGTTGAACACCTCGGTGGCCGCGTACGCCGGGATCGACTGCGGCAGGAAGGTGTACTTCATCTGCGTCTGCAGCAGTGGACCCACCTGCGACGAAGTGTAGGCGCGCGTGGACAGCGCCGACTCCATCACCAGGCGCGCATTGATCACGATCTCGTCGCGCGCGTTCTTCTGCAGCAGCTGGTTCGACGTATAACCCGCGGCAGCGAGTCCGAGCAGGAATACCAGCAGGAACACCAGGTTGAACTTGACGACCAGCTTCATGGCGAGGCTCCTTGCGTAGGGTTGCCGTCAGCGCTTGCCGGCCGGGGGAACCGGCGCGGGCGCAGGTGCGCCGCGCGCTGCCTCCGCCTCCGGCTCCTTTGGCAGGTACTTTTCGGGGAACAGGACCGGGTCCCATTCCGGGTGGAAGCGCAGGTTCGCGACCAGGGCGGCGCGGAACGCCGGATCGGCCGCGCGCGGCTGGAAGCGCGCCAGCATCGGCCGGCGGATTTCGAGCGGCGCCTTCAGCCAGGTCTCGACCTCGGCGTAGCTCACGACATCGAGCCGCCGCGGCTGGACCGGGCGGTCCTTGTAGCGCGCCATGCGCGAAGGCAACGGGTCGAGGAACACCTTGGGCAGGGCGCCGATGAAGGCCGGGGATGGGCGCGGTGCCACTGCCGCCTTCTGATCCGCCTTGACCGTGTAGAACTCCCCGCTCTTCAGGCGCAGGGGCGCGGGTGCCTCGCCCCTGGCGCGCGGGCCGACCAGGCGCGCGTCGCCGCTCTCGACGAACAGCGCCCCTTCGGCGTCCCCCAGCACCATCACGGCGATGCCCTCCGCACCCTGTAGCGTGAACAAGGGCGTAACGATGCGCAGGCGTGTCCCCGGTTTCACGCCCGCGAGCTTCAACTCACCCTGCGGCACGTAGAAGTCGGCGATCAGCTGCTTGCCGCGCGGCAGCGCGGCGGCGAGCACGCGCGTCTTCGGGCCGAGTGCGAGTGCCGCGCCGTCGGGGAACTCCATCTGCGCGAGTCCCTTGTCGCCGACTTCGACGATGTCGCCGGACTGGAGGCGCACGCCCTCGGCCAGCGCATGGCGCGCCACGCCGCGCACCACCGTCGCCTGCCCCTCGAGGAGGGTGACGATTGTCATAGGGTCGGCTGCGGCGGCCGCCAGCGGACTGGCGAGTATCGCCAACGCCCAGCGCCTCACGAGCATGATTCGCACGCGGTTCCCCTTCCCCCGAAACCTGCAGCGTTGCCATCCGCCCGCGCCCCCTGCAAAATCAGCGGCTTCGAGCGGCATACGATACTAGGCGTCGCGAGGAAAGCCTGTCAATCTGGCAACCATGCCGCCCAGCAAAGCAACCTGCGCCGTGCTGTTCGTAGACATCAGCGGCAGCACGCGCCTCTACGAGACCATCGGCGACGAGCAGGCCCTGGCGCGCGTAGGCGGCTTGCTCGCGATGCTGTCCAAGGTCTGTGCGGACTGCGACGGCAGGGTCATCAAGACCGCGGGCGATGGTGCGATGTGCAAGTTCGACACCGCGGACGCCGCGCTGCGCGCCTCACGCCTGATGCAGGAAAAGACCGCCGAGCAGGTGGAACCCGGCGCGCCAGGCCTGGGCATCCACATTGGCTGCCACTTCGGGCCGGTGCTGGAGAATGCCGGGGACCTGTTCGGCGACACCGTGAACCTGGCCGCGCGCGTGGCGGGCCTGGCGAAGAGCGGGCAGACCATCACCACGGCAGACACGGTCGCCAAGCTCTCGCCCGCGCTCATCGAGCGCGCGCGCATGCTCGATGGCGTGCCGGTGAAGGGAAAGCGCAAGGCGGTGATGATCTACGAATTCCTGTGGCAGGACAGCGACGATCTCACGGCGCTGAGCACGCGCATCGTACAGGGCCGCGCGGCACACCTGACGCTCAGCTACGAGGGGCGGACGTGGCGCTTCGAGGGCCCGGGCGAACTGACTCTCGGCCGCGATGGCACCTGCGACATCGTCGTGGGCGACCGCAAGGCGTCGCGCCTGCACGCGCGGGTGGAGCGGCGGCGGGACAAATTCGTGCTCGTCGACCAAAGTTCGAACGGCACCTGGGTGCAGTTCGCCGGCGAGACGGAGGTGGTGGTGGTGCAGCGCGAAGAACTGATGCTGCGCGCCAGCGGCCTCATTGGCCTGGGCCACAGGCCAGACGACGGCCAGGGTCCGCCGGTGACGTTTTCCTGCCTGTAGGCGGGGAGCGCGCGCTACTTCGGCTTGCCGACCGCGCCGAAATCTATTTGCACGTTGTCGAGGTTGACCGTGGCCTTGTCCTTCGCCACGCGCGCGGCGATGGCGGTGGGGTTGAACTCGTTGTTGGCCTGCCGGAACACCTCGGCCAGCCTGAAGGAGAGCTGCGCCAGCATCTTGGGTTGCGGCTTCTCGCCGCCGATCACGCTGTAGATGCGGCCGGCCATATCGATGAACAGCTTCTCCGCCAGTACCTCGGTTGGGTCGCGGTGCGCCTCGGCGCCGGGCTTGGTGGGGGAACTCATGGCATTCCTCGTGGACCGTTCAGCCCGCAATGCTACCGCGCCGTGCGCCCCGCGCGACGCGTTTTCGAAACGGCTAGCGTCAACCTGCTGCACGCCCGGACCGTTGCTTTTCGGCATGGCCCGCCAGTCGAGTGCGCAGCAGCCCGGCATCGCGCTGCACCTGGTGCAGCGCGGCCGCCTAGCGAGTTTCTGCGGTGAAGAGGAGCGGCTCGCTTACCTGCAGCGCCTGCGCGCGGCGTTGGCCGCGCTCGACTGCCGCCTGCACGCGTACGTCCTGATGGGGAACCACGTCCACCTGCTGGTGACGCCGGCACGGGCGAATGGCGGTAGCGCACTGATGCACGAGCTCGGCGCGACCCATGGCGACCTCGACGCCACGCCCGTGGTGGCGCCGCGCTATCTGCTGCACTGCATGCGCTACATCGAGCTGAACCCTGTGCGGGCGGGGCTCGTGCGCCACCCCGCCGACTACCGCTGGTCGAGCTACCGCGCGAACGCCCTGGGCAGGGAGGACGCGCTGGTCACGCCGCACCCCTGCTACTACGCGCTGGGGCGCACGGCGCACGCGCGCTGCGCCGCCTGGCGCGCTAGGACCCGCGAATGACGACGAGGTTGTTGACGACGGAGCGCACGCCGTCGAGCTTGGCCACGAAGGCGGCGATCTTCTGGCGTTCGTCGGGCGTGGGCACGGTGCCGTAAAGCGAGGCCACACCGTCGGCGACCTTGACGTCCACGCCCTGTGCTTCAAGACCCTTCGCACTGCCCAGCAGCGCCTTGATTCTCGCCGCAAGCTGCTCGTTCGCGGAGGGCTGCGGCGCGGGCGGCGGCTCGACCACCTTGGCCGCGGCGACGGGCGCCTGGACGGCGGGCGGCGGCGGGGGAGCGCTGGCGTTCGATGGCGGCTTGTCGCAGCCGGCGAGGATGAATGCACCGAGAAGGGGGAGCAGTGCCTTGCGCATGGTTTGTCTCCGTGGCGTGATCACTCTTCGACCTCGTGCGGTGGGCGCAGGTTCAATGCGATTGCGTCGCCCCGTGGCGGCGTCTACTTCAGGCGCGCGGCGAGCAGGCGCAGCCGCTCGGCGAGGTTGGCGAGCATTTTCTGCGCGAACGCCGGGCTGACCTTGACCAGCTCGAGGAACGCGGCGCGGCCGACCGGCTGCAGCACGCAATCGGTTTGCGCCTGCACGCTCGCCAGGCGTGGCGCGTGGTCGAGCAAGGCCGCTTCGCCGAACACGCCGCCCGGGCCGATGCGCTCGACCATGCTGCCCTCGATGGTCACCGCCACGCGGCCTTCGAGCACGGCGTACATGCGCACGCCGGCGCCGCCTTCGCGGATGATAAGGGCGCCGCGGTCGTAATAGACCGCCGGATCGCTGGACAGGCCCTGCACCAGGTTGCCGAGCTGGCGCTTGTCGAACACGGCGGCTTCCTTCCAGGCGCCAGTCACCGAGAGCTTGCCCTCGTCGCGCAGCATTGCGATGGTCCGGCGCAGCCGCGCCACCATCACGCTCATCAGCATCAGCGCGAAGGCCGGCTTCTTCATCAGCGCGCCCTGGAACTCGCGCTCGTCCAGCGCGATGACGCGGCAGGCAGTCTGCGCCACGGCGCCGGCGGTGCGCGGCGCGTGCGTGAGCGGGGCCAGTTCGCCGAACACCTCGCCCTTCTTCACGCTGCCGATGATTTTCTTCCTCGCCACCAGGCTCACTTCGCCGTCGTAGACGTAGTACATCTTGGCGCGCTGCAGCAGGAGCGCGTGCGACTTCTGGCCTTCGCGGAAGATGGTCGCGTCCTGCGGGTACTTCTCCGGGTTGCCGGCGGACTTGAAGAAGGCGAGCGCGACGGCGGGGTCGTAGAGGGATTTCATGGCCCCGCATTATGGCGGCGCGGGGGAGGGCGGCGCGAACCACTATGTCACAATCCGCGCCATGAACACGACTGCGGAAATCCGATGACCATTTCGATGTACGAGGCGAGCGCGCCGCGCTTCGTCAATATCCTGAACAACCTGGCCGTCCTCCTCGACAAGGCGCAAGCGCACTGCGAGGCTAGGAAGATCGATCCGCTGGTGCTGACTTCCTACCGGCTCTACCCGGACATGCTGCCCTTCACGCGCCAGATCACCATCGCCTGCGACAACGCGAAGGGCGCGGTGGCGCGCCTCGCGGGCGTGGAGATCCCGAAGCACGAGGACACGGAGAAGACCTTCGAGGAGCTCAAGGCGCGCATCGCGAAGACGGTGGCATTCATCCAGACGATCAGGCCGGCGCAGGTCGACGGCAGCGAAGAAAAGGACATCGTCCTCAAGCTGCGCGCGCGCGAGGTGCCCTACAAGGGCATGCAGTACCTGCTCGGCTTCGCAATTCCCAACTTCTACTTCCACGTCGTCACTGCCTACGCCATCCTGCGCCACAATGGCGTGGAGCTCGGCAAGAGCGACTACATCGGCACGCCCTGATCAACTACTGATCGGCGCGGTGCTGCTTGACGAACGCCGCCGCGTCGAGCGGCGCGCCGACAAAGGCGCCCTGCATGATGTCGCAGCGCAGCTCCTTCAGGCGCGCCGCGGTGGCCTCGTCGGCGACGCCCGCCACCACCACCTCCAGCTTCAGCCGGTGCGCCAGCTCGATGAGCGACTGCACCAGCGCGAGCTTCTGCGGCACTTCGGCGATATTGCCCACGGCGGCGAGGTCGATCTTCAGCTCGTGGAACGGCAGCGTGGCGAGCCAGGAGAGCGAGGCGTAACCCGCGCTGGCGTCGTCCAGGCACAGGCGCACGCCGGACTCGCGCAGGCGCTGCAGAGTCTCCACCGACTCCAGGCTGCGCGCGAGGACCTCGGTCCCGGTGATTTCCAGCGCGAGGCGGCTGGGGCGCAGGTTCCAGGTCTTCAGGGCGCTGGCGACGAATTCCGGCAGGTCGGACTGGCGCAGGCTCTTCGCCGAGAGGTTCACGCCGACGCGCAGGTCAAGGCCGGCGGCGTCGCGGAACTGGCGGCAGTTGCGCAGCGCGCCGTTCACCAGCCACAGCGTCACTTCGTTCACCAGGCCCGCGGATTCGGCGGCGGCGATGGCTTTCTCCACCGGCACGCTGCCCAGATTGGCGTCGCGCCAGCGCAGCTGGCTCTCGGCGCCGACGATGAGGCCCGAGCGCAGGTCCACCTGCGGCTGGAACACGATGTCGAGCGCGTCCTGCGCGATGGCGGCGCGCAGCCGGTTCTCGTAGAGCAGCAGCTCGGCCTCGTCGCGCTCCTGCTCCGCGGCGTACATCGCGAAGCGCTCGGGGCGCTCGCGCGCCGCACGGCTGGCGGTGCGCGCGCGCTGCAACAGGCTGACGGCGCTGTCGCCATGCTCCGGGTACAGGGCGATACCCACTGCCGGGCGCGCGTAAACCTCGTCCACGTCCACCCACAACGGCGCATCCAGCGTGCGCAGGATCTTCTCCGCGGCGAGCACGCCCACCCCGGGGCTCTGTACCGTCGCGAGCACGCAGGCGAACTCGTCGCGCCCCGGATCGCCGAGCAGGTCCTGCTCGCGCAGCACCTCGCTCCCGAGCCGCGCGCCGAGCCGCTCGCGCACGCCGTCGCCCACCATGTAGCCCCACACGCCGTCGACGCGGCTGATCACGCCGCAATCGACGAACAGGAGCGCCATCTGCTGGCCGTCCGCCAGCCGCGCGCCCACGCAGGCGTCCAGCCGCGCCATGAAGGCGGCGAGGTTGGAAACCCCGGTATCGCGCGCGTGCGCACCGCGCCCGTGCGCACCCCGCACTGCGGCGCCCGCGAGCAGCGCCAGCTGAACCGCAGTCAGTCGCTCGGCGGCGGCGAGCGCCGCCTCGCAGCGCTCGCGGTCCTGGGAGAAGACGCGCAGGGCGCCGGCGCGCAGCACGTCCTGCAGCGGCAGGCAGTCGCGCGTCGCGCGCTCGTTCGGCTCCTCCGGATTGAGCGTCGCCGCCCACTCGGCGAGCAGCTGGCGCAGCGAGGTGCGGCTAAGGGTGCCGCGCGCGAGCGCGCCGACCAGCGCGCGCTGTGTCTCCGACATGCTGATGGGCAGCAGGGGTAGGAAGAAGGGCGAGGCGGCGGAGGACAGCGTGCTCTCGCCGCGCGCCGCCTGCAGCGACTCCGGCGCCTGCTGCTGCAGCGCGATGCCGAGCGCATCCAGGGCGGCGATGGCGTCGCCGCCGAGGCCGAACTCGTCCATCAGGTGCTGGATGGCGGCGGCGTCCGCCGCGCTCACAGGAACAGCTCTTTGGAGTCGATCCTGACTGAGGTTTGGTCGAGCGTGCGGCGGATGCGGTAGGGCTCGTCCGGCGCGGCCATCGGCTCCTTCACCAGATCGAGGACCTTGTGCGGATGGATCGGGTTGCCGTTCGCGTCCTGCACCACCATGACGCGCGGCTGCAGGCGCTTGACCAGGTTTTGTGTGATCACCACGCCGACCTCGCCCGTGTTCAGCTCCACCACGCTGCCCACCGGGAAAGCGCCCACGCACTGGATGAACTGCTCGACCAGCGCGGCATGGAACTGCGTCCCGCGGTTCTGGTACAGGACGTTCAGCGCGTTCGAGGGCGGCATCTGCATGCCGTAGGGCGAGGGCGCGGTGAGCATGTCGAAGGTGTCGACGATGCCGGCGATGGCGCCGGTCTGCGAGATCGCGCTGCCCTTCAGGCCCCGCGGGTAGCCGCTGCCGTCGTAGCGCTCGTGGTGCAGCGAGGCGAGGCCGGGCAGCTCCGCCGGCAGGCCGGCGGTCTGGCTGAGGATCTCGACGCTGTGCGAAACGTGGGTCTTGAAGTCCTCGTCCTCGGCGGAGGTGAGGTCGGCGCGTCGCGCGGGAATGCCGGCCGGCAGCTTGAGCATGCCCACGTCCTGCAACAACCCGATCAGGCCGAGCAGCTCGAGGCTCCCGCGCTCGAGTTGCAGGAAGCGGCCGAACACGGTCATGTACACCGAAACCTGGGTGGAGCGGTTGAGCGTCTCCTGCGCCTTCTCGCGCATGGTCACGAGCAGCATCATGGCGTCCGGGTTGCGCACCACCGAGTCCGTGATCTCGCTGACCGCCTGCCTGGCGCGTGCGCCGTCGAGGGCGTTGCCGCTCACCACCGCGCGCGACATGCTCTGCACGATGGCATTGGTCTGCGTGAAGGCGGTGCGCGCGCGCGGCAGCTCGTCCTCCACTGTGGCGAGCTCCTTGTACACCACCGTGCCGCGCACCACCTCCCTGGACTGCTCGGCGATCACCTGGCGTGCCGAGGTCGGCAGCGTGAGCAGCTTCACCGACACCACTTCCTGGCGCTTCTCCGGGTCGACGTACACCGTCTTGCAGTACTTCTTGAGCGCGTCGAGCTGCTCTTCGGTCTTCAGCACGAAGCCCTGGAACACGAACGGCGTTTCGGTCCAGGGACGGTCGAGCTTGGCGACGAACATGCCGAACTCGAGGAACTCGACCTGGACTTCCTTGTGCGCCATTGCGGTGCCTGTGCGGTCCTTCGTGGGGCGGACGAAATGAGTGGCCGATTTTCGTCCGGGGGCGCGCTCTCGGCAAGCACCGCGATGCAGTAACATCCCAGTCCGGAAGCCGATCGGGGGAAACGCGGTGGCGGCGACGCTGGATCTGGGCCTGAGCCTGCAGGTCGGGAAGTACGACGTCCAGAAGATGCTAGGCAAGGGAGCCACCGGCACGGTGTACCTGGCCCGGGACACCTTTTCCGGCCGGGAAGTGGCGCTCAAGACCATCGAGCCCGAAGTGTTCCGCGACCCCGAGTTCGGCACCGTGTACCGCTCGCAGTTCCTCAACGAGGCCTCGCTCGCGGGAAAGCTCAAGCACCCGCACATCGTCTCCATCCTCGACGCGGTGGTGGGGGAGGACTCCGGCTACATCGCCATGGAGCTGGTCACCGGGGGCGACCTCACGCCCTACACGAAGCCGGAAAGCCTCCTGCCGGTGGCCGACGTGCTGCAGATCGGCTTCAAGGTGTGCGGGGCGCTCGACTACGCCTTCAAGGAAGGCATCGTGCACCGCGACATCAAGCCCGCGAACCTCATGATCGCCAAGGGCACCGACGTGAAGGTCGCCGACTTCGGCGCCGCCTACCTGCGCAAGAGCCACGCTGTGCAGACGGCGATGATGGGCTCGCCCTACTACATGTCACCCGAGCAGATCGCCGGCGCGGAGCTCACCTACCACAGCGACATGTACTCGCTGGGCGCCGTGCTCTACGAGATGCTCACCGGCCAGCGGCCGCTGCGCGCGGAAAACCTGGAGGCGCTGCTGAAGAAGATCACCGAGCTCGAGCCCCTGCCGCCGAGCGAGGTGCGCGCCGGCCTGCCGAAGGAGCTCGACCCGGTGATCCTGCGCGCGCTACGCAAGAAACCCGCCAGCCGCTACGCGACCTGGTCGGAGTTCGCGCTGGAGCTGTCCAAGGTGGTGCGCCTGGTGCTGCCCGCCAACGCCATCCCGGACACCGAGAAGTACGTGGCGCTCAAGCGCGTGGAAATGCTCTCCTACCTGGCGGACGCCGAGATCTGGGAGCTCGTGGACGCGGGCAAGTGGTCGCGGGTCGACAAGGGCAAGGCCATCCTGCGCGAGAATGCGCCGGGCACAAGCTTCTTTTTTCTCGCGGAGGGCGAGGTGAAGGTGACCAAGGGCGGGCGACTGCTAAACGTGGTGAACCACAGCGAATGCTTCGGTGAAATGGCCTACATCTGGGGCGGCGTGCTGCCGCGCCACGCCACCGTCGAGTCCATGACCCGGCTGCTGGTGGCCGAGTTCGAGCCGGTGGCGCTGCAGCGCATGAGCGGCGGCGCGCAACTGCAGCTCACGCGCGCGCTGGTGCGCAACCTGGTGGACCGCCTGGTGCTCGCCAATACCCGGATTCTCCGCTAGGCGCCGCCATGCCGCGCATCGCCGCCTCCAGCGCGTTCTCGCACCTGCGCATCCTCGACCTGTCGCGCGTGCGCGCGGGCCCCACCTGCGTGCGGCAGTTCGCCGACTTTGGCGCCGACGTGATCAAGATCGAGTCGCCGCCCGGCGTCGACCCGAACGAGGGCATGGGCGGCGCGCGCACCGGCTCCGACTTCCAGAACCTGCACCGCAACAAGCGCGCCATCACGCTCAACCTCAAGCTCGCCGAGGGCAGGGAGGTATTCGCGCGCCTGGCGAAGAGCGCCGACGTGGTGGTGGAGAACTACCGCCCCGACGTGAAGTACCGCCTGGGCGTGGACTACGCCTCGCTGGAGAAGATCAATCCGCGCATCATCCTCGCCAGCATTTCCGGCTTCGGCCAGGACGGTCCGTATGTGGACCGTCCCGGCTTCGACCAGATCGCGCAGGGCATGAGCGGCCTCATGTCGGTGACCGGCTTTCCCGGCCAGGGCCCGGTGCGCGCCGGCGCGGCAGTCGCGGACGTGACAGCGGGCCTGTTCGCCGCGCTCGGCATCATGACCGCGCTGATCGAGCGCGAGCGCTCGGGGCATGGGCAGTGGGTGCAATCCTCGCTGCTGCACGCAGGCATCGCGCTCGCCGACTTCCAGGCGGCGCGTTACCTCAAGGAAGGCGAAGTGCCACCGCAGGTCGGCAACGACCATCCGACCAGCATGCCGACCAGTGCCTACAAGACCACCGACGGGCACATTAACGTCGCCGCGTCGGGCGACGGCATGTGGCAGCGCCTGTGCAAAGCGATCGGGCGCGAGGACCTGCTCGCACGGCCCGAATTCAAGGACCAGCCGGGGCGCGCGAAGCACCGCGTCGCCCTGAACGCCGAGCTGAACGCGGCGCTGGCGCAGAAGACGAGTGCACAGTGGGTAGACGCGCTCAACGAGGCGGGTGTGCCCTGCGGCCCGATCTACACCATGGACCAGGTGTTCGCCGATCCTCAGGTGCAGCACATCGAGGCGGCGACGGAGGTGCGGCACCCGAAGCTCGGGCGATTTCGCGTCGTCAACCAGGCGGCG
>Ga0210379_10000715_pt1 | contig 11238 bp, 10 predicted proteins | sample PLMedo_2_FD_155468 | JGI IMG/M metagenome (GOLD analysis project Ga0210379, IMG submission 155468) | Groundwater sediment microbial communities from an aquifer in East River, Colorado, USA - PLM4_32_coex redo | ecosystem: Environmental > Terrestrial > Soil > Riparian zone | place: USA: East... | reverse complement strand
ATGGAATTGCCTGTAAACAACTTCAAGCGCGCGCTGAAAGACAAGAAACCGCAGATCGGCATGTGGTCCAGTCTGTCGAGCCACATCGTGGCCGAGATCCTTGCGCACGCCGGCTTTGACTGGGTGTTGCTCGACACCGAGCACTCGCCGAACGAGCTGCCGATGGTGCAGTCGCAGCTGCAGGCGATGACGGGCGGCACTGCCACTCCGGTCGTTCGCCCCGCGTGGAACGACATGGTGCTGGTCAAGCGCTTCCTCGATATCGGCGCGCAATCCCTGCTGCTGCCGTACGTGCAGACGGCCGAGGAGGCGCAGAACGCGGTGAGTTACACGCGCTACCCGCAGCAGGGCCTGCGCGGCGTAGCCGGGGCGACGCGCGCGGCCGGCTACGGCCGGACCAAGGACTACCTCAAGAACGCGCACCAAGAGATATGCCTGTTGTTGCAGGTGGAGACCCGCAAGGCGATGGCGAACCTCGAGGCGATCGCGGAAACCGAAGGTGTGGACGGAGTCTTCATCGGGCCGAACGATCTCTCCGCCGACCTGGGCTACCTCGGCAACTGGCAGCACCCGGAAGTGTGGAAGGTCATGGAAGACGCCTCCAAGCGCATCCGCAAATCCGGCAAGGCGCCCGGGATCCTGGTCGGCGAGGCGGACGGCCAGCGCTGCCTCGACATGGGCTACCTCTTCGTCGCGGTCGGGGCCGACACCGGCGTGCTGGTGCGCGGGGGCGATGCGCTTGCCGCCAAGTTCAAGAAATGACGGGATGTCGCGAGATCGGGAGATCGTGAGAGCGAATCCCGCGTTGACCTCACGCCCTCCCGCCCTCCCGCCCTCCCGGCTTCTCGGATGAAGGCGTCTTCCATCCTCAGCTTCGCCGTCGTCGCCGCCGCGGTCGGGGTGTACCTGACGCCGCCGCCCGCAGGCGCGTCCGTGGAGATGATGCACGCGACGGCGCTGGTCGTGTTCACCGTCGGGCTGTGGGCGGCGGGATCGCTTCCCGAGCATATCGTCGGCCTGTTGTTCTTCATGCTGGCGATGGCGCTCGCCGTGGCGCCGGCCCAAGTGGTTTTTTCCGGCTTCGCTTCCGCGACGCTGTGGCTGGTGCTGGGCGGGCTGATCATGGCCGAGGCGGTGAACCGAAGCGGGCTGGCGCAGCGGCTGGCGAGCGCGCTGTTCGACCGGGTCGCGCTGTCCTACGCGCAACTGGTCGTGGCCGTGGTGATGGCGTCCGTCGTGCTGTCGTTCCTGATCCCGGCGACGGTCGGGCGCGTGCTGCTGCTCCTGCCGATCGTGATGACGTTGGCCAAGCGTGTCGGCTTCGAGCACGACAGCACCGGCTACAATGGCCTGTGCCTGGCCACTATCGTCGCCACCTACCAGTGCGGCACGGCCGTGCTGCCCGCCAACGCGCCCAACCTGGTATTGGCGGGATCGGCCGAAGCGCTCTACGGTGTCCAGATCACCTACGCCGAGTACCTGTGGGTGCAGTTCCCCGTTCTGGGCGCGCTGAAGAGCGCCGCGATCATCGGTTTCGTGTTGTGGCTGTTTCCTGCGCAAGCCAAGCCGCTTCCGGTCGCACGGACGGCGGAGCCGCTCACGCCCGCGCAACGGCGCATGGCGGCGATTCTGGCCATCGCGCTCGCGCTGTGGGCGACCGATTTCCTGCATGGAATCAAGTCGGGCTGGATCGCGCTTGCCGCCGGCATAGCGTGCTTGTTGCCGCGCGTGGGGGTGATGCCGGTAGCGGCTTTTCACGAAGTGAGGCTGGGTCCGTATTTCTACGTCGGGGCGACGCTCGGGCTCGGGCTGGTGATCCAGAAGACCGGCCTGAGCGACGGGCTGGGCAGCCTGCTGCACGGGGTGCTGCCGCTCGAAGCCGGCGCCGATTTCAGCAACTTCATTGTTCTGTCGGTGCTGGCGACGTTCACGGGACTCTTCACCACCAACCCGGCGCAGCCGGCGGTGCTGGCGCCACTCGCCGAGACCTTCGCCCAGGCGACCGGGTGGCCGCTCAAGTCCGCGCTGATGGTGATCGGGGTGGGCTTCACCACTTTCCTGCTGCCGTACCAGGTGCCGCCCGCCATGGTGGGCCTGCAAGTCGGCGCGCTGCGGGTGCGGCAGATGCTCAGACTCGCGCTGCCGCTCGCGGCGTTCGGCCTGTTCGTGATGTTGCCGTTGCAGTACCTGTGGTGGCGGGTGATCGGCTATTTCGGCTAGTCGGCCTGAAAAACAAAACCCCCGGCGTGGCCGGGAGTTTGTTGAGCAATCGCCGCAGGATCAGTCAGCGTAAACGCCCGCTTTCTTGATGATCGGTCCCCACTTGTTGATCTCGGCCTTCAGGTGGGCGCGCAGGGCATCCGGGGTCGCGCGGTTCTGCGCCACCGGATCGGTGGCGAGTTTCGCGAGATTATCGACTAACGCCGGGTCCCTGAGCGCGGCCTGAAGCGCAGCGACCAGCCTGTCGACCACGGGCTTCGGCGTGCCCTTCGGCGCCCACAGGCCATGCCACACCGCGACTTCGAAATTCTTGAGCCCTGACTCGCTCAGCGTTGGGATGTCCGCCATGGCCTTGAGCCGTGCACGGGTGGTGACGCCGTACACCTTGACCTTCTTCGCCTGAATATGGCCGATGGTATTGGTGGTCTGGTCGCACACGAACTGGACTTCGTTGCCGAGCAGCGCGGTCAGCGCCGGAGCCGTCCCCTTGTACGGGACCGTGTTGAGATCGGTCTCGATCGCGCTCATGAAGAGCAGGCCGCACAGGTGCGAAGCCGCGCCCAGTCCCGCGTTGCCATAGGAGATCTTGTCCTTGTTGGCCTTGACGTAGACGATAAGCTCTTTCAGATTGTTGGGCGGGAATTTCTCGTTCGCGATCAGCGTCATCGGCACGTCCGAGATGAGCCCGATCGGATCGAGATCGTTGACCGGATCGAACGGCAGCTTGCGGTAGAGCGCCGGCGCTGTGGCCATGCCGATGTGGTACACGAGCAGCGTGTAGCCATCGGGCCTGGATTTCGCGACCTTGGACGTGCCGATCGTTCCGCCCGCCCCAACCGTGTTATCGATGATGACCTGTTGCTTCAGCTGGGCGGTCATCGCCTGCGCGAGATTGCGCGTCAGTGTATCGGTGGGCCCGCCGGCGGCGAACGGAACAACAATGGTGATGGGTCTGGTCGGAAATTCCTGGGCGAGCGCGCTGGATGCCAGGCCGAGAGTCAGGGCGACGGCGAGCATGCGGGTGAGCATGGAAACCTCCTTGATATGGCAACGACCACGAATTCCGTGGTCGGGGTGCGTATACGCGGCGAAATTTGTGTACGGCACCGGAAGGAGCGAAGTCTACCAGAGGCTGCTTACCGCGACCTGACGGCCGCGAGCGGAGTATTGGCCTGAATCGAAACTGTCCGCATATTTGCCATCGTTGCCACCACCAGCATGTCGAGCATGCAGTAGAACGCGCCGGCGGCGAGCGGAGGATTGATGGTGGTGAACCCGAGCCAGGGCGCTTCTTGCGCCCACGTCCAGTTGCCGAGCCACGTGCCGTAGACCTCCATCGCCAGCGACAGCACAAACATCACCGCGTAGAGCCGGCTCGCGCGGCCCGACAGCAGGCACAGCAGGAACAGCGCGAACAGCAGCGCATCGAGCGTGCCGATCCTGTTCACGGCGAGCAGGAACACGAATGGCGCGGTTGCGAGCGGAACGAACCACACGATCCAGTCACGCGCTTTCTCGGCCAGGATGCGACCGAGCATGAACACTAGCGCGTGCCCCGGCGGCACGAAGAGCGGCACGTTGGTGAGCCGGTATTCGTAGAGCCCCCACACCAACGACAAGAAAATCTCGCCGACAGTCGCGTACAGCACGCAAACGGCCAGCGCCAGCCGGTCATCGGGCCGCGCGCCGCGCAGCCAGTACAGGAAAGCGGCCCAGATGCCCACGTTGATCAGCGACTGGCCCCAGAACTCGACCAGCTGGTCGAACGCCAGGCCGCCGGCGATGACGCCGGTGATGAGGAGCGCGCGCAGCAGGTCGCGCCGGTCCCGGTGCTTACTCTGCACGCTTGCCGGATTCCTTGATCGCCATTACACGCTTCACGCGTTCCCTGCCGATGGCGAAGCGATTCATGGTGGTTTCCCCGGGCTCAGTTCCTGCCGTCGAGATAACGGTACCACAGATATAATCCGGTCGTTCCAGTCGGGGGGGTCATGGAAGGCACTGCCGTAGTAACGGGAGCGAGTTCGGGCATCGGAGAAGCCATCGCGCGACAGCTGCTCGACCGCGGCTGCACGGTGATCGCGCTGCAGCGCCGGCCGCCGCGCATGCAGCATGCGCAACTGCAGTTTCACGCAGTGGATCTTGCAGATGCCGACGCCGCGCGCAAAGTTGCGGCCGAAGTCGCCGCGCGACACACGGTCAGCTACCTCGTGAACAACGCCGGCGTCAATCGCCCGGGAACGCTGGAGCAGGCGACGCCGGAGGATCTCGATTATGCGATGGCGGTCAACGTGCGAGCCGCGATGATACTGACGCAGGCTTTCGTGCCCGGGATGCGCGCCGCCCGTTTTGGCCGCATCGTCAACATTTCCTCGCGCGCAGCGATGGGCAAGACCGGACGCACCGTGTACTCGGCTGCAAAGGCGGGGCTGATCGGCATGACGCGGACGCTATGCCTGGAGCTCGCCGCTGGCGGCATCACCGTCAACGCAGTTGCGCCCGGTCCGGTGGCGACCGAGCTGTTCGACCGCGGCCACCCGCCTGGAAGCGAGAAACGCCAGCACGTGATTGACGGCATACCGGTGAGACGGGTCGGCACGCCGGACGATATTGCGCACAGTGTCGTGTTCCTGCTCTCGCCCGACAGCGGCTATATCACCGGGCAGACGCTCTTCGTCTGCGGCGGCACCAGCGTCAGCGGCACGGGCGGCGAGTAGCCAGCCGCCGCCGGCCCCTTCACCGACAGGAGCCGGGCATCCCATGGTGTTTTCCCTGCATGATTTCGGTGGTTACGGCAATCGGGTGCCTCTTTTTGTGGCAGCGCCGGAAAAATAGGGCTGAAATCGCCGTTAGGCGTTTGACAACATGGGGGAAAACAACAATAATGCCCGGTTTCGTTCGGAGGGGTGCCCGAGCGGCTAAAGGGGGCAGACTGTAAATCTGTTGGCCATGCGCCTACGTAGGTTCGAATCCTACCCCCTCCACCAGGAATTTCGGGTAAGCAGGGCGCGGGGTTTCGCGCATGCGATTCCGACGAGGCGGGTGTAGCTCAATGGTAGAGCAGAAGCCTTCCAAGCTTACGACGAGGGTTCGATTCCCTTCACCCGCTCCAACCAATTCGGGAGAACGGCGGGCCGATTGACAGCAGCAGGCGGGCGGCAGGGGCGCAGGCGACGCGAATTGCAAGAGAAGCCCATGTAGCTCAGTGGTAGAGCACTCCCTTGGTAAGGGAGAGGTCGCGCGTTCAATCCGCGCCGTGGGCACCAGAATTCGCCTTCGACGAATTCTGTTATGGAAGGTGAAAAGTTTTCGGTTTTATTTTTTTCGTATTTCGGAGTGGGGTGTTGAAGCGGGGACGGCGGTAGTGGTGGCGGAAGAGTGGCGATACGGATAGCGGAGCAATAAATATGGCCAAGGCAAAATTTGAGCGTACCAAGCCGCACGTGAACGTGGGGACGATTGGTCACGTGGACCATGGGAAGACGACGCTGACGGCGGCGATGACGATGATCTTGTCGAAGAAGTTTGGGGGCGACGTGAAGACCTACGACCAGATTGATTCGGCTCCCGAGGAGAAGGCGCGCGGGATCACGATCAACACGGCGCACGTGGAGTATCAGACGAAGAACCGTCACTACGCGCACGTGGACTGCCCGGGGCACGCGGATTACGTGAAGAACATGATCACGGGTGCGGCGCAGATGGATGGGGCGATTCTGGTGGTGTCGGCGGCGGACGGTCCGATGCCGCAGACGCGCGAACACATCCTGCTGGCGCGCCAGGTGGGGGTGCCCTACATCGTGGTGTTCATGAACAAGGCGGACATGGTGGACGACAAGGAGCTCTTGGAGCTGGTGGAAGTGGAGGTTCGGGAGCTGTTGTCGAAGTATGAATTTCCCGGGGACAAGACCCCGATCGTGATTGGTTCGGCGCTGAAGGCGATGGAAGGGGACAAGGGCGAGCTGGGCGAGGGGGCGATCCTCAAGCTCGCCGAGGCGCTGGACACCTACATTCCGCAGCCGAAGCGGGTGATCGACAAGCCGTTCCTGATGCCGGTGGAGGACGTGTTCTCGATCTCGGGGCGGGGCACGGTGGTGACGGGGCGGGTGGAGCGGGGGATCATCAAGGTGGGCGAGGAAATCGAGATCGTGGGGCTGAAGCCCACCATCAAGACCGTGTGCACGGGGGTGGAGATGTTCCGGAAGCTGCTCGATGAGGGGCAGGCCGGGGACAACGTGGGGATCCTGCTGCGGGGCACGAAGCGGGAAGAGGTGGAGCGGGGCCAGGTGCTGGCGAAGCCGGGGACGATCACGCCGCACACCAAGTTCACGGCGGAGATCTACGTGCTGTCGAAGGATGAAGGCGGTCGGCATACGCCCTTCTTCAATGGTTACCGGCCGCAGTTCTACTTCCGCACGACGGACGTGACCGGGAGCATCGAGCTGGCGAAGGGGGCGGAGATGGTGATGCCGGGCGACAATGTGTCGATCACGGTGGCACTGATCCAGCCGATCGCGATGGAAGAGGGCGTGCGTTTCGCCATCCGCGAGGGCGGCAAGACCGTCGGCGCCGGCGTCGTCGCCAAGATCATCGAGTAATCACAGGATCAAGGATTCAGCAAAAATGGCAACGGCGAAGAGTCAGAAAATCCGCATCCGATTGAAGGCGTTCGACTATCGTCTGATCGACAAGTCGGCGCTGGAGATCGTGGACACCGCCAAGCGCACGGGCGCGGTGGTGAAGGGGCCGGTGCCGCTGCCGACGCGCAAGCAGCGCTTCGACCTGCTGCGCTCGCCGCACGTGGACAAGACCTCGCGCGAGCAGCTCGAGATCCGCACCCACCTGCGGCTGATGGACATCATCGACCCCACCGACAAGACGGTGGATGCGCTGATGAAGCTCGACCTCCCGGCGGGAGTGGACGTCGAGATCAAATTATAAGGATTGAGGATCGAGGATCGAGCGAGTTGAAACTCATTCCTCAATCCTGGTAGCTCAATCCTGAAGTTAACAGCCGGCCAATTGCAGCCGGCACCTTTGGACAAAAGGCGAATAACATGAGTTTGGGATTAGTGGGACGCAAGGTCGGCATGACCCGCGTGTTCACCGATGAGGGCGATACCGTCCCGGTGACCGTAGTGGACGTATCGAACAATCGCGTGACCCAGATCAAGACCGCGGAAACCGACGGCTACGCGGCGGTGCAGGTCGCGTACGGCCGGCGGCGCGCGAGCCGCGTGAACAAGGCTGCCGCCGGGCATTTCGCCAAGGCCGGTGTGGAAGCCGGCCATACCCTGCGGGAATTTCGCATCAAGCCCGATGAGGCCGCCAGCCTGAAGGTGGGCGGCGCGATCGGCGCGGACATCTTCAAAGTCGGGCAGAAAGTGGACGTTTCCGGCACCACGCAGGGCAAGGGTTTTTCCGGAGTCATCAAACGCCACCACTTTTCTTCCAATCGCGCGAGCCACGGCAATTCGGTGTCGCACAACAAGCCGGGCTCGATCGGCATGAACCAGGACCCGGGCCGCGTGTTCCCGGGCAAGCGCATGGCCGGCCACTTGGGCGCTGCCAGCAGCACCGTGCAGAACGTGGAGATTGTTCGCGTTGACGCCGGGCGCCAGCTGTTGCTGATCCGCGGTGCGCTGCCAGGTTCCCGCGGCGGCGGCGTCACAGTTAAGCCGACGACCCGGGCGGCCCGCGTATTTACGGCGCCGAAGGTAGCCGCCAAGCCTGCTGCAGCGCCGGCCAAGCCTGCTGCAGCGCCGACCAAGCCCGCCGCCAAGCCGGCGAAATAGGGGGCGCCATGGAATTGCAGATTATCAACGAGCAGGGCAAGCCCACCGCCAAGGTTGCGGCTTCCGACAACGCGTTCGGCCGCGAGTACAACGAGGCGCTGGTGCACCAGGTCCTCACCGCTTACCTGGCCAACGCGCGTCAGGGTACACGCAAGCAGAAAGCGCGCAGCGAGGTCAACAAGTCGAACAAGAAGCCGTGGAAGCAGAAGGGCACCGGCCGCGCGCGAGCCGGGCGCGCCTCCTCGCCATTGTGGCGCGGTGGTGGCAAGGTTTTTCCCAATCTGCCGGATGAGAATTTCAGCCAGAAACTCAACCGCAAGATGTACCGCGCGGGCGTGAGCTCGATTCTTTCGCAGCTCGCGCGCGAGGAGCGGCTGGCGGTGGTCGAAAAGTTCACGCTCGATTCGCCCAAGACCAAGCTGCTTGCGGCCAAGCTGAAGGGCATGGGTTTCGACGACGTGTTGATCATCACGGACAGCGTGGACGATAACCTGCGGCTGTCCTCGCGTAACCTTCCCAACGTTGACGTGTTGACGCCGGGCGCAGCGGATCCGTTCTCGCTGATGCGCCACCACAAGGTGCTGGTCACGCGTGGCGCAGTGGCGCGAATCGAGGAGTTGCTCGCATGACGACGACTACGGCACCCAATGCACGGCAGCAGGAGCGCCTGATGCAGGTCATCCTGGCGCCGGTGATCTCGGAAAAGAGCACCTTCGTCGCCGACAAGAACAACCAGGTGGTGTTCCGGGTGATCCCGGACGCGACCAAGCCCGAGATCAAGGCTGCGATCCAGCTCATGTTCAAGGTCCAGGTGGATTCGGTGAAAGTCATCAACGTGCACGGCAAGGAGAAGCGCTTCGGCCAGGCCATCGGGCGGCGGCGCCACTGGAAGAAGGCCTATGTCTGTCTCAAGGAAGGCCAGGAAATCAACTTTGCCGAACAGGTGGAGGCCAAATAATGCTAGTCAAGATGAGACCTATCACGCCCGGCCAGCGCCAGCACGTCAAGGTCGTCAACCCCGACCTGTACAAGGGCCGGCCGGTGCCGCATCTGGTCGAGCACAAGAGCAAGAAGGGCGGCCGCAACGTGCACGGCGAGATCACCGTGCGCCACCAGGGTGGCGGCCACAAGCAGCTCTATCGCAAGGTCGACTTCAAGCGCGACAAGGACGGCATCACGGCCAGGGTCGAGCGTCTCGAGTACGATCCAAACCGCAGCGCGTTCCTGGCGCTGCTGTGCTACGCCGACGGCGAGCGGCGCTACATCGTTGCCCCCAAGGGCATTGCCGCGGGAATGCAGCTCGTTTCCGGGCCCGAGGCGCCGATCAAGTCCGGCAACACCCTGCCGCTGAGGAACATCCCGGTCGGCACCACCATACATTGCATCGAGATGCTTCCCGGCAAGGGGGCGCAGCTTGCGCGCGCGGCCGGCGCTTCGGTGCAGTTGCTGGCGCGGGAAGGCGACTATGCCCAGATCCGTCTGCGTTCCGGCGAAATCCGCAAGGTGCATATCAATTGCCGCGCCACCATCGGCGAAGTCGGCAACGAGGAGCATTCGCTCGAGTCCATCGGCAAGGCGGGGCGCGTGCGCTGGCGTGGTATCCGTCCCACGGTGCGCGGCGTGGCGCAGAACCCGGTCGACCACCCGCACGGTGGCGGCGAGGGCAAGAAGGCGGCGGCGCGCGACCCGGTTTCCCCGTGGGGCACGCTGTCCAAGGGTTACAAGACGCGCAAGAACAAGCGCACCGACGCGATGATCATCCGCCGTCGTAACGCCAAAGTTGCCGGAGGCTGATCATGGCACGTTCGATCAAGAAAGGGCCGTTCGTGGACCTCCACCTCATGAAGAAGGTGGAAACGGCGCAGAAGTCCAACGACAAGCGCCCGATCAAGACCTGGTCGCGGCGTTCGACCATCCTGCCCGATTTCGTGGGCCTCACCATCGCCGTGCACAACGGCAAGCAGCACGTGCCGGTGTACGTCACCGAGAACATGGTCGGGCACAAGCTGGGAGAGTTTTCCCACACCCGCGTCTTCAAGGGCCACTCCAAGGCCGGTTCGGCGGCCGCGGCCGCGGCTGCGGCCATGCCGGGCGGAGACCGGAAATCGGCGCCGTCGGGCGGCGCGGCGCCGGGCGCGGCGCCGGCTCCTGCTCCCGCGGCCAAGCCTTGAGGAACCGGTAATGAATACGACTGCCAAGCTGCGCGGCGTCCGCCTGTCAGCCCAGAAGGGCCGGCTGGTGGCCGATCTCATTCGCGGAAAACCGGTGGAACAAGCGCTAAACATACTGCAGTTCGCGCCGAAGAAGAGCGCGGTGATCATCCGCAAGGTGCTGGAGTCGGCAATCGCCAACGCCGAGCACAACGACGGTGCCGATATCGACGAATTGAAAATCACCAACATTCTCGTGGAACGCGGGACCTTTCTGCGGCGCTTCCGCGCCCAGTCCAAGGGCCGTGGCGCGAGCATCATGAAGCCGACCTGCAATATTTTCTTGACGGTCGGGGACGGGAGAAAGTAATGGGTCAGAAGATCAACCCGATCGGTTTCCGGCTGGCATTGAACCGCAACTGGTCTTCGCGCTGGTACGCCAACAGCAAGAACTTCCCGACCATGCTGCTGGAAGACCTGAAGGTGCGCGAGTACCTCAAGAAGAAGCTGGCGCACGCTGCGGTGTCGCGCGTGATAATCGAGCGTCCGGCGAAGAACGCGCGCATCACGGTGTACAGCGCGCGGCCGGGTGTCGTGATCGGGAAAAAAGGCGAGGACATCGAGTCGCTCAAGGGCGAACTGCAGAAGATGCTGGGCGTGCCGGTGCACGTGAACATCGAGGAAGTGCGGAAACCCGAAACGGACGCGCAGCTGATCGCGGACTCGATTACCCAGCAGCTGGCGAAGCGCATCATGTTCCGCCGCGCCATGAAGCGCGCCATCACCAACGCCATGCGGCTTGGCGCGCAGGGCATCAAGATCATGAGCGCGGGGCGGCTGAACGGCATCGAGATCGCGCGCACCGAGTGGTACCGCGAAGGGCGCGTGCCGCTGCATACGATGCGGGCGGAAATAGATTACGGCGTCTCGGAAGCGAAGACCAGCTACGGCGTGATTGGCGTCAAGGTGTGGGTGTTCAAGGGCGAGGTGATGCCGAAGAACGAGCAGCCCATGGCGGCGGTCGCTGCGGCGCTGGCTGCGCCGCAACCGGCACTTGAAGCGCCGGCGTCGGA
>Ga0210379_10000714_pt1 | contig 11243 bp, 9 predicted proteins | sample PLMedo_2_FD_155468 | JGI IMG/M metagenome (GOLD analysis project Ga0210379, IMG submission 155468) | Groundwater sediment microbial communities from an aquifer in East River, Colorado, USA - PLM4_32_coex redo | ecosystem: Environmental > Terrestrial > Soil > Riparian zone | place: USA: East... | reverse complement strand
TCGTTGCCGCTGCGGCCCACGGTGCACAGCGCGGTGCTGCCGGCGGCGACACCGGACAGCGCCACGGATTTCTTGGGCTTGGGTCCGGCTTGCGCTTCGCTCATATCCTGAAGCAACCGCAGATAAACGCAGATAAACGCGGATACAGAGCAAGATCAAGAAACAAGAAGAATTCGTGATTTTCTCGCTGCGGCGAAACCAGAGGATTTCTCGGCTTCATATCCGGTTCCTGATTCTTGAAATATCTGTGTGTATCTGCGTGTATCTGCGGTTCCAATCGGGTTTCAGCCAAGGAGGTGCCGGATCGAGTCGCGCTCTTCGTGCAGCTCCTTCAAAGTAGCCTGCATGCGCGAGCGGCTGAAGTCGCTGATCGCGATGCCCTGGACAATTTCATACCTGCCATTGCGGCAGACGCATGGGTAGCCGTAGAGAACGCCCTCCGCGATACCGTAGCTGCCATCGGCGGGGATGCCCATGCTGACCCAGTCGCCGTCGTGGGTGCCGGACACCCAGTCGCGGACATGGTCGATCGCCGCGTTGGCTGCGCTCGCCGCCGATGACAGGCCGCGGGCTTCAATGATCGCCGCGCCCCGTTTCTGTATCGTCGGAATGAATGTTTTCTCGAGCCAGGCCTGTTCGTTGATCATGGGCCAGATCTTCCCGCCGTCGATTTCGGCCTGGAAAATGTCCGGGTATTGCGTCGCGGAGTGATTGCCCCAGACCGTCATCTTGCGCACGCTCGCCACCGGCTTCCCGACCTTCTGCGCGGCCTGACTCAGCGCCCGGTTGTGGTCGAGGCGCATCATGGAGGAGAAATTCGATGGCTTGAGGCCCGGCGCGTTTTTCATGGCGATGAGGCAGTTCGTATTGGCGGGATTGCCGACCACTAACACCTTGACGTCACGGCTCGCTACGGCCGCGAGCGCCTTTCCCTGAGGAGCGAAAATCTTGCCGTTGGCATCAAGCAGATCCTTGCGTTCCATACCCGCACCGCGGGGCCGCGCTCCGACCAGCAGCGCGACGTCCACATCCTTGAAGGCAACCATCGGATCGGCGGTAGGCACCATCCCCTGCAACAGCGGGTAAGCGCAGTCGTCGAGCTCCATCATGACGCCCTTCAGCGCTTTTTGGGCCTTTTCGTCGGGGATTTCGAGCAGTTGGAGGATGACCGGCTGGTCCTTGCCGAGCATTTCACCGTTGGCAATACGAAACAACAGGCTGTAGCCGATCTGGCCGGCGGCGCCGGTGACGGCCACGCGCATGGGGCGTTTCATGTTATGGACTCCTGAAATGCGGGACGGTATTTTGCGGTTCGGGAAGGGGCACGGCGAGGCGGGATGAAGCACGCGCGTGCTCGTTCGGTTGAGGATGATAGCGAAGCAGCGACCCCCGTGACAAGCCGAGATTTCTTAGGGATCCCAAGCAGGAACGCCCGCAATATCTGCGCCGGCGGCAGCCCGAGAGGCGGCTTATGCGCTGCAGTGGAAACTGCTAGAATTTCAAGCTTAAGCACGCAAGAAGCCGGCGCAGGGACGTGGTGTGGTGGGATGAGCCCCCGACTCCCTGTCCGAGACCGTGAAAATCGATGTCCAGGCCGCGGCCGAAATATCTCAATCTGATCCAGATCCGGCTGCCGGTTCCCGGGTTGGTTTCGATCCTGCACCGGGCGAGCGGCGCGATGCTGTTCTTGTTGCTTCCTTTCCTGCTGGTGCTGTTTGAACTCAGCCTCGAATCGGCCCAGGCGTTTGCCCGATTCAAGGAGGTATTTTCGTATTGGGCCATCAAGTTGGTCGTGCTCGGGTTGGCGTGGGCGTATCTGCACCACCTGTGTGCAGGAATCCGTCATCTCGCGCTGGATCTGGACTATGGAACGGAGCTCGGGGCGGCGCGCGCGAGCAGCTGGGCTGTTCTCGCGATCAGCATAGTCCTGACCCTTGGCGTGGGGGTGTTGACTTGGTGAAGCGCGAAGTCGTTGGCGCCCATTACGGGCTGCGCGACTGGATCGCGCAGCGGGTGACTGCCGTAATCATGGTGGTCTATACCGTGCTCATACTGTCCGTGGTGGCCGGCCTGCCACAGACGGACTACGGGCACTGGAAGGTGTTGTGGCAAACGCCGCTTGTGCGTTACGCATCGGTTCTCTTCATGGCAAGTCTGTTGCTGCACGCCTGGATCGGCATGCGCAACATCGTCATGGACTACATCAAGGATGCGGCGCTGCGCTTGACGCTCTACGTGCTGGTGATCGGGGCGCTGCTGGGCTACGCCATGTGGTCGGTCCAGATACTGTGGGGGCGGTGATGGGGCTGCCGGTACGCGCCTTTGACGCGGTGATCGTCGGTGGTGGCGGCTCGGGTTTGCGCGCCGCGCTCGAGCTTGCGCACGCCGGCATCAGGGTCGCGGTGCTCTCCAAGGTATTTCCGACGCGCTCGCACACCGTGGCGGCGCAGGGCGGGGTCGCGGCCGCGCTCGGCAACATCGATAATGACAACTGGCACTGGCACATGTACGACACCGTCAAGGGTTCCGACTATCTCGGCGACCAGGATGCGATCGAGTTCATGTGCCGCAACGCCAACGAAGCGGTCTACGAGCTCGAGCACTTCGGCATGCCGTTCGACCGTCTCGACGGCGGCAAGATCTACCAGCGGCCTTTCGGCGGCCATATGCGGGACTACGGCAAGTCCCCGGTGCCCCGCGCCTGCGCCGCGGCCGACCGCACCGGGCACGCGTTGCTGCACACCCTGTACCAGGCGAATCTCAAGGCGGGCACGCAGTTCTTCGTCGAATGGATGGCGCTCGACATCATCCGCGATCGCGACGGTACCGCGCTCGGTGTCAGCGCGCTCGAGATGGAAACGGGCGAGGTGCTGATCCTGCAGGCGAAGGCGACGGTCTTCGCCACGGGCGGCGCCGGGCGTATCTTCTCCGCCAGCACCAACGCCTTCATCAATACCGGTGACGGGCTCGGCATGGCGGCGCGTGCCGGCATCCCTCTGGAGGACATGGAGTTCTGGCAATTTCATCCGACCGGCGTCGCGGGCGCGGGCGTACTGATCACGGAGGGCGTGCGCGGCGAGGGCGGCTATCTCCTCAACAAGAACGGTGAGCGCTTCATGGAGCGCTACGCGCCAAACGCCAAGGACCTCGCCAGCCGCGACGTGGTCTCGCGCGCGATGGCGACCGAGATCAAGGAAGGTCGCGGCGCGGGCAAGGACGGCGACTACATCCTGCTCAAGCTCGACCACCTGGGCGAGGAGACCATCAGCAGGCGCCTGCCCGGCATCCGCGAGATCGCCAAGAAGTTCGCCAACGTGGATCCAGTCAAGGACGCGATCCCCGTGGTGCCGACGTGCCATTACCAGATGGGCGGAATCCCGACCAATTACCACGGGCAGGTGGTGGTGCCGAAGAGCGGCAACCCCGAGTCCGTGGTTCCCGGGTTCTACGCGGTGGGCGAGTGTTCCTGCGTGTCGGTGCACGGCGCCAATCGGTTGGGGTGTAACTCGCTGCTCGACCTGCTCGTATTCGGGAAGTCCGCCGGAAAGAAGGTCATCGAAGACCTCCGCGAGGACGGAACGACCCATCGCGATTTGCCCAAGGACGCCGGAGAGCCGACTCGGTCGCGCCTGGCACGGCTGGATGACCAGAAGAACGGCGAGCGCGTCGCCGATGTTGGCGCCGAAATGCGCCGTGTCATGCAGCTTCACTGCGGGGTGTTTCGGTTTCCGGACTTGCTGGTGGACGGCGTGACGAAGATGAAGGAAGTGGCCGGGCGCGCCGCGAGGACGGAGATACAGGACAAGAGCAGGACCTTCAACACGGCACGGGTGGAAGCACTCGAGCTCGACAACATGGTCGAGACCGCGGTCGCTTCACTGGTTTCCGCCGAGGCGCGCAAGGAAAGTCGCGGCTCCCACGACCGCGCCGATTACCCCAAGCGCGACGACGCCAACTGGATCAAGCACACGCTGTGGTACAAGGAGGGCAATCGTCTCGAATACAAGCCCGTGCACAGCAAGCCGCAGACGGTCCAGCCGTTCGAGCCCAAGGCACGTGTTTATTGAGAGTGACTCGTTTCTCGTTCCTCGTCATTCGTTTTGACGGGCAACGAGCAACGAGTGACAAGCAACGAGGAATGAATGCGATTCTCGATCTACCGCTATAACCCGGAAGCCGACGACCGGCCACGCATGCAACACTACGACATCGCGCTCGAGCCGACCGACCGCATGCTGCTGGATGCCCTGGTGCGCATCAAGGCGCACGATGACACGCTTGCGTTCCGCCGGTCGTGCCGCGAGGGCGTGTGCGGCTCCGACGCGATGAACATCAACGGCAAGAACGGGCTTGCCTGCATCACTCGAGTCGTCGACCTGAAGGAGCCGGTGATGATCCGGCCGCTGCCGGGACTGCCGGTGGTGCGGGACCTGATCGTGGACATGTCGCAGTTCTTCAAGCAGTACAACTCGGTGAAGCCGTACCTGGTCAACCATGAGCCGCCGCCGGAGAAGGAGCGGCTGCAGTCGCCCGCGGACCGCGAGGAGCTGAACGGGCTCTACGAATGCATCCTGTGCGCGTGCTGCACGACGGCCTGCCCTTCGTTCTGGTGGAACCCCGACAAATTCGTCGGGCCGGCGGGCCTGCTGCAGGCCTACCGCTTCATCGCCGACACCCGCGACCAGGCGACCGGCGAGCGGCTCGACGACCTGGAGGACCCGTACCGCCTGTTTCGCTGCCACTCGATCATGAATTGCGTGGACGTGTGCCCCAAGGGCCTCAATCCGACGCGGGCGATCGGCAAGATCAAGGATCTGCTGGTCAAGCGGACCGTTTAGGAGATTGCCCTATGGGAGACCTCGACCGGATACACTGGCGCTGCCGCCGCGGGCTGCTCGAACTCGACCTGGTCCTCGAGGCATTCCTGAAGCGCGGATATGGCCGCCTCGACGCCGGGCAACGCCGCTTGTTCAACGAGCTGCTCGAGCAGCCCGACAACGATTTGCTGGACCTGGCGCTCGGGCGAAGCGAGCCGGAACCGCGCTACCGGGCGTTGGTGGAACTGCTGCGCGTTGATGAGGGGTCGGCCCCGGCAGTAAGGGCGGGGACGGCGTGAGCCGCTTAATGTCATAGATAACGAGATTGTGGAGACCAACATGGCTGAAAAACTGGCAACCCTGACATTCACCGACGGCACGCCTCCGGTCGATTTCCCCGTCCTCACCGGCAGTGTCGGTCCGGACGTGATCGATGTGCGCGCACTGTACGCCAAGACCGGGAAATTCACCTACGACCCGGGTTTCATGTCCACGGCGAGCTGCCGTTCCAGCATCACCTTCATCGACGGCGACAAGGGGATCCTGCAGTATCGCGGCTACCCCATCGAGCAGCTCGCCGAGCAATGCAGCTTCCTGGAGGTCGCATACCTCATCATGAACGGCGAGCTGCCGAACAAGAAGCAGCTTGACGAGTTTGTCGGGATCGTCAGGCGCCACACCATGGTGCACGAGCAACTCAACCGCTTCTATTCGGGCTTCCGCCGCGACGCGCACCCGATGGCGGTGCTGTGTGGAGTGGTCGGGGCGCTGTCCGCGTTCTACCACGACTCGATCAACATCTACGACGCGCGCAACCGTGAGATCTCGGCATTCCGCCTGATCGCGAAGCTGCCGACGATCACGGCGATGACCTACAAGTACAACACCGGCCAGCCGTTCATGTACCCGAAGAACGCGCTGCCCTACGTTGACAACTTTCTTTACATGATGTTCGGCACCCCGTGCGAGGAGTACCACGCCAACCCGGTGCTCTCGCGCGCCATGGAGCGCATCCTGATCCTGCACGCGGACCACGAGCAGAACGCCTCGACCTCGACGGTGCGGCTCGCCGGGTCGACCGGCGCCAACCCGTTCGCCTGCATCTCGGCCGGCATCGCCAGCCTGTGGGGGCCGGCCCACGGCGGCGCCAACGAGGCGGTGCTCAAGATGCTGGCGGAGATCGGCGATGCGAGCCAAATTCCCGCCTTCATCAAGCGCGTCAAGGACAAGGACGGCCATGCCATGCTGATGGGCTTCGGGCACCGCGTCTACAAGAACTACGATCCACGCGCCAAGATCATCCAGAAGACCTGCCACGAGGTGCTGGAGACGCTGGATCTGAAGGACGACAAGCTGTTCAAGCTGGCGATAGCGCTGGAGAGAATCGCGCTCGAGGACGAATACTTCGTCAAACGCAAGCTCTATCCCAACGTGGATTTCTACTCGGGAATCGTCTACAAGGCGCTCGGCATCCCGGTCAGCATGTTCACCGCCATCTTCGCGCTGGCGCGTACCGTGGGTTGGATCGCCCAGTGGAACGAGCTGATCAGCGACCCGGACCAGAAGATCGGCCGGCCGCGGCAGCTCTTCGCCGGCGCCGAGCGCCGCGAGTTCGTGCCCATGGCCAAACGCTCGTGACTGAAAAGTCGAGACTGATACGGCGAGACTGTTAATGCGAGACTGATCGGGCGAGCCTGTTGTGAAATGTGACTGTTAGATTGGCGCTGTCCGAATCCTTGCCTCCAATGCGCCTCATCAGTCTCGCTTTGTAGGCAGGCCCAGTCATGATGAAGCAGCTGCTCGGCAACTCTTACCTCTACGGCGCGAACGCGCCGTTCATCGAGGCCCTCTACGAGGCCTGGCTCAAGGACCCGGCCGCGGTCGAGCCGCGCTGGCGCGATTATTTCGACGAGCTGCAGCGGATCGAGCGCGGCGCAGCCGACGTTTCCCATTTCGACGTGCAGGATCGTTTCGCGCGGCTGGGGAAGGAGCGGCCTGCGGCCGGCACGACGGTGGTGATCAACCGGCCGCAGCTCGGAGAGAAGCAATTCGGCGTGCTGCAGCTCATTTCGGCGCACCGCTTCCAGGGGGCGCGCCATGCCAACATAGACCCGCTTAACCGGCGGGAGAAGCCCAACATCCCGGACCTCGACCCCGTGTTCTATGGGCTGACTGAAGCCGACCTGGAGACGGTGTTCAACACCGGCACGCTGGTCGGGCCTCGAGAGATGAAGTTGAGCGATATCCTGCAGTTTCTGAAGGACACCTACTGCCGCACCATTGGCGCCGAGTACATGTACATCACCGACATGGCGCAAAAACGGTGGGTGCAGGAGCGGCTGGAATCCATCCGCTCGGCGCCGAGCTATGATGCCGACTACCGCCGGCATATCCTCGAGCGGCTGACCGCGGCCGAGACGCTGGAGAAATACCTGCATACCCGCTACGTCGGCCAGAAGCGGTTCTCGCTCGAGGGCGGCGAATCGCTCATTCCCCAGCTCGATAACCTGCTCCAGAATGCGGGAAAAGCGGGGGTGCAGGAACTGGTGATCGGCATGGCCCACCGCGGCCGCATCAACGTGCTGGTCAACACTATGGGTAAGATGCCCAAGGATCTCTTCGCCGAATTCGAAGGCAAGCACCACGACGATCTGCTTGCCGGGGACGTCAAGTACCACCAGGGGTTTTCTTCCAACATCATGACCCCGGGCGGACCGATGCACGTTACGCTCGCGTTCAATCCTTCCCACCTCGAAATCGTCAACCCGGTGGTCGAGGGCTCGGTGCGCGCGCGCCAGCATCGCCGCCGCGACCACACGGGGGACCAGGTGCTGCCGGTGCTAATCCATGGCGATGCCGCGTTCGCGGGGCAGGGCGTGAACATGGAAACCTTCGAGATGGCCCAGACGCGGGGATATGGCACGGGGGGCACGGTGCACGTCGTCGTCAATAACCAGATCGGATTCACGTGCTCGGACTTGCGCGACGCACGTTCGACGCTCTATTGCACTGATATCGCGAAAATGCTGGAGGTGCCGATCTTCCACGTCAACGGCGACGATCCCGAAGCGGTGTGCCTCGTGACCGAGATCGCGCTCGATTACCGGATGACGTTCCACAAGGACGTGGTGGTGGACCTCGTGTGCTACCGGCGTCTCGGGCACAACGAGCAGGATGAGCCGATGGTGACCCAGCCGCTGATGTACAAGACGATTGCGAAGCTGCCCACCACGCGCCAGCTCTACTCGGACCGCCTGGCACAAGAGGGCGTGATCCCGGCCGGCGGCGGCGATGAAATGGTCGCCACCTGCCGCCAGGCGCTCGACGGCGGTTATCACACCAACAAGGCGATCCTGTCCGACTACAAACCCCCGTTCGAGATCGACTGGAACCGCTACCAGGGAGTCAAATGGAACGAACGTGACGATACGCGGCTGCCGGTCGAGACGCTGAGGATGCTCGGCGAGCGCATCACGACCGTCCCCGGCAACTTCAAGCTCCATCCCTCGGTGCAGCGGATCATCGAGAACCGGCGGCTGATGGCGCAGGGCAAGCTTCCGCTCGATTGGGGCATGGCCGAGCACCTCGCCTTCGCCACGCTGCTGCACGAAGGCTACTCGGTCCGGCTCTCGGGGCAGGACAGCGCGCGCGGCACCTTCTTCCACCGCCACGCCGTGCTGCACGACCAGAATCGCGAGCGCTGGGACCAGGGCACCTATGTGCCTCTGCAGCACGTGAGCGAGAAGCAGGGCGACTTCATCGTGTTCGACTCGTTGCTCTCGGAAGAGGCCGTGATGGGCTTCGAGTTCGGCTACTCGACCTCGGCGCCCAACGAGCTCACGATCTGGGAAGCCCAGTTCGGCGACTTCGCCAACGGCGCGCAGGTCGTGATCGACCAGTTCATCGCTTCGGGCGAGGCGAAATGGGGCCGCCTGTGCGGGCTCACACTGATGCTGCCGCACGGCTACGAGGGGCAGGGGCCGGAGCACTCCTCGGCGCGCATCGAGCGCTACATGCAGCTCTCCGCGGACTACAACATGCAGGTTTGCATCCCGGCGACCCCGGTGCAGCTCTATTACCTGCTGCGGCGGCAGATGGTCCGGCCGTACAGGAAGCCCCTCATCCTGTTCACGCCGAAGAGCATCCTGCGCCACAAGGAGTCGGTCTCGCCGCTGGAGGAGTTTGCCGAAGACAGGTTCAAGCCGGTCAACGAGGATTGGGACGCGAAGGAGATCGATCCGGACCACGTCAAGCGGGCGGTGTTTTGCAGCGGCAAGGTCTATTACGATCTGCGCGCCGAGCGCAAGGCGCGGGGCCTCAAGAATCTGCCGCTCGCGCGTATTGCCCAGCTCTATCCGTTTCCGCACGAGGATTTCCAGGCCCAGATCGAGCGCTACCGGAAAGCCACCGAGATCGTGTGGTGCCAGGAGGAGCCGCGCAACCAGGGTGCATGGCACCGCATCCAGCATTATCTTGAGCGTCACATGCTGCCGCACCAGAAACTGATCTACGCCGGGCGGGAATCATCCGCATCGCCCGCGGCGGGCTACAAGTCACTGCACGACCGGCAGCAGAAGGCGCTGGTCGAGCTCGCGCTCTCCGTGGGTGTCGCGTCGGGCGCAGACGGAGTGGGATGAAGCAACCGCAGATAAACGCAGATGAACGCGGATGAGTTTCCCTGCCAATCAACGCATGGGATTCTATTATCTGTGTGTATCTGCGTGTATCTGCGGTTTCATTTGATCGTGACGCCATGCTGATCGAAGTCAAGGTTCCGCAGCTCTCGGAGTCGGTGGCGGAGGCCACGCTCCTCACCTGGCACAAGAAGCCGGGCGAGCGCGTCAGGCGCGACGAGAATCTGGTGGACATCGAGACCGACAAAGTCGTGCTCGAGACGCCCGCGCCGGAATCCGGCGTCATCGCCCGGATCATCAAAGGCGATGGCGGCACCGTGACCAGCAACGAGGTGATCGCCCAGATCGACACCGAAGCCGCAGCGGCGGTTCCCGCCACTGCGGCTGAGGGAGAAGCGAGGACACAAACGAAGACCGGCACTCATCCGGCCGCGGTAGCTATGCCAGCCGCTCGGAAGCTGGCGGCCGAGAAGCGGGTGGACACGGCGGCGGTGAGCGGCACCGGGCGCGGGGGTCGTGTAACCAAGGAGGACGTGCTGCAGTCGATCGAAGGCACAGCGCGGCCTGCGGCAGTCCCGGTGGCGAGGCGCGCGCCGGCCCCGGCCGTGGAAGCGGGAGCGCCGGGTGAGCGCCCCGAGCAGCGCGTGCCGATGTCCCGGTTGCGGGCTCGCGTTGCCGAACGCCTGGTGCAGTCGCAGCACTCGGCGGCGATCCTCACCACCTTCAACGAAGTCAACATGCAGGCGGTGATCGATCTGCGCAGCCGCTACAAGGAGCGTTTCGAGCAGGAGCACGGCGTGAAGCTCGGCTTCATGTCGTTCTTCGTGAAGGCCGCGGTGCACGCGCTCAGGAAATATCCCGTCGTCAACGCTTCGATAGACGGCACCGATATCGTCTACCACGGCTACTACGACATCGGCATCGCCGTCGGCAGTCCGCGCGGCCTGGTGGTCCCGATCTTGCGCAACGCGGGCGAGCTTTCGCTCGCAGCCATCGAAAAGCAAATCGCGGATTTTGGCAAGCGCGCACAGGAGGGCAAGCTCACGATCGAGGAGCTCACGGGCGGCACGTTCTCCATCTCCAACGGCGGCGTGTTCGGCTCGATGCTGTCGACTCCGATCATCAATCCGCCGCAGAGCGCGATTCTCGGCGTTCACGCCACCCGCGAGCGCCCGGTCGCCGAGAACGGCCAGGTGGTGATCCGGCCGGTCAACTACCTCGCGCTTTCCTACGACCATCGCATCATCGACGGGCGCGAGGCGGTGCTGTCCCTGGTCGCGATCAAGGAAGCGCTCGAGGATCCTGCCCGCATTCTTCTCGACGTATAAACTTCCACCGCAGAGGCGCGAAGGCGCAAAGGTTGCGCAAAGAAGTTATTCATATAATGTCCTTTGCGTATCCTTAGCGTCTTTGCGTCTTTGCGGTTTGATTGTGTGAGTAAGTCATGGCGAAGACATTCGACGTGGTGGTGATCGGTGGTGGCCCCGGGGGCTACATCGCCGCGATCCGCGCCGCGCAACTGGGGCTCGCGACCGCCTGCATCGACGAGTGGACGGGCGCGGACGGCAAGCCCGCGCTCGGCGGCACCTGCACCAACGTCGGGTGTATCCCCTCCAAGGCGCTGCTGCAGTCCTCCGAGAATTATGACCACGCCGCGCACGCTTTTGCCGAGCACGGCATCCAGGTGAAGGGCCTTTCCCTCGATCTCGCGCAGATGCTCAAGCGCAAGGACCGGGTGGTCAGGCAGAACAACGACGGCATCGTCTATCTCTTCAAGAAGAACAAGGTGACC
>Ga0210379_10000710_pt1 | contig 11267 bp, 9 predicted proteins | sample PLMedo_2_FD_155468 | JGI IMG/M metagenome (GOLD analysis project Ga0210379, IMG submission 155468) | Groundwater sediment microbial communities from an aquifer in East River, Colorado, USA - PLM4_32_coex redo | ecosystem: Environmental > Terrestrial > Soil > Riparian zone | place: USA: East... | reverse complement strand
TGTGTTGGTTTTTTTATGAATATTGTATTTCATACCCTTGTATTTTGACGGGTGTTTAATTTTTAAAGTAAAAAAATAGAATATGTTAATAGGGTTTTAAGTTTTTTTTAAGTTTTGTTTTTAAATTGAAGAGTTATTTGTAAAATTATTGCTGATTTTGGTAGTTGAGCGAGTTTTTTGTTAATGATAGCTTAAGATTATTCCTGCTTGCAATTGTTTTTTAGGAGAGATGCTGTTTTGTTTCTTAGAGAGGTTTATAAAGAAGGGTGTGCTTTTTTTTAACTTTTGATTTTCTTTCATTAGTGTTAAATTTATAAAAAAAAGTTTGAATATATTTAAATTTAGTGATTATTTATCCGTTTTTAGAAGATTTGTTGAATTTGTGTGAGTTTTTTATTGGTTGGTTGCAATCTGAATTAAACGGTGTAGTCTCAAATGAAGTATTTGCTTTTGCGAATAATTTACAAGACAATTGAAAAAAGAGGAGACAAGCATATAATAATTTAAGGAATTCAATTCGTAGAGATTAAATGGAAAAGTTGGTTGTGTTTTGGATAGGTTGAAATTGAGGCAAAAAAAAACACCCTAAAAGAATTTTAGGGCGTTTGGTTTTTATAATTGAAAAGGGAGTCTACAAATATTCGCCATGTTGAGAAATATCTAAACCTAATTCTTCTCTTTCTTCACTAACTCTTAATGGAGTGATTTTATTGACTATAAAAAAAAGAAAGTACGACATGCTAAAAGCAAATATTGAAACTCCTACTAAAGCGATAAGTTGATTTGTGAATAATTTGGCTTCACCAAAAGCTAAGCCTTGATCAATAATTGCGGGGTTGATAGCTTTTGAAGCAAATACCCCTGTTAATACTAAGCCTACCATTCCGCCAACTCCGTGACAAGCAAATACATCTAAAGCATCATCAATTTTACCTTTTGGAAACTTACTAACTACTAGGTTACTCACAATACTGCCTATAATTCCAATGGTTATAGCATGAGAAATACTTACATATCCAGCTGCAGGAGTGATGGCTACCAAACCTACAACAGTACCAATACATGCTCCCATTGCCGAAAGTTTGTGTCCTAAAATTTTATCAAGAAATACCCAAGCCATTGATGCTGATGCTGCAGCTACGGTTGTTGTTCCTAGTGCTTGAGCAGCAAGACCGTTTGCGCCCATTGCAGAACCTGCATTAAAACCAAACCAACCAAACCATAATAAACCAGTTCCTAATAATACATATGTAATACGTGCTGGGTTTGCTTTTGGGACTTTGCGTTTTCCTAAAAACATGGCTCCAGCAAGAGCTGCCCAACCTGCACTCATGTGTACCACGGTACCACCGGCAAAATCCAATACACCTAAGTTAAATAATATTCCATCTGGATGCCAAGTCATGTGTGCTAATGGAGCGTATACAAATAATATAAACAATACCATAAATAACATATAAGCCCAAAAACGAATGCGTTCTGCAAAGGCACCTGTTACAATAGCAGGAGTTATGATGGCAAATTTTGCTTGAAATAATGCATATAATAATAAAGGAATTGTAGGTGCTAACTTCCAAGAGGTACCTGTGCCAACACCTTGAAAAAATAAGTTTGGAAGTGGATTTCCAATTACTCCTCCTATTGAAGGTCCAAATGATAATCCAAAACCAATGACAACCCATAAAACGGTTACGATTACCATAGCCATAAAACTTTGGAGCATGGTGCTGATTACGTTCTTTTTGCCTACCATTCCGCCATAAAAGAATCCCAGTCCAGGTGTCATTAATAAAACTAATGCCGAAGCAACTAGCATCCAGGCAATATCTCCAGTGTTGAAATTGGAAACCTCAGTAGGATTTATTGGATTGTCGGTTAGGAATAAATTGGAACAATAGGATAGTGCCAATATCGTGATAAGAATCACACTTAAAACTATTTTACGCATTGTTTGGTTATTTTGATTTTTATTTTGCAAAATTATAAAACGATTTATAACACCCCGTAAAAGTGCGGGTTGATTTTTTATTTTTATCATTTTTTTAATTTGACCCCTGTAAATTTTGCAACAAATGACTAAAAAGTATTTAAAAATAGAGATAATTTAATTTGAGTCGTTTTTTTAGAGCCGAAATTGTAATGTACTTTTGTGTTTTTCTATCCTTCTTGTCAGGTTATTCGCTTTTGAATAAACTATTTTTAATCTATAAGAAAGTTATGATTCATTTTTTTTGTTTTAAAATCTGCGTAAATCTGCAGGATCTGCGTGAAAAAAAACAGACACGCAAATCTGGTAGATTCGGCAGATTTTACAAATTCCTATTTTAGTATCTGATAGGGGCCAAATACGATTCATTCCCGATAGCTATTGGGACTAATAAGGGCTGGATGGTAACTAAAATTAGATTATTTTTTATAGAACAATTCGAATATCTCCATCAACATTGCTAGAAAGATTCGAGAAAATATTCAATTGTTGTAACATTGCATCCAAATCCTCTTTCGTATGATGGGCGCTAATGACAATCCGACTCAGTTTTCCCGAAGCCGTTGGATACGAAAATGAGGTTGGAATGATTTTGTTTTCTAGCAATAAATGCAGGAGCTCATTGTTGTCAAAATAAATAGCAGGATATGCTGCAACAAATGTAAAGGCGGAGTTGGGGATTAAATTACTTTCTACGTAGGACAAATTGAGTTGTAGTTTTTGTCGCTGTACTTCGTAGAGTTCTTGAGCATTAATATAGGTATCCAAAAAAGCGGGGTTCATTCCCGAGGCTCCTACAAAATTTTGCTGTTTCTTTATTTCGCCTATAAATTGGGAATCGCCAGCAATAACACCACCCGAAAGTCCTAGTGCTTTTCCTAGTGAAGCAATACTTATTTTTCGATGTACATTCGGAAGTAAATATTGATTTAAAACACCATGTCCTTTATGACCTAATATTCCGATGCTGTGCGATTCATCGAGGACCAAAATTATTTCTTTGTCTTTTGGAACTTCAAGTAAAATACTTAAATCAATAGGGGTAACCTCTAGCGAAGGAATAGCATCGGCAACGATTCCGATTTTTGAAACGGTACTATCAAATAGTAAAGGGTTTAGTCTTTCATTTACTAGTAAAGGCAACGAAAAGGAATTAAGTAAAGCGGGATGTGTATTGGGAAAATGGAAAACCAAATCTGTTGTTTGTTGCAATAATTCTAAAGTCAGTTTTCCGGCCAACATACCGGAAGAAATGGTTACAGCGGTGTCGGTTCCTATTTGTTTGGCTAATAAATCTTCGGCAGTTTTGTAAACGTCCAGCTGAATGTTTGCAGAACGCGAACTCCCATAACTCGTTCCCCATTTTTGGAAACTTGCCCATAGAATATTTTGAAACTCGGGTAGGGTAGTGACGCCCAAATAATTGGTACCGCCAAAGTATAAGAACTCTTCACCATCCTTATAAAACACTCTATTGGGAATCTTGTTTACCTGTATCAAATTAGTTGTTTAAAGTAGCACCAATTCCGTTGGAGTCGGCATAATGAATGATTCCGTCTGTAATCGTTACGCCGGTGGCAATATCTTCAGATAATAATAAAGCGCCATCCATGTCTACATAATCCAACTCCGGCAATAAATGTGCAATGGCCGAAATCCCAATCGAGGATTCCGTCATACAACCCACCATCGTTTTCATACCCAAATGTTTGGCCTCGGCAATCATTCTTCGTGCGGGAGTAAGACCACCACATTTCACTAGCTTGATATTCACCCCGTGAAAATGGTTGTAGCATTTGGCCACATCTTCCTCGATAATGCAACTTTCATCTGCAATAATTGGTAAGACGGAGTGCTTGTAAACCTCTCTGTGTGCCGCCCATTGATCTGCTTTTATGGGCTGTTCCAGGAATTCGACGCCTAGTTTTTTCAGGGCAATCGCATTATTTATGGTTTCGGTAACCGTCCAACCGCAATTGGCATCAATTCGGAAACGGGCATCAGTATGTTTGCGCAATTCGGTCACAATGGCAATGTCGTCTTTGGTCCCCAATTTAATTTTATAAATTGGCCATGGCATTTCTTTTAGTTTCATGACCATTTTCTCTATTTTGTCAATTCCAATCGTATAATCGGTTTTGGGATTGTGCAAAGGAGAATTCCCCCAAAGTTCGTATAGTTTTTTGCCTTTTTTCTTGGCATACAAATCGTTGTACGCCATATCCAAAGCACATAATGCAAACCTATCATTCTTCAACAAAGCCGAAGCGCTATCCCAGAATTCCTCCGGAGTTTCGTCATTATGCGCTTCTATAAATGGGATAATAGCTTCAAGATTCGCTCTCATCGTATCCACAGTAATATTATAATACGGATTCGAAGTAGCCTCACCAAAACCCGAAAATCCCTCACTTTGCAATTCCACAATCAGGGTGGGCTGTATGTCGTGAGACTCTCTCGAAATCGTAAAAGTATGCTTTAGCTTGAGTTTAAAAGTGCGTATTATGATTTTCATAGGAGTGGGGTGTTAAGGGAGTTTAGAAGTTAAAAATTAGAGTTTAGAACGAAGAAGAATAAAGAATTCAATATTTCGCATTCTACAATTACAATAGACAACCTGATTTTTGTAGTCTGACTTCCGTATTCTAACTTCTAAACTCTAATTTCTAAAATTACTTCAATATATTTTGGCTCAGGATTTGATATACTTCGTTGATGTTATTCCCGCCTTTACCAAATTGTTTAGCAATAGGAGTATCTTCACCTGTCAACCAAATCTTCAATTCGGCATCCATATCCAGGATTCCGGCACTTTCCTTAGAGAATTTTTTAATAGACGAATACGGAATCGAAAGGTAATCGACCTTACTGCCCACCAATTGTTTTTCGACTAGAATCAGTCTTTTATTGGTAAAAACAAACATATCTTTAATCACTTTGTAGCCTTTCTCGATCGTTTCGCCTTCTATCAATAAAGGTTCAAATTCCTTCGAAAGATTTTCAGTATTTACTTCCGATGCATTGCCCATAATGGCATTAAAAATTCCCATGGTATTATCTTTTAGTTTAGAGTATCAAATTTAAATTAATTTACTTGTTTTAAAACTATAATTCCTAACAAAATTGGAATTTTATCAAAAAAGAGTAGTCCCTTAGACCCAATTTTAAAACCAAAATAAAACAGAAGCTATAAAAATCAGAAGCTTCATTTGGGCGTAACCCCCGCTAGAAAAAAGGGCAAGTTACTTTATCGTCATTGCCCTTTTCTCTAGCGGCGGTCGTGCTATCCGCGCTACTTCGGTAGCTAGCTTCTATCACTTACGCAGTATTCAACACGTTTAAGGAAATCGAGATGATTTTGTTTTTTTAATACTAAAAGACATTCTTGAAATAGAAAGGTATTTGTTTATTTATAAGAATTTTTTCATACATTTGGAAATATACTGAAAAAAACATTCTAGGGCACAAAGTCACCCTAATTAGGATTGGTTGATGTCGGAATGTTTATGGATAGTATATACAAGTTAGCGCCCTTGGAAAATAACCATATAAAATAACAAAACGAAAAAAGTATGAAATTTAAAATATTACTTTTCGCATTGGTTTTCTCTTTGAGTGGAATTGCCCAAATAAAATATGGCTCCAATAATGGAAAATATTTGACCATTAAAGGAACAAAAGTGTATTACGAAGAATACGGAAAAGGAACTCCTTTACTGTTAATCCACGGTGGATTTGGAAGTATTGCCGACTTTGAAAATGTTATTCCAATTCTTTCCAAGAACTATAGAGTTATTATTTCAGATGCACCCGGATTGGGTCGCTCTGAATATGCAAACAGTCCATTAAGTTACAATTTATTGGCAGAGTACAACTCGGGAATCATTGATAAACTAAAACTAGACAGCCTTTATGTTATAGGTTGGAGTGATGGTGCAATTGCTGGCTTGATTCTCGCGAAAAACAGACCGGATAAAGTCAAAAAAATAATAATTTCAGGAGCAAATTATAAAATTGAGGGACTTAAAGATTTAGAAGAAACCAAAAATTGGACAGATGTAAATTGGGTCGGAAAACATTGGCCACATTGGATAAAACAGTACCAAACTCTTTCTACAAAAGATTGGAAAAGATATGTTAATGAGGCTAAATTAATGTGGTTTCAGGAACAATATTTTCCAAAATCAGATTTAGAAGCCTTAAAAATACCAACTTTGGTGGTTTATGGTGATAATGATATGTATACTTTAGAACACGGTATCGAGATTCATACTGCTATTAAAAACAGTCAGTTTTGCGTAATTCCAAATTGTTCTCACGAAGTGTTTGGAGACAAACCTGAAATCATAAGCCAACTGTCAATTGATTTTTTAAGTGGAAAGTAATACTGACACAAAACAGTTCTACAATAAATTCAAAGCCAAAATCTAAATGTATAATCAACCATCAATTTAGCTTTTTATTTTTAGCCATATATTTCAAATAACCAACAATTTCTTGGGATTGTTGCTTTGTGATTCCTAATGTTGGCATTTTTACTTTGTTTCTAAAGGAAGCCGGATTTACAATATAATCGACTAATTCGGTTTCTACCCAATATTCGGTTACACTTTTCGGATAATTTAACTCAGGACCCATTTCGCCACCAATTCCATTTATTGCGTGACAACTAATGCATTGATTTTGAAATAAGGTATAACCCGCAACTTTCGATTGATCTTTGGGATACAAAGCTGTTTTTGATTTGTCAATCGGTTCTAAGTGAATTTTTATTAGGTTATAAGGCCATTTATAATGATCATCGTCTGCTGGGGCATTCGTATAAACCAGATAAAAGGGAGCTGCATCCATTTTGTTCCCATTTTTTGAAATCGGTTCCCAATCAGCCCCTTTTGCATCCACATCTTTAAAAGCCAAGTACGGTTTCGATGCTAAAAATAATTCCAAAGGCATTTCGGGTTTGTATCCATCAATGCATTCAAAAACAATTTTGGTGCTCTTACTATTAATTATACTTAAATCTATTTCGTTTGCAATAAGTGTCAAAGCATTAAATGCACTGTACTTTTTTGTTTTGTGATAAACAGGATCATTAACAACAGTTATTAAAGTGTTTTTACCCAGTTTTTTCTTTGTTTTTAGATCCAATAAATCGATATGATATTCAGACTTATTGACTATTGGTTCTACAGTAGAACCAGCAGATTGATTCACATTTAATTGATCTTTTATTTGTTCCTTTTTTTGATTGCAAGAAAGGAAGCTACAAATTAATAAAAACGGCATAAATAGATTGTATTTAGTTGTTTTCATATTTCATTGTCATGAGTTTAATTGCTGGATTATAAAGATAAACAAAGTTTGAATCTATTTGGGGACTTAATAAAATTTTGAGAAATTAATGTTTTTATTTTTTATCCGAATATGTAAATTTCATTAATAGTAAGAATTTGATTAATTATTTTTGTTTACGAGTGAAAAAGGTATTACATTTAAATAAAACTATCTTATATGTTAATCAAAGTTTACGGAAGTGCCGTTTTTGGAGTCGAAGCCACAACGATTACAGTTGAAGTCAATATGGACAAAGGAATTGGTTACCATTTGGTGGGTTTGCCAGACAACGCCATCAAGGAAAGCAGTTATCGGATAGCGGCAGCACTCAAGAATAATGGGTATGCCATGCCTGGTAAAAAAATCACGATCAACATGGCACCCGCCGATTTACGCAAAGAAGGTTCTGCCTATGATTTGACTTTGGCCATTGGTATTCTGGTTGCTTCTGCCCAAATCAAAGCCGAAGAAATTGATAAATACATTATCATGGGAGAACTTTCTCTCGATGGCAGTTTACAACCCATTCGTGGGGCACTACCTATTGCTATAAAAGCCAAAGAAGAAGGTTTTAAAGGTTTTTTTCTTCCCATTCAAAACGTGAAAGAAGCTGCAATTGTTACTGGACTTGATGTGTATGGCGTTTCCAATGTGCAGGAAGTAATTGATTTCTTGGAAGGAAAAGGAAACCTTGAACCCACCATTATAGATACCCGTGCCGAGTTTTATAAAACACTAGATTTCCCTGAATTCGATTTTTCGGATGTAAAAGGGCAGGAGAGTATCAAGCGCTGTATGGAAATTGCAGCAGCTGGAGGTCACAATATTATTTTGATAGGTCCTCCTGGAGCTGGGAAAACCATGCTTGCCAAACGATTGCCCAGTATTTTACCACCCATGACTTTGCGCGAAGCTTTAGAAACTACCAAAATTCACAGTGTAGCAGGAAAGTTAAAAGAGGTAGGATTGATGAATCAAAGGCCGTTTAGGAGTCCGCATCATACGATTTCAAATGTGGCATTAGTAGGAGGGGGGAGTTATCCGCAACCGGGTGAAATTTCGATGGCACACAATGGTGTTTTATTTTTGGATGAATTACCGGAATTCAAACGGGATGTACTCGAAGTGATGCGTCAACCGTTGGAAGATCGCGAAGTAACGATTTCCAGAGCTAAGTTTACGGTAACCTATCCGTCTTCGTTTATGTTGGTGGCAAGTATGAACCCTAGTCCAAGTGGTTTTTTTAATGATCCGGACTCCCCGCAAACTTCCTCGCCACACGAAATGCAACGGTATTTGAGTAAAATATCTGGGCCTTTATTAGACAGAAGTGATATTCATATTGAAGTGAATCCAGTTCCTTTCGAGAAATTATCCGATGATCGAAAAGCAGAAAGCAGTGTTGATATTCGTAAAAGAGTAACATCAGCACGTGAAATCCAGTCCACACGATTTGAAGAAATGGAAAACATACATTATAACGCCCAAATGAATACCAAACACATTCGGGAACATTGTGCTTTGGATGATGCTTCAAAGCAGTTATTAAAAACCGCTATGGAACGTTTGAATCTTTCGGCACGAGCCTATGATCGAATTTTGAAAGTAGCCAGAACGATCGCCGATTTGGATGCAGCTCCCCATGTTATTTCGGGGCATATTGCCGAGGCTATTCAGTATAGAAGTTTGGATCGTGATGGTTGGTTGGGTTGAGATTTTTGATTAATCAACAGTATAAAAGAACATTGGTGTATAAGTTTAATAACAGTTTTAGCAATCGTAATCTTCTATTTTTTTTTTTTGATCTAAAATAAAAAAAGAAAAGTATCGAAATAAATAAGTCAAAAAAGAGATTTCAATAGAAATCTCTTTTATTTTTGCCAAATGTTAGAAATTCTTTACCAAGACGAATATATTATAGCAATTAATAAACCAAGTGGATTGTTGGTTCATAAATCATTTTATGCGCGCGATGCAAAAGTTTATGCTATTCAAGAATTGAGAAATCAAATAGGAGGGCGACATGTTTATCCTATTCATCGGTTAGATCGCAAAACATCTGGTGTCTTGTTATTTGCGTTGGATGCAGCCGTTTTAAAAATTATGAATGATCGTTTTGCCACACGCGAAGTCGAAAAAAAATATTTAGCAATTTTACGTGGTTGGTCACCCGAAGAACTTACGATAGATTATGATTTGACCAATGATGATGACATTCAACAAAATGCAATAACATACTTTCATCGTTTGCAAAATGCCGAAGTTGAGTTAGAATTTAACAATCAACCAACATCACGATATTGTTTGGTAGAAGCGATTCCTGAAACTGGACGTATGCATCAATTACGAAAACATTTCAAGCATATTTTTCATCCCATTTTGGGAAGTCGTCCACATGGTTGTAACAAACAAAATAAATTATGGTTGGAGAATTTTGACCTGAAAGGAATGATGCTGCATGCACATCAGTTAATTTTTAATCATCCAATAACAAATGAGCAACTAATCTTGAATGCAAAGATTAATGAAGAGTTTAGCAGAGTAGGTAATATTCTTAATCTAGATTTGAGTAAGTATGAAATCGCCATGACAGAAGGTGTCGCAAACACCAATGAAGATCTGGCGATACCATATTCCTATAAAAAACAAATATTATCTACATATGAATAGAATAATAATTTGTAAATTAATGCTTTAAATTAATGTTGTATTTTGAAATAACAGTTTTCAGTATAAAGATGAGCAAAGTTGAGATTTTAGATTTTTGATCTATTCTTGAGACATTTATATCGTTTGCGATTTTTAAGAATATTTAAATTAAAAGCTCAAAGTCTTGAGACTGCGGAGCGGAGTAATTTTTTAGTATTCAGTTTTCAGATAACAGAAAGCAGATAACAGAAAGCAGAAAAGCAAAAAACAGAAAATTAGAATATCTATTTTCTGTTTTTTGCTTTCTGCTTTTCTAATTTTTGCTATGATTTATTAGAGCGTCTGTCACTATTTTGACTCGGACGTCTTGGACCAAAACTATTATTGCTACTTCGGTTTGTACTATCCGTTTTTGGTTTCTTAGGAGTTGAATTACGTTGTTGTCTCCCTTGACCTTGCTTAATGGGTTCGGTTGATGCGTTAGGGTCTGGTTCAAAACCTTTAATGTTTTCTACAGGCAATTTCAGTCCAACCAATTTTTCTATATCGCGTAAAAAAGTGGTTTCGTCTGGACTAAATAACGAAATAGCTTCTCCACTTGCTCCAGCTCTTCCTGTTCTACCAATTCGGTGAACGTAATCTTCTGGAATGTTTGGCAATTCAAAATTAACAACATGTGGTAATAATGGTATATCCAAACCTCGAGCTGCAATATCTGTAGCAACCAAAGCTGTTAGGCTTCCGTCTTTGAAACCTGCTAATGCTTTGGTTCGTGCGCCTTGGCCTTTATTACCATGAATGGCAGCTGCTTTAATGCCAGCACTAATCATGCTTTCAGTCAGTTTATTGGCACCTTGTTTGGTACGGGTAAATACCAAAATTTGTTTCCAGTTTCCTTCAGAAATAAGTTTTATTATCAATTCTGTTTTTTTCTCTTTTGCAACAGGATATACTTTTTGAATAATAGCATCCACTGTTGTGTTTTCCGGGGTAGCTTCAACATGAACTGGGTGGTGCAAAATACCCATTGCCAATTTCTTGATGTCTTTTGAAAAGGTTGCCGAAAACAGTAAGTTTTGTCTTTTTGAAGGTAATACTTTTATAATGCGTTCAATATCTCGTAAAAAGCCCATATCTAACATACGATCAGCTTCATCTAAAACTAAGATTTCCACTTTAGAAAGCGATATTAAACCTTGATTTTGCAAATCGATTAATCGACCAGGAGTTGCGACTAAAACATCAATGCCTTGACGCAATTGACTAACTTGTGGATTTTGGTTTACACCTCCAAAAA
>Ga0210379_10000707_pt1 | contig 11297 bp, 8 predicted proteins | sample PLMedo_2_FD_155468 | JGI IMG/M metagenome (GOLD analysis project Ga0210379, IMG submission 155468) | Groundwater sediment microbial communities from an aquifer in East River, Colorado, USA - PLM4_32_coex redo | ecosystem: Environmental > Terrestrial > Soil > Riparian zone | place: USA: East... | reverse complement strand
AGGCGCGCGACACCGACGGTGACGGGGTGGGCGACCGCAAGGACAAGTGCCCGGACACGCCGCTGGGCGCCAAGGTGGACGAGAACGGCTGCCCGCTCGACACCGACGGCGACAAGGTGTTCGACGGGCTCGACCAGTGCCCCGGCACGCTGCCGGGCTGCACCGTGACCGCCGCCGGCTGCCCGAGCGACCAGGACGGCGACGGCGTGTGCGACGGCGTGGATCAGTGCGCCGACACGCCGAAGGGCGCTGCGGTGGACGCGAAGGGCTGCCCGACCGACGAAGACGGCGACGGGGTCCCGAACGGGATCGACAAGTGCGCGGGCACGGTGAAGGGCTGCACCGTGGACACGACCGGCTGCCCGAAGGACAGCGACGGGGACGGCGTGTGTGACGGCCCCGACCGCTGCCCGGACACCCCGACCGGCGTCAAGGTCAGCACCGACGGCTGCCCGATCGAGGTGATCGATCGCGAGACCGAGCTGCTCGACACCGGCATGATGAGGCTCCAGGACGTGAACTTCGAGACCGGCAAGGCCGATCTCCTGCCCGAATCGTATCCCGCGCTCGACATCGTGGGGCAGGTGCTGGCCAAGTGGCCCGGGCTCAAGGTCGAGGTCGGCGGCCACACCGATGCGCGCGGCACCGAGGCGAAGAACCAGGCGCTGAGCGAGGCGCGCGCCAACTCGGTGCTGAGCTACCTGACGAAGACGTTCCCGACCCTGCAGCCGACCCAGTACACGGCCAAGGGGTACGGCGAATCGAAGCCGGTCGCGCCCAACACGTCCCAGCTCAACATGGCGAAGAACCGCCGCGTGGAGTTCGTGGTGATCAACAAGGAAGTGCTCAAGCGCGAGAGCCAGAGGCGCCGCCTGCTGCAGCAGGGCGAGCAGCCCGCGGCCCCGACGACCCCGGCCCCGACGACTCCGGCGCCGGCCGACACGACGAAGAAGTAGCAGCCAGGCAATCCACCGGCGGCCGGGCTCACACGAGCCCGGCCGTCGTGTTTGTGGGCGTGTGGCACGCGCCGAGGGGCGGGGGGCAGATTGGCGCACCGCTATGGCACGCGCCGAGGGGCCGGGGGCACGGGACCACGTGCGCGGCAACCGAAGCCCTCGCGGAGCCAGGGATGGCGGGAGCGAGGGCTGAGATTAGCGAGGGCGCGCATGGATGCGCGCCCGAGCGGCCGCGCACGTGGTCCCGTGCCCCCGGCCCCTCGGCGCCCCCCGGACAAGGCCTCCTGCCCGCGTGCTACCATGCCCCGACCGCGCCAATGGGGCGCGCGATTGGACCCCGGGGGTGGCTCATGAAGACGGCGACGTCATCCTTCACCGCCGCGGACGTCGCGGAGATGGTCGCGACCCGCCGCGATCTGCACGCCCATCCCGAGCTGGCCTTCGAGGAGCAGCGCACCGCAGCACTGGTGGCGGAGAAGCTCAAGGCGCTCGGCCTCGAGCCGCGCACCGGCGTCGGCCGGACCGGTGTGCTCGCGACCGTGCGCGGCGCGCGCGGCGGGAAGACCGTGCTGCTGCGCGCCGACATGGACGCGCTCCCGATCCAGGAGGAGAACAGCGCCCCCTACCGCTCGCAGACGCCCGGGAAGATGCACGCCTGCGGTCACGATTGTCACACCTCGATCCTGCTCGGCATCGCGCGGCGGCTGGCGCGGGAGCGCGGCGAGCTGCGCGGCGCCGTGAAGCTGTGCTTCCAGCCCGCCGAGGAGACCGGCGGCGGGGCCGAGGCGATGATCAAGGACGGCGTGCTCGACTCGCCGAAGCCGGACGCGGCGTTCGGGGTCCACGTGTGGCAGGACCTCGACCTCGGAACGATCGGCGTCACCCCGGGGCCCATGATGGCGGCCGTGGACGAGTTCGCCGTGACCCTGACCGGCAAGGGCGCGCACGCCGCCATGCCGCACCTCGGCGTCGATCCCGTGGTGTGCCTCGCGCACGTCGTGACGGCGCTCCAGACCATCGCCAGCCGGAACGTGAGCCCGCTCGAATCCGTGGTCGTGAGCGTCACGCAGCTCAAGGCCGGCAGCGCGTTCAACATCATTCCGGAGAGCGCCTGGCTCAACGGCACGGTGCGGGTCTTCGACGAGACCGTGTGGGCCGGGCTGCCGGACCGCTTCGAGCGCATCGTGCGCGGCGTGTGCGACGCGCTCGGCTGCCGCGCCGAGATCGCGTACAAGCGCTGCAACCGGCCGACCGTGAACGATCCCGGCATGGCGGCGGTCGCGCGGGCGGCGGCGGTCGAGGTCGTGGGCGAGGCCAACGTAATCGACGACGTGCGCACCATGGGCGGCGAGGATTTCTCCGCGTTCCTCCACCACGTGCCCGGCTGCTTCATCGCGGTCGGCTCGCGCAACCGCGAGAAGGGCCTCACCTGGGACCACCACCACCCGCGGTTCGACGTGGACGAGGCGAGCCTCGAGATCGGCGCCGAGGTGCTGCTGCGCGCGGCGCGGCGGTTCCTCGATTCCTAGTGTCCCGTACGTGAGACGGGCGCGCGGGACCGCGCGCGCGTGGGTGGGGCTGCTCGGGATCCTCCTGCTGCTCGCGGCGCGGGAGGCGGGAGCCACCTGGCTCAGGCCCGATCCCTCGTACCAGGAGGCGGAGTTCGCGCTGCGCCTCGCGGCGCGCGACACCGCGGGCCACGCGGACGACGCGGCGCGGCTGGATTCGCTGGGCGCGGCACTGCTCCGGCTCGGCCGCCAGGCGGACGCCGAGCGGGCCTTCCGCCGCGTGCTGGCGCTCTCGCCGCGCGATCCGACCGCGGCCGCCGGGCTCGGCAAGCTCGCCCTCTTCCACGATCGCCTCGCCGAGGCGGAGAGCCTGCTCGCCCTCGCGGAGCGCGAGGACCGGGAAGCGCTCGCGGATCTCATGAGCGTGCACCTGCGCCGCGGCGACTACGCGGCGGCGGCCGCGATGGCGCCCGCCGCCGGCGAGGACGGGCGCGTCGCGCTGCTCCAGGCAATGGCCATGGATGGCGCCTGGGTGGTGAGCGGAACCGAGACGGAGCTGCTGTGGAAGCGCACGTTTCCCGTACCGCTCGTGCGCGTCAGGCTCAACGGGCACTCCGTTCTCATGGCGCTCGACACCGGGGCCGGCGATCTGCTCGTGGATCAGAGCTTCGCGAAGCGCTGCGGGATCACGCCGCTGGCCGGCCAGTCGCTGGTGTTCTGGAACGGCGGGCGCATCGCCGTCAAGAACGCGGTGGTGCGGCGTCTCGAGCTCGGCGACCTGCGCATCGAGAAGGCGCCCTGCGGGATCCTGTCGCTCCGCAAGTGGAGCAATCTGGTCAATCCGCTGGAGGAGCAGGTCGCGGGAGTGATCGGGCTCAACCTGCTCGAGCGCTTCACGCCCACGCTCGACTACGCCCGTGGCCGGCTCGAGCTGCGGCCGAAGGAGGCGGGGGCCGGCACGGTCGCCGGCGCCGCGCGCGTGCCCTTCGAGATCTGGGGCGAGAGCGAGCTGATGGTCTACGGTTCGATGGCGGCCGGCCGCCGCATGGCGCTCGTCCTCGCGACCGGGCTGCCGGGCGCCGGGATCGGAGCCCCCGCCGAAGTGATGGAAGAGATCGGCGTCAAGCCCGGGGGGGTCTCGCGCGTCATGAAGGGCGCGGGGGCCTTCGCGGGCGGGCGGCCGTGGTACGAGGTCGGCGTTCCGGGCGTCGTGGTGGGACCGCTGGCACGCGACCACGTGCCGGGCTGGTCAGGAGCGCTCGACCCCGCCGAGCTGTGGCGGCACGGCGTGCGTCGCGACGCCCTCCTGGGCGGCGAGTTCTTCCGCGACCGCCGCCTCACGATCGACTGGCAGCGCCACGAGCTGGTGGTGGAAGAGGCGAAGTAGCGGCCCGTTTCACCGCGCCCGGCGAACCGGCCGTGGACGCGAACGGCAGCACCACGACCGCGCTTCAGCGCTTCTCGTGCTCCTCCGCCTCGTGCCCCGGCTGCGGCGAGACCACCGGCTGGCCGTTCACCTTGACCCTGGCGCCGTGCTCGAAGACCAGCTCGCCGCCGAGATGGGCCGCGAGTCCGACCGTCACGGCGGCGGCGAGGTGCAGGACGAGGGCGAGCCCTGCGACCATGGGGCGCGCCCGTCCGGTGCGGCCGGCGATGGCGCGCATCACCACCGCGGCGAGGCCGAGCCACAGGGTGAGCTTCGCGATGCTCTCGTGGAGATCGACCGGCTGCTCGGGCACTCCCTGGTGCTCCGCCGCCTTGCCGGCCTCCTGGCCCGAGAGCACGGCGAGGCCCGCCCCCAGGACGCCGAGGATCAGCAGTGCGAAGGCGGCCTTGCGCCACCAGTCGAGGCCCACGATGCGACCCACCACCTCGAAGAGTGCGGCGATGATGATGAGGGCGATCGGCCCATGCACGATCTGGGGGTGGAACTGCGCCAGGAATTCCATGGTTTAGCCTTTCTATCCACCGCGGGGGGGGGCGAGAGAATCACCCTAGCGTGGGGCCGGCGCAGCGCCAAGCGCGTTTGGCACGCTCTCGCGCGTCTTGGTATTCTCGCACCTGTGAAGATCGCCTACCATGTGATGTCCGCGCCCGCGCCCCTCGGCCTCATCTTCCTGGCAGCGACCGAGCGCGGCCTGCGCTACACCGAGTTCATGGATCGCAGGAGCATCAAGCGCATCATCGCGAGCCACGCGGCCGACAACCCCGGCGCGACGTGGGAAGCGTCGCTGCTCACGCTCAAGGGCGTCGTGGACCAGTTCGAGTCCTACTTCTGCGGGGCGCTCACTCAATTCGAGTTGCCGCTCGATCCCGCGGGGTCGGAGTTCCAGATCGAGACCTGGAAGGCGCTCCGCTCCATCCCCTACGGGGAGACCCGGACGTACGGTGAGATCGCGCGCGCGATCGGGCAACCACGCGCGGCGCGCGCCGTCGGGCTCGCCAATCACGACAACCCGATCGTGATCATCGTGCCCTGCCATCGCGTGGTCGGCGCCGACGGGAGCCTCACCGGATACGGCGGCGGCCTGCAGCGCAAGCGCTGGCTGCTGCGCAACGAGGCGCGCTTCGCGGCTCCGCTGTTCACTCCGGAGCGCCGCGCCCCGGCCGCGCACGGCACCGATCCGCCCGCGGCGCCGCGGCGGAGTGCTGCGGTCGTCGCCGCTCCCGCGCGCCCGCAGCGCCCCCGGGCCACCGCCGCCCCGGCCCCCGCGCCGCGCGCACGAGCTGCCGCCTCCACGGCCGCGCGGCGTTCGCGCGGCGCGTCTCCGCCGCGCGCGGGCGGACGTCGCGCTACGCTTGCGGGGGCTCGCTCCACCGGCCGCCGCCACGCGCGCTGAGGCTTCGGGCGCAACTACGTGAATCAGGAACAGCTTGATCCCCGGGGCCGCGGAGGAGTGAGATGAAAGCGACAAGCCTCCGAGTGACGCTGGCCGCGGCGCCGATCGCTCTGCTGCTGCTCGCGCTCGGCGCGAACGCGGGGCAGAGGCGCGTGGACGTGGGCACGGGAGGGCTCTCCTTCGGGCCCCAGAATGCGACTCTCAACCAGGGCGACCAGGTCACGTGGGTCTGGGTGGGTAGCGGGCACTCGGTGGAGAACGGGATCGATCCCAACACCGACCCGAATGCCGGCATGATCTTCACCACCCCGACCCTGAGCCTTCCGGCGGCCTTCACATGGAAGGCCGACCGGACGGGGACCATCGCGTACTACTGTTTCCCGCATTTCAGCTTCGGAATGACCGGAACGCTCCAGATCAGCGCCTCGGGCGTGAACGTGTCGAGCTTCCGCATCACCGAGGTGCAGTACGACGAGGCGACCGGGAAGGACCGCATCGAGATCGCGAATCTGGGCGGCGACTTCGGAGACCTTGGGCGCTACCGCATCTCGATCAACGGGACGACGTCGGCGCTCGTGCCGCTCAACAGCGTGGGCATGGTCTCCGGCGCTACCCCGGGGCGCGTGGTGATCCACACCAACGAAGGAACGACCGGCAGCACGCAGACGGATCTCTTCATGGGCGGCATCGGCAACCTGCCGACCAGCGGCTCGGTCGCACTCTACGCCCCCAACACCGTCGGCACGAGCCTCACCGAGGAGAGCCAGATCGTCGACTTCGTGCAGTGGGGCGCTGCGAGCCAGCCCAATGCCGCGACCGCGGTCGCGGCCGGCGTCTGGCCGTCCACCGCCGAGTTCGTGGATCCGGTGCCGGTGGTCGGCAACTACGATCTGGCGTTCTGCGGCAACGAATCCCAGCGCGGCAAGGCGTTCTGGAACGTCGCGCATCCCAACTTCCGCTCGCAGTTGCTGTGCGCGACCCCCACACAGGCGACGTCCTGGGGACGGATCAAGCTGCTGTACCGGTGATCCCTGCGGGACGCGCGGGTCCCCGCGTCTCGCCCCTTCAGCGCTCGCCCGCGAAATGATCGAAGCCGCGGGGTTCGAGCGGCCTCGTCGCCCCATCCGCGGTCACGAGCGACAGCTCGCCGCGCCGGTCGGTGAACCGGCCCGCGAAGACCAGCGGCGTCCCGCTCTCGCGCGCCGCGCGCTCGCAGGCGTCGCGCCGTCCGGGGTCGATCGCGAGCAGCAGCTCGTAGTCGTCGCTCGGACCGAAGCGCAGCGTCGTGAAGGAGAGCCCAAGCGCTCCCGTCGCGCGCTCCAGCGGGGGATCCACGGGCAGCGACCGCGCGTGCACATCGCAGCCCACGCCGCTCGCCTCGCACAGGCGGGCGAGGTCTCCGGCGAAGCCGTCGGAGACGTCGATCGCCGCGGTCACGGCGCCCGCCGGCGCCAGCGCGAGCGCGAAGCCGACGCGCGCCCGCGGGCGGAGCCAAGCTTCGAGGAGCGGTTTCCACGCCTCATCGCTCGCGGCCCGAAAGGCCTCCGGCGATTCGAGCCGCGAGAGCGCCAGCCCCGCGGCCGCCCGCCCCGGCCAGCCCGTCACCGCCAGCAGGTCGCCGGGCCGCGCGCCGGCGCGCGTCCACGCGCGGCCGCGCGCCACCGAGCCGAGCAGCGTCAGGCTCCACCACTCGTCGCCCCGCACCGCCGCGAGGTTGCCTCCCACGACCACCGCGCCCTCCGCCGCGAGCGCCGCGGCGAGCCCGCCCTGGAACTCGAGCAGCGATTTCATCTCGTGCTGGGGGCGCACGCCGATCGCGAGCAGCGCCCAGCGCGGGCGCGCCGCCATCGCGGCCAGGTCGCTCAGGTTCACGGCGGCGAGGCGTGCTCCGCGCTCCGCGGGCGTCAGCCACACGGGGAGGAAGTGCCGCCCTTCGACCATGCCGTCGGTGGTTGCGACCAGATCTTCGCCGGGATCGCACCGCAGCACCGCCGCGTCGTCGCCGGGACCGACGACGACATCCTCCCGCCCGGACGCGCCCCGCGTGAGGAGCCGGATCGCCTCGAGCTCGCCCACATCACGAAGCGTCTTCACCATGGCGCTCCCCGATCTCGCCGCGGACGTACCGGAGTGACTCGTTCCGGCCGCGCCGGCGGGGCGTCCGCGCACCGCCGCTCGCGCCTGGCCGGGCGCGCGCGCTACTCGATCTCCTTGACCTCGACCGGCCCCAGGCCTTCGAGCGCCTTCCGCGCGCTGTCGGCGTTCGAGACCACGAGGATGCGCAGGTCGTCGGTGCAGAAGTAGGACTTGAGCGCGCGGCGGCAGTCCGCCATGGCGACGGCGTTCACGCTCGCGTCGTAGTTCTCCACGAACTTCGGATCGAGTCCGAAGAACTCGATCTCGACGAGCTGGGCGGCGAGCTGATCGGGCGCCTGCAGCCCGAGCGGGAACTGCCCGGTGAGGTAGCGTTTGGCCTTGGCCAGCTCCTCCTGGGTCGGGCCCTGCTCGAGCAGCCCCTTCACCACGCGGAGGGTTTCGTCGATACAGCGGCGCAGCGTCTCGTTGCGGGTGAAGGTGGTGATGCCGAAGGTGCCGGTGTTGCGATACATGCGGAAACCGCTCCCGATCCCGTACGTCAGGCCCTGCACGACGCGGATCTCGTTGACGAGCCGCGAGGTGAAGCCTCCGCCCAGGATCGTGTTCGCCACCGTGATCGGGAAGTAGTCGGGATGGCTGCGCGGCACGCCGGCGCAGGCCATGCGGATCTGGGTCTGCGTCACCTCGGGCTTGCTCACGATCCGCACGCTGCGCCCGCCGCCGCGCGTCAGCGGCTCGTACGGCACGCGGCGCTCTCTCCCTAAGGACTTCCACTCCTTGAAGGCCGCCTCGATCGCATCGAGGGCGGCCGCGGGATCCACGTCGCCGACCACCGCGAGGATCGCGTTGTCGGGCGTGATCTCCTGAGCGTGGAAGGCCACGACGTCGTCGCGCGTGATCCCCTTCACGCTCGCCTCGCGCCCGATGGCCGGATGGGCGAGCGGGCTCTTCCCCATGAGGAACGGCAGCAGCTCGTGATCGGCCACCGTCGAGGGATCGTCGCGGTCGCTCGCGATCTCGCCCAGCGCCTCCTGGCGCTTGCGCTCGAGCTCCGCGGCCGGGAACGTGGGCCGCACCGCGGCGTCGCGCAGCAGCTCGAGGCCGAGCGCGAAATCCTTGCGCAGTACCTCGCAGGTGATCGCCGTCTGCTCGGCCCCGGAGGACGACCCCAGCGTTCCGCCGACGAACGCGATGTCCTCTGCGAACTGCTTCGCGCTCCGCTCGCCTGCGCCCTGGGTGAGCAGCGCGGCCGTGAGGTGCGCGAGCCCTTCCTTGCCGGCGGGATCGTTCGCCGCGCCCGCCCGGGCCACGAGCCGGAAGTCCACGAGCGGGAGTCGCGCGCTCGGCATGACGAACACGATGAGCCCGTTCTTGAGGACGGTCCGCTCGTAGGCCGGGAGCTTGACCGGGACCGCGCGCGCGGGGGAGGCGACGAGGGCCACGCCAGCCGCGAGGACGAGCGCCAGGAGCGCCGCCGAGCGCACGGACGCACCTGAGCCGCCGTGCCTGCGCGGCGGGGCCACCTGCGCGGCAACCGAAGCCCTCGCGGAGCCAGGGATGGCGGGAGCGAGGGCTGAGTTTAGCGAGGGCGCGCAGGATGCGCGCCCGAGCGGCCGCGCAGGTGGCCCCGCCGCGCACGCACGGCGCCCCCCGTTCAGGCTCATCGCGCCTCCTCGGCTTCGGGCACCAGCGTCACCACGGTGCGCTTGCGCGCGTCGAAGCCGGCCTTCGCGGCGCGCTTGCAGTCCTCGGCGGTCACCGCCCGGTAGCGATCGACCGTCTTGAACATCGCGCGGTAGTCGCCGAAGACGTGCTCGTAGTAGCCGATCTGCGAACCCGCGCCGTTGTTGGTCTTGAGGCCGCGGACGAAGTTCGCCTCGAGCAGGTTTTTGGCCTTGGTCAGCTCCCGCTCGGACGGCCCCTGCTCCGCGAACTTGCCGAGCACCTCGTACACCGCGGCCTCGCCCTCTGCGGCGGTCTTCCCGGGACGCATCTCGACGTAGACCTCGAACAGCGAGGGGTCGATCCGCGTGCGGAACGACGCCGAGACCGAGAGCGCGATCTGCTTCTCGTAGACCAGCGCCTGGTGGAGCCGGGACGATTCGCCCTCGGACAGGATCGAGGACAGCACGTCGAGCGCCGGCAGGTCGGGGCTCGTGACGGCGGGCGCCTTGTAGCCGATCATGAACGACACGTTCTGCGCCGGATAGTGCACCTCGGCCCGGCGCTCGCCGCGCTGCTCGGGCTCGGAGTCCACCGGCGGAACGGGCGGAGGCTGCGCCGGGATCGGGCCGAAGGCGCGCTTGATGCGATCGAGCGCCGCGCGGGTGTCGAAGTCGCCGGTCAGCACCAGGATGCAGTTGTCGGGCGCGTAGTGCGTGCGGAAGTACTCGACCATCTCGTCGCGGGTGATGCGCTCGAGATCGCCCATCCATCCGACCACCGGCCAGCGGTAGTTCGAGGCGTTGAACGCCCCGGCGTAGAGCTGCTCGTCCAGCATCCCCTGGATGTCGTTGTCCGTCCGGAACCGGCGCTCCTCCTTCACCACCTCGATCTCGCTCTTGAGCTGGTCGGGGAGCAGCGAGAGCGAGGCCATGCGGTCCGAGTCCACGAACAGCAGCGTGTCGAGCCGGTCGGAGACGATCTCCTCGTAGTAGGCGGTCATGTCCCGATCGGTGAAGGCGTTCGAGTAGCCGCCGTTCGACTCGAGGATCCTGTCGTAGGCCTTGGGCGGGATGTTCTTCGACCCGTTGAACATCATGTGCTCGAAGAAGTGCGAGATCCCGGTGATGCCCGGACGCTCGTTGCGCGAGCCGACCCGGAACCACTGCCAGAACGCGATGGTCGGGACGCTGTGGTCCTCGTGCGTGAGCACCACCAGGCCGTTGGGAAGCACCGTGCGCTCGATCTTGAAGCGGTCCGGCGAGAGCACCGGGCCGGGGGCCGCGGGTGCGGCCGGCTGGGGCTTGCGCTTCTTCGCAGCGGCTGCGGGCGCCGGCGCCGCGAGGACCGCGGCGGCCGCGATCAGCAGGAGCGCGCGGCGAGCGGCGCGCGCGCGCATCTTCGGGACGCGGGCGGGCGGGCGAATCGGGCCGGGCGTGAAAAGGGAGCGCGACATGGGACGAGCGCGGCAGCATATCGGGCCGCCCCAGCGGCGGCAACCCGTCCGATCACCGACTACCGGTAGAGGGTCTTGAGCCGTCCCCAGCTCATGGAGTTCGCGGGGGTCGCCGCCGGGACGAACTTCTGGATGCGGTCGTTGCCGGTGTCCGCAACGTAGACGTTGCCGGCCGGGTCCACCGCCACGTCATAGGGGGCCCGGAATTGTCCGTTCCCGCCGCCGGGCGTACCCCACTGCGTGAGGTAGGCGCCGCCGCTCGTGAACTTCTGGATGCGAGCGTTGTACAGGTCCGCAACGTAGACGTTGCCGCCGGCGTCCACCGCCACGCCGTACGGGTCGTAGAATTGGCCGTTGCCGGCGCCGAAGGTGCCCCACTGGCCGAGGTAGGCGCCGTCGTTCGTGAACTTCTTGATGCGGTTGTTGAAGACATCCGCCACGTAGACCCCGGCGGCGTTCACCGCGATCCCCACCGGGGACTGAAAGTTGCCGCCCCCTCCACCGTTGGAGCTCCAGACGATCGTGCCGCTGCTGGTGAACTTCTGGATCCGGTTGTTGCCGGTATCCGCCACGTAGACGTTGCCGCCGGCATCCACGGCCACGCCGCCCGGGTTGAGGAGCACCGGGGTCGGGCAGCACGGCGGGATCTGGGCGAGGTAGATGCCACTGCTCGTGAACTTCTGGATGCGGTGGTTGTGCGTGTCCGCCACGTAGACGTTGCCGTCGGCGTCCATCGCCACACCGGCCGGGCCGTTGAATTGTCCCGCGTAGTAGCCCA
>Ga0210379_10000706_pt1 | contig 11302 bp, 10 predicted proteins | sample PLMedo_2_FD_155468 | JGI IMG/M metagenome (GOLD analysis project Ga0210379, IMG submission 155468) | Groundwater sediment microbial communities from an aquifer in East River, Colorado, USA - PLM4_32_coex redo | ecosystem: Environmental > Terrestrial > Soil > Riparian zone | place: USA: East... | reverse complement strand
CGTCCCGTTTCGCGAAGCCGCCGACGTGGTGATGGGGCCGACCACCAAGCACCGCTGGGCGTACGCGTGCAGCAAGCTGATCGACGAGTTCCTCGCGCTCGCGTACTGGAAAGAGAAGCAGCTGCCGGTGGTGATCGTGCGGCTGTTCAACACAGTCGGCCCGAGACAGACGGGCCGGTACGGGATGGTGTTGCCGACATTTGTCCGGCAGGCGCTCGCGGGACAGCCGATTACCGTCTTCGGCGACGGCACGCAGTCCCGCAGCTTCACCTATGTCGGCGACGTCGTCGAGGCGCTCGTCCGCCTCACCCATGAGCAGCGCGCCGTCGGCGAGGTCTTCAATATCGGCAACATGGGCGAGGTCACGATCAGCGATCTGGCCGAACGTGTGAAGCGCATGACTGGCAGTTGCTCACCAATCCAGTACGTTCCATACGACCAGGCATACGAGACCGGCTTCGAGGACATGCCGCGCCGGGTGCCGGACATCACGAAGATTCGCGATTTCGTGGGGTACGAGCCGAAAGTGAAGCTCGACGATATCATTCGAAGCGTCATCGAACACATGCGCGCAAATTAGTGCCGGGAGACTAGAATGAAGGCTCCTGTGCGATACCGCCTTCTCGCGTTCTCGCTCGCGCTCATCGGCTGTGCGGCGCTGGTGCGCGCTCAGCAGCCGCTGCGACTGCAGATTGCGGGCGGTCGCGTGACGCTGCATGCGCAGAACGTCCCCGTCCGAACGATCCTCGCGGAGTGGGCACGGCTGAGTGGCGCGACGGTCATCAACGGCGATCGAGTCGCGGGTTTGCCGCTCACGCTCGACCTCGAAGGCGTGCCGGAACGGGAGGCGCTCGACATCATCCTGCGCGGCGTCAGCGGATACATGCTGGCCGCGAGGGAGCCAGGCGGGGCCGGCGCGTCGATGTTCGATCGCATCATGATTCTTCCGACGAGCGCCGCGCCGCGCAACCCGACCGCGTCGCCTGCGCCGATCTTCTCGAATGGGCCGAACGGGATCGTGCGGCCGATTCAACCACGTCCGCCGATTGACGATCAGGAGCCTGACGACACGGGCGCACCCGGTGACGATGGCATCCAGATTCCGCGACCGGTAGTCATCCAGCGACCGGTGCAGAACCCCGCCGGCGCGCCAGTCTTTCCGCCGGCGCCGATCGTCAGACCGGGCGACGACGTTCCTGAACAGATCCCGACGCCGCCCGGCGTGGTCGTCACCCGCAGCAATCCGTTCGGGGTGCCACCCGGCTCCTCGCTGAGACCTGGTGTGGTTACGCCGGCGCCGCCGCCACAGGTGCCTCCGGTACGTAACGGGCCTGAAAACTGACGCTGCGGATAGCGCGATCACACGACCTCGCCTGGTCCAAAAGAACCCGACCTGCTTCGTCATAAAATAGCGATCTCGTGTCCGAAATCGATCGGTTCCGGCCTGACGACCGCCGCGGCGTCGATACGCTCTATCGCCGGACGCATGGCGCCGACGCCGCGAATGCCCAGCGCCTCCGCTGGGACTGGCAGCACCGCCGCAACCCGTACAACCAGACGGGGCAGCCCGAGATCTGGGTCGCGCGCGAAGGACCGACGATCGTTGCCCACTACACCACGCTTCCGGTCCGCGTCTCGATCAAGGGCATCGAGGTCGAGGGCGCGTGGGGCAGCGACGCCATGGTCGCGCCCGAGCGGCGGCGGCAGGGGATTGGCGAGGCGCTCGTTCGCACGTGGGATCGAAACAGCGGCGCCGTGCTCGCGCTGGGCGCCACAACGGACGGCCGCAAGCTGCTCGATCGGCTGCACTGGCCTGACGCGCACATCGTTCCCTGCCTCGTAAAGCCGCTGACACGTCGCGCGATGCGGCTGCCGCAGTGGCCCGCACCCATCAACCGTCTCGTCTCCGCGCTGACCTGGCCAGTCGTCCACGTGGTGTCGCGTTCGCGTCCGCTGCGAGCGGAATGCGAGCCGATCCGCCGTTTCGATTCCTCCTTCACGGCGCTGTGGGAACGGCTCGCGCCGAAATTCGACCTCGCGGTGCGCCGCGACGCGTCGTATCTCAATTGGCGCTACATCGAGCCACCGCATGTGCGCTACTCGGTCGTCGCGTTGAAACGGCACGGAGAGGTCCATGGCTACGCGGTGTACCGCCACCGTCATGAACCGCTCGGCCGCGTCACGCTGCTCGTCGACTTGCTGGCCGATCCGGACGACGTCGCGGGGCTGAAGACTCTGCTGCGCTGGGTCGATCGCGCGGCGCGTGCGGAGGATGCGGACAAGGTCCGCGCCTACGCGATGAACGGCGCTTTCCGTCGCGCGCTGAAGCGCAATGGGTACTTCGCCGTGAAATCAACGCTCGAAGTCAGCGTGAAAGTGAATGCGGTACAGGTACCGACGGGCTTCTACGACGAGACGGTCAAGTGGCACATCACGTACGGCGATTCGGACCAAGACCATTAGTGATGGTGATTCACACATGCCCATGCTCCTCCGCGATCAGGTCAACGCCGACATTTCCTCGGCGATGAAGGCAAAGGATGCCGCACGTCTTTCTGCGCTGCGGATGCTGAAGGCTGCGATCATGAACAAGGGCGTCGAGAAGGGGCGCGATCTCGACGACGCGGAAGTGCTGCAGGTCGTCTCGACGCTCGTCAAGCAGCGGCGCGACTCGATCGAGCAGTTCTCGAACGCAGGCCGCGTCGACCTCGTCGACAAGGAGACCGCTGAAGTCACCGTGCTCGAGCATTACCTCCCTCCGGCGGCGTCAGCCGAGGACATCGATGCCGCCGTGCTCGAAGCGATCGCCGAGACCGGCGCAAGCTCGCCGAAGGACATGGGCAAGGTGATGAAGGCAGTGATGCCGCGTCTGGCGGGCAAGAATGCGGATGGCCGTGCCGTGAGCGAGGCGGTCCGCCGCAAGCTTGGCGCCTAGCTCTCCTCCTCCACAATACGCGCTCGCGCGCTCCGCCGCGTCGGCGGGAGCCGCCACGATGACCAGCCGAATCCTCGGGTTGGTCCGCGACCAGGTGCTCGCGTCGATGTTCGGCGCGGGCAATGCGATGGACGCGTTCAACGTCGCCTTCCGGATCCCCAATCTTGTCCGCGATCTGTTTGCGGAGGGCGCCATGAGCGCGGCATTCGTGCCGGTGTTCATGCGGCAGCTGACGATAGGCGGAAAGACGTCGGCGTGGCGGCTGGGCAACAACGTGATCAACGCGCTCCTCCTCGTCACCGGTGTGGTTGTCATCCTGGGCATCGTGTTCGCGCGCCCGCTGGTCGGCGGCTTCGCGGCCGACTACGCGAGCGTGCCTGGAAAGCTCGAGCTCACGGTGTTGTTGACGCGCATCATGCTGCCGTTCCTGACCCTGGTGGCGATCGCGGCCGCGTTGATGGGCATGCTGAATTCGTTGCACCTCTTCTTCATCCCTGCGCTCGCGCCGGCGATGTTCAACGTGGCAACCATCGTGTGTGCGCTGACACTGGTGCCGCTCATGGCGCGCGCCGGCTGGCCCCCGATTACGGCAATCGCCATCGGCACGCTCGTCGGCGGCCTTGCGCAGCTGTCGTTGCAGTGGCCCCTGCTCCGTCGTCAGGGGTTCAGGTACGAGCCCGTCCTGAATTGGAGAGAGGAAGGGCTCCGCCGTGTACTGCTGATGATGGGACCGGGGACCATCGGCCTTGCCGCAACGCAAGTGAACGTCTTCGTGAACACGGTGCTCGCCACGAGCGAAGGAACCGGCGCCGTGTCGTGGTTGAACTATGCGTTCAGGCTCATGTATCTGCCGACGGGCCTGTTTGGCGTCTCCATCGCCACCGCAACCGTGCCCGCGGTGTCGCGTCACGCGGCACGGGCGGACAACGTCGCCGTACGCGGCACGCTTGCCGAGGGGCTGTCGCTGATGCTCGTGATGAACGTCCCCGCAACGGTCGGACTCATCGTTCTTGCGACCCCGATTGTCCGCGTAATCTTCGAACGCCGCGCATTTCTGCCGTCAGATACCGCGGCGACGGCGGCGGCACTGCAGTTCTATGCGGTCGGGCTGCTCGGTTACTCCATCGTACGGATCGCGTCACCTGCGTTTTACGCACTCGGCGACAGCCGGACGCCCGTGAAAATCAGCATTGCCGCAGTCATTGCAAATGCGGGCCTGAACCTGGCGCTGGCTCGAGTGCTCGGATATCGCGGCCTGGCCCTCGGGACGTCTGTTGCGGCGCTCTTCAACGCGGGTGCGTTGATCTGGTTCCTGCATCGCCGGCTCGATGGGCTGGACGACCGGCGTGTGCTCAGCTCATTCGCGAGGATAATGGTTGCTTCCCTGGTGATGGGAATGGCGGCGGTTGCGATCGACCGCGCGCTGACGGCGTGGATTCCCGGCAATGCGTTTCTTGTACAGGCCGGGCGTCTGTTCGTCACAATACTGTCGGCGCTGCTGGTGCTCGCGGTGGCAGCCCACGTGTTGAGAATTCGCGAATTCCGGGAAGGTCTGGTACTTGTCGCGAAACGCGGCGGTCGCGAATCCCTCTAGATGATGGGCTTTGTCGAGGCATGGAAGTTGCTGAGTAGCTCCGAGTTGTAACAGACTGAATCAATGCGGTCTCGCTATCCTTCCTCATCGACGCTCGCATATTCGTTCGGCCCCGGTCCGTGGACGCCGGTGATCAAGGGTCTGATCATCGCGAACGTAGTCATGTACGTGGTCTCGCGTCTCGTTCCGACAATCGCTTTGAATTTGGGTTTGGTCCCGGAACAGGTCATCACGCAGCTGCGTGTATGGCAACTGTTCACGTACATGTTTCTTCACGGCGGCGTCTTCCACATCCTCTTCAACATGCTCGGGCTTTGGATGTTCGGCGTCGAGCTCGAAAGAATGTGGGGCAGCCGGTATTTCGCGAAGTTCTACGCGGTCTGTGGGGTCGGCGCCGGGATTACACAGGTCGTCGCGTCGTTCCTGCCAGTGCCGCTTTTCGAGCAGTTCTATTACGCCCAGACGATCGGCGCGTCGGGTGCGATTTTTGGTGTGCTGCTCGCCTACGGGCTCTACTTCCCGAACCGGCCGATCTTGATGTATTTCATCTTTCCGGTTCCGGCGAAATACTTCGTTGCCATCATGGGCGGCATCTCCCTGCTGTCGGCGATCGAGGGCGGCGGGGGAGGCGTTGCGCATGTCGCCCATCTTGGCGGACTGCTCGCCGGGTATCTCTACCTGAAAGGCGGCCGCATCCATCTGCTTTCGGAGATCAAGTACCGCTACCTGAAGTGGCGCATCAACCGGATGCGCCGCAAGTTCGACGTCTACTCAGGCGGGCGAGCAGACGACGTCAATCGACGAGTGCACTGAGACAAGCCACAGAGACACAGAGTCACAGAGACCGCTTGAAATTTGATTCTCTGTGTCTCTGAGTCTCTGTGGCCCGTCACGCATCGGGTTCTTGGTGCGATTTGTGGCTAATCCGTTTTTGTGGCCTACCGTGAGGCGCTGAACGGCAGCCGGGCTCCGCTCACCGCCAGCGCCAGCAACCCCCCCAGCACCGGCAGGCCCGTACCATCTCTCAGAAACGCTGGAGACCAGAACGCGCTCGTCGCGAAATGGAAGTTCAGCACCATCAGGAACGTAGCGATCGCCGCCATGCGTGTCCAGAAACCGACGATCAACGCGATGCCGGCGCAGAATTCGCCGATCGGAACGAGACGCGCGAATAGGGGCGCGCCGGGGATGCAGACGGTCTCCAGATACCAGCGCACGCTGGGCGTGGCGTTCGGCAGCCACTGCTGGAACCGCTGCAGCAGGATGCCACTGTCGGTCAGCCACGCGATCTTGGTGAAACTCATCGCGATGAAGAAGATGCCGAGCATCACGGCGAGGATGCGAAGGCCGAAGCCGCCTGTCGCGCGCGGGGGGGCGCCGCGCGCCTTCGCCTGCGTGGCCATCACAAACTGCCTTCGTCGACGGCCTCCACCCAGTCGGCTCGAATCGGGCTGAACACGTCGAGCTCCAGCGTATCCTCGAGCGCCTCGGACTGGTGCGGCACCCGCGACGGAATGTGGAGCACCTCGCCCTCGCGCACCGTGATTTCCTCGCCCTCGATGAGAAACCGCAGCGCGCCCTGGAGGATATACGTCATTTGCTCGCTCTCGTGAGCGTGCATCGGCACGACCGCGCCCCGTTTGAGATAGATCTGAGCCAGCATCTCGCGCTCGCCGGCGACGATCTTGCGGGAGATCATCTCCGTGACTTTCTCGAGCGCGATTTCATCCCATCGGTGGATGCGTATCTGGGCGGGCATGCGACGGCCTCACGAGTGTGACATAATTTTTCGGCCATGAAGGGCTCGACCCTCACCAACGGCGCGGAGACTCGCGCCCAGGGGGCGGCGAAATCGCGGAAGCATGATGGACTCACCCGCGATGATTTACTCTCCGCCTACCGGCTCATGCTCCTGTCACGGAAAATCGATGACAAGGAGATACAGCTCAAGAATCAGAGTCAGGCGTTCTTTCAGATCAGCGGCGCCGGCCACGAAGCCGTCCTCATTGCCGCGGGCATGCACCTGCGCGCGGGCCACGACTGGTTTCTTACCTACTATCGCGACCGCGCGCTCGCACTGACGCTGGGCGTCACACCGCTGGAGATGCTGCTCGGATCGGTCGGCGCGAAAGACGATCCGTCATCGGGAGGACGGCAGATGCCGTCGCACTGGTCGAATCCGCGCCTGCAGATCCCGTCGGCGAGCAGCGCCGTCGCTACGCAGTGCCTCCACGGGATCGGCGTCGCGGAAGCGGGACGCCTGTACGAGCGCGTCGACGCGATCCCCGATCGCCTTGCGAAGTTTCATTCCGACGAGGTCACGCTCATCACCATCGGCGAAGGCTCGACCAGCGAAGGCGAATTCTGGGAGTCGCTGAACACCGCGTGCGTGCGCAACCTGCCAGTGCTGTATCTCGTCGAAGACAACGGCTACGCGATTTCCACGCCGGTGGAAGTGCAGACTCCCGGCGGCGATTTCTCGCGCGTCGTCGAGCACTTCCCGGGGCTCGAGGTATTTCGCTGCGACGGCACCGACTACGTCGAAAGCTATCGCACGATGCGGGACGGGGTGGAGCACGTGCGTCAGCGCAAAGGGCCTGCGCTCGTGCACGCGAAGGTTGTTCGCCCGTACTCGCATTCCCTCTCCGATGACGAGAAGCTGTACAAGACGCCCGAGGAGCGAGAGGCCGAGGCGCGCCGCGATCCGCTGCCACGCCTTCGTCAGCTGCTCGTCTCGGAAGGACTCGCCTCGGACGAGGAGCTGGCGGAGATGCTTGCGGGCGTCGAACGCGAAGTCAACGCCGCGGCGCAGGAAGCGCTTGCCGCGCCGAAGCCCGAGCCCGAGACCGCCGCACGCTACGTCTTCTCGCCAACCGTCGATCCGACATCGTCCGTGTTTTCAACCGAGCCGAAGCCAAAGGGCGCGCGCGACACGATGGTGGCCGCGATTAACGCGACGCTGCGCGATGAGATGGCGCGCAACCCGCGCATCGTTGTCTTCGGCCAGGATGTGGCGGACGTGAGCCGCGACGCGGCGCTTGGCAAGGTGTCGGGCAAGGGTGGCGTTTTCAAGGTCACGCACGGACTGCAAAAGCTGTATGGCAGCGAGCGCGTCTTCAATTCCCCTCTCGCCGAGGCGAACATCATCGGCCGCGCCGTTGGTATGGCGATGCGAGGCCTGAAGCCGGTCGTCGAGATCCAGTTCTTCGACTACATCTGGCCCGCGTACATGCAACTGCGCGACGAGATGGCCATGATGCGGTACCGGTCGAACAACAGCTGGACGTGCCCGATGGTGATTCGCGTACCGATCGGCGGGTACCTCCGCGGCGGCGCGCCGTATCACAGCCAGTCGGGTGTCAGCATTTTCGCGCACTGCCCGGGCATACGCATTGCCTTCCCGTCGAACGCGCGCGATGCAGCGGGTCTGCTGCGGACCGCGATCCGTTGTGACGATCCCGTCATGTTCCTCGAGCACAAGCATCTGTACCGCCAGACCTACAACAAGAGTGAGTACCCCGGGCCCGAGTACATGGTGCCGTTCGGCAGAGCATCGCTCGTGCGTGAAGGGACCGATGTGGTCGTGTTCACATGGGGCGCACTCGTCCAGCGTTCGCTCGTCGCTGCCCAGCAGGCCGAGAAGGACGGGATCAGCGTCGCCATCGTCGATCTCCGCACGATCGTTCCGCTCGACTGGGACACGATCGCGGAATACACGAAGCGGACGAACCGCGTCATCGTGGCGCACGAGGATCAACTCACCGCGGGCTTCGGCGGTGAAATCGCATCATGGATCGGCCAGGAATTGTTCGAGCATCTCGACGCGCCCGTAACGCGGGTTGCCGCGCTCGATTGCCCGGTGGCGTACGCACCCGTGCTCGAAGAGGTCATCCTCCCGGGTTCCGCCGACGTGTTGAAGGCCATACGCGCTATTGCGGCGTACTAGCATTCCCATCCTCGTTCTTCTTCTGTTCGCGCAGCCTCGAGCCGCGATTCAGGTCGATCTGTTGCGCTCGGTGGGTGGGCTGCCCGCCCACGTCGCTGGCCTGTTCGATGAGCCGGCGGCGTTCCAGCAGGCGGACAACGGTTACTACTTCGTGTTCGATCGCCGCGGGCACGCGGTGTACATGGTCGATCCCGATCGCGCGACCGCACGAAAGGTCGTCGGCGTCGGCCAGGAAGAGGGAAGGATCATTCAACCGGGGGGCTTCGATCTCGCCGCGGAGGGATCGTTTGTCGTCGCCGATGTGCCGCGCGGACAGGAGCGGATCCAGATCTTCGGCCCCGGGGCCCTTCGCACCGGGGGCTTCCTGATCGCCGGACGCGCAACCCCCCAGGTCATCCTTGGCAGTCTCGCGGTGACAGGCACCTCGTCGCTGCAGTATTCGGGCAATTCCGTGTTCATCAGCGAGCCGGCGCGGGGTGCATTGATCACCGAGTACTCCGCTTCGGGAATCGCTCAGCGGACGATCGGACGCCTGCGGGACACCGGATACGAGCAGGAGCGCGACCTCCACCTGGCCATGAACGCCGGCCTTCCGCTCATCAACCCGACAGGCGGTTTTTACTACGTCTTTCTCACCGGCCGGCCGATGTTCCGCAAGTACGACGCGGGGGGCAGGCTGCTGTTCGAGCGCCACATCGAAGGACGGGAGATGGACGATCTCCTCGCCGCGCAGCCGACGAAGTGGCCGACGCGCCGCGTGGAGGATCGCGAGGTGCCGTTCGTGCAGCCGTTGATCCGCGCGGCGTCGGTCGATCCGCAGGGTCAGCTCTGGGTCTCGATGATCGTGCCATATACGTACGTCTACGACACCGAGGGCGACAAGGCACGAACCGTCCAGTTCAGCGCCACCGGCATCATGAGCCCCACGAGCCTCTTCTTCACGCGCAGCGGGCGGATTCTCGTCACGCCCGGCTGTTACGAGTTCGATCCTGGACGGATCCGATAAGCAGCGGACAAGGACACGACGACGCACACACCTTCATCGCCTCCGCGACATGGAAAGAGCAAATGGCAGTCCGTGCGATTCGGATGAGTCATGCCGGTCACACTACCTGCACAAAGTCGAGGCATACAAGTTGCTGCCTTGACGGGCGTCAGCAGGAGAACCAACATGACACGCATTACTTCAGTGGCCGCGAGCATTCTCGCTGCAATGTTCCTCGCGGCTTCGACGCCTACACACGTTTTCGCGCAAGGCTCCACGGCCAACAAGCTGACCTTCCTCACCTTCAGTGGCGCGGTGCAGGTGCCGGGAGCGACGCTTCCGGCAGGTAGGTACGCGTTCCGCCTGGCGGACCCAGACACGCATAAAATCTGGCAGGTACTTGACGCGAATCAGCGGCACATCTTCGCGGTTTTCTTCTACGTGCCGACGCCAAATCGCACCGTCGAGGAGCTGAACGCGGCCAACGGCAAGCCCGTCGTGATATTCACTGAGACACGGCAGGGCGTGCCACCGGCCATCCACGTGCTGTACTACCCCACCGATCTTGCGGGGAGCGAGTTTATCTATCGAGGAGAGCAGGCGCAGCAGCTTGCGGCGGCAACGCGTCAACCAGTCCTCGCGGCCGACACGGACGCCGCCAAGGGTGTTGAGGCGCACGTCGTCGCCGTGGCACCAGCTGATACGGCCGCGCTGACTGCCGATCAGCGGGCCGCACAGGTCGCGAGCGAGGAGTCACGACCAGTCGGCACTTCTGGCAGCGAGTCGGAGAGGCCTGTCGGGACCACTGGTCAGAACGAAGCGGCGGAGCTGCCGACAACAGCTAGTCCGTAACCGCTCGCGGCGCTCGTCCGAATGCTGGCGCTGGCCGGCGGGGGTGGCCTGCTCGCCGCCCGCCGGCGCGAGCAAGCCGACAAGGACACAGATCACAAAGGTAATAATGCTTTCTTTGTGTTCTAAGCTTCACGTTCTTCGCGACCTTCGTGGTTCAACATCGTCTTCTTGACCTCCGTGGCAACTCTGATCGCGTCACATCTCACCCGCCGCTTCGACTCACGCCTCGCGGTGGAGGACGTCTCGTTCAATCTCGTGCCCGGCGAGATCTTCGCACTGCTCGGCCCGAACGGCGCCGGAAAGACGACCACGCTGCGGATGCTGGCGGGGCTCATCGATCCCTCGTCCGGTGACGTGCGCATCGACAACGAAGCGATGTCGCGCCGGGCGGCGCCCCGGCTGCGCGGTCGAATCGGTTTCCTGACCGAAGCGCCGGGCCTGTGGGATCGGTTGACCGTTGGCCAGAACCTCCTCGTCTACGCACGTCTGCACGGCCTGGCGAATCCGGCGCGCACGGTGGATGACGTGCTCGAACTGTTCGACATTCGCACGCGCAGAGACGAGCGCGCTGCCCAGCTGTCGAAGGGGCTGAAGCAACGCGTCGCGCTTGCGCGCACGCTGCTCCACAAGCCTGACATCGTGCTCCTCGATGAACCGACTTCAGGCCTCGATCCCGAGAGCGCGCGCGATGTCCGCGAATTGATTCTGCGGCTGCGCGACGAGCGCCGAGCGGTGCTGCTTTCGACCCACAACCTCGACGAAGTCCAGCGCATCGCAAATCGCGTCGCCGTCCTGCGGACGCGCCTGGTCGCGCTCGACACACCCTCCGCGCTTCGGGCGCGCCTGTTTGGCGCGCGAGTCCTCGTCACGCTGGCCCAGCCCGCCAACGGATTTGCCAGCATGCTGGGCCCGGCGTTCAACGATGTCCGCGTGACCGATCGCGCGTTGTCCATCGGAGTGGACGATGTGGCGACGCGTGCGCCGGCAATC
>Ga0210379_10000705_pt1 | contig 11308 bp, 10 predicted proteins | sample PLMedo_2_FD_155468 | JGI IMG/M metagenome (GOLD analysis project Ga0210379, IMG submission 155468) | Groundwater sediment microbial communities from an aquifer in East River, Colorado, USA - PLM4_32_coex redo | ecosystem: Environmental > Terrestrial > Soil > Riparian zone | place: USA: East... | reverse complement strand
TTCCATGTATTTTCGAGCGGCCGACTCATCCGGGAACATCTTAGAAAGCTGGAAAACGCTGATGGTCGAACGGCTCATACTACCCCCTCGTCGGTAGTAGATAACTACCCTTTTTCGTCAGAGGGAGTCAAGTATATAATTCCCATGCGCTACCTCGAGCTTATGACCGTTGAGGGTCAGAATCGGATCTGCCCCGAGGTCGTGTCGCTGGTCCGTTTGTCGCCCCAAGCAGACTTACGGCACTACAGATCAAAGCATTTCCGTGAGCCCCTCTTGGGGACCCGCTGTGTAGGGCTTTTCGAGTTGACGGTAGCCCAGAACCTTGCTTCCGTTCTTGCAGGACAGAGGGACAACACGAACATTCACGCCACTTCGGGAGTCATCCGGGGGAATTCCCGGTAAAAGCTAAGGAGGAGGTTCAGATGAAGAGATTGATGTTGGGTCTGGCCGCAGCGGGTCTTTTCGCTGCTGGAATGAGCGTCAGCTCGTTCAGCGCGCAACAAACCAATCCGCAGCCCACGTGCAGGATGTGCGAAGGCGTCTATCTGCCGGCTGCTGAAATTCAGGAGTACTGGAAAAAGGCGATGGCCGAGGGTCGCGTGGACCAACAGGCGCGCGACGTCGATATCGGCAAGGCGCATATCGGCATTGGCGTCGTTCATCGCACCAAGCTGGACGCGCCGGGGGCGGAGTCGGTCGCCGAGCACGATCTGGTCAGCGAGGTTTATTACATTGTGTCGGGTTCCGGCACGCTGATGCTGGGTCCGGATATCACGAACATGAAGCGGCGGCCGGCGGATCAGGAGACCGTGCGCCTGTTCAACGGGCCCGGCAACAACGGCTCGGTGATCCGGAACGGCAAGACCTACAATCTCAAGGTCGGCGACATGGTCGTCATCCCGGCCGGCACCGGGCATCAGTTCACCAAGATCGAGGATCACCTCAGCTACGTGATGGTCCGCATCGATCCCGACAAGGTGACGCCGCTGATGGACGAAGCGAAGTCGAGAACATGGCTGGCAACGCCGCGCGCTCCGACTGCCAAATAGCGATGAGCGGGCGCGAAAGCGCGTTGGCCCTACGCGAAACCGCCGCGTGGCGCGAGCTCGCCGCCTCCACAAACGTCTAGCGCCGGACCCGGCGGGAACTTCGACCGCACGCAAAAAAGGTTAACCCGCACAAACGTGTAGGCGTGGCCGCCGCGCCACAGTCCCAATATCTTCCGCTCACGCACTGAGTGCTTGCGCTGCGTCACGCCGTGGCGTTATTGCTTTGTGGCTGTATCGGGGGGGAGAGTACGGTACGGAGGGAGTCCGTTACGCATGTTGCGTACTCAATATGTCGTCGTAGAACACGACGGGGTTTGGAAGATCAGGTTCGAAGGGCGGCACTTTGGGCCCTACCCCAACGAACGCGCCGCCGTTCATGCCGCGATCGAAGCTGCGGAACGCGCCCCGAAAGCGGGCTACGAGCCTCGGGTCATGACCCAATCGCTTCGCACCGGCGAGCTTCTGGTCGAGTGGACCCGCGGCGAGCCTCACCCCGTCGATATGCCGCGCGCTCCCGATACATCTCGCAAAACGGCAGGTTCCGAGCTGGACAGCCAGATCCGGCGCCGCGCGGGTTAAACCCTCCATCCTTTTGCAGCCTGAGCGGAACCGCGGCGTGCATGGCGCATTGCTCTTTCACGGGCGCGCTGCTCGGCCCCATAGGGCGTGCCCGACTCAAGTGCACCGCAGCGGTCCTCCCCGCTGCGGTGCCTTTTTCTTTTTAGATTCATTCACGCCTGTGACGTGAAGAAACCTGACCGCTTGCGGGCATCGCACAAAGAAAACCGCCGCCCTGCATCTGCAAGGCGGCGGTTGATTCGTCAATCGTCATTCAGGGGAGGTTTCCTCGCCCTCTGCCGAGACCCACGATCAGCATCACGGCGTGGGCTCAACGGTGATTGCCGGGGCCGAAAAAATCGTCTTATGTCCTGCCAAACAGCGCGCACGAGGGACGACAATGGGCGCCGATAAGGATGAAGTCATCCGCCATCTCGATGCGGTGGTGGACGATTTCTGCCGCCGCACGCGCTTCTTCAGGGAGCCGATGACCAAAGGCCGCGCGCGCATGTTCGTCTATCAGCACCGGCTCAACACGCGGCAGCGCAATTCCGTGCTGAAGCTTAGGGTTGCCACCAACTGTCCCGACTGGGACACGCGGTTGCGGATCATCGAAGCCTGCACGCAGGAAGTGATCGCCGATCACGAGCACGGTCACGGCAAGGCGCATTGGCAGATTCTCGAAGAGCTCGGCACATTCATCGGCATGTCGCTTGACGACATCCGCTCAGCCCAGCCGATCACGAGCACGCAGATCGCCTGGGCCGCGTGGGACGGGTTGATGAGCAACCGCCATTGGCTCGAAGGCATCGTCGCCAACACCTGTGCCGAGCGCGCCAACGTCCCGGGCTACGGCGAAGGTCTCATCCGCGAGAAGGGCTGGTTCGGGCTCGAGCGCCACCGCTGGGGCGATCTGTTCAAGCTCTCGAACGAGCAGCTCGACTTCTTCGAGCTCCACGAGCAAGCCGACATCGAGCACTCCGACATGGGCTGGCAGGCGATCGCGCGCTTCGCCCGCGAACACAAGATGGAGGACGCGGTCGTCGAGGCCTGTCGCAAGAACTTGAACGTATGGGAGATGTATCTGAACGGCATCGCCGCTTCCGGCGACGCGCTCGACGCGAAGGCCCGCTGACGCCTGGCTGTGCTCCGTGTAGGATTGTAGCGAGTAGCGAGTAGCGAGTAGCGAGTAGCGAGTAGCGAGTAGCGAGTAGCGAATAGCGAGTAGGGACAGCCTTTTCCGCCCTACTCCCTACTCGCCACTCCCTACTCCCCACGAGGGAGGCCCATTCATGCGGACGGTCGACGTCGCCGAAATCATCGACGGCCAGAAGGTCAGCCCCTATCAGTGCCTGATCGCCTTCATGGCGTGGCTGACGCTCTTCCTCGACGGCATCGACAACCAGTCCATCGCCTATGTCGCGCCCGCGCTCACCGAGGACTGGAGCCTCGAACGCGGCGCGCTCCGCACCGTCTTCTCCACCGGCGTGTTCGGTGTCGCCTTGGGCGCGATCTTTATCGGGCCGCTCGCCGACCGCTACGGCCGCAAGCTCGTCACCGTCTTCACCGTGATCTATGTCGGCGTGCTGTCGCTGATCGTGACCCAAGTGTCCGCCATCTCCGCGCTGCTGATCCCGGCGATCCCCTCGGCCGACAATCTGAACGTGCTCGCGACCCTGCGCTTCTTTACCGGCCTGGGGCTGGGCGCCGTCGTCCCCTTGGGCGTCGTCATCGTCAACGAGTTCGCGCCCAAGCGCCGCCGCGCCGCGATGGTGACCTTGATGGGCTGCGGCTACGCGATGGGCGCGGCCTCGGGCGGCTTCCTCGCCTCCGTCCTCGTGCCGGAGTTCGGCTGGGAGGCGCAGTTCTACATCGCGGCCGGCCTCACCATCGTCATGGCCTTCGTGCTCTGGACGCAGCTCCCCGAATCCATCCGCTTACTGACGATCCGCGGCCGCACGAAGGAGATCGCCGCGATCCTCCGCCGCATCAACCCTCAGCTCACCTATCCGCCGGACACGCAGTTCGTCATCCGCCAGGAAGCGCGCGAGGCCTCCGCCGACAAATTCCGTCCCGTCCGCCTCTTCATGGAGAACCGCGCGACGACCACAATGCTCATCTGGCTCGCGCTGCTGATGAACACCACCGTGCTCAACTACCTCAACAATTGGCTCCCCACGCTCGCGGTCGAAGCGGGCCTCCCGCAGGTCGACGCGCTCCGCGCCACGCCCTTCCTCCAGGTCGGCGGCATGTTCGGCGTGATCACGCTCGGCTTCCTCGCCGATCGGTTCGGCTTCTTCCGTGTGCTGATGACCTCGTTCGCGCTCGGCGCCATCTGCATCGGATCGGTCGGCTGGGCGGGCCCGTCCTTCTTTCTGCAGGCCGCGACCATCTGCGCCACCGGCTTCTTCAACATCGGCACGCAGATCACGCTGGCAGCGCTGGCCGCCACGCTCTATCCGACCGACATCCGCTCGACCGGCGTCTCCTGGGCGCACGGCTTCGCCCGCATCGGCTCGATCTCGAGCGTCATGCTCGGCGGCACGCTGCTCGCGCTGAACTGGGAGCTGCACTGGATGTATTATCTGATGTCGATGCCGATGCTCCTCGGCACGCTGTGGATGTTCCTGCTATGGAACGTGCGCTCGAAGACGCCGGGCGCGCAAACCGCGGAAGCCGCACGCGGCGCCCACGCCTGACGAAAGGACTGAGTCATGTTCGCGCAGATCAATCACACGGCCATCATCAGCCACCAATATCCGCTGCTGGCGAAATTCTACGAGGCCGTGTTCGGCATGAAGCACTCGAGCTTCCGCGTCACCGATGCGCCCATCGTCGCCGACGGCCATGTCGGCATGCAGATCATCCCGCGCCGCGACGGCTATGTCGGCGGCATCGATCATTTCGGCATCGTCGTCGATGACGTGAAAATCGTGCTCGACCGCATGCAGAAGAAGCACCCACGCGCGAACATCGTGAAGCGCCCCTCGACGCGCCCCTTCGCGGCCTATAGCGGGCATGATCCCGACGGCAACGTCTTCGATCTCGCGCAGAAGAAATCCGACACGCGCCTCGACCTCTACGCCGAGCAGGCGAACGGCCAGCCGCAACACGAGCGCTACATCAACAAATTCGCCATCCGCACGCCCAACGCCGAACAATGCGCCGAGTTCTACGCCGACGTGTTCGAGCTCCAGCCCGTCAACCGCAAGACAGCCGCGCCCGGCCATCATCTGACCGACGGCCGCATCACGCTCTCCATCATGCCGTGGTCGATCCCCGTCTTCGAGGGCATGTCGATCAAGCGCCCCGGGCCCGATCATCTCGGCTTCCATGTCGAGAACCTCGACGCCTTCAAGCAGCACGTCGCCGAGATCGCCGGCATGAACCCGTATCTCGCGCCCGTGCCGCTCGGCGGCAGCAAGGAGTCCGACGTGCGCGCGCAGTTCTTCGCCCGTCACGCGACCGGCAAGTGGCAGATGACCGATCCCGACGGCAACTGGCTCGACATCACGGATGACTAGGGAGTAGCGAGTAGGATCGAGTAGGCACAGACAGGGAGGAAGTCGTGAGGACGAGAGCAGCGTTAATTTGCGCGGGAATGGTTCTTATGACGGGCGCCCTTTCGATCGAAACGGGTGCGCAGGCGCAAGGTGGCGACGACGTGCGCGTGCTGCTGGAGGCGGTCTCAAAGAACATCGGCGCCGATAACCTCACGACGCTCGAATACAAGGGCAGCGGCATGGTCTCCGCACCCGGCCAGGGCTATGACCCGATCCCGGTGCTGATCGGCGTGCCGGAGAGCTGGCCGCGATTCTCGGCGACGAATTACACGGTGACGATCGATTTCCGCACGATGTCGTCGCGGGAGTCCTACACGCGCACGTCGCCCGAGCGCCCGGTGCTGTTTCCGGGGCTGGAGCTCGGCGGCGGCGAGCACGGCAACCAGTCCGATCCGCCGTTCAAGCGCGGCGGCGGCTTCGTGCAAGATCCGACCCCGCGGCAGATCGATCTGCGCGTGGCGAACAAGACCGCCTGGGACGTCACCAACAACCAGCCGCAGCGCCAGTGGGACTATCTGTTCGGCATCGACGCGGCCGAATACCGCCAGCTCGAGATCGTGCTGACCCCGCACGGCTTCATCAAGACCGCGCTCGCACAGGGCGCGAACCCGATGCTGGTGCCCGGAGCCGGGCCGCGGCGCGTCGTGCTCAACAACGTGCTCGGCAAGTACAAGGTGATCGGCACACTGGAGGACAATGTCGTGCGTCGGGTCGAGACCTGGATTCCGAATCCGGTGCTCGGCGACATGCGGATGGACCACGAATATTTCCGCTGGAGGGATTTCGGCGGCATCAAGTTCTACACCCAGGACCATTCGCACTTCGTCGACGCGACCCAGCAGGACAATCGCCAGTTCCAGATCATGGACGCCAAGGCGAACGTTGCGATCCAGCCCGCGACGTTCGCGGTCCCGATGGCGGTCCAGCAGGCAACGCGCCCGCAGGTGCGCGTGCAATCGACCCAGCTTGCCCAAGGCGTGTGGCTCATCGGCGGCGGCAGCCACAACAGCGTGCTCGTCGAGTTCCGCAATTTCGTCGCCGTCGTGGAAGCGCCGCAGAACGACGAGCGCTCACGCGCGGTCGTCGCCGAAGTGCGTCGCCTCGTGCCCAACAAGCCGATCCGCTACGTCGTCAACACGCATTACCACTGGGACCATTCGGGCGGTCTGCGCGGGCTGGTGGCCGCGGGCGCGCAAATGGTCACCCATGACGGCAATGTCGAGTATTACAACCGCATGATGTTCGGCACCAAGCGCACGCTGATGCCGGACTCGCTCTCCGAGCGCGAGGACCTCTTGGGCACGACCATCCGCCCGCAATATGTGCGCGTGACCAATCAGCCTCAGATGATCACCGACCGCGTGTGGGGAAGCCCCGACGCTGGCCGCATCATGGAGTTCTACAGTGTGGGCACCGGCTCGCCGCCGTGGTCGAGCCACAACGAGTTCTTCATCGTGGCGTATCTCCCGCAAGAGCGCATCCTGATCAACGCGGATCTCTACACGCCGCCTCAGCCTGGAACCGAAGGACCATCGACACCGTCGGAAGGCATGGTGGCGTTGGGCCAGATCATCCGGGCGAACAATCTCAACGTGGCGACGCATGTGCCGATCCATGGCGCGCCAGGCAGCCAGGAGCAGTTCGCGAAGATCCTGGGCAGCAAGGAGCCGCCGGACGCGCACGGCCCGCTGATCTTGAAGTAGGCGGTAGGGAGTGGCGAGTATTCGCTACTCCCTACTTCTTACTCCCTACGGCTTGCAGTCGTATTTGCGGGTGAGGCCCATATTGTTCGGGTTGACGCGGTCGAGGTCGTTGCCGGCGCGGTTCACAAGGACGATCGACTGCTCGAAGAGGACCGCGTTGGAATCGCCCGCGGGCGCGTCGGCCTCGGCGATGATGAGCTTCTTGCCCCCCATATAGATGGCGGCGCGCAGCGCGCGTCCGTTCGGCTGGACGACGGATATCTGGCCGCCCGGCCGCCCCAATCCGACGGTCACGTAGTTCGTGAACGTGGGCCGGCCTTTCTTGAGGACGCCATCGATGGCGTGATTGACGATATAGCGATCGGCATAGGGGCCGTTCGGAAAGTCGATCGACAGCACCGAAAACTTCCCGCCTTCGCGCTCCACATAGTACTCCTTCGCTGCCATGCGTTCGCCGGAAGCAAGCGTGTATTGCGCGTCGCGGACTTGCGGATCGCCGCCGCCAGGCCAAATGATGCCGAAGCCCGCCTGGCAGGCGGCGTAGATGTTCTCGGTCTCATCGGCGATGTCTTCGGCCGAGAGCGGCTGGATCTGCACGTTCCTGAAATAGATCACGCCGGCGTTGCGCTGGAGCGCGATGCGGCCGCGCGCGTGCTTTGAGTCGCGGACGCTGACCGTGCGCTCGTTGTTGACGTTGATGTTGATCTGCGGGCCCTTGGCCTCGATCTCGAGCAGGTTCCAGTGGAGCTCGGTCTGCGGCACGCGCAAGGGTGCGGCAACGCCCACGAGCGCGCCGGTTGCATTCGCGCGGTTCGGGTTGTCATCGAAGATGTTGATCTCGTAGCAGGTCTGGGCGCCCGGCTGTTCGGGATTGGCGCAGCGGATGAAGACGCCGGAGTTGGTGCCTTCGTCCGACCAGAACTCGAGGCGCAGGCGGAAATTGTCGTAGGCCTGCTTGGTGACGAGGAAGCCCGTGCCCTGATCGGCCGCCATGGTCTGCTCGGCGATGCGCCAATTGGCGTTGCCGGCCTGCTCGAACGCGTCGAGCGAATTGGCCTCCTTGCCGTCGGCGATCATGATCATGCGGTTGGGCGTCAGGTCCGGCTGTGGCGCTTTGCCTTTGCCTTTCCCCTGCCCTTCACCTTGCGCGACAGCGCCGCCGAGCGCTCCCGCCAATCCCAAAGACGCACTGATGAGCAACGTTGCTATGGCGCGCGCGCGAGTCATGGCGATCCCTCCCTAAGAGACGCGGCTGATTATGATGTTGTGGTTTGCTGCCGCCCGAGGGGGGAGTTTGCGCCAAATCGGGGGTAGACCGCAATCTGGGGTGGAGGGGTTGTCCGCTCAAAAACAAGGGGAAACACAAAGGACACCAAGGAAACACTAAGGGCACAAGGAAGGTTTGGCGGCGCGCTTCGCGCGCCCATATTGCCCGTCGTGAGCTTTGTGGGCCCTTTGTGCTCTTCGTGTAGCCCCTTGTTTTTTATTCATCCGTAATGTCGATCCAGTTGCCGTCGCGGTCGGACATCTGGAATTTGCCGGTGGCGTGGCGGGCGAAGAAGCGCGCGCGGACGTCGGATTCGGGGCTGCCGCCCAAGGGCACGGGCGCGAGATACGGGTTCATGCCCGCGACATCGGACGCGTGCTGCTTGAAGGCGGCGAGGTCTTCGACGTGGAAGCCGATGTGGTCGGGGCCGGGGCGCTTGATCGACATGCCTTCGAACACGGGGATCGACCACGGCAGGATGGAGAGCGTCACGCGGCCGTCGGTCAGGTGATAGCCGGGTGCCTGCGATGAGCGGTTCACCGGCTCGAGCTCGAACACGTCGCGATAGAACTCGGCGCAGGCCTCCGCGTTCATCGTGCGGATGGCGAATTTGTTGAGGTAGCGGTCCTGCGCCCACGCGCTGGCCGCGATGTCGGCGTAGACGTCCTTGCGCGTGTCCGCTTTCTTCTGCGCGAGATCGAAGACGTTGCCGTCGGGATCGTGGCCGGAATATTGCGCGAAGGGACGCGCCGAGGGGCGCTTCACGACGTTCGCGCGTGGGTGCTTCTTCTGCATGCGCGCGAGCACGGGGGCGATTTCGTCGACCAGCATGCCGAAATGATCGATGCCACCGACATAGCCGTCGCGGCGCGGGATGATGTTCAGCCCGACGCAGCCGTCGCCGACGGTGACGGCTTGGCTGGGCCGCGCGTTGGCGGAGGTCTTGAGCCCGAAGACGGCTTCGTAGAATTTGCCCAGCGCCGCGTAATGCGGGCTGATCATCGCCATGTGGTTGATCTGCGCGAACATGAAACGCTCCGACTAGCGGGGTGACGAATATCGAGCGAGGGGGAGAATACTGCCTCGCGCTATAGGCTTATAGTTCCCACCTCCCCCTCGTGGGGAGGTCGAAGCGCTGTAGCGCGTCAGCGCGAAGCGCTTCGGGTGGGGGGAAGCACACCGCCACCGCTCGACGCAGCCAATTTTCCCCTCTCCCTTCTTGTCCGCCGTCTCGTCCGCCGACTTGTCGCGCCGAAGCGCAAAGCGCGAAGGCGGAAGCACCGCTTTGGCGCCGGAAGGGGGTGCCTTGCCCCCCCGGTTCACTTCGCGACTCCTTAACGCACTCGTGATTTGCTTCGCGCCTCCGCCGAAATGGCCACGCGACACATGCCGGCACCACCGCCTTCGCTCACCCTCTATCCCAGCCGATGGAAGATGCTTGGGCTTGTGCTCCTCGGCGCGCTCTTGACCGCGGGCAGCTTCTGGATGGGCACATCGGGCGAATGGATCGGCTATCTGATCGCCGCGTTCTTCGCGCTCTGCACTCTGCCCATGCTGATCCATATGATCCCGGGCAGCGCCTTCCTCCATATCGACGAGAGCGGCTTCACCTTCTGCAACCTGTTCCGGAAGGACTCGCTCGCCTGGTCCGACATCGATGAGTTCTACGTCGTCGTGCTGCGCCATCACGGACTGAAGGCCCACGAGATGGTCGGCTTCGATTTCACGCCGGGCTACGACCGCTCGCGTGCCGGCCGCGCCGTCGCGAAGTTCCTGACCCGCTGCGAGGGCGCGCTGCCAGACACCTATGGCAAGAAGGCCTCCGACCTCGCCGATCTCCTCAACGCCCGCCTGCACCACTCGCGCTCGGCAGCCTCCTAACCACGTCGCCGCCACACAAACCGTCGCGCCGCGCGGTATAGTTCCTACCTTCCCCCCTTGTGGGGGAAGGTGGTCGCGCGATGCGAAGCATCGCTTTGGCGACCGGAAGGGGGGAGAACACCGACCTCGTCGATTTGTGCGCTTGTCATGGCCCGTTGAATGGCCAGCAGCGTGTCTCGACGCCTTATCTACTAAGCAGGATAGTAAGTGACCACTTCAGGATTCTGACCCGCAGGAACAGCACTTCGCGACCCTTCATCGTATTTGTCCTGTTTCTAGGCGACATGGCGCATTCGCTAGACAACGAGAGCGATGGCCGCGCGTCGGCTGTCAAGTCGAATCACTTGGCCACGCCTTTAAGGACCGCCACGGGGCGAGCAGATTTGCCAAGCTCTATTTTCGTCCCAGCCAGTCCCATGCAAGTTTGCGCAGATTCAGTAGATGCCAGCGTCGTGCGCGACTGCGAACCGAGCCCGTCAGTGTATGCGACTCAGTGTACTCTCACGGACTATCGTGGTCTTTGGGTTGCCAGCAATGAGATTCCACACCGAGCCGGATACCGAGTGGAAGAACATCTTTCAGCTCTGGCAAGAGAACGGTGGGCAGCTACCTTTCACCGTCGCTAAGAGTACTTGGAGCGCCGAAGCCGGCCACTACTTGGTCGTCGAGAAGATTGACATCAAGAAGTGGCCCTACGGTTTTGCGTGGGGGCAGTATCATTGGAATGGTGTTCCCGGCGAACGAGGGAAGATCAGCGCAGCTGGAACTTACAATTGGAGGCTTGTGGGTTAGCGCTCTTTATCGGGAACAACCGTCAGAAAGGTATTTCATCATCCAACGATGAGTGTTGCTTAACTGCTTTCTTCCGGTTGACTTTCAGCTTGAGTCGGAATTCGTTCTCAAACACCCATCGCCACCCAGCTTCCTCTAATGTGTATGCCAAGTATCTATTCCCATCGAAATCTCTCTCTTCACGAGATGAAATTAGGTTTCGGCTGCTTAGTTTCCGCAAACCAATGTTCATTGCGATTTGGTTATATCCAAGCTTCTCCATGTCGGTCCGAACAGAGCCGATCGCTGACGAGTCGCTATCACCATACATGTTCTCCAAGATGCAACAGAGCGTGATTATTTCGTGCTGCGAGAGGCCATCGGTTTCCTTGAGAGGCTGAGACTCAATCACTTCAAGTGGGCTGCTGCCGGTTCGGTTGACACCAGCTTAAGCTAATTTGGCATTCATTTCGAACTCCACAGGGCTGAGATATCCGAGCGTCGAGTGCCGCCGCT
>Ga0210379_10000704_pt1 | contig 11316 bp, 5 predicted proteins | sample PLMedo_2_FD_155468 | JGI IMG/M metagenome (GOLD analysis project Ga0210379, IMG submission 155468) | Groundwater sediment microbial communities from an aquifer in East River, Colorado, USA - PLM4_32_coex redo | ecosystem: Environmental > Terrestrial > Soil > Riparian zone | place: USA: East... | reverse complement strand
CGTCGGGATCGGCGGCCGAGAGCGGACGTCCCAGTCCGTCGTACGTAAAGACGGAGCTGGCCCCGAACGGTGCCTGCATTTCGATGCCATTGCCTAGGGCGTCGTAGCCAAACTGCCAGAGGTGTCCGAGGCCGTCGGTGAAGGATGCGACCTGGCCGAACGTTTCGTAGGTGAATGACTCCGTGAAGGCGGCAGGGGTTCCCGCGAGCCGAGTCACGCCCAACGCATTGCCTGCCGTGTCGTACGAGAAGGACGTGACACGCCCCAACGCATCCGTTGTCGAGGACGCCAAGTTCGTGCTCGCCGATCGCAGCGTGCTCGTCGCTCGCTGGACCGACGTGCCCAGCGCGAGAGTCTCGCCTGTGACGTATCCGCCGGCGTTGAAAGAGAGGCGCCTGACGTTGCCGCGCGGGTTGGTCATGTCGGACTGGATCACGCGCCCGCTGCCGTCGAGGGTGTAGGCGAACTCGTAGACCGCGCCCCCGGCAAGTGTCTGGCGCGTGACCCGTCCGCTTGTGTCGTAGACGTTCGTCACCATGACCGTGCCGCCGGGCTTCTTGACGGTGGTCATACGGTTTGAGGAGTCGTAGCCGTATTCCTCGACGCCGCCCTCCGGATTGGTCACCTTCCAAAGGCGTCCGGACGCGTCGTATTGGTAGCCGATCGTACGGCCCATGATGTCGCGTGCCTGGGTGATGCGATTCGACGCGTCGTATGTGAAGTCGAGAGTCTTGCCATCGGGAGAAGTGACGCGTGTGAGGTTGCGATTCGCGTCGCGCTGCAGAGTCAGCTCGTTCCCCCAGCGATCCTTGTACGCCACCATCGCCGCCGCGCGCGAGCTCGTGCACCCCTCGCAGTCAGAGAAGTACATCTCGGTCCCGTTCTTCAGGCGCAGGCGCCAGCGGCCCATAACGTACGAGATCACCGCGCCGTGGTACTCAGTCGGCGAGCTCGTGTGCTCGTAGACCGCGTCGCCGAAGCTGGTCCCCGGCGAGGTGCGGACGAAGTGCACACGGCCGCCGTCGGGCAGGATCAGGTCCTGATACGTGTAGGGCCAGATGTCGCCGATCGTGAAGACGTCGTAGGCGAGCGTCGTGCCGATGCCGAAGGCGCGCGAGACCGTATCCTTCGGGCGGTACGTTCGCCGAATGGACAACGGGATCGTTCCTTGAATCCCGAGGTCGGTGCGGCGGAGCAGGAAGAGTCCGGTGGAACAACTGACGGGGTCACCGCCCTCGCCCTCGCATCCCCCTGGCGGCGGTCCTTCCGGCGGCGCGTTCCCCGGGAAGGAGACCATCGCGCCCGTGAACTCGTAGATCGCCACATCGTAGTCGGGGACGACCTGCCGGCCGTCCGCGCCGACGCGGCCGTGGCCGTAGACGTACCAGCTCTTCACGAAGGGGTCGTAGTTCCAGAAGTCGAGCTCGGTGCCGGGAGCGCTGCCCGTGTAGTTCGGGTAGACGAGCCAGGCGCCGTGGGTTCCCTCGGGCTCGACGCTCTGGAGTCGCACGCCGCCGGGCTGGATCGTGAAGTACACGGGGACGTCGCGGCTCGGAAGCGGGAATGGCGGACGGTCGATCGGGATCGGGGTGATGGAAATCTCGTTGACGACGCGCCCCTCGCGGTCTCGAAGCACGACGCCCGGCGGGATGTGAAGCTCGAGGCCGGGGATGTGGGGGGAGGTCACGACGACCTCGCGGTTCGTCGGCGAGGCGATCGTCACCGCGTGCTGCGTGTTGATGCGCGGCATCCAGATCGTGTAGCGCAGAGCGGTCGTTTGGTCCTGCGCCACCCAGACGAGCGCCTCGAAGTACCCGAAGGTGCGCCCCGGCCGGCTGGCGGTGCCGCCGTCGATGACGAGCGTCTGCATGCCGCTGGGGACGCCCTCGAGCAGGAAGCGGCCGGTGGCGTCGGTGCGCGTCGTCCGGCCGCCCATGCGCATCGTGACCTCGGCGGCGGGATCGCCGCTGAGGAGGAGCACCTGGCCCGCCAGGGCGGTCACGCCCGGTGCGGCGGTGAGCGCGGGGAGCTGCTGGAACGGAGAGTCCGGCCGCCGCACGCGCCAGTCACCGCGCATGTGGGCGGGCTCAGGGTTCCAGACCTCGGGGTCGTTGGAGGGTCCGCCGCCCTGAGCGTTCGAGTCGCGGTCCTTCTCCCCCAGCGACCGCGTGCGGAAGTGGACCGCCGTGAACGGGAGCGGCCGGCCCTCCGGATCGACGGCGCCCTCGATGAAGAGCGTGTAGTCGGAACCCGGGAACAGGTCGGCGGTCGGTGTGACGAACAGCAGCATTCCGGCTTCGACCGGGACGATGCGTGCCTTGGTCGCGCCCCCGGGACCGTGCAGCGTCACGCTCTCGGCACCGAGCGCCTCGACGCGAAGGGGCTTCGAGAAGCGGACAGCGATCATCGCATCGAGAGCGACGTCCTCGGTGTTTTCGGCCGGGAGCGACGCCGCCACCTCGGGCGCCAGGCCGTTCGGGCTCGCAGCCGCGAGCGCCGCAGTCGCTTCGGCGAGCGGCGCGAAGCGGGTTTCATCGGGCAGGAAGAGTTCCGGAGCTAGGACGCGCGCGCCGCGCTCGTCCCGGCCCCCCGTGATCAGAACCCCGCCCGAGGCGAGGACGGTCGCGCCGTGAGCCGACCGTGCGAAGGTGAGGCGCTCGCTCAGGGTGTCGACCTTCCCAGTTCGCGGGTCCCAGATCTCGATCTCACGCACGGGCGACCCGGTGGGCGACGTGCCGCCGAGCAGCAGCACGCGGCCGTCCATCAGGACGGTCACGGTGTGGCCCGCTCGCAGGCGCAGTCCCGGCAACGGAAGCGGCGACAAGGTCATCGTCGCGGGATCGAGGACCTCCGCGCGTGCGACGACCTCGCCGGACGCATCGATCCCCCCCCACACGAGCACCCGCCCATCCGGAAGCACCGTCGCGGTGTGATCGCGGCGGGCCACCGGGGACCCCTCGCCGCCCAAGACGAGCTGGCGGCCGTCGGGGAGGAGCGTGGCCGACTGTCCGGGCGTCGTCTCGGGCGCGGCCGCGAGCGCGGCGCTGCCCGCGACGGCGAGCCCCAGGATCGTGATGCCGAGAAGCAGCGGACGATGGCGTGACGAGGTCATGTTCGGACCCTCTCCCCGGATCATGGGCTGGTCACCGCGACGTTCATGGAGCCGGTGTTGGTGCTAGTCGGATTCACGAGAATCGTGTAGGTGCCTGCGGTGGCGAGCGTCTGCGAGCTGAGGTTGAAATTCGCCGAGCCGGAGGTGATCGAGGTCATCGTGCTGCCGTCCGGACGGCGGAGGGCGACGTTCGTGGAGCTCATCGTGTTGCCGGTGATCCGCACCGTGACCGCCTGGCCCGTGCTCCCGCTGAACGAGACGACCGCCGATTGGCCGGGCGTGGTCACGTTGATCGCCGCCGGCGCGCCGTTCACCGTGATCGTCGCGGTCGCGTCGGCGGGTACGGTGTAGAGCGTCAGCGTCGTCGTGCCGAAGTTCTGCGCGCCGGAGTTGATGACGATGGTGTGTGTCCCGCTGGCCGTGAGCGTCACAGGTTCCGTGAAGTACGTGGTGCTGCAGGTCGTGGACTGGTTGAACAGCGTCGAGCTATCGGGGTTCAGGATCGCCACACCGTTGCAGGAGGTGGTCATGCCGCTTCCGAACGCCACGACGAGGGACACGCGCTGCCCCGCCGTGCCGCTAAACGTCGCGAGCGCGTTCTGGCCCGGCGTCGTGGTGGTCACGCCGACCGGCGTTCCGTTCGCGGCGATCGACACCGAGGGGTCGGCCGGTACGTTGTAGAGGGTCAGCGTCGTGTCTCCGGCGTTGCGCTCGCCGGGGTCGACCGTGATGACGTACGTCCCCGCGGCGGGCAGAACGCGCACGTCGCTGAAGTAGCTCGTGCCGCATTGGGTCGTCTGCGCGATGAGGAACGTACCGTCGGGGTTGCGGATGGACAGGTAGTTGCACGCCGCGGACATGCCCGTCCCGAAGGCCACGTTGAGCGAGATGCGCTGATTGGCCGATCCCGTGAAGCTGACCTGGGCATTCTGCCCCGGCGTCGTGGTCGTCACCGTGACCGGCGCGCCGCCGGGGACGATGGGGGCGGTGATATCCGGCGGGACGTTGTAGAGGGTCAGCGTCGTGCTCCCGGCGTTGAGATCGCCGGGGTCGACCGTGATGACGTACGTCCCCGTGGCGGGCAGCACGCGCACGTCGCTCCACCACGTCGTGCCGCACTGGGTCGTCGGCGAGACCAGCAAGGTGCCGTCCGGATTGCGGATGGACACGTAGTTGCACGCCGCGGACATGCCGGTGCCGAAGCTGACGTGCAGCGCGACGCGCTGATTCGCGGATCCGGTGAAGCTCGTGAGGGCATTCTGCCCCGGCGTCGTGGTCGTCACCGTGACCGGCGAGCCGCCCGGAACGATCGTGGCCGTGGCATCCGGCGGGACGTCGTACAAGGTGAGCGTCGCGGTGCCGACGTTCGAGCCGCCGGGGTTGACCCGGATCGTGTGGGTCCCCGTCGCGGTCACCGTCAGGACGTCGCTGAAGTACGACGTGCCGCACTCGGTATCCGACGGGAGCAGGTACGACCCGCCCGGGCTCTGGATCGACACGTAGTTGCAGCTTGAGGACATCCCCGTTCCGAAGGCCACGTTGAGCGCCACGCGCTGGCCCACGGTTCCGTTGAACGTCGCGAACATGTCCTGCCCCGGGGCCGTCGTGGTGATCGTCACCGGCGCTCCCCCGGGCGTGATGCTCACGACGGGGTCGACCGGGACGCTGTAGAGGCGCATGGTCACCGTGCCGACGTTGAGCACCCCGGGGTCGAGGGTCGCGGTGTAGGTCCCGTCGTCCGGGAGCGTCAGGACGTCCGAGAAGTAGGACGAGCCGCACGCCGCCGTCGATGGGACGAGGTCGGATCCGTTGGGATGTTGCAGCGAGAAGTGCTCGCACGGCGAGTCGGGATAGACCCCGGCGCCGAAGTCGATCTGCAGCGAGACCCTCTGACCGGCGGTCACGTTCTCGCAACACGTGACCGTGCCCGGCCCGCACAGGAGGTCCTCGTCGCACTCCAAGCACTCGAATTGGAGCTGGTAGGTGTTGCACGTCTCGAAGGTGAAGGTCCCGTGCATGTTCTGCCCGGGTGTGGTCGTCGTGATCGGGATCGCCGCGCCCGGCTGCAGCGTGCTGACCGGATCGGCCGGCAGGTCGTAGAGCGTGAGCGTCGCCGTTCCGACGTTGGTTCCCCCCGGATCCACGACGATCGTGTGCGTCCCCGTCGCGGCGAGGGTGAGCACGTCGCTGAACCAGGACGAGCTGCACGTCGCCGTCGAGGGAACGAAGTCGCTCCCGTCGGGGTTCTCGATCGCCACGTGCTCGCACGGGGTGTCCGGGTAGATCCCGGTACCGAACGCGACGTTGAGCGAGATCCGCTGTCCCGTGGACCCCGAGAAGCTGACGCGCGCGTTCTGCCCCGGCACCGTCGTCGTCACGGGGAGCGGTGTCCCATTGGCCGGAATCGTCGCGCTCGTGTCGGCGGGAACGTCGTGGAGGGTCAGGGTGGCGCTCCCGGCGTCCGTGCCGCCCGGGTCGAGCACGATGAGGTACGTCCCCGAGGTGGGGAGCACCTGAAGGTCGAGGAAGACCGAGTTGGGACCTCCGCAGATCGGGTTGGCGAGGTAGGTGCCGTTCGGCTGCCGGATGGAGACCGTGTCGCAGCTCCCTCCGGACAGTCCGGCCCCGAACACGGTGTTGAGGGCGATCCGCTGCCCGGCGATCCCGTCGAAGGCGATGAGCCCGATCTTGTTCGCGGTCGCGATCGTGACGGTCGTCGTGGCCCCGATCGCCATCGAGCTGGTCCAGCCGACGTCGGCCGTCACGGCGGGCGAGGGCGGGACGAAGAAGTGCGCGGCGCTCGTCGCCTTCCCGTTCGGCGTGGTCACGCTGATGTGCCCCGTCGTCGCGAGCGTGGGAACCGAGGTGGCGATCGACGTCGTAGTGGAACTGGTCACCGCCGTCAGGTAGCCGCCGAAGGCGACCTTGTTGGCGCCGGCCAAGGTCTCGAACTGCGTCCCCGTGATCGTCACGGCCGTTCCCGCGACGCCGACCGTCGGATTGAAGCTCGTGATCGTCGGCCCGTTCGGCACGGCGACCGTGAACGAGGTCGCGCTCGTGGCGGTGCCCGAGGTGGTCGTCACGCGGATCGGCCCCGTCGTCGCGCCGGAGGGCACGTTCGCGGTCAGCCGGTTCGGTGTCGCGGTCAGCACCGTCGCCGCGGTGTTGTTGAAGGTGACCGTATTCCCGGCCGGCGTGGCCGCAAATCCGGCGCCGACGATCGTCACGGTCGTCCCGACCGGCCCGGAGTTCGGGCTGAACTCGAGGATCGAGACCGCGGAGCTCGCCCGGCCGATCGAGAGGATGTTGCCGAGCGCATCGTAGGTGTAGGTCGCGGTATTCCCGGCCGCATCGGCCACGCCGACGAGCCGCCCCGCCTCGTCGTAGGCGAAGGTGAACGGTCCGGTGGGCGGCGGCGCCGTCACGGTCACCGAGACCGCGGACGACGTCGTCGACGCGCCGCCGTTGTCGGTCGCTCGAGCGGTCAGGCTGTAGGTTCCGGCGCCGACGCCCGTCCAGCTGTAGGCGTAGGGTGCGGACGGATCCACGTTGAGCGACGTCGCGCCGTTGAAGAACTCCACCTGGGCCACGGTTCCGTTGCTGTCCGAGGCCGTGGCGGCCAGGGCGATCGTCGCGGGGGCCGTGAACGTCGCCCCGCTCGACGGGGAAGTCAGCGCCACCGTGGGTGGGGGGTTGGCGGGGGGAGCGGTGACGGTGATCGCGACGGAGGCCGATGTCGTCTTCTTCCCGCGATCATCGGTCGCGCGCGCCGCGAGCGTGTAGCTGCCGGCGGCGACGCCCGTCCAGCTGAAGCTGTAGGGGGCCGCCGTGTCGGTGTTGATGACGGTCGTACCGTTGAGGAACTCCACCTGGGCGATCGTGCCGTCGCTGTCGCTCGCGTTGGCCGCGAGGGGGACGGTCGCCGGTGACGTGAACGTGGCGCCGTTCGCGGGCGAGGTCAGGGTACACGTGGGCGCCTGGTTCTGCTGGGCGTGGAGCAAGCCGACCGGTCCGATCAGGACCAACCCGATGACGAGGAATCGCCGCATGAGTGTCACCCCCGCTGACGGCCGCCGTACCGGAGGGAGGGCCCCTCCCTGTCCTCTTAGTATCGGCCGAGCCGCCGCAATCTGACGCGGCTATTTGCTGGGGAGGCTCGCGCTGGTCAGCGCCTCGAGGAAGCTGACGAGGTCGGCCTTTTCGCGCGGGGTCAGGATGACGGGGCGGTCGGACTCGAGTCCCCGGTAGTAGAGCTCGCGCTCGACCGCCTCCGAGAGCGTGGGGACGCTTCCATCGTGCATGTACGGCGCGGTGAGGGCCACGTTCCGCAGGCTGGGCGTCCGGAAACGGCCGACGTCGACAGGCTTGAGCGTGACCGCGAACCGCCCGAGCTCGGCGACCTCGGGGTCGCTCGTGATGATCCGGTCGCGCTCGCCGCGCGAAAGGCCCACCAGCCGCTTCGATACTTCGGCGAGCCTCGGCTGGACGCGCGCCTGACCGATCCCGATCGCGTGGAACGCGTGGTCGGAGAATAGGGCGTCCTGCTCGCCGACGGTATGGCAGCTCGCGCAGCGCGCCCGGCCCGTGAATACGCCAAGCCCGCGGGCCTGGGCCTCCGTGAGGGCGGCCGCGTCGTGGCCGTAGACGTACCGGTCGAAGGGAGAATCCCCCGCCAGAAGCGTGCGCTCGAACGCCGCCAGGGCCCGGACCACGTGCTCGAGGCCGATCCCCTCGGCAGGGACCCCGAACGCCGCCCGCATCTTCGCCGCGTAATCGCCATCGGCGGCGATCAGCTCCCGCACGCGATCGTGGCTCGGCAGCGCATGCTCGAGCGGATTCACGAGCGGATCGGCCGCCTGCTCCTCGAGGGTCTCACGGCGCCCGTCCCAGAATTGCGACGGAAGGTAGGCGCTGTTGAGGAGCGTCGGCGTGTTGCGCGTCCCCGCGCCTCGCGGTTCCGCGCGGGCGACCGGCAGGCCGTCGGTAAACGCGTGCTCCGGCCGGTGGCAGCTCGAGCAGCTCACCTTCCCGTCGACGCTCAGGCGCTTGTCGTCGAACAGCGCCCGGCCGAGCGCGACTTTCGCCTCGGACGGACTCTCGCCCCGAACGGGGACGGGCGGAAGTCCGAGCGGAGCCGCGAGGAGGAGCGCCAGCGAGGCCACGAGGCGTGTCATGGCGGTTGATGTTGCCATCGGCGGCCACACGGCGTATAGGGGGCCACCTTCCTATGATTCGCGTGCTCTACTTCGAAGGCTGCCCGAACTGGGAAGCCGCCCTCGCCGCAGCGCGCTACGCCGCGGCGGGCCACCCCGTGGAGACGGTCGCGGTCACCTCACGCGATGAGGCGGTGCGCCTCCGCTTCCTCGGCTCGCCGACGGTCCAGGTCGACGGCGTCGACGTCGAGAAGGCGGCGCGGGACCGGACCGACTTCGGGATCAGCTGCCGCCTGTACGTCGCGGGGGACGCGCCGAGCGCGGAGATGATCGCCGCCGCGCTCGCGGATCAGTCGCAGACCGTGCTTGCCCGGGGCGTGCCGTTGGTCTGCGCGCCGTAGCTCCCCTGCCCGCACGCGTTCTTCCCGCGGAACAGATACCAGAACCCGTGCCCCGGCGCGGGCGTCTCGCCGTCGACGGCCCACGGCGCGGCGTAGGGTGAATCGACGCCGCCCAACGCCGCCTTGCACTCCCCGGCGCTCGCGGCCTCGTAGATCGAGCGCACCTCCACGGTCGACAGCGCGCGGTCGTAGACCTGCACCTCGTCCACGTTGCCGTTCCACCCGATTCCGCCGAGGAAGTAGGCGCCGATGTAGACCGGCAGGCCGACGGTACCCGGAGGCGTGAAGATGTCGGACGCGACGGCGGCCCCGTTGACGTAGAGGCGTCCGGTCGTGCCGTCGTAGGTCCCCACGACAAGCTGCCACGACCCCGGATTGATCGTGCCGCCCTGCGCCACGCCGTAGGGTGACGACGGCGACTTCACGATGAACTTGTACCCGGCCCCAGTCGCATCCGAGCCGAGCTCGAAGCCCGTCGTGTACTGGCTCTCGACGATCCTCCGGTACGCCCCCTGATTGAGGACGTCGGAGTTGACCCATGCCGCAACGCTGAAGGCGTTGCCGAGGGTCAGCGGGGGCGTCTGCACGCGGTCGTCCACGCCGTCGAACGCGAGGGCTTGCCGGATCCAGCCGGATCCGGAGGCGGCGCCGTTTTGGAACGTGCCGTTCCCGCCGGCCAGCGCGCCCGCGCTGCCGTCGCCGGGCCACCAAGCGACGAGGCCGGAGAGCGGAGGCAGGCAGTGCGAGCGGCACGTCACGAGGCCCGTCCCGACCGGAAGGTCGTCGAGGTCGCCGCGCAGCACGTCGTACGTCGTCGCCTCGCCGGTCGCCCCGCGCTCGTCGCACCAGGTCATCGTGTCGCGGCTCTCGAAGTAGAGCCCGGCGTAGTCGCCGGGGGCGGCCGCGACCTGCGGATCGGCCGGAGCGCAGTCGCAGACGTCCCCCGCCCCGTCGGCGTCGACGTCCTGCTGTCCGAGGTTGGACACGACGGGGCAGTTGTCCTGCACGTCGCGGATCGAGTCGGCGTCGCTGTCCCCCTTGCACGCGCCGTGGCCCCGCGCGCGGTAGAGCGCGCGGATCTCGCAGGGGGAGAGAGCGCGACCGTAGATCATCGGCTCGTCGATGATCCCATCGACGAATCCCGTGTACGCGTTCAGTCCGTTGTCGTCGCCTCCGATGATGACCTGGCTCGCGTCGTAGCTGATCGCGCCGGCGGGGCCGGCGGCCGTCGCGATTTGTCGCCCGTCGAGGTAGAGGCGCAGGGCCACCCCGTCCCACGTCACCGCCGTGTGAAGGAGGGTGCCGGCAGGGATCGGTGTCGCGGCGACCGCTTCGGCAAAACCGAACATCCCGCCGCGGAGCACGCCCCCCGCGAGCCACAGGCTGTAGGAGTTCGCGGTTCCGCCCCCGACCTGCTTGCAGATGATGCAGGCCTGCGTGGTGATGACGTCCATGCGCACCCACGCGGCGAGGGTGAAGCGCTGCGGCCGAAGCGCCGGGGCATCGGCGACGTCCACGCGGTCGTCGACACCGTCGAGGCTGAACGCTTGCCCGTCGGCACCGGCCAGGAACGTCGCCCCATTCAGGAGGGTCCCGTTGTTCGCCGGCGACACGAGATCGGCGGCCGTCCCGTCCGCGGGCCACCATCCGATCGGTCCGCGGACGGGATCGCAGGTCTGCGCTTGCACGAGGCCGGTGGCGGCCGTGACCAGCATCACCGGCAACAGGTAGGCTCGAACTCGCATGGTCGCCCTCTTCTCGATAGAGGACGCACGCCGATGCGATTCGTCAGGCTGTGGCGTCAGTCGAGCGGAACGCCGATCGCCGCGAGCGCGAGATGGCGCTTCAGCCGGTCCACCTGCGCATTGAACGCCTCGAGGAACTCCGCCTCGGTGCCGAGCGCGTCGTAGTCGAGACTCGCGATCCACTTCTTGAACTGTCGGCAGGCGTCGACGCCTTGGGGGCCGATCCAGAGCTCCTCGGTGAGGGCCCTCTTCAGGAGTGCCGCGCCCTCACGGTCGGTCTCGTCGTGGTCGTGGAACAGCCGGATCTTCTGAGGCTCGCCGGTGAGGTTGTCGACGAGCACGGTGTGGATGCGTCGCCAGTCCACGAGCGCGTGCTCGCGGACCACGGCGGCGCGATCGAACAGGCGCTGCACGGCCCGCACGCGCTCGAGGTGCGTCGCCTGCCGGGTCGCCTCGGCCCAGTTCAGAATGTCGATGCCCGTCTTGCCGGCCGCCGCCAGGAGGCCGCCGGCGAGCACGAGCATGAACGTTCCCTCCGGCTTTCCGGTGCCGAACCACATCGCGGCATGGAAGAGGCCCCACACCGAGAGCAGACAGAATCCCAGCGTCAGGTAGCGGAGAGCGTTGAAGCGGAGGTTGGCGCGAAAGCGCTTCTGCCTCTTCCGGGGAAGCGGCACCTCCTCCGCCGTCGCGGGCATCGCGGACGGCGCGTTCAGCTCCGCAGTCGGCTCGGGCAGGACGGCAGATTCGCTCACGGCTGTTCCTCCGACTCCCCTCGACAATCGGGGCAACAGGTCAAGGGACCTGCAAGATCCGTCCAGCCGTGTCACTGAGAAAAGGCTGGCCGTTCGGCCCCTGCCGGCGCCATGACATGGAAGATCTCGTATGTGGGCTTACGCGGCTGT
>Ga0210379_10000703_pt1 | contig 11316 bp, 12 predicted proteins | sample PLMedo_2_FD_155468 | JGI IMG/M metagenome (GOLD analysis project Ga0210379, IMG submission 155468) | Groundwater sediment microbial communities from an aquifer in East River, Colorado, USA - PLM4_32_coex redo | ecosystem: Environmental > Terrestrial > Soil > Riparian zone | place: USA: East... | reverse complement strand
TCCTCGACACGCCGGTGAGCGACGACAAGCTGCGCCAGGTCTACGAGTTGATGAAGTGGGGGCCGACCACCTTGAATTGCCAACCGATGCGCATCTTGTTCGTGCGCTCGAAGGCGGCGAAGGAGAAGCTCGCGCCGGCGCTCAGCCCCGGCAATCTGGAAAAGACCATGAGGGCGCAGGTGACGGCGATCGTCGCCTACGACTCGCGCTTCTACGAGTACCTGCCGAAGACCTTTCCCAACAATCCCAAGGCCAAGGACGGCTTCGAGGGCGAGGAGAAGAAGGCGATGGTGGACCGCGTGGCGCTGAGGAACGGCTCGCTGCAGGGCGCCTATTTCATCGTCGCGGCGCGCGCGCTGGGGCTGGATTGCGGGCCGATGTCCGGGTTCGACAATGCCAGGGTGGACGCGGCGTTCTTTGCGGATGACCGCTGGAAGTCCAACTTCCTCATCAACCTCGGCAAGGCCGACCCGGCGAAGGTTTTCCCGCGCAACCCGCGCCTTTCTTTCGACGAGGCCTGCAAGGTCCTCTAGTCGAACGACGGATACGGATAGGAAAACTTATCCGGCCGCCGCGCGCCTGCGGTCTTCGTGTCGCGCGACCCAAGGTTGCGCCGACTTGGTTTGCAACCGATGCGGCATGTCATGGGGTGCTCTCGAGGCGTTCGGGGCGTGCGCAATCGGCGTGATGACAAATGCTGCCCGCATTGGTCCCGTTCAGGCAAGCGCGGGCGAGACTGGCGCGCACAAGGACCGACCGCGGTCGGTCCTTGTGCTGCGTCAGGCGATGTCGGGAACGGCGTGGTAGCTGAGCGCTAGGCTCGCGTTCGCAGGCCACGCCTCGGGGGCGAGGGGCGGTGCGCGCTCCACCGCCTTCGGTTTCCACCGGCCCAGGTGCGTGAGAATCTGTCGCACCGTCGCGGGCTCCTCGATCAGCGCGATCACGCGCATCGGCCCTTTGCACTTTGGGCATTCGAGCGGATCGGCTTCGTACACTTTGCGGATCAGTCGCGCCCAGGCGGCTTTGAACTCGGTCTTCGCGTGGCGCTTGCGTATCTTTTCCACCATCGTAGGCAGGTCGCGTTTCAAGTGCGCGCCCTGCGCGAGGAAAAGCGGCACGATGGTCACCGTCTCCACGCCCTTTTCCGCGAGCCGCGCCGCCGCCTCTTCCAGCGACGGCGACATGATCTCCAGGAAAGCCAGCTCGACCGTCAACCCGGCCGCGCGCAACCGGTCGCGGATGCTCTCAAGCGGCCGCGCCCATTCGGGCTCGCGCGCGCCGTGAGCGAAGAGAATGACAGCGCTTGAAGACATGGAAAGCCGAGCTTAACGGCGGGCGGTTGCGGGGTCAAAGCGAGTTGTTCGCCAGGGCGCTGGCAGTAAACGCCGGCTATCGACCCTGAGCCTCCGGTCCCATTTGCCGAAAGCGGCCGCTCATCAATTGCCAGGTGAACATTGCATCCGCTGGACACAGCCGCCCACAGTCATCAGATCTTCCGAACGTTTGGAGCTACCCCGGTACACAGGAGCAGTTGATTCGGCCCTTCCCAACCCGTGGCGGTGGTGAACAACTTCAACTGCTCTTCAAGGTCGTCCCACGCATCGCTCTGCGCGCGAGCGGGGAGCGATGCAAGCATCTCTATGATCGGAGTGGCGGAGGTACGAACGAAGTCGACATAGTGGCTGACAGAGGGCAAGCAATGCGGTGCGGATACGGGCCGCACGTCGATCTCGGCGAAGCCAGCGGCCTCAAGCAAGCGCGCGAGCAAGCCCGGCTCGCCCAAGCTGAACAACGTGCCTGGCTCGATGGGCGCGCCGGGCGAAGGCGCGGGCAGGCCCGCGTGCTTGCGCGCGACCGCCATCGAGACAGCGACACAGGGGTTGTTGAGCGGATGCGAAAACACCACTGCGCTGAAACGACCACCAGGCTTTAGCGCCGCGCGTGCTTCGATGAGTGCGTCTAGTGGTGCGCGGCAGAACATGAGCCCAAGTCGGCACACAGCGGCGTCGAAGTCAGCCCCCGTGAGACCAAGCGCCTGCGCATCTGCGATGCGCGTATCCACATGCTGCAAGCCGGCCGCGCGTGCGTTGTCATGCGCCAGCGCCAGAAAGCGCGCTGAGAGGTCGGTCGCGAGAACGTGACCCCGCGCCCCGACGAGGCGCCCGATGTCGAGCGTCTGATCGCCCGCACCGGCGGCGATGTCGAGCACGCGCGAGCCCGGGCCGATACGGGCTGCGTCGAGCATCGCCACGGTCACATCATGCAGCCAGGCGCGGATGAACGCCGCATTTTGGTTCCAGCCATCTGCCCCCTTGTCCCAGGTTTGGCTGCTGGCAAGGGTTGCGGAGGAACTCGCCCGCTCATGTGTAGTCGACATGCCTCACGCGCCCCGAAATCACTCGACCCGAATCGCGTTCTCGCGGATTACCCGTTCCCAATACCGCTGTTCCGCTGCGATGCGCGCGGTCAGCGCCGCAGGCGTACTCGATGCGGCAACCATTCCCGACTCTGCGAATGCAGCGGCCAGTTCGGGCCGCGCGATGGCGGCGCTCAACTTCTGCGACGTGGCGTCGATCACTGCCAGGCTCGTGCTCCCGGACATGAAAAACGCAAACCAGTCGAGCACCACCACCCCGGGATATCCCTGCTCGACGAATGTCGCGGCATCGGGCAGGTAGCGGCTGCGCCGCGCACCCGACGTCGCGAGCACCCGCAGCCTGCCCGCCGCGATGTGCTGGCGCAGCAGTCCCTCGGGCAGGACGAGCGCTGCGACTTGCCCGCCCAGCAGGGCGGCCATGGCGGGCGGGCCGCCCGCGTAGGCGACATGCTGCCATTCGACATCGGCTTGGCGAAACAGCATTGCTTCGAGGAGATGCGGTGGGGTGCCCACACCGGGCGATGCCACGTTCGCAAGCTTCGGGTTGCGGCGCATCCATTCGATCAGTTCGCGAATGTTGCCGACGCTCGCCGGCACCGCGGGACCCACGGCAAGCCCCAGCGTCAGCTCTGCCGCGAGCGACACCGGCTTAAGGTCGACCGCCGGGTCGTAAGCCAGCTTGGAGTAGAGATAAGGATAGGCCGTTGCGACCGCGCCTGGCGCAAGCAACACGGTAGAGCCGTCGGCCAAGCCGGACTTCAAGGCATTCACGGCGATCTGCCCGGCCGCACCGGGGCGGTTTTCGACAAGGGTGCGCGCGGGGTAACTGCGGGCCAGCTGCTCGGCGACAAGGCGCGCCACCGTGTCGGGGGCGCTGCCGGGCGGAAAGCCGACTAGTATGCGCAACTGCTCGACCCGGGATTGTGCGAAGACGCTATTGCCGGCGCCCGCCGCGAACAGCGCAGCAATGGTTACGCTACTTTTTTTCAGAAAGCTTCGGCGTGTGGGAAGGCACGTGTTCATTGAATCCTCCTTGTCAGTTTGTCTACCGGGTTGATTCCCGATAAGCGATTGAGCCGCGGAGGGCAGTTAGCGGGAAGATGCGCGATGCGGCATAGTGATGCATACGGCGCATCACCAGGAGAAGGGTTGAGACTCCAAAGAATCGAGCATTTCATCGAGGTCGTCGAGGCCGGCAGCATCCGCGGCGCGGCGCGCCGGCTCAGCATGTCGCAGCCCGCGCTCACACGTTCTTTGCAGCAACTTGAAGAAGACCTGGGGGTGCGATTAATGCAGCGCGGCGTTCGGGGCACTTCGCTCACGCAGGCGGGCAGCACCTTTCTCGCGCGGGCGCGCGTGGCACATGCAGAACTCAGAAAGGCTGCTGAGGAAGCGAAACGCACCATCGATGATGCGAGTGGCCTGGTGACATTTGGTGTGTCACCGGTCGGCGCGAGCCTGTTGCTGCCGGAACTCGTCACTACATTGCAGCGCCAGCAGCCCAGAACGCGAATTCGTATTTTGGAAATGCCGCCCAGCGCCGTCCTGCCCATGGTGCGCGACGGCGTGCTTGAACTGGCGGTGACCCAGCGCACCCGCGCAAATCTCGATGCAGGCCTTCGGTACCGCCCGCTGTTCGACATCCAGTTGCGAATTGCCGCGCGTCCGGGCCACCCGCTGGCAGGTACGCGTGAACTGCATGAGCTCGCCGCGTCCTCGTGGATCGCGCCGACCGCGCCCGGCATATCGGACGACATCATCACGCAGTCGTTTCTCGCCATCGGTTTGCCCGCCCCGGTCCCGGCAGTGCATTGCGGCTCCTACTTCGTCGCCCTCGACTTGACTGCGACAACCGACATGTTGATCCCTGTGCCGCCCCCACTGATGCGTTCGTGCATTGCGGCGGGAAAGCTGATCGAGATTCGGCTGTCGAAACCGCTGGTGCCTTTGCGAGTGGGCCTCTATACCCGCACCGACTCCCCGCCTTTGCCGGCTACCAAGGCCGCCACGCAAATTATCGTGGCCATCGCGCGACGGTTCGCTCTGTCGGGCGAGCTGCGAAGCACGGCGCCGTTCAAGTACCCGGTTGCGGCGAAACGTCGAGGTAGGATTAAGGGGGCCAGGTGAGGATTGTGCACATACCGATGGAGTGAATGTCCGGTCCTGGGCCGTTTGCCGTCATCTCTGACCCAAGGGTGTATGAGAATGCGTAGCGGGAGTGCTCTCGCGCACGGCACGGCCAATTCGAGTTTTGCCCCCTGCGGGGCGGCAAGCCGGTGACGCGCTGGGCAATCTACGCGGCCGCTGACAGCGAGTTGCGACCTGCGCAAAGGCGGCGCAGTTCCGGAACGCAGGACCCGCAGTTGGTTCCGCACTTGAGCGAGTGCTGCAGCGCCGGCAAGTCTGCGCCGCGCCCGACCGCCGCGCGGATGTCGGTTTCGGAGACATCGAAGCAGTTGCACACTATCCTGCCGCGTGGCACGCCGGCCGCGGAACCGGCCGGCCGCGGGGCGAGGGCGAGCGCCGGCGGGACGAGGGCGCCGTTCTGCATCTGCTCCTTCAGCCAGGCGGCTGCGTCCGTTTCGCCGACAAGCCGCACGCCCGCGATTCGGCCGCTCGCGTCGATCCACAGCCGCTTGGCAATTCCGCGCGCCGGGTCCTCGTAGCTGATCGATCGCAGACCGGATTCATCGATGGCGCGGTCGAGCTCGGCGAGCGAAGCGGGCTCGAAGGGCGCGTCGCTGCGGGCGCGCAGCATGACGCAGGCAGATTCTCTCCCGAACGGCGACAGTGCCGCCAGCGGAAAGCGCGAGAGCAGCGACTGCAGGTGCTCGAACCGTTCCCATTCTTCGAGCCGCCGCAGCGCGACCAGCTCATGGGGCAACTCGATGCGCTTAACTTGCACTGCCGCGTGCTTGAGCTCCGGTTGTTTGGAAATGGGATCGAAAGCGCTTACGGTCAACACGTTGCCGCCGGCCCCGCTCATGAATCGGCTCCCCCAGTGCATGGGGATGTAGACGTCGCCGCGCCGTTGCTCGGGCGAGCTTTCGGCGCGCAACAGAAGCTCGCCGCGCGCGCACGAGACGCGCACGCCGTCCCCGTTTTTTATGGCGCGTGCCGCCATATCCTCCGGATGCATGGCCAGCACCGGTTCCGGTGTATGCGCGAAGAGGGGCGCCACCGTTCCCGTCCGGCTCATGCCGTGCCACTGGTCGCGCAGCCGCCCGGTGTTGAGGCGCAACGGATACGCGGCGCCGGTCGCTTCCCAGACCGGCCGATGCTGCGTGTCCACGAAGCGGGCGCGGCCGTTCGCGGTCGGAAACACGCCGTCGGCGTAGAGCCGCGCCCTTCCGCTCGCCGCGCCTTCCGGAAAAGGCCATTGCTGCGGCCCGCGCGACTCGAGCAGCGCGTATGACAGCCCGGTGGTGTCGAGGTCGCGTCCTCGCGTCGTTTCCCGGTGCTCGTCGAATACTTGCTCCGGCCTCGAGTAGGGGAAGAGCCGCGGCGCGGACGCGTTCCCGAGTCAGGCGCCGAGCCGCTTCGCAAAATCGGACGGATAGGAAAACTTATCCGGCCGCCGCGTGCCTGCGGTCTTCGTGTCGCGCGACCCAAAGTCGCGCCAGCTTGGTTTGCAACCGATGCGGCTTGTCATGGGGTGCTCTCGAGGCATTCGGGGCGTGCGCAACCGGCGTTCCTCTAGTCGACGCGCAGCTTGCCGTCGACGCAGGTCACGGCTTCGCCGCCGATCTGGATCGCATCGGCGCTGACGCGCAACTGCACGCGGCCGTCGCGGCCGACCTGCATGCCCTGGCGCGCGGTGTAGTTCGGGCCGAACTCCTTCAGCAGCCCGGTCTGCCGCAGGAAAGCGCCGACCGACACGTTGCCGCTGCCGCACACCGGATCCTCCGGCACGCCATGCGCGGGCGCGAAGGAGCGCACGTGGATCGGCATGGCTGCTGACCCGGTACGGCCGAAGACGGTGACGCCGGTGGCGTGGAGTTCATGGCTCAACTCCTCGATGGCCGGCATGTCCGGAGCGAGTTCATCCACGGCTTGCGCCTCGCCCATATCCACGACCACCCATATCGGGCCGACATCCACGCGCAGCGCCTGCGCCTTCCCGAACAGCGGCGTATCGACCGGCTTGACCTTCGGTTCCGGCGCGCGCACGTAGATGCGCGACTCCTCGACCGTCAGGTCCAGCACGCCGGCGCCGCACTCCTGCTTGAGCTTCCCGTTCGCTGCCTTGGCGAAACCGCTTTCCAGCGCCGCATGCGCGCTCCCGACGGTCGGATGCCCTGCAAAGGGCAACTCCTGCCGCGGCGTGAAGATGCGCAGCTTGTAGCTGGCCGCAGGCTGCGTCGGCGGCAACAAGAACGTCGTCTCCGACAGATTGGTCCACGCGGCGATTCTCTGCATGGTCGCGCTATCGAGTTCCCCGGCGCCGATCACCACCGCCACCGGATTGCCGTAGAACGGCCGGGAAGTGAAGACGTCCACCTGCTTGAACGGGAGTTGCTTCATCTGTGCGCCGGCGATGCCCCTTTGCTGTCGAACTCGTAATGCAGGATCAGCTGGTCGCGCACCGGTCCCGCGAGGCGCAACTTTACAGCCCACACGCCGAGCATTTCCAGATCCAGCCTCGCCTTGTATTCGCCCGGCGCCTGTGCCGGCTGCGCCTTCACCGGCTTCACGTTGTGCGCCATGGGCATCGACGGCATGTCGGCGCCGACGGTCACTTTCACGCCTTGCAGGGGCTTGCCGCCGCGCGACAGCCGGATGGTGCAGTCGTAAACAAAGTCCGTGCCGGTGAACCTGCATTCCAGGTCCGCCTTCGGCGCCTGCGCGAGCGCCAGACCGGGAAGCAGGGCGAGGATCAGGAAAAGCGTCGTCTTAGCCATTGCACGGCCCTTTCGTCGAGCAATCCGCGCGGCCGCCAGATCAGCAGCAGCGCCACCAGTCCCCCGAAAACGATCATGCGGTAGCCGTGGAAGACGCGGCTGCCCTCGAGTGCGCCGATGTCCAGCACCACGCCGACGAGCGGCCCGAGCGCCGTCCCCAGCCCGCCGATCAGCGCATAGGCGAGGCTGTGCACCCCCAGCATGATGTCGAAGTTGCGCGGCTCGATGTAGGTGTTGTGGTGGGCATACAGCACGCCTCCCAGCGCCGCGAGCGCGCCGGCCGCGGCGGCGACGCCGAGCTTGACGCGGTTCACGTCCACGCCGAGCGACGCCGCCAGTTCCGGGTCCTCGCCCACCCCGCGCAGGGTGGCGCCGAGCCTGGAGCGCTCGACCAGCAGGAACGCGACGAGCGCCAGCGCGAGGAGCGCATAGACGATGCCGAGGTAACCGAGCGGCTCGACGCCATGCTCGAACACCCAGCGGATGCCGCGGAACCCCTGCGTGCCGTCCGGGCCGACCGGCTCGCCTTCGAGCTGCCGCTGGAAATGGAACAGCTCGAACAGGATGCGCGCCATCTCGGCCGCTGCCAGCGTGGCCATGGCGAAATACAGCCCGCGCAGTCGCAGGGTGGGCAGGCCGACGAGGAACTGCGCCAGGGCGCCGAGCGCCATGGCGCAGAGCGCGGCCAACGGCAGCGGCCAGCCGTACATCGCCGTGAGCATTCCCCCGGCGTAGGCGCCGACCCCGAAAAACGCCTGCTGGCCGAAGGACATCTCTCCGGCGATCAGCAGCAGGTAGGCCGACAGGGCGAGAAACGAGATCAGCCCGACGTTGGTCAGGACGCCGATCGCGTAGTCATCCATGGCACTCTCGCGGCGAGCAGGATGAACAGCAGGGCATAGGCGATCAGGTCGCGGGTTTGCGGTCCGAAGAACCATTGGCTGTGCGCTTCGAGCAGGCCGAGCGCGAGGCCGCCCAGCACCGCGCCCGGCAGCGAGCCCAGTCCGCCCAGCATCATCGCCAGCAGCCCCTTCATGGTGGACCACATGCCGAGCATCGGCGTGACCTGCTCGTGGCTGGACGCGATGAGGAATCCCGCCAATCCGCCGATGGCGGAGGCGAGGGCGAAGGTCAGCATGAAAATGCGCGGCACGCTGATGCCGGCAAGTTGCGCCGCCTGCGGCTGGTCGATCACCGCGCGCACTGCGACGCCGAATCGCGTGCGATACAGGATCCACCAGAGCAAGGCGCACACCAGGACCGCGGCAAGGAGCATGACCAGGGATTCGACGCGCAGGGTCAGGGCACCGAACGCCAGCGGCGCGCCGCCATGCAGCGCCGGGAAGTCGTAGACGTGGCGGGGCAAGGCGATGGTCGCCAGTTCCTCGAACTGCATCCACAGCGCGAAGCTCGCCACCATCGCCGCGATGGCCGAGCCGCCGCGGTGCGGGGCGAAGCAAAGCCTCTCGACGTAGGCGCCTGCGAGGATGGATCCAAGAACAGCGACCATTGCAAGTAACACCAGCCCAGCGCCGAAATTCAGGTGGACCCAAGTGGCCGCGTAGCAGCCGAACATGACCGCCGGGCCGAAGGACAGGTTCACCCGGCGCAGCACGCCGAAGATCAGGGTGAAGCCGAGCGCGAGCAGCGCGTACGAGGAACCGAGGAACAGCCCGTCGAGCGTGTTCTGCGCGAGGTCGGTCAAGTCTTGCTCGAACCCAGGTAGGCCCGGCGGATGACCTCGTCTTCGGCGAGCGCGCCGGGCGTGCCGCTGAAGCTCACCTTGCCCTGCTCCATGAGGTAGAAATGCTGCGCCACCTTGAGCGCCATGTGCGCATTCTGCTCCACGAGGAAAATGCTGGTGCCGTCCTTGTGCAGCTCGGTGACAATGCGGAAGATCTCTTCCACCACCAGCGGCGCGAGCCCCAGCGACGGCTCGTCCATCAGCAGCAGCTTGGGCCGGCTCATCAGCGCGCGCGCCACCGCCAGCATCTGCTGCTCGCCGCCGGACAGGGTGCCGGCCTGCTGCGCGGCGCGCTCCTTCAGGCGCGGGAACCGCGCGAACATCCTTTCCACGTCATCGGCGATGGCATTCCGGTCGCCGCGCTGATAGGCGCCGGCGTTCAGGTTCTCCAGCACCGTCATGCTCGGGAACACGAGCCGGTTCTCCGGCACCAGGGCCACTCCCTTGGCGACGATGGAGTGCGGCGCGCGTCCGGCGATGTCCTCGCCGCCGAACAGGATGGCGCCTTTCCTCGGCTTGAGGATGCCGGCGATGCTCATCATCAGCGTGGTCTTGCCGGCGCCGTTGGGGCCGAGCAGGCAGGTGATGGATCCCTGGGCCACTTCGAGCGACACGCCCTTCAGCGCCTCGATCTTGCCGTAGGCGGTAACCACGTCCCGGACCCGGAGCAGGCTCATGCCGTATCCCCGCCCAGGTAGGCCTTGCGCACGGCCGGATGCGCCTGGATCTCCGCCGGCGTGCCCTCGGCAATCTTCTGGCCGAAATTGAGCACGGCGATGCGGTCGGCGACGCCCATCACCAGCTCCATGACGTGCTCGACGAGGAGGATGGTGACGCCGGTCTCGCGCAGCTTGAGGATCCGGTCGCGCAGCTGGCCGATCTCTTCGCTGTTCATGCCCGCGGCCGGCTCGTCCAGCAGCAGAAGCTTCGGGCGCGCGGCGAGCGCGCGCGCGAGTTCAAGCCGGCGCTGCTCGCCGAAGGCGAGGTTGGCGGCAAGCTCGTCCTGCCTGTGCGCCAGGCCCGAGAACTCGAGCAGCTGCGCTATCTCGGCGCGCACGCCGCGCTGGCCGCCGAGCCAGCGCGCGAAGAAGCCCTGGCGCGCCTGGTCCTCGGCGGAATTCTGCGCCACCCACAGGTTCTGCCAGACGCTCAGCTGCCCGAACAGGCGGATGTTCTGGAAGGTGCGCGCGATGCCCGCGCGCAGGCGCCGGTGCGTGGGCAGGGCGGCGAGGTCCTGGCCGCGGAACACGACCCTGCCCGAGGTCGGCGCAAACAGGCCGGTGATCACGTTCACGGTGGTGCTCTTGCCCGAGCCGTTGGGGCCGATCAAGCTGAAGATCTGCCCCTGCGTCACAGTGAGGTCGAGCCCGTCGACGGCCTTCACGCCGCCGAAATGCCGCGACAAGGCCTGCAGCTCAAGCACGCCGGCGCGCGCCGAGGAAGCCGCTCGGGCGCAGGTTCATCGCCAGCACGATGAGCGCGCCGAACAGGAGATTCCTCCAATCGCCGAGAAACCTCAGGCCTTCGATGAGGAAGCCCTGCACGAAGATCACGGCCAGCACGGTGCCGAACACGTTGCGCAGGCCGCCGACGATCGGGTAGGCGATGGCGAAGGTGGCCACCAGGATGTTGAAGCTGGCGTGCTCGATGTGGGTGGTGTAGTGCGCGTAGAGTCCGCCGCCGACCCCGGCGATCGCGCCCCCCACGGTCATCGCGCTCACCTTCACGGCGGTGAGGTTGATGCCGACCGATTGCGCCGCCAGTTCGTCTTCGCCCACCGCGCGCAGCACGCTGCCGTAGCGCGAGCGGTCGAACCACCACAGCAGCGCCATCGCGGCCGCGACGAACAACCAGATGAACAGCATCACTTCGCCGGTGGTCCAGCCGTTCTCCGGGAAGAAGCGGATCTGGCGAAAGCCCTCGCCGCCGAGCGGGCCGACCTTGATGTCGCCCCTGGCGATCTGGTAGTCGAAATTGAAGAAGAACAGGCGCACGCCTTCGCCGAAGGCGAGGGTGGCGATGACCAGCATCAGGCCCTTCACACGCAGCGCGGGAAAGCCGACCGCGCAGGCCACTCCGGCGCCGCAGACCGCGCTCGCGCCCAGCGCCGGGACCAGGTGCCAGCCGGCGAGCACGGTGAGCATGCCGGCGGCATAGGCGCCGACGGCGAAGAAGCCCGCCTGCGCCAGGCTGACCTGCCCGGTGAGCAGCACGATGTAGGCCGAAAGGCCGAGCAGCGTGTGCACGCCGATGATCTGCACCAGGCCGAAATAGAAATCCATGGCCTAGTCCCG
>Ga0210379_10000701_pt1 | contig 11341 bp, 6 predicted proteins | sample PLMedo_2_FD_155468 | JGI IMG/M metagenome (GOLD analysis project Ga0210379, IMG submission 155468) | Groundwater sediment microbial communities from an aquifer in East River, Colorado, USA - PLM4_32_coex redo | ecosystem: Environmental > Terrestrial > Soil > Riparian zone | place: USA: East... | reverse complement strand
GAGTGGGGCGTCGGCGCGTCGCTCGTCATGGAGAAAGTCCCCACCAACCGGCGCGGCGTGTTCTCGGGGCTGTTGCAACAGGGGTACGCCGCGGGCTACCTGCTCGCCGCGCTATGCTACTTCGTGGTGTTCCCCCGCTGGGGGTGGCGCCCCCTGTTCTTCATTGGCGGCCTCCCCGCCCTGGTCGCGTTGTACGTGCGCTCGCAGGTCACGGAATCGGAAGTGTGGCAGCGCACCAAAGCGGAGAACTGGAAACACCTCGGCCGGACGATCGCGTCGAACTGGAAGCTGTTTCTCTACATCACCGTGCTCATGGCGATGATGAACGGCGTGTCGCACGGGACGCAGGATCTCTACCCCACGTTCCTGCAGCGCGACTGGGGCTTCACGCCGCAGCACCGGGCGGCGCTCACGGCGCTCTCGATGGTGGGCGCGCTGACCGGCGGCATCCTGTGCGGGCTCTACTCGGATCGCCTGGGGCGCCGGCGCACCATCGTCATCGCCCTGACCGGCGCCCTCCTCGTGATCCCGCTGTGGGCGTATGCACCATCGGTCGTGCCCCTCGTGGTGGGGGCGTTCCTCATGCAGTTCATGGTCCAGGGTGCCTGGGGCGTGATCCCGGCCCATATCACCGAGCTGTCGCCCGACGCGGTGCGCGGGTTTCTCCCCGGTTTCGCCTACCAGTGTGGCGTGTTGATCGCGAGCCTCATGCCGTGGCTCGGCGCCCGGCTCGCCGAAGGCCGCAGCTACGCCTGGGCGATGTCGATCACCGCCGGAACCGTCTTTGTGTTGTGCGGCATCGTCGCCTGGCTCGGACCGGAGCGCCGTGGGATCGTCTACGGAGCGGGCTCGAACAACAAGTCCTGATAGTCGAAGCTGAAGTCCGCCAGCGGACTCACCGCCGCCATCTTGAAGTGCTCGATCGACCCGTCCGGGTTCAGCGCGAACGTCACGAATGCGTCTTCGATGTGCGCGGCGCGCCAGTGCGCCACGAAAGTGTCGTGTTGCCAGTGCCGCAGGTCGCCGACGAACGCCGGGGAGTGCGCGAAGCGCAGGACCAGCTTGTCTCCCTCGGACGTGATGGTCGCATCGCCGTACAAGGCATCGGCGTAGCGGCCGGCATACCGTGCCAGCGGGAGCGACGGCCGGGACGCGGTGTCGCGCTGGGCCGCCTGGGCACGTTGCACCGAATCCGCCATCCCCTGCGCTTGACCGAGCGCGTCGTGGTAGCGCGTGACCCAGTCGGTGCGCGGCAGCCCGAAGAAATGATCGAGCAGCTCGAACCCGAGCGGGGCATAGACCGATTGCTCGGCGTTGGTGAGCATCACGATCCCGAGTTTCAGATCGGGGACGAGGATGGTACGCGAGGTCATACCGGCGAGGCCGCCGTCGTGGGTGACGATCTTGTGCCCGCGGTAGTCGCGCAGTGCCCACCCCAGACCGTATGCGGCGAAATTGGGCCGCAGGCCGGCGAGCGGCAATGGTGGATTCCCGATCGGCAGGATCGTCTGGGGCGCCCACATCTCCGCCGCTTGCCGCGTACTGAAGAGGCGCCCGTCACCCGCCAGCCGGCCGGAGTCGAGCCGCACGATCATCCACTTCGCGAGGTCACTGACGTTCGCGATGATACCGCCCGCCGGCAGGGTGTTCTCGATGGTGTCGAGCGGCACGATTTCCACGCGGCCGGCGGTGAGGCTGTGGGCCGAGGCGGCGTCGGCGGAGCTCATGAGCGCGATGTCGGTCCCCGCGGCGGTCATGCCGAGCGGCATGAAGATCCGCTCCTTCACCACGTCGCTCCACCGTCGCCCCGTCACCGCCTCGATCACGAGGCCGGCCGCGATGTAGAGCACGTTGTCGTACGCGTACGCCGAACGGAAGCTGGTCACCGGCTTGGCCGCCCGCAGGCGTCGTACCACCTCCTCGGCGCCGTAGTTCGAATGGAACCAGAGGAGATCGCCCGCCCCCAGGCCGAGCCCGGAGCGGTGCGTCACGAGATCGCGGATCGTGAATTCGCGCGTCACCCACGGGTCGGACAGCTGAAACCACGCGAGATACTTCGTGACCGGGTCGTCCCAGGCGAGCTTCCCGGAATCGACGAGCTGCGCCAGGAGGGCCGTCGTAAACGCCTTGGTGTTCGACGCGATTTGGAAATACGTGTTGGCGTCCACCGGGCTCGGGTCGCCCAGGCGGCGCACGCCGTAGCCGCGTGCCAGCAGCACTGTGCCGTCTTTCACGACAGCGAGCGCCATCCCCGGGACCTGATAGAGCCGCAGGGCCCGCGTGACTTCGGCATCGAGGTCCTTGGGGAGACCGACCTGCGCCTCGGCTGTGGCGGCGGCGCAGGCGGTGAGCGTGGCGAGCGCCCAGCGGATCGTGGTCTTCATCGACTCACCTCAGAGTGGTTGTGGAGTCAGACTATACGAGACGCAGCAGCGCACGCAGCGTCAGCACGCCGAGGGCGACGCCGCCGGCGAGCACCAAGATCAGGATCCCCCCGACCACCACGAGCCACCGGGTGCTGGCGCGGTGCGCAACCGTTGGGTCCGCCACGTGCCGCTCCAGCAGCTCGATGTTGCGGAGGTTTGCCTTCCAGGCGAAGTCGAAGACATCCCCGGCAACCGGGATCGCTCCGATGAGGGCGTCGATGGCGACGTTGGCGACCATGTGGAGGAGCGTGCTCGCCGACGCCCCGAGGCGGGCGGCCTGGAGCACGATCCACAGGGCGACGCCGGCACCGAGCGCGTCGCCCACCCCGGGGACGAGGCCGAGCAACGGGTCGAGGCCGATCGCGAACGGCGTGCCCGGGACGCGCAGCGCGGCGTCCCACACCTGGGCGAGACGTCGCGTCCGCGCCACTTGCTGCTCGGCAGTCGGCATGGCTCACGATAACGAAGAGACGGCAGGAATCTACTTCCCTGCCGTCTCTCGCGGTCTGCTGCCTCGTTCCTGCGTTACGGCGTCAGCGGCGTACAGGTCACGACGTCGTTGGTCACCGGTTTCGTGGCAATGTTCCGAGCCTGGCACTCCGTGAGGGGGACCGGCATGTACGGCGCCACGTTCCCCGCGGGCACATCGACAGGGATGTCGCTCAACCGGCCGAAACGCCGGGCGTCGATCCAGCGCGCGCCCTGTTCCCACAGGAGCGAAAGGCGGCGGTTGTAGAGCAGCTCCGTCACGAACGCCGAGTCGGGGCTGCCGGTGGTCAGCGCCGTCGCGGGCAACCCACCCGAGTTCTGCCGTACCAAGTCGAGGTCGCTGATCCCCTGGGCCTTGTTCCCCCCGAACCAGCTCGCCTCGGCGCGCAACAGGATCAGCTCTTCATCCTTGATGATCGGAATCCCGTGATTCTCATCCGCCTGCCCGCCCGTGAAGAACACGGTGAACTTCAGCTCGCCCGGGATCGGGATGCTGCCGAGGAGTCCGTTGTTGACGTCCGTCGCGGGGGCGATCTTGTCCAACACGCGCTGGTCTTTGAGCGCGCCGCCCGTCTGCAGCCGCGCGTCGGTGAGGTTGTCCTGCAGGGCATAGAACGACAGCCCGTTCAGCGGCTCGGACAAGCCGTTGGTCGCGTCACCGGGGCCATTGGAGAAATCGAAATAGGCCCCCTGCTGGAAGTTCGCCGGCGTCGGATCGAGGAACGACGCGCCGAGCGCCGTCAGCGCGGCCGCGTAACAGACGGCCGGCGCGCCGCCGCATCCGTTCAGGGCGGTCGCCCGCAGCACGTTGGCCTTGGCGGCGAGCGCGCGGTTGAGCTGGATGAAGGTGGCTGGGGTGTTGAAGGCATTGAGCCCCGCCGGCACCGGGAACGGAAAATCCGCGCTGCCGGCCGCCGTCAGGTCGGTCTGGGCATCGTTGAGCAACCCGATGATGTAGCCCCACACACTGTCCTCGCTCACCCAGGGTGCCGGCGCGGAGCTGACCGGCAGATCCACATCCACCGCCGCACCCAGCTGTGCCCGCGTCTCGATGACGTAGGCGAATGCGATGGCCTTGAAGGTCTTGGCCAGCCCCTTCGAAGCGGCCTTTTCCGCCGCTGTCAGGTCTGGCGCCTTGTCCACGGCGGCGAGATAAATGTTCGCGCTGCGGATATGGGCGTAGCGGTCGATGTAGAGCGTTCCCCCGAAACTGCCGCCCGCGGTGACCGGACCGAAGTACGGCTCCTGGAAGTCAGGCTGGTTATTGCCGGAGAGGTTGATGCCCTCCCGCCCCATCGACCCGAGCCGCCAGATGAGTGCCTGGATGCCGCCGCGAGCGCTGGCGAACAGACCCGTCGCCGCGGCCGCCAGCTTGACCCGGTTGGGGTTGTTCACCAGATCGTCCTGCGTCGGCTGATTGGTGTTCAGGATGTCGAAATTGCAGCCCCCGAGAACCAGCAGGGCCGCCGCGATCGCGAAGTGTCTCGTGCGCATGGTCAGAACCCCGCCTTGATGGAGAAGAAGAACTGGCGCGACGGCGGATACGGACCGAGGTCGATGTTGCGCGTGATCGACTGCGCGCCGTAGTTCGAGACCTCGGGGTCGTAGCCGAAGTAGTCGGTCATCGTGATCAGGTTCACGCCTTCCACGCTGAGCGCCGCCGACTTCGCCCCGAACATCGCCGCCAACCGCTCGGGCAGGTCGAGGGAAAAGACCGCGTTGCGCAGCTTGAGGAACGAAGTGGACTGCACGAACGGCCGCGCGTCCCCGGTATTGATACAGGCGTCGTTGCGCGCCTGCCCAGCCGGTGTGGCGCCGTCGGGGGCGAGGTTGTTGCAGTCGTACAGCGACAGCGTCTGATTCTGCGCCACGCCACCGTCCTGCCACTCCCACATGAACGACAGCGATGCCCGGTGGAACGTGAACTCGTTCGAGAAGGACCACCGGAACTTCGGGTTGACTTGTCCCAGGGAGATCACGTTGCCCTGGTCGTCAGTGCCGATGATCTGGGTGATCGGCCGCCCGACCTGCACGAAGAACTCTCCGTAGGCCAAGCCGTAGCCCGCGTTGGCGGGCCGGAAGCCCTGGGCGCCGCCCGGCAGGTTCAGCTCGAGCACGCGGTTCTTGATGCTGGTGAAGTTCGTGCGCAACAGCCAGTCGAACGTCGGCGTCCGCACCGGCCGGACGCCGAAGCCGACCTCCAGGCCCTCGTTCTGGATCTTGCCGCCGTTCACGAACGCAAGCGAGAACCCGCTGGAGGGCGCCGGCGTGACGGGGACGAGCAGATCGCTCGTCTTCCGCTGAAACAGCGTCAGCTCCACGTTCGCCCGCCCATCCCACAACGTGGCATCCACGCCGGCTTCGATCTCCCGGGTGAGCTCCGGCTTGATCGTGGGGTCACCGGAGGTGGCGTTCGCGGTCGTGCCGATGTTGCCGCCGATGACCTGCCCGCCCTGCAGCGTGGTGAATTTCTGTCCGAACAGCGGCTGGTTGCCGGTTTCCCCGTAGGCCGCCCGCAGCTTCACGTCGCTCCCCGTGCCGAGCAAGTCGGGCAGTCGGAAGGAGCCTCGGAACGACGGGAACAGGTAGTACTTGCCGGCGTCACCGTTGGCACTCGTGCGCTCCGCCCGCACACTCGCCGAGAGCAGCAGCCGCTGTTCCATGCCGAGCCACTCCTCCTGGCCGTACAGCGCGGCGGTGCGCTCGTGGATGTTTTCCTCGAACGGCGTGATCACGGAGCCTTGATTGACGTTCTGTTGTCCGGCGAGCAGGCCGCGCGCGATGATGCGCGAGCGCGAGATCGCCCGGTCCTCCCACTGCAGGCCGGCCGACGTCGTCGCCGTCCACGAACCGGTGCCCGACGTGAAGGTGTGGATCGCGTTGAGGTTCCAGTTCGCGAACCGGCCGTCCGCGTTGGAGAGCACCGAGGCGCCGGGATTGGTCTGCCGCGCTTCGAAGAACAGCTCGGGCGGAGCGAACACGGCGTCCTTCTGATTGAAGAAATCGATTCCGCCGGCGCCGACGAATTGCAGGCTCTGCTGTGCCGTCTGCAGCGCCTGATAGCGGAGATTCAGACCGCCGGTGAAGCGCACCGCGGTTTCGTCGTTGCTGCCCAGCGTCGTCGTCTGCAGGGGATTGGAGCCCTGGTAGCTCAGGCCGCCGGGATCGGGAAACAGGCCGTTCACGGGTTTGAGCGGCACGAAGCCCGGGATGTAGGCGATCGCGTAGGTGACGCTCGCGCCCGAGTTGTCGTTGTTGGTGAAACCGCGCTGCGTGGTCGTCCGATCGAACGCCGACGTCAAGGACATCGAGAATCGATCGGAGAAGCTCTGGTCCACGTTGGCCCGCAGGTTCTGGCGCTGCGCGCCGGTATTCGTGATGATGCCGCCGTCCCCCTTCACCCCGGCGGAGAGGTAATACAGCGTGCCCGCCGCTCCGCCCCGCACATCGATCTGGGTCTCGTTCGACAGCGGCTTGTTCCCGGCCACGTCGCGCAGGTGATCGTAGGTCGGCAGGCTCCCGTTCACGAGGTAGGACTGGATCAGCGCCGTGTCGGCCGCACTGCCCGCGAACTGATCCAGCGCCTGATCGAGCGTGTACGACCGCGTCCCCGGCCCGCGCTGCAGCTCGGAGAACCCCACGCGCTGGGTGATGGTCGCCCGCGGCCGGCCCGACTGGCCGCGTTTCGTGGTGATGATCACCACGCCGTTCACGCCCTTCGACCCGTAAATCGAGGTCGCGGCCGCGCCACGCAGCACCTGGTAGGTCTCGATGTCGTTGGGATTCAGGTCGGTGAGCCGGTTGACGGGGTCGTCCTGCTTCTCCCCGTCGTTGCGCGTAGACTGCGGGTTACCGCTCGCCGTGATCGCGAACAGCCCGGTGGACAGCGAGGCGTTGCTGACGATCACCCCGTCCACGACGTACAGCGGATCGGCCGCGCCGACCACGGTGTTCGAGCCGCGGATCTGAATCTGCGTCCCGCCGCCGGGGGCGCCGGAGTTCTGCTGGATGTACGCGCCGGGGACGCGGCCCTGCAGCGCGCGGTCCAGCGCCGGCGCCGGCACGGCGGTGACCTCCGCGCCCGTCACGACCGTCGTGGCGACCGCCGAGTTGCGGCGCTCGACCCCGGTCTGCTGACCGGTCACGACCACCGCTTCGAGGTTGAAGACATCCTGGTCGAGTTGCGCGTCGGCCGTGGCCTGATCGGCGGCGACCGGGACTTCTCGCCGCTTGAACCCGATGCGGCGGAACAGGACCGTCACGGCGCGGCTGGGCGCCGAGATCACGTACCGGCCGTCGTCGTGCGTTACGGCGGTGAACGCCGTCCCCACGACCGACACGGACACGCCCGCGATTGGGCCGCCGCCGGTCACGGTGACGAGGCCGGTGATTTGACGTTCCTGCGCCCATGCGCGGGCCGCGCCACATGCCACGAGCGCGGCCAATAACAGACCCACACGTTTTCTCACAGTCCCTCCAGGGGTGGGTGATACGCGGACCACGACGGCAGGATTGGTATCTTGCCGCAAAATCCAGAAGCTCGCAAGCCGGGGCTACTTCATGTCTACGGCGCCCCGAGATCCGCCGTTGCCAGGAACCGCGGCGCCTTCCGCGGCTGCGCCGCCTGCTCGTACGCATAGGCGAGTTTGATGAGCAGGGGCTCGCTCCAGGCCGTTCCAATAAAGGACATCCCGACGGGCAACCCGCGCGCGTACCCAACCGGGACCGTCACACTCGGGTACCCCGCCACGGCCGCCGGGGTGGACGATGCGCCCAGGAAGTGGTCTCCATTGACGAGGTCCGTCGTCCATGGAGGACTCCCCGTCGGCGCCACGATGGCGTCGAGCTTCTGCTGCGCCAGCACGACGTCCAGTCCCTCGGTGCGCGACAGCCGGCGGCAGTGCGCCAACGCCTCGATGTACGCGTCGTCGCTGAGCGGCCCCTTCCCCTCGGCCATGGTGAAGATCTCCTGGCCGAAGTAGGGCAGCTCGCGATCACGGGTCTTGTCGTTGAAGGCGATCAGATCGCTGAGCGACTTGTTCGTGGCTGCGGGACCGAGCCCGGCGAGATAGGTGTTCAGGTCGGCCTTGAACTCGTACAACAGCACGGTGAGCTCGGCGTCGTCGTATTCCCCGAGGTGCGGGATGTCGGCGGGATCCACGATCACCGCGCCCGCCCGTTTCATCACGTCGATCGCGGCCTCGACCAGCCGGTCGGCCGCCACGCTGTAGCCCATCACCTTGGCCCGGGCTACGCCGATGCGGGCTCCCTGCAGGCCTTTGGCGTCGAGGAACTTGGTGTAGTCGCTCTCGACCCGCGCGGCAGCGGTGGCGGGATCGCCGGGGTCGGCGCCGGCGAGCACACCGAGCAGCGCGGCGGCGTCGGCGACGCTGCGCGCCATCGGGCCCGCCGTGTCCTGGCTGTGGGCGATTGGGATGATGCCGCGGCGCGACACCAGTCCGAGGGTCGGCTTGATGCCGACGAGCGAATTGGCCGACGACGGGCACACGATCGACCCGTCGGTCTCGGTGCCGACCCCGACCGCGGCCAGGTTGGCCGAAATCGCGGCGCCGGTCCCGGAGCTCGAGCCGCAGGGGTTGCGATCCAGCGCATAGGGATTGCGGCACAATCCGCCCCGTCCGCTCCACCCGCTCACCGAATGCGTGGAGCGAAAGTTGGCCCATTCGGAGAGGTTTGTCTTGCCGAGCAGAACCGCACCGGCGTCGCGCAGCCGCTTGGCGACGCTCGCGTCGCCCGGGGCCGGCGCATCGGCGAGGGCGAGCGAGCCGGCCGTGGTTTTCATCTTGTCGCCGGTCGCGATGTTGTCCTTGATCAGCACGGGAATGCCGTGCAGCGCACCCCGCACCCGTCCCGCACGGCGCTCGGCGTCCGCCGCGTCGGCGGCCGCCAACGCGTCGGGATTCGTCTCGATCACCGCGCGCAGCTGGCCGCGGCGATCGATCTCCTCGATGCGCGCGAGGTACAGCTGGCACAGCCGGCGCGACGTGTACTTCCCGCTCTTCAGGCCGTCCTGCAGTTGTGCCAGCGTGACTTCCTCGAGCTCGAACGGCGCGGGCGCGATTGACCGCGGCACGGCGCCAGCCGGTGCCGCCACCGTCGGGGGCCGGACCACGGTAGCGAGCGCCCCGGCGCCCGCGTACTGGACGAAATCTCGACGCGACAGGTACGGCATGAGCACTCCAGAGCGGTGAGTGAGGACCGGGAGAATGTGCACGCGGCTGGCGCGTCCGGCTACCGGCGGCGAGAATAGCTCGCCCCCGACCCGAGGCCGCCCATGAGCGACGTGTCCCACATTCTGATCGACAGACGATGGATCCGCGACCGGCCGCTACCGGCGCACTGAGACTCGGCGCGGACTCACGCGCCGGACGGCACGCGGTCGACCATCACCCGCGCGAGCGTCCCCCGGAGTCGCAGGCGCACGCGCACCACGAGGATGACCGCCACCACGGTCAGCCCCACGACTAGCCCCCACCACATCCCCGCGGGCCCGGCGGCGGTGTGCAGACCGAGATACGTCGCGAGCGGCAGCCCGATGAGCCAGTATCCCACGATGTTCACCACGAGCGGTGTGCGGGTGTCACCCGTGCCGCGCAGGATGCCGATCGAGACGACCTGCGTCCCGTCGAACACCTGGAACACGCCCGCGAGGGGGATCAGCGTCGCCGCGATCGCCGCCACCGCCGGATCGCTCGTATAGGCGTGCGCCAGGAGCCGCGGGACGGCGAGCAGCACCGAGCCGCTCGCAGTCATGAATCCCACGCCGCACACCAGAGCCGCCGCCGCGGCCCGCCGCGCCTCGGCGGGGTCGCCCCGCCCGATCGCGTGCCCGACGAGCACCGCGGCGGCCATCGACACGCCGAGCGGCACCATGAACGTGATGGAGGCGAGATTCAACGCCACTTGATGCGCGGCCATCGGCACGGCACCCAGCCGCCCCATCATGAACCCGACGAGGCTGAAGATTCCCAGCTCGAGCTCGAACTGGAGACCGATCGGACCGCCCAGCGCGACGATGCGACCGAGCGGCCCTGCGGCGAAGGCCTCGCGCCGCAGCGGCAGCAGCCGGTGCCGTAGCCGGGGCCACGCGAAGGCGATCATGAACACCGCCAGGGCCCAGCGCGACAGCGTCGTCGCCCAGCTCGAACCGATCGCGCCGAAGGCCGGGACGCCGAGGTGGCCGAACACGAGCACCCAGTTCAGGGCGAGGTTGAGGAGATTCGCCGCGAGCGTCGCCCACACCATCGGCGCCACCTCTTCAGTCGCCTGGAGCACCGAGCGGACCAGGGTGACCAGGAGAAACGGGAGCAGCCCGGCTATGGCGATCCGTGTGTAGGCCGCCGCCGTAGGCACGACCTCGGGGGGTTGATGCAACGCCGAAAGGAGGGGGCGGGCGGGTAGCAAGGCGATCGAACACCCCACCGTCAGCACCACGGTGAGGACGAGCCCCCGCTGGACGGCCCGGGTCACCGCGCTTTCTTCACCCGCCCCGACCGCCTGCGCGATGATCGGATCGAGTCCCATCAGGACGCCCATCCCGAAGATCGAGACGGCGAGGAACAGCAGGTTGCCGATCGCCACGGCGGCCATGGCGTCGGCCGACACGTGCCCGACGACGATCGTGTCGACGACGCCCATGCTCATCCAGCCGACCTGCACCGCAACGACGGGGAGCGCGAGCCGCACCATGGCGCGGAGCTCGCCGCGGAATCCGTGCGGGCTTGGAACGGGGAAAGGCATGCCGCAAACTAGCGGGGGGAAAAACAGGCGCCGAGCCCTTGGGAGGCTCGGCGCCGAACGCGGACCCGGCTCGCGCTAGCGGGCGCGCCGGATCGTCAGCGGGCCGTTCGTCGTCACGACGCGGATCGGCGCTCCACCCTGGCCGAGCGTCGTCCGAATGCGATTCGTCATATGCCCCTGAATCGTCACCGTGAGTGGGAAGGCCAGATCCATCGGGCCGTTGACGGTCCCGGTTTCCAGCGCGGCGTTGTATCGCTCGGGAATGGCAAGGTCGACGGGACCGTTCTGGGCTTCCGCGTCGAGACCGGCGCCGTCCCACCGGGTGCCGGACAGCTCCACCTCGAGCGGTCCGTTTTGCACCCGAGCCGTGATGTTCCCTCCCACGCCGGCGAGCGAGATGGGCCCATTCTGTGCCCGCAGATCCATCGTCCCCGACACCCCCTCGACCGAGAGCGGGCCGTTCATCGTTTCCAGCGAGAGATCGGTGTGCCGTGGAACGTATACATCGAAGCTCACCGACCAGTGGGTCCGTCGCAGCGTCGCGGGTCCGCTGGCGCGAATCGAGCTGCCGGCGGCTTCGATGCGGACGGCCTCCACCAGCTGCTGGGCGTCTTCCTCGCTGCGCGCATTGGCCTGGATCTTCGCGACCACCGCGATCGAATCCC
>Ga0210379_10000700_pt1 | contig 11343 bp, 9 predicted proteins | sample PLMedo_2_FD_155468 | JGI IMG/M metagenome (GOLD analysis project Ga0210379, IMG submission 155468) | Groundwater sediment microbial communities from an aquifer in East River, Colorado, USA - PLM4_32_coex redo | ecosystem: Environmental > Terrestrial > Soil > Riparian zone | place: USA: East... | reverse complement strand
GATATCGTAGCCAATGACACCATCTGCCGTAGGAAAGGATCCAAAGAGATTTTGATTTGGGACAATGACAACAGGAATATTTTCGCCAATCACGGCATTAATGGAAACCTTATTTCCCAGTGAAAGACTTCCTAGAACAGGTTTACCAGCGCCTAACCCGGAGAACTGAATTTTTTTATCAGGATGCAGGTCGAAAAGTTTGCTGAAGCGTTTGCCAAACAATACAAGGTTGCGGCAGCCTGTATCTAATATGAGATTAACCTTTATAGTATCGTTGATGGTAACGGGTAATAAAATAAGATTTCTTACACTTCTATAACCAAACGTTACTTCAAGCAAAGAGTCTGGCATGGAAAAGCCGGCCTTTGGTCCGGCGGTTAATAAGGCACTGCAGGCGATTAAAAAAAAGAGCTGAGATAGAAAAATTTTAAAGAGGGTCTTCATGGTGAGTAGCTTTAGCGTAGGAAAAGCTACCGCACAGCATGTTCTGCTAAAACACGCGACTAGGCTGATTTTTAGCGGTCTTCAAAAGACAGTTAGTGATAGGATGGCTGAAAGGTTTCACATAAAAGCGGTAGGCATATCGGTAAATTTTACCCGTTTACTTACCACGAATCAGGTGATTTTTGATTTTACGTAACAAAAAAATAGTGCAAGTAATGACCTACTTGCACTATTTTGTTTCAGAATCGAACGGTTTGTGTTCGTTATTTCTTCAAGGGCTGGCCTTTAATCATCTCGGCTAGTTTAACGGCTTCATAAGCGTTCACTAAACCACCTGTAACGCTTAATTGATTGAAGAAAACATCCTCCGATGAACCTGGTTTTGCAACCTTCAATCCATCAAATTTTCGCGTGGATTGTTTTAAGATATTTTTAACCTGATCGGCTGTAAGGTCAGGGAAGTAAGACCAAAGTAACGCTGCAACGCCGGCCGTGGCAGGACATGCCATACTCGTTCCCTGTAAGTCCTCGTATGCGTTGTTTGGTATAGTGGAATAGATCTGTACCCCGGGCGCAAACAAATCCACTGATTTCTTTCCATAATTGGAGAATGATCCAACAAAGTTTTCATCGGCCCCCCAGGAGGAGGCACCGATCTCTAACCATGTTTTTGTCTCCGTGCCATTCTTAAAAGTTCTGTTCGGGTAATTGGACTCTTTGTCAAGGTCATCACCATCATTGCCTGCGGCATGTACGAGTAATACTCCTTTTGACTCAGCATATTTCACTGCTTTATCAACGACTTCCTTTTGTGGGGAAAATGATTTTCCAAAGCTCATGTTAATGACTTGTGCACCGTTGTCTACCGCATACAGAATAGCGTTTGCAATGTCTTTGTCCCTTTCGTCACCGTTGGGCACAGCGCGTACAGACATGATGCGTACATTATCAGCAATACCTTTAATACCGAGATCATTCTTTCGATTAGCGCCTATAATGCCAGCAACGTGGGTACCGTGGCGGGCATCTGGTCCTTCAACGTCACTATTACCATAACCTTTTTCATAGAGATTATCAGGATTGTCCCCCACGATAGTCCTTGAATTAAAGTCCAGATTATAACCATACTCAACCGCTGTTGTATAATGGTCCACACCTTTTTTTAGTTGCTTTAGATATTCTTCCAATTCAGCGAGGAATTCAGTGACCGCAATATCACCTTCCACATTTTCAAGGACTTTAGTCAACGTTTCTTTTGCAAATCGCAAGGTATCATTAGAAGCATCGACGGAGGAGAGTGTAGATTTGGAAACGGATTTTCCACCCATGCTTTTACTGATAATACTATCACAAAAGTTAAGGGTGCCATAAGCATTCAAATAAAGCTGGTACTGTTGATTGTATTGATCATATTGATCTTTGTTTGCCTTAAAGTCGCGATCATATTTGGCTTTTACACGTTGCCACAAGGCATATTCAGCTTTATTCTTTTTGCTCACCTTTTTCTCCTCCATATTTTCATAGAGGGGCTTAAGGCGGGCATATTCGCGTGTTACTTCATAAGTATCCTCATTTACACTGCCGCTTTTTCCACCAATAAAATTCCATCCGTGGATATCGTCCACGTATCCATTTTTATCATCATCAATTCCATTTTCGGGAATTTCGTCTTCATTTGTCCAGATGATATCGCTTAAATCTTCATGTTCAATGTCAATACCGGAATCAATGACAGCCACGATGACTGTCTTGGAAGGTTTACCCTTTAATAGAGTGGAATAGGTCCTTTCAGCACTTACACCTTGTAGATGATCAGTTTCCGGGTCTAATAAAAACCAGTCCTTGGGAATATTGACCGTATCCCTAAATAGTGAATTATTGTGACTGGCAAAAGTTTGACCTGCAACCAGGCTTAAAAACAAAAGAATAAATTGCCTAACATGTCGTTTCATCATAAATCATTGGTTTTCAAATATAATAGGGCACAATATAACGCATTGAGGTTTAATTGCCATGAGGAATTTTATTAGTGGCCCTTTTCAAAAAGATACAAAAGTCTTGCCGATCTTACTCTCGTACCCCAAAGGGCAAGCATGACGAGCACGGTTGTAATCCATAGTCCATCTTTGTCATCACAACCACTGCTATTTTATGTTTATTGTCTTTACTTCTTTCATTTTGTTTTTTGGATTCCTAATCTGGTACGCCGATCGGCATCATAAACCTTTTGATTCCAGACGCTTTCATAATGAAGTAAAAACAGTTATTAAACGGAACAGAAGAATTTTCCTTTGATGATTTACGCATGCATGATTTTCTTTAAGGTTTAAAATAAGGCGTTTTAGCAGGAGCGTAAATAATCCAGACTATATCAAAGAATTCGGACGGTCTCATCCATTATTTTTTTCCCTTTATTTCCTGCATTCCCAAGCTTATGGCAGCTTAAGTGTTTAAGTTTTAGACAAAATGACCATCTCCGTGACGTTTTGTCTGGCAAACTTATCTGGTATGGTGGTTGATTCTAACAACCTCGAAGGAGAAAATGAATATGGAAAAGAATCATTATTTGGATTTACTTACTTCTGTGGATGTGATGAATACGCTGAATGGTGGTAGGACTGAGCCCATCATCAAATTGAAACAACATGAAAATTTTCGGGAGATTCGGGTTAGAATTCCTGGTATTGATCCGAAGACAATAGAGGTTGAAGTGAACAATAACCATGTAGCAATCTACTACGTGATGAATATCGTGTCAGGTGATAAGCGTGTAAAATTGCCTTATTCAGTATATAGCCGGCCGCAACCTTATTTTATTGATGTAAGTAAAATTAACGCGCAGGTGGATGGCCCTGAATTGGTGATAACACTTCCATTCAATCAGTTAGCAAACGGTTATCATAAAAAAATAAGAACGCGCGAAGATTAAAATTGGTTAAGCAACCTTAATCCGGCGTCGTTTACGAGCTCTATAAACTCCTCTCCGTTAGAGACGCAAATCGTCTGCAGGCTGGGGCGAGGCTAAGGAAAGCGACGCTAATCAAACGACATTGCTTATTAGTCTATAATAGACTGATAGGTTAAGGCTTTAAATCTATCTCCAATACTCCATTGGTTCGATTCATAAATATTCGTGAACAGTAAGCCGATCAGTTTTTCTTTGGGGTCGGCCCAGTATTGGGTGTTGAAGGCACCGCCCCAGGAAAAAGTTCCAATAGAACACGGGGAAAGATAATCGTTCTTGGGAGTTTCCAGTCCAAAGCCAAGCCCGATGTTATTGTCGATTTTTTCCAGTTGATTGGTGAGCATGAGTTCTACCGTTTTACGACTCAGTAAACGGACGTTATTATACTGGCCTCCCTGGAGGAATAGTTGTAAAAACTTGGCATAATCTTCTACCGTGGAAGATAGTCCAGCGCCTCCGGAAAAATACTTGCCGGCAGTACTCGGGTAGCTGGGGTCGACGTTATCGTAGATCGTACCGCTTACTTTTTTGACGGGTCCATTCTCATCCTGATAAAGCGGTACTAATCTGGTGTGCTTCTCTTTCGGTAAATAAAAATACGTGTCTTTCATCCCCAAGGGGTCAAAAATTCTTTTGCGTAGGAATTCATCAAATGACATACCTGAAAGAACTTCAACCAAGTAGCCCAGCATATCAGTATTCAATCCATAGGTCCATTTTTCACCAGGTTGATGCTTCAGCGGGAGCTTTGCCAGAATTTTCATTTTATCTCCAAGCACCATTTGACTGGAGCCAATACCACTGGGTACTCCGGCTTTTGCGTAGATAGCAGTGAATTCTTTACTTCCAATGGCTGCATAGTCAAGGCCTGAGGTATGTGTGAGGAGTTGCCGAATAGTCACCTCGCTTTTGGCAGGCTCTGTGGTATAGCTGCTGTCTATTGGATTAAACGTTTTAAGTACCGTCGGATTTTTAAATTCAGGAATATAAGTTGATACAGCATCATCGAGCAAAAATTTACCCTCTTCCCAGAGCATCATGACTGCTAAGCTTGTCACGGCTTTGCTTTGAGAAGCGATCCGGAAGATATCATCCTTTTTTAACCCGGTCTTATTTTCGGTATCACTATAACCATACGCTTTATGGTAAACTGTCTTACCGTTGCGCACAATCAGTACCACCGCTCCTGGTATCCAATGATTGGCGATGTACTCTTCCACCATCCTATCAATACGCTTTAACCGTTCCGTTGATATTCCCGCATCTTCCGGTTTGGCTGCAGGCGTTATAATTTTTGAAGCTTGAGAGAACGCTGCATTGTACGTATGGCATAAAAATAGTATGGCAATGAAGAATTGTCGCATATAAAGATTGGTCATAGATGATGTAATGTTTTCATTCTGATTCGAATGAAATGCAGCTGTCTCAATTGTAATTTACTACTTAAGCAATGACTTTTGAGACAGCTTTGAGGATGATGTTAAACTTTAACGTGCCCCCAGTTCTCACCGGTTTTGATGCGGTGAATTTGCATATCAGAAACTTTATACTTTTTAGCAAGTGCCTTTAAGGTGGGTTGCTTCTTGGATTTAAAAAGAGCCGTTTTGATTAGTTTCACTTTAACGGCGGTGAGTTTTGGACCTTCTTCGGGGTTCATACGGATCAGCACATTAGGATCTTTCAAGGCATGTTTGATCTGATCATCATGTTTCACCCATTTAAGATTTTTGGCTTTGTTATTCTCTTTTTTATGATCTAAATGAATAACAAAGTTGTGATTAGCATTGGGCTGCTTACAAAAATACTCAGCTACAAGACGGTGGATGTAGTAATTCTGCCGTGTTTCTTCCCGGCCTATGGTTATGCTGGGATAGCCTTGCGTGAGGCGTGGTTTTAGGATGTAACCTACATCAAGTTTAGATTTGAAGCTTACGATGCGGCCTTTGTCTGAAACAGCGTAGCGTTTCGTCGTGGTACCTTTCTTAAGTTTCAATTCCTTCCAGGTCTCGCCGGCAAGGAATTTTAGTTTGGGTTCTTTAATTGTTTTTGCCATAGGTTTAAAATAATAGAGGTTCAGATAATTTTGGTATGAGGGCCTGCAAATGTTGTTGTATTTCCTCAACTACTTTTTTGCCCGTCCGGTTAATGATTTTCCGACCATCGATTTCTGTTATGGGTGTAAGTTCTCCCATGGTGCCGCTGGCGAATACTTCATCCGCATTATAAAATTCCGTAAGCGACAGGTTGCGTTCTCCGACAGGTATGTTCTCTGTCTGACAAATTTCTATCACAAGCCCACGCGTTATGCCGTGTAGGCAGGCATCCGGAAAAGGTGTTAATACTACTCCATCTTTTACCATAAAAAGATTGGTATCGTTAAGTTCTGAGACAAAGCCCTGGTAATCGAGCATAACGGCAGCATCTACACCCGCTACGTTGGCTTGAATTTTAGCGAGGATATTATTTAACAAGTTATTATGATGAATCTTAGAATCCAAGAATTGTGAGTTGTTTCTGCGTTGTGAAGAGGTAATAACGCGAATACCCGTGCTGTTATCATAGACAAGAGGCTTCCATTCTGCCAGTACAATAAGGCAAGGGCCCTTGGTATTTAAGCGGGGATCCATGCCCGATGTTACCTTCTCACCGCGGGTAAGGGTTAGGCGTATATGCGTTTCATCGCGCATACCGTTGGCTTTCAGGGTCTCGTTGATGGCTTTTTTGATTTCAGCTTTTGCGGGAATATTCGTAAAAGCCAGTGCATGTGCGGAGGCTTCCAGCCTGGCCAGGTGCCGGTCTAAACAAAATATTCCGCTCTTATAAACGCGCAGGCCTTCCCAGATCGCATCACCGGCTTGAACGGAACTGTCAAAGACAGAGACCCTGGCTTGTTCTCTGGGCAACAACTTTCCGCCAACATGCACGAGCAGGTTGGCATTTTTAGGGTTGAATTTTTGTAACATTCAGAATTTAAATTTCAACTCAAACACTACCGTACGTATGAAAGCTGAACGGCAGGATAACCGAAGTAACACTTGAATCTATCAATAGACACCCAACCACCGCCTGAGTTTGTCCAAAGAAGCATAGTGGTTAGGCAGGCAATGGGCTCCGTATAAAGATAAAGATTATTTTGGGTTTCGATCAAGGCTGTAACGAAAATGGCACAAGCGCTTCATAGTAAGACTGAGCCTTTTCATTCAACGCCTGGAGGTGCGCAGGTAGCGGCCGGTTACTAGTAGGTTGTTTTTCAAAACCTGTAGACTTATGAACATTGGCGTACCAATGCTTGGCCCATATGCCGTCATACGGCTTAGGCCCGGCTTGCCAATGTAGCATGTCAGTCGTGTAGTGTATACCGATACGTTGGCAAACTTGCCTTAAAACAGATTCCGGATTTTCTAAAATAAGGCCTGAATCCATAACGAGGGACTGTTGACCTTGCTCCTTCAAACGGTTAAATAAAGTAAATTGATATTCGATGCCGATATCGCGCAGGGTAGGGGCTTCAATCACCTGGGCATAACTGGCAAGGATCTGTTTTGGATTCCGGATAAGAAAGATATTTGCGACCTTCTCTACAAACGACTGGTCCATTAGCTCCAGGTGATGGGCCATATTTTTGATGAAGAGAACAGGGGTGTTCCAAGCCTTAAAAACTGCTTCAGACACTTTTCTTTCCTCCATCGGCTGGCTTTTTAAAATTTCTTCTTTCCCTGGATGATCTATGCCGCTCGTATGCAGGTAAAAAGCATAGTAGGGCTCGTCAAGTACCGTGGTGTCGGTTCGCTGGGCGAAGGAATACATTAACGCGGTAGAGATGTTGCGTGGACCGGAAATTAGATTGATGCGGATCATGCCTACTTTAGAATTCTTTCTTCACCACGAGGAGAACATAATCTTTCTCCATCGGCAGATACCCTTGTTCATAGCAATAAAAGTACCGTACGCCTTCTTTGGTGGTGTAGGTGCTGGTGAGGTGGCTAAAGTCAAAACCCTTGGCGAGAAGTTTATCGCGGCGAATCTTTGTTTTGCCTTCCGGATTTAGCTCCATAAGAATTCGCCTGTTTTTCCGCAAGGCATTATTGGTATTGCGTATATAGCTCGTGACATCACTATTGAGTCGATTATTAAATGTGTTGCGGCACTGATCCGAGCAGAATCTTTTATCGATACGACCGATAATGAGGGCACCGCATTCGCCACATCTTTTTTCATGGCTTAATGGCATACAACGATTTATTTACAAACGACAACAAACGAATTTAAGCGAAAGTAAGTACTTAACAACCGGATAAGACGTTTTTCTTATCTCACCTTTGGATCACCAGTCGTCTCTGGCGGGACTTAACCCTTGCCGGATGATTGCGAAAAATACATGTTAAACTTTAAATTTTACCGTTATGACAAACTTGAGAAACAGCGTAAAACTGATCGGACACTTAGGGAAAGACCCTGAAGTAAGAACGTTCGACAGTGGAAAAAAAATGGCTACTTTTTCTATTGCCACCACCGACTCCTACAAAAACCAAAAGGGTGAAAAGGTCCAGGACACGCAATGGCATACCCTCATAATCTGGGGCAAACTGGCAGACGTAGCCGGGAAATACCTCAAAAAAGGTAATGAGATAGCCGTTGAGGGAAAACTTGTGCACCGTGTCTATGAAACATCTGCCAAGGAGAAACGTTATGTGACAGAGATCAATGTGAATGAAATGCTGATGCTTGGCGGAAAGCAGTAATAAATCCGAATTCCTGACACTATCATTAGCCTGGACGCGATAACGCCAGGCTTTTTTTATAATTGTTATACGAAGTTTGCGTTTATATAATTGGTTAATCAGAACCACTCTTTTTTAATTAGTTTTGTTCGCATGACTTTTTTATATCCCTCATTTCTCTGGGCGCTGGCCGCACTTTCTATTCCTGTCATCATCCATCTTTTTAATTTTCGTAAAACTACGCGTGTTTATTTCTCAAACACTCGGTTTCTGAAGCAGGTAAAAGAGGCTACTACGGCTAAGCGTAGATTAAAGCATTATCTCATTCTCGCCTCACGACTTTTGTTCTTATTCTTTCTCATTATCACATTTTGTCAGCCCATCATACCGGCCCAAGAGCAGCTTGGCAGTAACCGAAATATTATTCTTTACCTGGATAATTCTCAAAGTATGTCAGCCCAGATGGATGATAAAACACGGGGACTGGATGCCGCGGTAAATTTTGCGCGGAGTATTGTCGATGTGTTTCCTCCCGACACACGCTACAAATTGATTACAAATGATTTTTCGCCCTTTTCCAATACCTTTAAAACCCAACCTGAAGTCCTTGATCTGCTCACGCAGATCAGGTTGTCTCCTGTAAGCCGCACAATGGAGGAGGTGCAGGACCGCATTCGTCAGGATGGCGCCGTGAGAAGTAAGGAAATATTTTGGATATCTGATTTACAGAAATCAACCCTTGGGCAGGTGATTTCCACACTTGATAGCACATCACGGTTACATTTGGTGCCCATTCAATATAGTCAGCAATCCAATGTATTTGTTGATTCCGCCTACCTGGAAAACCCATTTCCGACCGGAGGTGGTAAGAATGTACTGCACGTAAAAATTCGTAATGATGGTCATAAGGATGTGAGTCAACTTAACTTAAAACTGACGCTGAATGAAATTCAAGCAGCCACTACGGCGATCAATATTCCACAAGGAGGAAGCACAGAAGCCACTTTTGATCTCGCGACCGGACTTTCAGGATTAAATGAAGCAAAGATCAGTTTTAACGACTTCCCGGTAAGTTTTGATAATGAGTTTTATCTGGCATTAAATTTCTCGAACAAAATCAGGGTAATTGAAATTAAGAACACTAATGATCGAACTGTTGTTGAAAAGGTTTTTGGCAATAAAGAGATATTTAGCTTCCAGGCATATCCCATCGGGAATTTTAATTACAGCCTGTTGTCGCAGGCTGACCTGGTAGTTGTGAATGGATTGAACGCACTGGATCCTTCGTTGACGAGTGCACTGCGGAATTATATCCGCGATTATGGAACCGTTCTGGTTGCCCCCGGAACCAGGCCGGAAATTGAAAACCTTAAAATTTTTCTTCAACTCCCGATGCTGAAAGGATTGGAGAGTAAGACACAACTTGAACTTGGACGTCCCGATTTCTCCAATCCATTTTTTGAAAATGTATTTGAAGAGAAGTCGGTTTCACTGGCTATGCCTAAAGCGAACAAAGTATTAGACTGGGGTAATGACCGGGCGGCCATTTTACAGTTTAAAAATGATCAACCATTCTTATCAAAGTTTAATCAAGGTGGACAGCTCTACCTGCTGAGTTGCTCCCTTGACCCCAGCCAAACGGATTTCTTTAATCATGCATTATTCGTGCCCGTGATGTACCGTATCGCTGCCAGTGGCAAAAAGAACGATCTTAAACCTTATTACACCTTGCACGAAAGTTTCATCAAACTGCACGTAGATAGTTTGCGGGGAGAAGAACCTTTGCGTTGGTTTGGAGTGGATGAGATCGTACCGGCGCAGCGTAAAGTAAATGACGATGTGATTTTCGACATTCCGAAATTCTCTGTAAGCAAAGGATTTTATAATGTGGTGATGCAAAGCGATACCGTAAATTTGCTGGCCTTTAACCTGGACAAAGCCGAATCACTGATGGATCAGTATCGTGGAGAAGAACTAAAAACAATTCTTGGGGCGGGGGACAACGTTACAATTTTTCAGGTTGGTTCAGCAGATGCTTTCAGCAACGAAATAAAGGAGCGATATTTGGGCAAACCATTGTGGAAATATGCACTAACGTTGGCCATTTTCTTCCTCTTGGTTGAAATTCTGCTGATACGATTTTTGAAGTAGTAAGTACGTGTGAAACCTTACCCTTGGGCGGGCTACTTAAGAACTGGGAAAACGAAAAATTGAGTAATGAAAATATTGATTCAAAGTCCTGAAATCATTGACGTAGCTTCACCCTTTCATCAAAAAGAAAAAAACGTCCTCATCAATAACGGCCGCATTGCCGAGATTGGCGATAAGAATTATGCTGCGGACAAGGTAGTCAAGGCGGAAGGCATGAAGCTTTCCATTGGGTGGTTTGATCTGGGCACGTTTATCGGGGATCCTGGCCTGGAGCACAAAGAAGATCTGGAATCAGTTGTAAAAACGGCTGCAGCCGGAGGCTTTACGGGTATTGCCGTCCTGCCCAACACGTCGCCGTGTGTGCAGACAAAAAATGAAATCAGCTATCTTGTCAAAGGGAATGATACACAAATCGTACAGATACATCCACTGGCAGCGGTTACAAAAAACAATAAAGGCGAAGAGCTCACCGAAATGATCGACCTGCATGAAGCAGGTGCTGTTGCCTTTACGGATGGATTAAAGCCCATCTGGCATACGGACATCCTACTCAAGTCTTTGCAGTATCTGCAGAAGTTCAACGGTTTGCTTATTGATCATCCGGAAGATATTTGGTTAAACTTGTTTGGTCAGATGCACGAGGGTGTAAATAGCACTATGCTTGGTTTGAAAGGCATGCCGCGCATTGCGGAAGATATTGCGGTAGGGAGAAATCTTGAATTACTGGCGTATGCCGGCGGACGATTACACTTTTCCCGTATTTCCTCCGGCAAGGCTGTAGATATGATTCGTACGGCTAAGAAAAAATTAAATATTAGTTGCGACATCGCTGTCTATCAACCGCTCTTAGAAGATAGTGTCCTGTTGGATTTTGACACAAACTATAAGGTTAACCCGCCATTACGAGAGAAGCACGATAATGATGCGTTGATCAAAGCGCTTAGAGATGGAACTATCGATGTAGTTTCTTCGGGTCATACGCCACATGAGGAGGAAAGCAAGAATCTTGAATTCGATCTTGCAGATTTCGGCATGATCAACCTGCAAACTTTCGGAGCGCAT
>Ga0210379_10000696_pt1 | contig 11352 bp, 11 predicted proteins | sample PLMedo_2_FD_155468 | JGI IMG/M metagenome (GOLD analysis project Ga0210379, IMG submission 155468) | Groundwater sediment microbial communities from an aquifer in East River, Colorado, USA - PLM4_32_coex redo | ecosystem: Environmental > Terrestrial > Soil > Riparian zone | place: USA: East... | reverse complement strand
CGTCCTTGTTCTCGTCCACGACCCGCTTTGGCAGGAAACCGCGTGATATGTCCGACAGGAACAGGAGAATGAGTTCAGTGACGCCGGCATTGCCACGTTCGCTCTGCGCCGAGGCCAAGCCCGGCATTGCGCATCCCAATGCAGCCATAACCAGTACGATCGACAGTCGATTCATAAGCGGCTCCCGGACAGGTTCATCGAATGAAGCAGGGGCCAATGATAGTGTGGGAACGATGCACAAGGTCGACGGCGAGAAAATTGTTTATGGTTCTTGCGGCATAATTTCACAGTCGATTTGCGGCGACCGCGGCACAAGATCACGAATGGGCCAAGCAACGTCACGCACCATAAGGAAGGCTCGATGGGCCAGCCCCTGAATGTCCGCCGCCATCAAGTAGACGAGAACGGGGTGAACCACGATTTCGTCTTCCCGAAACCGCCGTCATGCCAAGTACGCTTGTTGTGAATTCACCGCCCGTTGAGCGGCAGGAACTGTCCGCCTCGAACGGGCGGACTTATTCCGGCGCTCTGCGTCCGGAATAAGAAGTGGTAGGCGGTGGGGGACTTGAACCCCCGACCAACGGATTAAAAGTTGAAACCTTAAATTGCAGTCGCTGTTGAAATAGTCACTTGTAGCGCTTGCCCATTACTTCACCAACGTTGCACGCGGCACAACCAATTTAGCTCGATCTTAGCGTGGCACAGTTGCGGCATACGTTGAATTAGCGGCCTAAGCTCCCCCCTTTGGCTAATGTCTGCTTTCGGTGCAAAAGCGGACATTAGCTGCATCAGGTTGGCTGGCCCGGTGAACGTTGGTTTTCCTGTGCCTGCACCGCCGCGGTAGCCTCCCTGCAACGTGCCGGTCAAGCTATACATTGACCTAGATCAATCGGGCTACTCACTGCTAACTTAAACTAACCACGTTTTAATCAGATAAGCACGGACATTGTTTTTTTGAGCAGTGCCATTGCTCAATGAGACTCCGCAGTGTTTGAGTTTCCTTCCTTTGTCTGGCCCGTGCTTTATGGCGGGATCGGCAATCTCGCTGCCTACCTTGCGGCGCATGTGTTGTTGTGCCTCTTGCCGGCGTTCTTCATCGCCGGTGCGATGGCGGCGCTGATCCCGACCGAAACCGTTACCCGATTCTTGGGGCGCAATTCCAGCAAAGCCGTGTCCTACCCGGCCGCCGCCGCGGCTGGCTCGCTGCTGGCCGTGTGTTCCTGCACCATCGTTCCGCTGTTTGCCGGCATCTACAAGAAAGGCGCCGGTCTGGGGCCAGCCATAACGTTTCTGTTTTTCGCACCGGCCGGGAACATTCTCGCGCTGGTCTACACTGGCGGCATCATGGGTCCAGACCTAGCGATTGCGCGGCTGATCCTGTCGCTGGTGTTCGGTATCGGCATCGGGCTGATCATGGCACTGATCTTCCGCGTCGACGACGCCGCCCATGAACGGGCCGCCGACAGCCTGTTTGCAAGTCATGTCGGGACGGGCATGACGCGCGGCGCGCTGTTGTTTCTGCTGGCGTGGATCGTGCTGCTGCTTGCAGGGACGTTTAAGCTCGGCATTCTGACGAATGCCCATGTGCAGATCGATTTGCCTCTGACGGACGCGCTGGCCTGGCAGGAAACCCTCGATCGTCTCGTACCGTACGATCCCGATAAGGGTGAAGAAGGCGTTTCGATTCAGGGCGTCGCCTTGATTTTCTTGCTGGCAGCGATCGGATGGAGCGCTTGGCGCGGTCTGGAGAACATCCAGGACGGTGCAAACCGATGGACATGGGCGAGCCTGGCACTCATAGCGCTGACGTTGCTGCTGGCGTCGCTCACCATGCAGGCGACGGCCTCCGGCCTGCGCATCGGGCTGACGGGAAAGTTCTTCGGCGTCGCGGTCATGCTGGCCGTGTTGTATGGAATTGCGCGCAACCGATTGTCACCGGAAGCGATCAGGGACTGGCTGTGGGAATCCTGGCGTTTCGTGAAGCAGATCTTCCCACTGCTTGTGATTGGAGTGTTTATCGTCGGCATGATCCGCGTGCTGATTCGGCCCGAGTGGATCGAAGCGCTTGCCGGTGCGAATACAATCGTCGGCAATCTTGCCGGGGTTGCGTTCGGCGTATTCATGTATTTCCCGACGCTGGTCGAAGTGCCGATCGCGCGGATGTTCCTCGATCTGGGCATGCACCGCGGCCCGCTGCTGGCCTACCTGATGTCCGATCCGGAACTCTCGCTGCAGAGCATACTGATCCTCGCTGCGATCATCGGCCGCAAAAAGACTTGGACTTATGTCGGTTTGGTTGCCCTGTTCAGCGCCAGCGCGGGCATGACCTACGGTGCCTGGATCGATGGCGCTTCGCTGTGGAAGCTGGCGCTCGGGCTGGCGGGATTCATCACCGTTCTGGCGACGCTGCTGTTTGTTACCGGACGGCAAACACCTTCAACGACAGGAGTCTGATCATGATCACCATCAAGGTACTCGGACCGGGCTGCGCCAACTGCAAGAAACTCGAAGAGATTGCGCGCACCGCAGCGGCATTGCTGAAGGTGGAGGCGGAAATCGTCAAAGTGACGGACATGCAGGAGATCATTGCCAGCGGTGTGCTTAAGACTCCGGGCCTGATGATCAATGGCAAGCTGGTGTCTTCCGGCCGCATCCCGGCTCCCGCAACCGTTGCTGAATGGATTCAGGCAGCGCCTTGAGTCGCGACGACGAGAATAAACGTCCTTATATGGACCGCTCCTCGTTTGCAAGCCAGCAAGAGGTAATCGCACCGATGAAACCGCTACCGATCCTTTGGCAGAGACTTGTGAACTCCGAGGGCAAGACGTGTGATCGCTGCAATGCTACATATCAAGAAATGCAGCGCGCAGTCGAAAAGCTAAAACAATCCCTCCGGCCGTTGGGTATCGAGCCAAGTCTTGAGATAAGGGAGATAAGTGAGAGGTCTTTCAAGGCGAACCCCTCGGAATCCAACCGCATTTGGATTGCGGGAAAACCAATGGAGGAATGGCTCGGTGCAAGCGTCGGAAGCAGCCCCTGTTGTTCCGTCTGCGGGACGTCAGAGTGTCGAACGGTCAAGGTAGAAGGAGCCACCTTTGAATCCATCCCCGAGAAACTCTTCCTCAAAGCAGCTTTGGTCGCTTCCTCTCAGTTGTTAAGCGTCAAGAGCGAGGCGAGCGCCCCTTGAGGTTGATAAGCGATGGCATCTAATCCGCGAATTGACATGGATCCTCGGGGAAATGGGGTCGGAGTATTACCGCTGGTGAAATTTCAGCAGAAGCAAGCGGAAACCGGCTTTCACCGATGTCCTGAAGGAATTCGTAAGGATCGCCGCCCGTTGAGCGGCAGGAACTGTCCGCCTCGAACGGGCGGACTTATTCCGGCGCTCTGCGTCCGGAATAAGAAGTGGTAGGCGGTGGGGGACTTGAACCCCCGACCAACGGATTAAAAGTCCGCTGCTCTACCAACTGAGCTAACCGCCCATGAAATCGTGACGCGTCACGTCGTCACGCGTCACGATTTCATAACATTGAAAAGCCGCGCATTCTACCGATTCGACCGGGGCAAGGTCAATGATTCCGGGTGCAAGTCGTCTCGATACCAGAGGCGGGTGAATCTGATCGCTGAGTGCCTGCGAATGCTGAATCCCTGAAGCTGAATTCTGTGTCCTGCATTCAAGGGTTTCGCGAGATCAGGCTTCTCGCGAAATCCTCCAGTATTGATACTTCATCGTCCCCGCGGCGCCGATGACGATGGCGAGAAAGGTGAGGATGGAGCCGATGGCAAGCGTGGACATGCCGGTGATCGCCTGCCCGATCGTGCAGCCCAGGGCGAGCACGCCGCCGGTACCCATCAGCGCGCCGCCCACGACGTGGTTGGCGAAGTCCTTCCAGTCGGCGAACCATTCAATGCGGAACGCGCGGTCGAGGAGCGCCCACAGGAACGAGCCGCAGATCACCCCGGCGAGGGCGGCCACGCCGAAATTGACCAGCGACAGGTTCCCTGGCGCGAGCAGGTAGCGCGCGGTGTCGCCCATCGGGCTGATGAAAGTGTAGGACTGCACCTGCACCCGGCTCGGCACCATGGTCGCCATGTCGGCGTATTCCTTCCATTCGCGCCCGATCGAGCCGCCGGTCAGCCACCAGCCGAAGACGACCGCGAGCCCCACCACCGCGCCGCCGAAAACGTGGTCTGTCTCGTAGCGGAAGTCGGCCGACTTGAAGCAGAAGAACAGCATCGCGGCCACGACCACCGCTGCAACCGTGAGATTCAGGTATTTCGACATCGGCATGCCGAACATGCCGGCGAGAATGGTGCCGAGCTCCTGGTTTGCCACGCCGTAGTTCTGCAGGTTGACGGTGGTGGCCACAACCCACGGCAGGAACGCCTTCTCGAACACCGGCGTCCACATCATGAGGTAGGCGCAGGTCGAGGCGACGACCAGCACGGTGAGCGACTTGAGGTTGCCGCCGCCGATGCGCACCAGCGTCTTGTTGCCACAGCCGCTGGCAAGCGTCATGCCGATGCCAAACAGCAGGCCCCCGAGGAGGTAGCGGATCCACGCGAAGTTCGCCGTGCGGTACGGCGGAAAGGTCTCACCCGAGAGATTGACGATGCCGGTGGCCTCGAGGGCAACGACGCCGGCGAGCGCGACCGCCATGGAAAAGACCCACGCGCGCATGCGGCCGGTGTCGCCGATGTTGATCCAGTCGGAGACGGCGCCCATGGCGCAAAAGTTGGTCTTGTGGGTGACCGCGCCCATGATGAGCGCGGTCACGAACACCGCCACCAGCACTTCGACGTGGATGGTAATCTGCATTCCCCGCTCCTACTCCCGCAGTGTATCCCCGCCCTCGCGCATGCTCAACACTGTGTGCGTGGAGACGCCTAGCTTGCAGCGGGGAATAAAGGTGCCCCCTATTGGCCTCGCCCTAATCAGTCACTCTTCATTCACGCTACGCGCAGCGTAGCGTGTAGGGTCCGGTATGCCGGCGGCCTCGAAGCCGGCCCGGCGCAGCCGGCACGCGTCGCAGCGGCCGCAGGCGAGGCCGCCCGGCGTCGCCTGGTAGCAGGAGACGGTCTGCGCGAAATCGACGCCGAGCTTGCGGCCCGCCCGGATGATCTCCGCCTTGGTCAGGTTGATGATGGGTGCGTGCAGCGTGAGCTTCTTTCCTTCCACCGCGGCCCGGGTGGCAAGGTTGGCAAGGTTCTCGAACGCACGCACAAACTCGGGCCGGCAATCGGGATAGCCCGAGTAATCGACGGCGTTGGCGCCGAAGTAGAGGTCCTGCGCCCCGAGCACCTCCGCCAGGCCCAGGCCGAGCGCGAGCAACAGGGTATTGCGCGCGGGCACGTAGGTGACGGGGATGCCCGCGGTCGGCGCCTCGGGCACGGCGATGGTCCGGTCGGTCAGCGCCGAGCCGCCGATGGCGGTGAGATCGAGTTGCACCTGCCGGTGACCGGCGGCACCGAGGGCGTGCGCGACGCGCGCCGCGGCTGCCAGTTCCGCCCGGTGGCGCTGCCCGTAATCCACCGTCAGGCAATGGCAATCGAAACCTTCCGCTTTCGCCATCGCCAGCACGGTGGCGGAATCCATTCCCCCGGACAGCAGGACCACTGCTTTTTTCATCGGGTCACTGGTGACCCGTTACTCGATCCTCGTTTCTCGTTACTCGTCACGAAGAACCAGGAAGAAGCAACGAAAAACGAGCAACGAGGATCGAGCAACGAGTCACTTGAGCGTTGAAAGACGGCGCCGCGCTTTTTCCGCCGCCTCGCTCGCCGGGTAGCGCGCGATTAGACCGTCCATGGACTTTCTCGCTGCCGCGGCCTCTCCCAGCTCGATCTGCGAGCTCGCGATATTGAGCAGCGCGTCCGGCACCGATGCGCTGTCGGGATAGGCGGAAATCAGCCTCTGCTGGCTCGCGATCGCGTTCTTGAAGTCGCGCAGATTGTAGTAGGAATCGCCGATCCAGTACTGGGCCCGATGGGAGAGAGTGCTCTTCGGATACTGGGAAAGGAAATTCCGGAATCCCGCGATGGCGCCCTGGTAATTGCCGATCTTGCGCTGGCCCTGCGCAGCTTCGTAGGCACGCGCTTCCGCGTCCGTGGCCTCCGACGCGGATACGGCGGCACCTGCCGCAGCCGGGGCCACCGCCCCCGCCGCCGCCGCCGGCGCCGGCACCTCGAGGCGCCTCATGCGCGTGTCGAGGTCCACGTACATGTCGCGCTGGCGCTTGGACGCCATCTGCACTTCGTTGGCGTTCACCTCGAGCTGTCCGCGCAACTGCGTGATTTCCTGTCGCAGTCGCTCCAGCTGCTGCGACAGCTCGAGCGCGGGATTGGACGCGGCCAGGCCCTTGAGCGTCTCGTCTATATGGCCGAGGCGCTCGGACAGCTGCGCATTCTGCTGCCTCAACACCTCGATGCGCTTGCTCTGCTCGGCGATCTGCTTGCGCGCGGTCTCGTCGCCGCCAAACAGTTGGGCGGAAACCGGCGTTGCTGAACTAATGCAAGCTACAGCGGCGACCCAGGCAAGGCCACGAAGAAAGCCAGACGGAGTTGAGGGGTTGGCCCTCATCCCTCATCCCTCCGCAGGTCACCGGCCCTGGTAAACGATGTCGCCGCGACGGTTCTGGGACCAGCAGGACTCCGCCGCCTCGGTGCAACGGGGCTTTTCCTCGCCGAAGCTGACCGGTTCGACCTGGTTGGCCTTGACGCCGAGAAGCTGCATCATCTGCTTCACCGCTTCCGACCGGCGCTGCCCGAGCGCGATGTTGTACTCGCGGCTGCCGCGTTCGTCGGCATTGCCTTCAACGCGGATCCTGGTGGACGGGTTCTGCTGCAGGTACCGGGCGTGCGCATTTACGATCGGCTTGAACTCGTCCTTGATCAGGTTCGAGTCGTAGTCGAAGAAGATGCTGCGCTGCGACAGGATATTGCCCGGGTCAGTCAGCGGGTCGCCCGTCATCGGTTTCGTCGCCAGTGGCTTGGTGGTGTCGGCGGGCTTGACCGGCGGCCGGTCTACCACCATGCCCGGCTTGCGGTCCTCGACCGCGGCGCCGTCCTGCTCCTTCGTCGGGGTGGTGCTGCATCCCGCCAGCATCCCCGCCATCAACGCTCCGATCAACAGTCTCTTCATGGCCTGGCTCCTTGTAGCTGAGTTGTCATTTCGGCAACGGGCCCCATGCCGGTTCCCGTACGTCGCCCGCATCCGCAGTCAGCCGCTGCTTCACCCTGCCATCGCTCGAGACCGCGGACAATATACCACGCCCCTTCACCTCGGTTGCGTAGAGGATCATCCTGCCGTTCGGTGCGAAGCTCGGCGATTCATCGAGGCTGCCGTCGGTGAGCACCTGCACCTGGCGCGTCGCCAGGTCCTGCACCGCGACATTGAAGCGCGTGCCGTTCCTTTGTATGAACGTGAAGCTCTTGCCGTCGGGGCTGAAGCGCGGCGTAACGTTGTAGGTGCCCTCGAACGTCAGGCGCTGCGGCTCGCCGCCCGTCGCCGGCATGCCGTAGATCTGGGGGCTGCCGCCGCGATCGGAAGTGAACAGCAGCAGCGCGCCGTCCGGCGAGAAATTCGGCTCGGTGTCTATCGCCGAAGTCTGGGTGAGGCGCCTCAGGTCGCTGCCGTCGGCATTGACGAGATAGATCTGCGAGCCGCCGTCCTTGGTCAGCACCACGGCCAGCCGCCTGCCGTCGGGCGCCCAGGTCGGCGCGCTGTTGCTGCCCCAGAAATTCGCCACCGCCCGGCGGCCGCCGGTGGTGAGCGACTGCACGTAGACGACCGGCTTGCGCTGCTCGAACGACACATAAGCGAGCTGATTGCCGTCCGGCGACCACGCCGGCGAGATGATCGGCTCGTTGGAAGCGAGTATCGTCTGCGCCGCGACGCCGTCGGCGTCCGCCACCTGCAGCTCGTAGCGGTTGCCGCGCTTCGCCACGTAGGTGATACGGGTCGAGAACGCGCCCTTGTCGCCGGTCAACTTTTCGTAGATGACGTCGGCGATCTTGTGCGCGGTAAGGCGCAGCTGGCTGCCGGAGGCGGTGTAGGCAAATCCGGCCAGTTGCGTCTGCTTCGCCACGTCCATCAGGCGGAAGCGCACGTCGTAGCGGCCGTCGGGAAGCAGCACGACGGTGCCGATCACGACCGCCTCCGCGCCCCGCGCGCGCCACGTCGCATAGTTGACTTCCTGCGGCTCGTGAGGCGTCGGGCTGACGCCGCCGGCATCCACCATCCTGAACACGCCGCTGCGGACAAGATCGGCGGCAACCACCGGCGTGACGGGCTGGGGCGTGCCCGCCTCCGCGCGGAACGGCACGATGGCGACGGGATACTGCGTGGCGCCGCTGCCGATGATCTCGATGGTGAGCGCGCCGCGTGCCGCGGGGGACAGCGCAAAGGACAGCGGAACGAGGAATGCGAGTACCAGGCGGTACCAACTACCCAGGATTTTGTCGGGCGGTTGCCCGACAAAATCCTCAGGAGGGATTACCCCCAAACCAAGGCCATGAACTCTTCTCATGTTCGGCAATTATAGTGGTTTCGCATGCGACACAGCACTGACCGCGACATGTCGCTGTCCAGCGACATGTCTGAACATCAGGAGTTTGTCGGACTTTGGTCCGACAAACTCCTTACTCTTTGGGCCTGAATCTGAGATTGAGTTCCCGGAACCGGCTGTGCAAAGTCGGATCCTGCGGCAGCGGCAGCGGTTGCGCCCTGCGCACGGCGCGCTCGACCGCGGCATCCCAGGCCGGCTGCCCGCTGCCCTTGCGTGTCTTCACGTCCAGCACCTCGCCGCCCGGCAGCACGGTGACATCCAGCTCCACCTGCGGATTGCCCTGCAGGCCGGGCGGCTCGATGATGAAACGCCGGATGCGATCGGCGATGAGCTGCTTGTACTTGTCCACCTCGCTCGCTTGCGCCGCGGCCTGCTGCTGGGCGAGCTTGTTCAGGGCGTCCGCCTGTTCCTGCGCCGCCCGCTTTGCTTCGGCTTCCTGCGCCTGCTGCTTCTTCAGCGCTTCGAGTCGCGCCTGCTCCTCGCGCTTCTTCTTCTCGGCAAGAGCCTGTTCCTCGCGCCTCTTCTTCTCGGCGAGCGCCTGCTCCTTCGCCTTGAGTTCCTTGGCCTTGAGTTCCTTGGCCTTGAGTTCCTTCTCCTTCTTCTCGCGCAAATCGATGTCGGCTTTGGGCAACGGCTTGGGTTCCGGCTTGGGCGCCAGCTTGGGCGGAGCGGGCTCCACTTTCGGCGGCGGCTCGGCCTGGGGCGCCGGCAGCGGCGGCAGGTTGCTCCACAGCTCGGCCACCATCGCCACCGGCTCGCGCTTCTGCCAACTCACGCCGAACACGATCAGCGCGAGGAACAGCAGGTGCATCGTCAGCGCCAGCGCGCCGGAAACCGTCCTCTCGCCGGATGTGATGGAGTGGTCGGCGGTCACGGCGGGGCGGCCTTCACGGTGCCCGCGGCTTGGCGAGCAGGCCCACCTTGCGCACCTGGTTCTGCTGGAGCATGTCCATCACTTCCAGCACCGACTCGTAGCGCACGTCCTTGTCCGCGGCGATCACCACCGCCTGCTCGGGATTCTGCTTCTGCTTCTGGCGGATCGCGGAGATCAGCTCGTTGCGCGAAACGCGGCGCTCCTGCGCCGTGCGGGCGCGGTCGCGCAGCCACAGCGAGCCGTCGGCACGCACCGACACTTCCATCGGCTGCTGCGGCGGGCCGGAGATCCTGCCGACCGAAGGCAGCTCGATCTGGCCGGGGTTGATGAGCGGCGCGGTAATCATGAAGATCACCAGCAGCACCAGCATCACGTCGATATACGGCACGACATTGATCTGGTTCATCAGGCGGCGGCCGCTGCGCTTCTCGATCAGCATGGCGTCACGCTAGACGTTGCTCGTTCCTCGTTGCTCGTTCCTCGTTGCTCGTTCTTCGTTGCTCGTTCTTCGTTGCTCGAGGGTCGATCGCCCACCGGGCAAGCGCAGCTTCTTGATTCGGGCACCATTCACGAGAAACGAGTAACGAGTCACGCCTCATCGATCAATGCACCTGGCGCTGCAAAATGTTCGTGAACTCTTCCATGAACGAGTCGAAGCGCGTGGCGAGCCGGTTGACGTCGCCGGCGAAGCGGTTGTAGGCCATCACGGCCGGGATCGCCGCGAACAGGCCCATGGCGGTCGCTATCAGCGCTTCCGCGATGCCCGGCGCCACCGCTCCGAGCGTCGCCTGAGCGACGTTGGCGAGGCCGCGAAACGAGTTCATGATCCCCCACACCGTGCCAAACAGCCCGACGTAGGGGCTGACCGAGCCCACCGTGGCGAGGAAGGACAGGTGCGATTCGAGCTGCTCTATTTCGCGCTGGTAGGTTGCGCGCATCGCGCGGCGCACGCCGTCCATCACCACCGCGACGTCCATGCCGGGCTGCTTGCGGTGTTTCACGAATTCGCGGAAGCCCGACTCGAAGACGCGCTCGAGCGCACCGGTGGAGTTGCGCGCGTTGACCGCGCTCTGGTAGAGATCGTTGAGGCCCACGCCGCTCCAGAACTCCTTTTCGAAGCGGTCGGCGAGTTGCGTCGCCCGCCGGTAAGAGAAAATCTTGACGAAGATGTAGTACCAGGACAAGAGGGAGGCGAGCAGGAGCAGCGCCATCACGACCTGCACCAGCACGCTGGCGCCGGTGATGAGGGCGACCACGGACATGTCGTGGGTCACTTCGGGATTCACGTCCTGTTTCCTATCTTGTCATTAGCAGCCTGTCGAAGCAGCAAGCTCAACAGGCTGCCGGGTATTCTAACGGGCCGGAACGTGGCCGTGTTGACGCAGGCGATCCTCACGCGCGCCGTCACGACCTCTTCTGTCCCGCGGCTGATCCGCTGCAGCAGCAGGATTTGTCCCGCTCCGAGGCCTTCGAGTTCCACGGTCACGGCAAGTTCATCGTTGAAGGCCGCGGGCCTGAGATATTCCAGCGCGATCGAGCGTACCACGAAAATCACCCGGTGCTCTGCGGCGAGCGCGGTCTGCTCGACACCCAGCGCGCGCAGCCACTCGGTACGGGCCCGCTCCAGGAACTTGAGGTAGTTGGCGTAGTACACCACCCCGCCGAGGTCGGTGTCCTCGTAGTAGACCCTGATGGGCCACTTGAAAGTGATGGGTGATGAGTGATGAGTGATGGGCGAAGATCGCTTCGCCGGCCGCTTTCGCGACGAACTCAATTCATCAATCATCATTCCGCATTCATCATTGTTTGGGCGGCTCCGCCCAAAGGTCCGGCGTGCCGGCGCGGGCGGGCAGCGCCAGCCCGAAGTGCTGGTAGGCGGTGACGGTGGCAACGCGGCCGCGCAGCGTGCGC
>Ga0210379_10000695_pt1 | contig 11355 bp, 13 predicted proteins | sample PLMedo_2_FD_155468 | JGI IMG/M metagenome (GOLD analysis project Ga0210379, IMG submission 155468) | Groundwater sediment microbial communities from an aquifer in East River, Colorado, USA - PLM4_32_coex redo | ecosystem: Environmental > Terrestrial > Soil > Riparian zone | place: USA: East... | reverse complement strand
CTATGCTTCTTGAGGTTCGCCTGGTCGAACCCAGGAGCGAGACAGAGGCGAAGGTATCGGTGACGCGTTTTCGTTTTGGTGTCGGCGCGTCCGACGGTTTCACGGCGCGGGTCGAATGGGCCGACGGTGTCTGGAAGATCGCCAAGACAACTGACCATTGGGGGACCTAGTCGCCTGGCGCACCCACCCAGCATGCTATAAGTACTGGACGCAAACTCGACTATTCCGACCATGGGTGCCGACGTCCTCATCGTTGGAGCTGGTCCTACCGGACTCATGCTCGCGAATCAACTCGTGCGCCGGGGCGTGCGCGTGCTGATCATCGACCGGCACGCCGGCCCGACCGTCCAGACCCGCGCCCTGGGTGTGCAGGCGCGCACGTTGGAGATCTACTCCCGCCTCGGCATTGTCGACCGCGCGCTCGAGCTCGGCACGCGCGCCACCGGCGCCAATATCTGGGCCGGAGGCCGGCATGCGACTCGCGTTCCGCTGGGCGACATCGGGCAGACGATCAGCCCCTATCCCTTTCTCCTCATCCTGGGCCAGGACGACAACGAACGGCTGTTGGGCGACGCCCTTCGTGACCGGGGCATGACGGTCCGGTGGAATACGGAACTGGTCGGCCTCGTCCAGGAGGCCGGTCACGTCACCGCAACACTGAAATATCCAGACGGTTCGACCGGCGACATTCGCGTTCCGTGGGTGGCCGGATGCGACGGCGCGCGCAGCGCGGTGCGCGAGTTGAACGGCATCGCATTCGAAGGCGCGCCGTACGGACACGTGTTCTTCATCGCAGACACCCGAGCGACGGGGTCGATGGTGCCGAACGAGCTCAACGTCTATCTGTGGCGCAAGGGATTCCACCTGTTCTTCCCGATGCGCGGGACCGATCACTGGCGCGTGGCGGGGATTCTGCCCGCGCAGATGCGAAGCAGGGATGACCTGACCTTCGACGACGTGATTCCCGAGGTGCGAAAGCAGGCGGGAGAGAGTCTCGCGTTCCATTCCTGCAGCTGGTACTCGACCTACCGGATTCATCACAAGCGGGCGGAGCGCTTGCGCGCGCGCCGCTGCTTCTTGCTCGGTGATGCCGCGCACATTCATAGTCCAGTCGGCGCGCAGGGCATGAACACGGGCTTGCAGGACGCGTACAATCTGGCGTGGAAGCTCGCCCTGGTCGTGTCGGGGCGCGCGGACGCAGCCCTGCTCGACTCCTACGAAGAAGAGCGCCTGCCGGTGGCGAAGCGGCTCTTGAGCTCGACCGATCGGATGTTCTCGATCGTCGTTGCCGACGGGTGGCTGACGGGGATGCTTCGCACGCAGATCATGCCGAAGCTCATGGCGCTGGCGATGGGTCGAACGCGCATTCAACGCGCCGCGTTCCTGACCATTTCCCAGACCGGGATTCACTATCGCGCCAGCGCTCTTTCCGACATGGGCGCGGGTCTGCCCGGGGCCGGGCCCCGCGCTGGCGATCGCTTTCCGTGGCTGCGGCTCAAGTTCTCGCCGAACGGTCCCGTCGAGGACCTGTACGAGAAGCTCGACGACACGCGCTTCAACCTGATCGTGGTCGGGCAGGCCCTACCCCCGGGCGGTGTGCCGGCGCTCGGCGATCTCGCGCTCACCCACGTAGTCCCGAATGACCCCGCCAACGAGCGGGAACTCACGCGCGTCCAGATTCCACGGCCGTCTTTCTACCTCCTGCGTCCCGACGGACATGTCGGGCTCGCCCGGACGGACCTGGACGCATCCGCGCTGACTCGTTATCTCACCGCGCGGTTGCGGTTCGAAACGTCCTCGGAGTCGCACGCTGCACAAGGAGTTTCACGGTGAGCGAAATCGATCGGATTGCAGATCAGATTGCGTCGGGTTATCGCGATGGCGCCTGGCCGGGTGTGTCCGTGCGAGACGTCTTGCGAAGTCTCTCGGCCTCGGAGGCGGCCGCGCACCCGGTGGCGAGTTGTCACAGCGCGTGGGAGATCGCGCTTCACATTTCCTTCTGGCACGACGCCGTGCGCCGGCGGCTCGGGGGAGATCCCGTCGATTATCGGGACGATGAGGACTGGCCAGCGCCCGCAGAACCGACAGCAGCGAACTGGCGAGCCGCGCTCGACCGGATGGATACGGTGCACCAGACCCTCGTCGATACCGTCCGGGCGCTGGACCCGGAAGCGCTGGAACGGCACTCGCCTGGGAAGTCATTCACCGTCTATTTCATGCTGCATGGAGTCCCGCAGCACGACCTGTACCACGGAGGCCAGGTCGTGTTGCTGAAGAAAGTAAGTCGTTCAACGTCGCTGCCGCGATCATGCTGACGGAGGCATTCACATGAATATCAAGGATATCTCCACTCTCTATGCCTACAACCGCTGGGCGAATCGTCGCGCGCTGGGATCGGTGCGGCCGCTGGACTATAATGAGTTCACCCGCGACCTCGGTACCAGCCACGGCTCCGTGCGGGGAACCCTGGTCCACACGATGTGGGCCGAGTGGGTATGGCTGCGACGCTGGCACGGCGAATCACCGAAGCGGATCTTCGACGAGGGTGACTTCGCAGACCTTGCGGCGGTGGCGGCGTACTGGCGGGGTCTGGAAGACGAGCGGCAGGGATTCATTGCCCGCCTGACGGACGAACGCCTCGACGAGTCGATCACCTACGAGAACGTGAAGAGCGAGCGGTGGACGTACACGCTCGGGCACATGATGCAGCACGTGGTCAACCACTCCACCTATCATCGCGGCCAGATCGTCACGCTCCTGAGGCAACTCGGCCACGTGCCCAGGAAGACTGATTTTCTGGAGTTCTTCGACGACCCCGATGAAAGCGAAACCTCTCTTTGAACGCAGCTGCGGAATCGAGGTGGTTGGAGGATGCGACGACTCGTGGTGTTCAACAACGTGTCCATGGACGGATACTTCACGGGGCCGGGCGGAGATTTCAGCTGGGCGCACACCGGGTACGACGACCCGGAGTTCAGCGCATTCGTCGCGGCGAATGCGCAGGGCGAAGGGCAACTGCTCTTCGGCCGGATTACCTATGAGCTCATGGCGGGCTACTGGCCGACACCGGTCGCCATCCAGAATGATCCCGTCGTGGCCGAAGGAATGAACAGGATGCGCAAGACTGTGTTTTCGCGAACCTTGAAGCAGGCGTCCTGGAGCAATACCGAACTGTTGAGCGGCGACCCGGCGCTGGAAGCGCGCAGAATGAAGAGTGAGACCGGACCGGACATGGTGATTCTGGGAAGCGGAAGCATCATTGCGCGCCTGGCGCCGGAGGGTTTGGTCGACGAGTACCAACTGGTCGTGAATCCGGTGGTTCTTGGAAAGGGGAGGACGATGTTTGATGGCGTCACGAAGAAACTCGCCATGAAGCTGACGCAATCGCAGACGTTTCGCAACGGGAAGGTGTTCCTGCGTTACGAGCCGGTGCGGTGAAGGCACCGTCTGCGGTACGCCGGTGGATTCGACGGGGGTTTTTGCTTTGGGCTGTCGTCTCAACCCTGTGGCTTGCAAACTCGTTTCGAACCCAAGGGGTTGAGGGTGACACGCTGAGAAACAGCCCGGCGGTCTCCGTCGTTGACCAGGCGACAACTCTGGAGTTCCTGCCTGCTTCTTTAGATACCAATGCGGGGTTGATCTTCATTTGCGGTTCGGGTGTTTCGGCCGATGCGTACGCGCCCTTGCTTCGCCCGATTGCGGAAGCGGGATATGGAGTCTTTGTGGTCAAGTTGCCCTATCGTTTTGCACCGCTTGGATCAAACAAGCGAGCCGCGGTGGGTCGGGCCCGTGATGTGATCGCGCAGCACCCCCGGATTCCGAAATGGGTGGTATCGGGACATTCACTGGGCGGTGCATTGGCCTGTCGCGTGGCGCAAGCGGACCCCGCAGCGATCGCGGCCATGGTACTGATCGGGACGACGCATCCGAAGCAAGACGATCTCTCTCGCCTTCAGTTCCCGGTCACGAAGGTCTACGCCTCGAACGATGGTATTGCGCCCCCGGATCGCGTGCGCGCCAACCAGGCTCTGCTTCCGGAACACACGAAGTGGGTCGAGATCACAGGAGGCAATCACTCGCAGTTCGGTCATTACGGGCACCAGCTCCTGGATGGCAAGGCGACCCTGGGTCGGGAAGCACAACAGGAGATCACCCGTTCGGCGTTGCTGGCAGCGCTCGCTGAAGCCGGGGAATGATTCGCCGCGAATGAGGGGCGAGCCGCGCTCAAAGTCTACGTCTTGCGGCATGGCGAATAGAAACTGATTCGTGATACCATTCCGGAACACGCTTGCCGCGAACGGCCATTGCGTGTCGAGGGAACCTCGAATGAAGCACCACCCGCGGACGACTAATTGTATTCTTTTTCTGCTCACGGTCGCGTTCCCCGCTTTGGGCTGGGGCGCGCGCGTTAACCCGCAGGTCGATCGCGCCGCGGTCCCCAGTGGAATTCTCTACGATCTCGCCTTTCCGATCGCACACGTTGAGCGCTTCGACGGCGCGCCGACGGCGCCGGCTGCGAATGCCGCGACGCTCCGCCAGGTCGTGCACGAGCTGACCCGCGCCTCGCTCGACACGCCGGCCTGGGCGGACGCGAGGGCGTTTCGCGACGACGGAGCCCTCGCCGTGCGGATCGGACTCGTCGACATTGGTTACGACCGCATCCGCAAGGACGCCGTGAATTCCGGCGCTGCGCGCGTCGAAGGCGACCGGCTGGTGCTGGACGCCGGCGCGCTGGAGACTGCACGCGCATTCGTGGCGGCACCGGTTCGCGACTACAGCTACCGCGGGGGCGAGGTCACGTTCGTTCTGGACCCGCGCCTGTTCGTCGGCGGCGCCGGCGACGCGCGGCCCGCGCACGTCGACGTCGATTTCGGCGACGGCATGGGCTTTCGCCCGCTGGGCTGGAACGCGCACGAGCGCGTCGAGTACCGGGCGACCGGCCGCTACACCGTCCGTGTGCGCACGACGGACGCGAGCGGCGCGGTGCTCGACGCCGCCTTTGGATTCGAAGTGCGTGCCCTGGCCACGCCCGCCCCGCAGGACACCATTCCGCTCACCGGCACGACGGCCTACAACGGCGGCACGGCCACCGGTCGCGCATTCGTCTATCTGGCGGCCGCCCATTCCGTGCTCACCCGCCCCGCCGTCGTCATCGAGGGATTCGATATCGACAACACGATGAACTGGGATGAGCTCTACGCCCTCCTCAATGAGCAAGGGCTGGTGGAGGAGCTCCGCGCGCGCGGCTACGACGCCGTCGTGATGGACTTCACCGAATCGACCGAATACATCCAGCGCAACGCGTTCGTGCTGGTCGACCTGCTGCACCAGGTGCAGGCGACGATCGACAGCCAGCAGGATTTCCCGCTGGTCGGCGCGAGCATGGGCGGCCTGGTCGCTCGCTACGCGCTCGCGTGGATGGAGGCCAACGCCGACCCATATCGCGTGCGCAACTTCATTTCGTTCGATGTGCCGCACGCGGGGGCGAACATCCCCCTCGGTATCCAGTACTGGCTGGATTTCTTCTCCGACCAGTCGGAGGAAGCGGCGAATCTGCTTGGCCGCCTCGACACACCGGCCGCGCGGCAGATGCTCCTGTACCACCACACGACAGAGCCCGGGGGGACCGGCGAGGCCGATCCACTGCGCGCCGTGCTCGAAACCGAGCTGGCAGGGCTCGGCGACTATCCGTCGCAGCCACGGCGGGTGGCGCTCTCCAACGGGAGTGGCATCGGCGTCAACCAGGGCTTTGCCGCCGGCGCGCAGATCATTCAGTACGCATACAATCTGATCTTCTTCGCGACCATCCGTGGGCACGTGTGGGCAGTGCCGAACGGGGGACCGGTCAAGATCTTCGACGGGCTGATCCAGGTGATTTTCCAGACCCCACAGTCGCTGGTGGTGAATGTCTCGGGGACACTTCCCTGGGACAGCGCGCCCGGCGGATCTCGCAATTCGATGGCGCAGATGGACGCGGTGGTCCCACCCTACGGTGACATCATTGCGCTTTACCCGAACCACTGCTTCATCCCCACGGTGAGCGCGCTGGACATCGCGACTGCGGATCCCTTCTACGACATCGCGGGGGATCCCGATCTGCTCGCCCACACGCCGTTCGATAACCTCTATGTGCCCGACGGCAACGAACCACACGTCACCGTGACGCCGGAGAACGCGGTGTGGCTGCTCGACGAGATCGACCCGCCGGCGACTGCCGTTCGCAACGTCGCCGCGCCACCTGCGTTCTCGTTGCTGGAGGCGGCGCCGAATCCCTTCGGCGAGGCGACCACCGTGCGCTGGCAGCTCGCACGCGGCGCGCGGATACGCGCCGAAGTCTTCGACGTGCGCGGACGCCGGATCGCATCGCTCCTCGACGGCGTCCGTCCCGCCGGGCCGGGAGAAGTTCGCTGGAGCGGCCGCGACGAAAACGACCACGCGGTCGCAGCCGGCGTGTACTTCGTTCGGGTCGAGGCGGCGGGAGAGACCCGCGCGCGCCGAGTGGTGCTCGTCCGCTGACCGGTACGCTGCGATGACGATCGACCCACCGTATTCCGGCGATGAGATCGCTGCCAACTCCCGCACCATTTCCGTGCACATCGAAGAGTTGAACCAATTGTTCGACTCCCTGGACCCGTCCCCGTTCCACAGGCGGGACCTGGATCGCAACGCGGTCGAGTACATCGTCAGCAGCGCCCAGGAGCTGCCCCGAACACCGTTGGCGCTGGTGTTGTACCTGGATGGGCCGGCTGGGCCTCCCGATGAAGGTCGCACAGTCGGCGACGCCGTCCGCGAGCATTTCAGCCGAGAATCGGAATACACGCGTCGTCACCTGCGACGAGTGCTTCGCCAGGGCTGGGTGAGCCTGGTCATCGGAGTTGCGTTTCTGGCCGCCGCGTTCGCCGCCGGCGCGTTCCTCGCCAGCGTGACCTCGGGGCCGCTCGCACCGATCCTGCGAGAAAGCCTGCTCATCGGTGGTTGGGTCGCCATGTGGCGGCCGCTGGAGACGTTTCTGTACGACTGGTGGCCGATCGTGGGTGAGCGACGACTGCACGACCGTTTGAGTCGCATGCCCGTGCGAATCGTGTACACGGGAAGCTGACCGGCGCGAACAGCAGAGCGACGGAGGGTAGCAATGCACGATCTGACGATCCAGCTGGAGGATCGACCGGGCGCTCGAGGCCGTTGGCATCCGGGTCGTCGCGGAACGGGAAGTTATCGTGCAACGATTGCGGCAGGGTGTACCCGGCCAACTCGGCCTGCTCACGCGCCGGATGGCCGACGCCGGCGTCAATATCGAGGTATTGTACAGCGACCATGACCAGCAGTTGATTCTGGTCGTGGACGACCTCGCGCGCGGGCGCGAGGTTTCGGAGGCATGGACCCGAGAAACTCGGGGAAAGGGGACGGCATGAAACGGTCGCGGACGAGGGTGATACGGCTCCGGCATTTCGTGTTCTTCACCGTGATCCTCGCGCTTGCCGGCTGCGAGAGCCGGGGCACCACGAGATCCGCGTCGGTTTCTTCGGGGGTTTTCAAGCTGGAGGAGGGCTTTGTCGACGCCGCGGGCGTGCTCATTTACTACCGCGCGCTCGGCACGGGGCCGCCGCTCGTGGTTCTCCACGGCGGTCCGGGCGCGTCGCACGACTACTTTCTGCCTTACCTGCTGCCGCTGGCACGCACGAACCGTGTCGTCTTCATAGACGAGCGCGGCTCCGGGCGCTCGGAGAAACTCGAGGACCCGGCCGGCTACACCATCGAGAACATGGTGGAGGACGTGGAAGCGGTCCGGCGTGCGCTCGGGCTCGGGAAGATCAACCTGCTCGGCCACTCCTTTGGAGGGGCGCTCGCGCAGGCGTATGCGCTCAAGTATCAGGCCAATCTCGCCCATCTGGTTCTGTGCAGCACCTTCCACAGCACCCGTCAGTTGAACGATACCCTGCAACGCATGAAGGGCCAGATGACACCGGAGCTGCGCGCGCGCGTCGACGCGATGGAACAGAAGGGGTTGTTCGGTAACGGCAAGGACTACGAGAAGAACCGGTACACGGCGGACTATATGATCGCCGCGTGGGGCGAGGGCTATTTCCCGTTTCTCTACCAGCGGCGGCCGGACCCGAACTACGACCCCACCATGACCGCCGGCATGGCGTGGGACCTCTACCGTGAAATGTGGGGTTCCAACGGCGAGTTCGTGGTTGACGGCAACCTGATCTCGGTCGAGTACGCGGATCGCCTGGGGTCCATCACCGTGCCGACCCTGATCACGGTGGGCGACCACGACCAGGTGGAACCGGCGATCGCGCGCGACATGCAGCAGAAGATTCCGGGCTCGACGCTGGTCGTGCTCCCGCAGAGCGGCCACATGACGTTTGTCGACCAGCCGGGCCGGTTCATCGAAGCGGTCGATGAATTCGTCCACGGAAGGGAGTAGGGATGTTTCTCACCCTGCTACTCGTTACGTTCACGATTGCCGTTCTGGTCTCGTTCGGTGTCGCGAGATTGTTTCGCGGCTCGCTCCGCACCATCCTCAATCGCATACTTTCTCCCGAGCTGGTGGCCGCGTGGTATCGCTACATCACGTTTGCGATCTACGTCGTGGGGGTTTCGGGCGGAGTGCGGATCTGGGAGCTCGAGAAATACATCACCCCGCGCGCGGAGACCGAAGTCCCCATCGTGCTCAATTCGGATCGCTGGCTGCTCGAGATGTACCGCACCATCATTGCCACGCTGCAGAGCACGGCCTGGATGCTGCTGGTGGTCTTTGCGGTGACATTGATCGCCGTCGTCATCGTTCGCGGCCAGGAGCTCAAGCACGGCAAATCGTTCCCGACGGGCGGCAGCTCGGTGGGTGGTTGACGCCCGCGTAGAGCGGCTGCTACGCCCGGACGGCTCTGGCAATGCGGCGCGTCAACACCGTGTAGACGAGGGCGGTGAGCCCGTGTCCGCCGAGGATCAGCCCCATCAGGATGATGTATCCCTCGAAATGCCCGCCCGAGCGCGCAACCATGACCATGTTCACAATGCCGTAGATCCCGAGCGCGATCGCCACGAGCGATATCAGCAACACCGTCCAGCGCAGCCACGCGATGCGAGGCCCCTTGATCAGATAGGCCCACGTGAGCCCGCTGTAGGCGAAGAAGCCGGCCGCGACCGCGCGCCAGAGCGGGATGTGCTCCGGGTCGCGCGAAGGGAGCACCACTGTGATGACGAAGATCAGCCACAGCCCGACGAGCACGGTCGCGAGCGACATGAAAATGAGCAGCAAGCGGAAGGGAAGCACGAACCGATCGAACTTGTGCGCGAATTCATCCGGTGCGCCGAAGCGATGGACGGCTTCTTCTTCTGCGTCGTGGTCGGACATGCCTGATTTCCTTTCTTCTTCCGCGGCCAACGCCAGGTGGTCGCGAACTTCTTCCAGCACGCGCCGGGCGAGCAGGGGATTCCCCTTGAGCTCGGCGCGCAGACGGGCGAGATAGGCGTCGATCGGACTCATTGAGAACCGGCGCTACGCGCGCCCGGTCGCGGGGCCACGCAGCACCGCATCGACGCCGCGGACCAACTCGCGCCAGCTGGTCTCGCGCTCCTTGAGCGCCGCCCGTCCCGCGCGGGTGACCCGGTAGGTGCGTCGAACCCGCCCCGACACCTGTTCCGCGTCGCTCTCGACGAACCCCGCGGCCTCCAGCCGATAGAGGGCCGGGTAGACCGTCCCTTCGGGGAGGTCGAACACACCGCGGCTGCGGTCGCGGAGCTGCGCGATGATGGCATAGCCGTGGGCCGGCCCGCGCGCGACCAGCGAGAGCAGCAGCATGTCGATCTGTCCGCTAAGCAGGGGTTCTTTGCCCATACATAGACAAACATAGCATAGATTAGCTGGGTGTCAAGACCGTTTTGGGCGTCGCCTTGTAAACGCTCCTGTAAATGCGGTAAGATATTTCCATTCCACGTCCGCCCTCATGCTGAGAATCCGGGCGAACCGTCCTCTCACGCGGTATGGCCAAGGAGGATCGATGTGAGTCGTCTCGTTAACGTAGTACTCACCCTCGCCGTTGTCTCGCTGCTCGCGGTTCCCGCGGGAGCGACGTCGTTCTTCGACATCTTTACCGATCTCCCCAGCGTGGGCCCGCCGTACCCCTCCCACGACCAGGGAATCGGGCACATGGTCGGCGGCGCGGTCATGCTCGACCTGGTCCATCACACGATGATTCACGAGATCTCCGCCGGGGGGCCCGGCGGGAATCCGCTCCCGTGTCAGGCGGTTTCTCTCAACGGCCTGCCGCCCGGCGAGCCATGGGGCATAGACTCGTTCTTCGAAATTACCTACCGGATCGATCTGGCCGGCGGTGCGCCGTGGCCGGTGGATTCGTTCTTTGACATTTTCTGCGAGGTCGAGATTCCGGGCATCGGCCGGGCGCCTCTGGTCCCGCTCCACCCGGCGCTTCCGCCTTCCGACCCGGCGTACTTCTTCGACATCACCTACATCGACTCGTTCTTCGATATCTACTATCGGGTCTCGGTGGGTCCCGGCGGCGGGTGCCACGAGCTCCACGTGCACGGCGAGATCCAGCCGGGCGCGCACATCAGGAGCCTGGGGGTCGGTCACCAGCCACTGGCCGACAGCTTCTTCGATGTCTTCTTCGAGATAGAAAAGAATCCCGGCCCGATCGAGATCGACCCGAATCTGCCGATTCTCAAGACGACCACCGAAGGCCAATTCCTCACCGGCCCACTGGCCGCGGAGCCGGCGACGTGGGGGAAGGTCAAGAGCCTGTACGCGAGGTAGGTCGGGTCCGTACGAGAGAGTTGCAAGGAGGGCCGGCGCGCCACAGCGCCGGCCTTCGGCGCTAGGGATCTGTACAGCGGGTCGCCTGGAGCATAGAATGACGCGCTCTCGTCGGCGGGAAAGAAGTGATAGACCCGTCGAGAAAGGAATCAAGATGAACGCACTTCGAGTCGTGAGATGGACGCTCCTGGTACTGGCCCTGGCGGCGCTTCCGGCGTTCGGGCAGGGAGGTTCGGCGGCGCCCCTCGCCGCCCAGCGCGAGGGCATGGCCTCGCTCGCCCGTATGGATGGTGTGTGGAGAGGACCCGCGTGGACGATCCTCCCGTCGGGCGAGAAGCACGACATCACGCAGACCGAGCGCATCGGACCGTTTTTGGATGGGGCGGTGAAGGTCATCGAGGGCCGGGGATACGATGCCGACGGCAAGGTCACGTTCAACGCATTCGGCACGATTTCCTTCGACCCGGACACACACGCGTACACGCTACATTCGTATGCGATGGGGCGCGTCGGTGATTTCGTGCTGACCCCCACCGCCGACGGCTACACCTGGGAGATTCCTGCGGGGCCGATGA
>Ga0210379_10000693_pt1 | contig 11363 bp, 5 predicted proteins | sample PLMedo_2_FD_155468 | JGI IMG/M metagenome (GOLD analysis project Ga0210379, IMG submission 155468) | Groundwater sediment microbial communities from an aquifer in East River, Colorado, USA - PLM4_32_coex redo | ecosystem: Environmental > Terrestrial > Soil > Riparian zone | place: USA: East... | reverse complement strand
GGAGGTGACGATCGCGAAGGCCCTGGCCGACGTGCCGCCGCTCAAGCAGGCGTACGACGCCGACCCGCAGGTGCGGCAGCTCCTTGACGTCGCCCAGCGGCTCGAGGGGCTCGTGCGGCACGCGTCGACCCACGCGGCCGGCGTCGTCATCGCACCCCGTCCGCTCGTCGAGCACGCCCCGCTCTATCGCGGGACCGACGAGGCGATCACGACGCAGTTCGCGATGGCGGACATCGAGGAGATCGGCCTCCTCAAGATGGACTTCCTCGGGCTGAAGACCCTGACGCTCATCGAAGACGCCGTCGTCTCGATCGAAGCGGCGACGGGCGAGCGCCCGGACGTCGATACGCTGCCCCTCGACGACCCCAAGGTCTACGAGCTCTTCGGGAAGGCGAGGACGGCCGGGATCTTCCAGTTCGAGTCCGAGGGGATGAAGAACATCCTCCGCCGCTTGAAGCCCGACCGCTTCGGCGACCTGGTCGCGATCAACGCGCTCTACCGCCCCGGTCCGATCGGCGGCGGCCTCATCGACGACTTCATCAAGCGCCGCCACGGCAAGGTCCAGGTCGAGTACCCGCACCCGCTGCTCGAGGAGATCCTGAGGGACACCTACGGGGTCATCGTCTACCAGGAGCAGGTCATGCAGATCGCCTCGGCGATGGCGGGGTACTCGCTCGGGGAGGCGGACATCCTCCGCCGCGCCATGGGGAAGAAGAAGAAGGAGGTCATGGCGGCGGAGCGCGAGAAGTTCATCGACAAGGCGAAGGGCCAGGGGGTCAAGGGCGGAGAGGCGGGGAAGGTCTTCGATCTCATGGAGTACTTCGCGGGGTACGGCTTCAACAAGTCGCACTCGGCCGCGTACGCGCTCGTCGCCTACCGGACGGCTTGGCTCAAGGCCCACCACCCGGTCCATTTCATGGCGGCGCTCCTGACGACGGAAAAGGGGAACACCGACAAGCTGGTGCACTACGTGAACGCGTGCCGCGAGATGGGGATCGAGGTTCTTTCTCCCGACGTGAATCGGTCCGGGCTCGACTTCACGGTGGAGGGGACGAACGTCCGCTTCGGTCTCTCGGCGATCAAGAACGTGGGGGAGGGGGCGATCGCCTCGCTCGTCGAGGCGCGCGACCGGCTCGCGCGCGGGTTCCGCTCCCTGTTCGAGCTGGCCGCGGAGATCGACCTGCGCCTGGCGAACAAGCGCGTGCTCGAGTCCCTCGTCCAGGCGGGAGCGGCCGATGCCTTGGGCGGCCGCCGCTCGTCGATGACGGCCGCGGTCGATGCGGCGCTCGAGTGGGGACAGCGGAGGAAGACCGACCGGGAGTCGGGGCAGGGGAGCCTGTTCGCGGGGCGCGGTCCCGCCGCGGCCCCGGACGATCCGAAGCTCCCCGACCTCCCCGAGTGGGATGAGAAGACGCGCCTCGCCCACGAGAAGGCGACGCTCGGCTTCTACGTCTCGGGGCACCCGCTGGGGAGCCTGGGCGACCTGCTCGACGACTTCGCGACGCATCGCACCGGCGGGTTGCGCGACCTGGCTTCGGGGACCGAGGTGAGGGTCGGCGGGATCGTCACGGATTTCCGCCGCCGGAAGTCGAAGAAGGGCGCGTGGTGGTGCTCGTTCCAGCTGGAGGACCTCGAGGGCGTCGTCGAGGTCCTCGCCTTCCCCAAGACCTTCGACCTGCACCAGGGCTTGCTCGCGAACGATCGCGCGGTGCTCGTCACCGCGCGGGTCGAGTCCGAGGAAGGCCGCGTGCGCCTGACCGCGGACGAGGTCGCCCCCCTCGAGGACCTGAGGGAGCGCAAGGCCGAGGGGGTCGAGGTCCGGCTTCAGGCCGACGAGATCGACGACGAGCTGATCGGCCGGCTTCGGGCGGCGCTGGCCTCCCATCGGGGGGACACGGCGTTCTACCTCGAGATCGTGCGCCCCGGCGCGTTCTCCGCCGTCGTGCGGGCCGAGCCGGGGTGGGGGGTCGCCCCGTCCCCTGGGCTCTCCGAGGCGCTCGAGGCCGTCGTGGGGCCGGGGCGCGTGCGGTATCGGACCCGGAGCCCCCGCCGTCCGCAGGCTTCCGCGTCATGATCGTCTCGGGGCTGGCGTCGACCTGATACGATGCCCCGCTTGGCCCTGAAGGAGCGCCCATGATCGCCCGAGGACGTCAGCTTTTCACTTCCGAGTCCGTCACGGAGGGTCACCCCGACAAGGTCGCCGACCAGATCTCCGATGCCGTCCTCGACGCGATCCTCGCGGTCGATCCGAAGGGGCGGGTCGCGTGCGAGACGCTCCTGACGACCGGCCTGTGTCTGATCGCCGGCGAGATCACCACGAAGAAGTACGTCGATCTCCCCAAGATCGCGCGGAAGACGATCGAGGAGATCGGCTACACCGACGCGGCCTTCGGGCTCGACTCCGCGAGCTGCTCGGTGCTATCGGCGATCGACGAGCAGTCCGGCGACATCGCGATGGGGGTCGACACGGGCGGCGCCGGCGACCAGGGGATGATGTTCGGCTACGCCTGCCGCGAGACCGAGGAGCTCATGCCGCTCCCGATCACGCTTGCCCACCGTCTCACCCGGCGGCTCGCCCAGTGCCGCAAGGAAGGGGTCGTCTCCCACTTCCGCCCCGACGGCAAGTCCCAAGTCACGGTGGAGTACCTGAACGGGGAGCCGGTCCGCGTCGATGCGATCGTCGTGTCGACCCAGCACGCGCCCGACGTGACGAACGCGGAGCTCGAGGCGACCGTCCGCGAGACCGTGATCCGCCCGTGCATCCCGGCGGACCTCCTCGACGAGGCGACCAAGATCTGGGTCAACCCGACCGGGCGGTTCGTCACCGGCGGGCCCCAGGGCGACACCGGGCTGACGGGGCGGAAGATCATCGTCGACACCTACGGCGGAATGGGGCACCACGGCGGGGGCGCCTTCTCGGGGAAGGACCCGACGAAGGTCGACCGTTCCGCCTGCTACATGGCCCGCCACATCGCGAAGAACCTCGTCGCCGCGCATCTCGCGGAGCGCGTCGAGGTCCAGCTGGCCTACGCCATCGGCGTCGCGGATCCGGTCTCGATCCTCGTCAACTCGTTCGGGACGGGGACCCTCCCCGAAGAGCGGCTCGTCGAGATCGTGCGGGACACCTTCCCGCTCACCCCGGCGGGGATCATCGACTACCTCGATCTGCGGCGACCGATCTACCGGGCCACCGCCGCCTACGGCCACTTCGGACGCCAGGAGCCCGGCTTCTCCTGGGAGAGCGTCGCTCCCGCCGCCGCGATGAAGAGCGCCGCGCGGGCGTAGCGCGGACGGCCGAAGTGAGGCACCGCGACGGCGCGTCGTCCCGGATCGGTCATGACGTCAAGGACAAGGCGCGCGCGCCCGAGGGCCGGCGTCTCGTCGACTGGGCGGAGCGGAGCATGCCGGTGCTCCGCCACGTCCGCGAACGGTTCAAGGAGGAGCGGCCGCTCGCCGGGCAGCGGATCGCGGCCTGCCTCCACGTCACTCCCGAAACCGCGAACCTCCTGAGGACGCTCAAGGCGGGAGGGGCGTCGATCGCGCTGTGCGGCTCGAACCCGCTCTCGACGCAGGACGACGTCGCCGCAGCGCTCGCGATCCGCGAAGGGATCCCGACGTTCGCGGTCAAGGGCGAGGACGCGAAGCGTCGTGCGTCGCACCTCGAGTCGGTGCTCGCGATCCGGCCGACGCTGACGCTCGACGACGGAGCCGACCTCGTATCACGTCTGCACGGCGACCGGCGCGATCTGCTGGTAGACGTCGTCGGGGGGACCGAGGAGACGACGACGGGCGTCATCAAGCTGCGCTCGATGGCGGCGCGGGGCCAGCTCCGTTACCCGATCGTCGCCGTCAACGACGCGATCACCAAGCAGCTCTTCGACAGCCGGCACGGGACCGGGCAGTCCACGATGGACGGGATCGTCCGGGCGACGAACCTCCTGTTGGCCGGTTCCCGCGTCGTCGTCGCCGGGTACGGCTGGGTCGGGAAGGGGATCGCGCTGCGGGCGCGGGGCCTGGGGGCGCTCGTCACCGTCTGTGAGATCGATCCCGTCGCCGCGCTCGAGGCGTCGCTCGACGGCTTCCGCGTCGTCCCGATGCGGGAGGCCGCCAAGGACGGGCAGGTCTTCGTCACGGCGACCGGCTCGAAACACGTCATCGGAGAGGAGCACGTCGCGCGCATGGGAGACGGTGCTCTCATCGCGAATGCCGGCCACTACAACGTCGAGATCGACATCGCGGGTCTCGAGAGGCTCGCCCGCAAGCGGCGGGCGGTCCGCGAGCTCATCGAGGAGTTCGAGATGGAGGACGGGCGGAGGATCCACTTGCTCGCCTCCGGCCGCCTCGTGAACCTCGCCGCCGGCGAAGGCCACCCGGCGACGGTCATGGACATGACCTTCGCGAACCAGGCGCTTTCGATCGAGTTCCTCGTGCGCCGTGCCGGCACGCTCGACCCCACCGTGCTCGCGGTGCCGAAGGAGATCGACCGGCGGGTGGCCGCGCTCAAGCTCGAGAGCCTCGGGGTGCGCATCGACGCCCTGACCGCCGAGCAGCGCCGCTACCTCGCGTCGTGGAGCGAGGCCCCCGAGTGACCGCTCCCGGCGGCGGGCCGGCGCGCCGCCGTCGCGTCCTGTTCGGGATCCTCCTGGCTGTGGTCGTGATCTGGGTCGTCGCCGGGATCCACACCCTCGAGCCCTCCCGAGAGTTCGGGATCGTGGAGGCGGCGGGTGTCGGCTACGTCGCCACCGTCGACGGCTCGAGCGTGGCCATAGCACCGCCGGGGCTCTTCCGCCTCTCGGAGTTTCCGCGCGTGCCGACGGAGGTCGAGCTCCCGCGGGCCGAGACGGCGAGGCTCCCCAGCGCCGACGGGAGCCTGTTCGGGCTCGTCGGCCGGGCGACGGTGCGTGCGCTCCCCTCGCACGGGCGCGAGCTCGCCGCGGCGGCCGACGGGCAGGGGATCGAGGGCGTGGTCCTGAGAGCCGTGCGCGCGGCGGCGACGGTGCTGGCGGGCGCCGACACCGAAGAGCCGATCGTCTCGACGAAGGCGCGAGCCTTCGAGACGCGCTTCGACGCGGAGCTGAAGTCGCGCGGGGCGCTCCTCGAGCGCATGACCCTTGACGGGTTCGACGCGCTCGCCGCGTCCTCGGACGTGGGGCCCGTGCCGCCGGAGGCGAAGGTGCTCGTCGTCGGGCTCGACGGGGCGGACTGGGAGATCATCGATCCGCTCCTCGCGGCGGGCCGTCTGCCTCACCTTGCGCGCCTGATCGAGGGCGGCGCGCGCGCGAAGCTGCTGACGATCACGCCCGTCCTCTCGCCCGTCGTCTGGACGTCGATTGCGACCGGGGTCGAGCCGTTCCGCCACGGGATCCTGGATTTCCTGACGACGGGTCCCGCCGGCAGCGAGCCGGTGAGCTCGCGCGAGCGCCTCGTGCCGACCGTGTGGGAGATGCTCTCCGAGGCGGGGGTTCCCGTGGGAGTGACAGGCTGGTGGGCGACCTGGCCTGCGGGCCCCGTCAAGGGGTACGTCGTCACCGATCGCGTCGCCTACCAGCTGTTCGGTTATCGGTCCGATGTGCGGAGCGCCGAGGGCAAGACCTGGCCCCCCGAGATCTATGACCGGGTCGTCCGGCCCCGGATCGTCGAGCCGGGCTCCATCCCCTGGGCGGAGGTCGAGCGCTACCTCGACGGGGACCGCCGCCGGCTCGCCGAGTTCGATGCGGAGGAGCGAAAGCTCCTCGAGGAGTTTCGGACGCTCCTTGCGTCGGGGAAGACCTATCTCGACGTCGCTCTCGAGCTGAGGAAGACCTCGCCCATCCGTTTCGAGGCCGTGTATCTCGAGGGGACCGATACGGTCGGCCACCTCTTCATGCCGTACCGGCCGCCGCACCTCCCCTCCGTCCGCGAGGCGCGCTTCCGGTCGTTCGACGCGATGGTCGACCGCTACTACGAGACCGCGGACGCGATGCTCGGCAAGCTCCTCGAGGGGCGGGAGGACTGGACCGTCATCGTGATCTCGGACCACGGCTTCGCATCGGACGCGACACGGCCGCTGACGACCGATTCGCGCATCGGCCACGGGGCCGCGGCCGACTGGCACAGGCGGTTCGGCATCCTCGTCATGTCCGGCCCCGGCGTGCGTCGCGGGGCGCGCCTTCCGGAGGCGTCGATTCACGACGTCGCTCCGACGATCCTCGCGCTGTTCGGCCAACCGGTGCCCCGGTCGTGGCCCGGACGGGTGCTGGGTCAGGGGCTCGACGGCACGTTCCTCGCGAAGCATCCGGTGATGTTCCGCGCCTCCGACCCGGTCCGTGCGTCGTCCGCGTCCGACGCCCAGGGGAGCACGGAGGAGGCGGAGGAGCTCCGCGCGAAGCTCAAGAGCCTAGGATACTTGGGGACGGCGCGCGCCAAGCCTTCCATGACGACGAGCAACAACCGGGGGGTGGCGCTCCTCGCCCAGGGCAAATTCGAGGAGGCCGCGGTGGCGTTTCGCGAGGCGATCGCGGAGGAGCCGAACCAGCCCACGCTCTGGGTGAACCTTGGCATCGCGCTCCGGCATGCGGGCCAAGCCGACGAGGCGCGCGAGCTCTTCCGGCGAGCTCTCGCCAGGCCTGAGGCCCGGCGATCCGCCGGCCACCAGCTCGCGCAGCTCCTCATGGAGAGCGGGGAGCTCGCCGAGGCCGAGGCAGAGCTCCGCACCGTCCTCCGTCAGGAGCCGGGGGCAGCGGAGGTCCGCAACGCGCTCGGGCTCGTGCTCGACAAGCAGGGGCGCGCATCGGACGCGTGGAAGGAGTTCGAGGACGCCGCGCGTCTCGATCCGAACGCCGCGGAGCCGCGGAACAATCTTGGAAACCTGGCCAAGGCCGCGGGACGGGGCGACGAGGCGGTCGCCTGGTACGAGAAGGCGATCGTCGCCGATCCCTACTTCATGGGGGCGTACAACAACCTCGCGCTCCTGTATCAGGAGCGCGGCGACGTGGCCCGGGCGATCGATCTGTACGGCCGGGCCCTCGCCAAGGCGCCGACCAACGCCGTGGTCCTGAACAACCTGGCGTCCCTCTACTTTGGCATCGCGGACTACGGCGAGGCCCGGTCGCTCTGGGAACGGTCGATGGGGGCGGATCCCACCTACCCATCGCCGGTCAACAACCTCGCGGGGCTCGCGCTGTCGCAGGGCGAGCTCGACCGTGCCCAGCTTCTGCTCGACCGGGCCCTTGCCCTCGACCCTGACTACGGGGATGCGAGGATCAATCGCGCGATCCTGGCACAGCGCCGCGGTGACACCGAAGGCGCGCGTCACGAGCTCGCGCTCGCCCGGAAAGACCCCCGGGCCGCCGGGACGGCCTGGATGCAGACGGGGTTTCTCGAGCTCGAGGCCGGCCGTCTCGACGCGGCGAGGGAGGCATTGGAACGGGCTCGGGACCGTCTGGGTGAGCGGACCGATCTCCTGAACGCGCTGGGGGAGTGCTACCTGAGGATGGGGGAGGGGGCGAGGGCCCGCGCCGCCTGGGAGCGCTCGCTGGCGCTGGATCCACAGCAGATTCGGTTGCGTGAAGCTATTTCAAAAATTAATTGATTAATAATTATTTCTAAGTTGGGATGAAGAGGAAGAAGTACGCACCGATCGCACCGAAGATAACGTTCGGGGACCAGGCGGCCAGGAACGGCGGGAGGATCGTCTCGAGGCCGAGGGCGTTGAAGATGGCCGCGGTCGCCCAGAAGACGATCGCGAGCACGAGTCCCACACCGACGCCGTACATGGAGCCCCTCCGCCCGACCTTGAACGCGAACGGGAGCCCGAGGAGCACCATGACAAGCGGGGTGAACGACGACGCGGTCTTCTGCCAAAACTGAACGCGAAGGCGGGTCGTGTCGTAGCCGCTCCGGCCGAGCTCCACGATCTGGTCCCGCAGCTCCTCGAGCGATACCTGCTCCGCGAGATCGTTCCCCGCGAGCCGCAGCCGCTCGGGGCGGTTGAAGTTCTCGGGCGGATCGAAGGTCGTGACCTCGAGCCGCTCGAAGCGCCGGTAGTCGCCGGCCGAACCCGGGGTGGGGAAGCGTCGCGTCCAGCCGCTCTCCAGATCCCAGCTGGTTCCGTTCCACGACGCCGTGGCGGCGAACCACTGTTCCAACATCCGGACCTTCTCGAGATCCACTCGGAACACCGACAGCCCTTGGAACCGCAGCGCCTGTGCGTCGAACGTCCGGTAGTGGTACAGACGGCCATCGTCACCGAAGGTCCAGCGTCCACCCGACGGTACGCCGTAGGTCCGAGGGTTGCGGCCCTGGATTCGGTCCTTCTCGGCCTGGGCCCGCCGGTTGGATTCCGGGGCGATCCGGTCCTGGACGAAGAACAGTCCGACGCAACCCAGGGCGGTCACCGCGAGGATCGGAAGGCAGACGCGACGTGCGCTCATCCCGGACGACTTGATCGCGGTCATCTCGCCCGACCGCGAGAGGAGCGTCACCGCGACGACCGCCCCGATCATCGCGGCGAAGGGGAGCGTCAGGACGAGCGCCCCCGGGAGGAAGTACTGGAAGTACGAGAGGATCAGGCCGGGGGGCTGCCGCCGCTCGACGACCGCGTCGAGGATTCCCTTGAGCTCGATGAGGGAGAAGACGAGGTAGGTCGCCGCCAGGGCGAGCACCAGCATGCGGACGTAGAGCAGCCCGACGTAGCGATCGAGCACTCCGCTGATACGGAAGGGACGGCGGCGCGAGGATGTGCGCGCGATCATCTCCGGGCCGTCCGCGGGGACAGGTCGATCGGGTCCACCGCGACGGGCGCGCACTCGGTACCAGAGCCGCATCAGCCACCCCGTCGATGGACCGGACCGCAGTCGGAGATAGGCCGTCAGGGCCCAGGCGGCGATCACCGCGTTCGCAGCCCAGTAACCGACGACGAGTGGGATCCGGCCCTCGCGCGCTTGCTGGGTCCCCACCGTGAAGATGAGCCAGTACGTCAGGACGACGACGAAGCTCCACGCGAAGCCGGCGCCCTTGCCGCTGCGTACTCGGGTCATCCCGAGCGGAAGCGCCAGGAGCGCGAAGAGGAAGCTCGCGAAGGGAAGCGCGAGCCGAAGGTGGACCTGACCGCGAGCCGCGCGCATACGGTAGGGCCGAAGTAGCTTGTCCGGTTCGAGCGCGGATGCGGTCCACTCACGGACGAGCTCCGCGGGTGTCATGTCCGCGACCGTCTTGTCCACCGGCGCCCCGGTGGGGAGCATCCACGCCGGAGGAATGATCGGGGGAGACCAGAACTTGTCGAACTGGGTGCTGCGGTACGACTCCGGGTCGTCCACGCGGAAGATGTTCTGGATCCCGTCGTGGAAGACGATCCGCAATCGTGACGGCCCGCCCGGCGCGGCCTCGAGCGTCGCTTCGCGGGCCAAAATGAGCTGCTCGTATCCGCGCTTTGCCGGGTCGAGCTGGTAGACAATCGTCCGGTCGAGCTTGCCCTGCGTCCCGGCCCGGATCTCGTCGACGAAGACGACGTATCCGGGAAGCCGGTCGTAGAAAACCCGCGGCCGCAGCTCCGTACTAATGTTCCGTACGTTGAGGAAGCGTCCCTGCATCGAGCGAAGCTCGTAGCTCGCCCAGGGGTGCAGATAGGCGTAGATGGACAGGGCCGCGAGCCCGGTGACGCCCCCGTGGATCACCATGATCCGGGCGAGGCGCCCCGGTCCAAACCCGAGCGACTGCAGGGCGACGATCTCGTGGTCGGCCGAGAGGCGACCGATCGCGATCAGGGAACCGAAGAGCGTCCCGATCGGGATCGACAGCACGAGGATGTTCGGGACCTTGAGGGCGAGGATACGGAGGACGACACCGAGCCCGAGGTCTTTCTGGATCGCCGCCCGCGCGACGAAGAAGAGATCGTTCAGGAGGAGGAAGACTGTCCAGACCGCGATCCCGAGCAGGGTGGCGGCGACGAGCTCCGAGAGGACGTAGAGGGTGATGCGTTTCGGGCGAAGCATGGGCGGCGGAGTCTACCAGCGCCGGCCGTTTTCTCTGCCGGTGGTTACGTCCGATAATGCATATTATGTCAACTAAGCTGGACTAGAAGCTGCGGCAAGCCGATCGAATCCCATTAGGCGTCCAGGTGGGGCTGTGGCTGCCGACGCGACCCAGCGCGATCACCCGGCGCGCCATCGTCCCGCATCTCTCGGATCAGCTTCTCGAGGATGGCCTGAAGGGTCCGAACGAGCTCCTCCTTCTCGACCTGCGGCTTCGCGAAGCTGAGGCTGAACTGAAACGTCTCATCCTCCGGCTCGAACCGGTAGACGAACCGGCGAGGCCGACGCTCTCCCTCCGGGCGGTTGTGCTTCCGGGCCTCCTCGCGGGTGATCCCCTCGCCGCTGATGCGGTCGATCAAACGGAGCATCTCCTCCTCGGTCTCCTGGCGGACGATCTGGAGGAGCATCGACTTGCTCTCGATGTCGGCCTGCCGACATCGCTCCTGGACCCCCTCGGGCATGCGGTTCAGGCTGAGGGCCTCGGTGATCACCGTCCGCGACTTGCCGAGCTTGCGCGCGATCTCCTCGTGGGTGTAGCGGAACTGATCGCACAGTCGCTGAATCGCCGCCGCTTCCTCGAACGGGGTCAGGTCCTTCCGCTGCAGGTTCTCGATGAGCGAGATCTCGAGCATCCCACGGTTGTCGACATCAACCTCGATACACGGGAGGTGCCGTAGCCCGGCGATCTTGGCCGCCTGGTAGCGCCGCTCGCCGGCGATGATGACGAACCCGCCTCCCTCCATCGCTCGGACGAGGATGGGCTCGAGGATCCCCTTCTCCTTGATCGAGGCGACCATCTCCGAGAGATCGCCGAAGTGCTTGCGGGGTTGGTGGGGATTGGGCTCGATCCGCTCGATGTCGATCATCCGGCCGATCGACTCGGCGCGGCTCGAGGTGATCTCTTCCACGAAGTGGCTGTCGTGGCGCATGCGTCTCTCGTCGGGCAGTCCGCGGATCTTAGACACGGGCGATGACCTCCTCAGAAAGGCTGTAGTACTCAGTAGCCCCGGACGAGCTCGGGGCGAAGGTAAAGATGCTCTGCTTGTACGCCGGGCTCTCCTCCAGCCGGACGCTCTTGGAGATCGTCGTACGGAAAACTTTCTCTCCGAACACGTCGCGGATTTGTCGGTGGATATCGCGGGCGAGCACAGTCCGCCGGTCGTGGAGCGTGATGACGACACCCAGGAACTCGAGCGCGGGATTCGGGCGAGAACGGATCTTCTCGTACGTCTCCAGAAGGTCGTCCGTTCCCTCCAAGGCGAAGTAGGAGGACTGAATCGGGACGAGCAGGTGGCTCGCGGCGACGAAGGCGTTGACGGTCAGGATGCCGAGGGTTGGGGGGGTGTCGATGAC
>Ga0210379_10000692_pt1 | contig 11367 bp, 6 predicted proteins | sample PLMedo_2_FD_155468 | JGI IMG/M metagenome (GOLD analysis project Ga0210379, IMG submission 155468) | Groundwater sediment microbial communities from an aquifer in East River, Colorado, USA - PLM4_32_coex redo | ecosystem: Environmental > Terrestrial > Soil > Riparian zone | place: USA: East... | reverse complement strand
CTACTTCCTCTACGACCCCAACCTCGATGTGCTGCAGATCGACAACACCGACATCTCGGTCTACCTCGACGACTACAACTACAGCAACGACCAGAACTCGATCCCCGGCCGGGCCTTCGTGGACAGCGGACAAACCTGCGAGGCCTACGATCAGTGCGACCTGCCATCGGTGATCGGCACCTTCACCCAGCTCTATCCGGGCGCGGACGCGGACTACGAGATCCTCGAGATGTACGGACCGCACTTCAAGGTCATCCAGCTGCGGCGCCAGCTCTCCGGTGACCAGCGGCTCGCGGTCACCTACAGGGCGAAGCGCGTCTTTTCCACCCTGGGGCCGGAGTTCAACGTGGGGCAGCCGGACACGGTGACCCTCGAGCCCGACGGCGTCGCGCGGCGCTACATGAAGCTGCTGCGGGCGCCGGCCAGCATCGTCAAGCCCGATCCCAACACCCTCTTCTTCGTGCGCGACAGCCTGTTCGCCCTCACGCGCGACCTGGAGCTCAAGAACTTCTACCAGCTCCCGGGCCAGCGCATCGATCCCGCCAGCTTCTCGCTCACGGTCCGCAAGGGCGTGGACGATCCGCCCGTGACCTCGATCCTGACCCCCGAAGGCGCGGTGCCCTACCTCGAGGTGATCGGGCTCGACAGCTGGGACCAGAGCCGCGGCGGGCAGGATCCCGGGCACGACGGCAGGGTGGACGGGACCTACCTCAGCTCGGGAAGCCAGCAGGCCTTCGTGGACTACGAGAACGGCATCCTGTTCCTGCCCGACCTCCGCCCGTTCGCGCCCCGCATCGGGAGCGCCTATCCCACCGCCGATTTCCGGTTCGACCAGGCCCTGAGCAACACCCTGTCGCGCCGCGACTCCCTGGTGGGTCCGGTGGACAGTCCGAATGCCGCCAACATCGCGATCTACGACAAGTACGTCCTGCAGCGGGCGCTCGACGCGGTCTACTATCTGGACTTCGAGTTCACCGCCGCGCGGGCGGTGGGGGAGATCAACCTCGGGCGCGGGAACCTCCTCGAGGGCTCGGACGTCGTGAGCATCAACGGACAGGCCCTGGTCCGCGACCGCGACTACACGATCGACTACGACCTCGGCCGGGTCACCATGAAGCGCCAGCTCGGGCCCGCCGACCAGCTCAACGTCGACTACTCCTACGCGCCGCTCTTCCAGCAGGCCGGGCGCACGCTCATCGGCAACGCCTTCCGCCTCGAGGGGCGCGACAAGAGCTTCGGCGGCGCGTTCATGTACGAGAGCCAGGGGGCCCAGGACATCCGTCCCCGGATCGGGGAGGAGCCGTCGCGCTCGCTGATCGGAGACCTCAACACCGCCTGGACGTTCCGCCCGGACTGGATCACCCGCATGGTGGACCGGCTGCCGGGGGTCCGGACCACGGCGCCCTCCGAGTTCAACCTGCAGGCCGAGGTGGGCGCCTCGTTCCCCAACCCCAACACCAAGAACGTGATCTACATCGACGACATGGACGGCGTGCGCGACGGCGTGGGTCTGTCGATGAGCGCGGAGCGATGGATGTGGAGCAGCGCGCCCCCGCGCAAGGTGGGGGCGTTCGAGAAGTCGGTCCTCACCCTGCCGGGGCAGCGCAACGCCGAGGTCCAATGGTTCACGCCCATCTCTGCCGTGAAGGAAAGCGACCTCAAGCCCAACCTGACCGACGCCGAAGGGGCGCAGACCACCCATTCGGCGCTCGCGATCTCGCTTCCGCGACTGCCGCAGGGCGCGACCCCCAGCGACACGCTGTGGGCGGGGCTCACCTATCCGCTCGACCCGGTGGGGCTCGATCTCTCCCGGGCGCAGTTCATCGAGGTGTGGGTGAACGATTTCAGGGATTCGACCGGACGCGCGACCAGCGCGAACCGCGGCATGAAGCTGCACATCGACCTCGGGGCGGTGAGCGAAGACCAGATGCGCTCGCCCGACGCCCCGCCCGACACTCTGCTCAACACCGAGGATCGCTCCGACGACGGCGCGGCGCCCGACCGCCAGCTCGACGTGAGCGGCCGCAACGAGGACACCGGCTACGACCAGCGGCTCAACGACCAGGAGGTCGCGCCGGACCCGCCGCGGGACCTCACCACCGTCACCCCCGCGGATCCCGAGGGAGACGACTTCACGGCGGTGAGAGAAGGGATCTCGCCCGATGACATCAACCCGGTGGACTTCCGAGGGTCGAACGGGACCGAGGACAACCACACGGTGAATCCCAACCCCGACACCGAGGACCTGAACCTCGACACCATCCTGCAGACGCAGGAGGAGTGCTTCGAGTACACGATCGAGCTGTGCGACACGTGCCGGACCTACCTGGTCACCGACGTGCAGCGCGATTTCGGCGGCGCCCTGGTCCCGCGCCCGCCCCGGGCCGACAACGGCTGGCGGCGCTACCGCATTCCCATCGCCGACACCCTGCGCACCCAGTTCGGCGTCCCGGATCTCACCCTCACGCGCCAGGTCCGCGTGTGGCTGGAAGGCGTCCGCGAGACCGATCCGGCGGGGCGCCCGCTGCTCATGCTGGGCGGGCTGGAGATCGTCGGAAGCCGGTGGCTGGCCACCGCGCTCACGGCACCCCAGAAGCAGGAGGGCACCAAGCTCACGCTCAATGCCCTCAACACCGTGGACAACGCCGACGAGTACCAGGCCCCGTTCGATCCGGGAAGCGACCGGCAGGGCGCGCAGGCGACCACCCGGCGCGAGCAGGCCCTCGCCATCGAGTTCGAGAACCTGCTCCCCGGGGACACGCTGGAGGTCTTCAAGACCTTCTCGATCGACGAGGACTACAGCCGCTACGGCAAGCTCAACTGGTTCGTGAGCGGGCTCAAGATCAGCGACTACACGCCGGGGACCACGCCGCTCTTCTACTTCGTGCGCTTCGCATCGGACGAGCTGGGGAAGAACTACTACGAGTACAAGGCGAGGGTCCCGCAGCAGGCCTCGCGCATCGGCTGGGACCAGATCGACCTCGAGCTGACGGCCCTCTCGAATCTCAAGCTGGCGCCGGGCTTCCCGACCACCGACCCGATCCTGTACCAGGTCCCGGGGCCGAGGGGGAACGACACCCTTACCGTCAAGGGCCGGCCCTCCTTCACGCGCCTGCGCCGGATCTCCTTCGGCATCGTCAACCAGCAGACCGGCGCGGGCGAGATCGTCCGCACCGGCAAGCTCCTGCTGGACGAGCTGCGCGCGACCGACATCGCCAAGGATCCGGGCTACGCGCAGCGCCTGCTCGTGAACGGGCGGCTGTCCAACCTGGTGAACTACAACCTCTCCTGGAACGGCCGCGACGCGAACTTCCAGAGCGTGGGGGAGAGCCGCGGGAGCGGCAACTCGCTGAGCCAGATCTCGGCCGGCGCCAGCGTGGACCTGCACCGGTTCTTCGAGGGCACCGGGATCGTGCTGCCCGTGGGGCTCAACTACGCGCGCAGCTCCTCGAGGCCGCGGTTCACCGCGGGCGACGACGTGATCCGCACCGGCGCGCTCGAGGCGGCGAGCGAGACCCGCAACGAGACGCGCAGCCTCACGACCAGCTATTCGCGGCAGTGGAGCGAGCGCTCGAACCCGCTCCTGCGCTACACGATCGGCGGGGTCACGGCCAACTACGGCCGCAACGAGAGCGACGGCAAGAACCCCAACTCGGTGACGTCGTTCCGGGGACAGTCCGCGGCGGTGAACTACGGGATCACTCCGCGCAACCTGATGGTGCTGCGGGTGCCGCTGACGAAGACCCGGATGTATCTGCTGCCGGAGCGCTTCTACTGGAACTACGCCCTCTCCACGGCGGAACAGCGCGTCTACGACCGGCTCCGCGACGCCAGCGGCCTGCTGCTGCGCAATTCCGTGACCGGCCGGACGGCGTTCATCAACTTCGGCGCCGACATGCGGCCGTTCGAGTTCTTCCACCACCACTTCGAGGCGGTCCGCAACCTGACGCTGCCCGAGGAGCAGCGCGAGCAATTCGGCTCGATCAATCTCGGCAAGGTCGTGACCTGGCGGCAGAACATGGACGCCCGCTACACGCCCAACCGCGGCCCGTGGATGAGTCCCACCTTCGGCTGGACCGGGACCTACGCCCAGGACAACCGCCCCGAGCTGTCGAAGGACCTGAGTGTCCGCTCGCTCGCGAACGGCCAGAGCATCACCGCCAGCTGGGCGCTGCCGTTCGACCGCCTGCGGCCGCAGGCGCAGCGGCGCCTGCCCGCCGACACCAGCCGGGCGGCGCAGCGCTCCCCCCGTCCCTCGCTGCGGGGCCTGCTGTCCCGGCTCGGAGCCATCTCCACCGAGGCGGGCTACAACCAGTCGAGCAGCTACTCGCGCCTGCTGGGGACCAGCGAGTTCCTCTACCTCGTGGGGCTGAGCGACAACCCGGGGCTCAAGCCCAACAACACGGGCACGATGCGGGACACCACGGGGAACACGATCAACAAGGGGGAGGACTGGCGCGCCGCTGCGCGCACGCGCCTCGCCCTGCCGGTCGACGTTACCGTCTCGCTTCGGGGCGATTACAGCTGGCGGCGCAGCGAGCTGAACCGGGTCGCCTCCCGCAGCGCGACCTCGCGCTTCCCCGACCTCGAAGTGGAATACGGCCAGCTGCCGACCCGTCTCCAGCTCCACCGCCTCATGAACTCGCCGCGTCTGCGCACCAACTACAGCCGCTCCCGCGTGACCGAGTACCGGGTCCGCGAGTCGAGCCCGACCAGCATCGCGACCAGCAGCCAGTGGCAGCCGCTGCTCGGGCTGACCGGGGAGTTCAAGAACCAGACGCGGGCGGAGCTGAAGGTGGAACGCCGGGTCACCGTGCGCGAGGACCTCAGTTTCGGCAGCTCGACCCGGACCGACCGCAACACCGACATCAACCTGAGCCTGAATCGCTCCTACAGCCGCGGTCAGAAGGTGAAGTTCCTGGGCAGGGAGTCGACGATCAAGAGCTCGGTCCAGCTCGGCCTCACCGGGGTCTACTCGCGCGTCAGCGGCGACACCCGGAAGGCCAACTCGAGCGCCGGGCAGCTGCGGGTCGACCAGGACCGGCTCTCGCTGAACGGCACGGGCTCCTACTCGTTCAGCAACAACGTGACGGGCAGCGTGGTGCTGGGGTTCGGCCAGAACCGGGACATGGTCCGCGAGGCGGTGTCGCGCAACGTGCGCGTCGAGCTGCGCGCGGCCTTCACGTTCTGAGCGTGACGGTGCGCTGGCTCTCCACCGGGCTCGCGGCCCTCGCCCTGGGGTCGTGCGCCGCGCGCCTGGAGGTGGACGGCGCGCGCGCGCAGGCGCGCGTGGTCCACCAGGTCGGGCTCGGTCCGCGCATCCCGGGCACGGCTGGGCACGCCGCGATGGTGGACTGGATGGAAGTGGAGCTCACCCGGCTCGGGGGCCGCGTCGAGCGCCAGACCTTCACGGACTCGACGCTCGGCCGTCCGCTGCCGCTCACGAACCTCCTCGCCCGCTTCGGGCCGGAGCGCGGCCGGCGCATCGCGCTCGCCGCGCACTACGACACGCGCCCCTGGTGCGATCAGGAGCCGGACACGCTCCGGCGCGCCCAGCCGCTCCCGGGCGCCAATGACGGAGGCTCGGGCGTGGCGGTGCTGCTCGAGGTGGCGGAGCTCCTCCAGCGGCGCTCGCCGCCGGTCGGCGTGGACCTGGTGTTCTTCGACGGCGAGGACCAGGGCCTCGCGAGCCGCCCCGAGCAGTTCAGCCTCGGCGCACGGGGGTACGCCGCCCGCCTTCCGGCTCCGGGCTCGGATGCGCGACCGGTCGCGGCCTTCGTGTTCGACATGGTCGGCGACCGGGATCTCGAGATCTTCCCGGAGGTCCAGTCCGCGCAGCAGGCGGCCAACCTGTGCGCGCTGGTCCTGGAAGGGGCCCGCGCCACGGGGGCCCGCGCCTTTCGCAAGGACCCGCGTTACGCGGTGACGGACGACCACGTTCCGCTCCTCGAGGCCCGGCTTCCGGCGGTGGACATCATCGACTTCGACTACCCCGCCTGGCATACGGCCCGCGATCTGCCCGACCAGACCTCCGCGGAGAGCCTGGCCGAGGTCGCCCGCGTCGCCGCCTGGCTCGTCTACCGGAGCCCGCTCGCCCGGCCCTGAGGGCGTTCCGTCCCGCCGGAAGACCCTCTCCGCCGCGCCCAGGGCTGCCGCCTTGCCAACCGGCTGGCGCGGCGCCCGCTACGGGCCTCATTCACCGCCCCATTCCGGCCCAGGGTGCTGCCAGCAGGCACTTGCCGTTCCGGGCGATCTTCGGGTATGGTGGGTCGTTGGAGTGGGGCTGGCGCGACCACTCCGTTTTTGTCCCCGACCGGAGTCGAATTGGAAGTCCGAGAAGAAGTTCGCCAGCTGGCGCAGCCTCTGGCTGAGGAGGCCGGTGTCGAGCTCGTCGATGTGGAATTCGGCGCCCACGGCTCCCGGCGGGTGCTGCGCGTGCTGCTCGACAAGCCTGGCGGTGTGTCGGTCGGCGATTGCGCGGCGTTCAGTCGCAGGCTGTCGGACTGTCTGGAGATGAACCAGACGGTCCCCGGGCGTTACGACCTCGAGGTCAGCTCGCCCGGGGTCGACCGGCCGCTGCGCTCGCTGGAGGCGATACAGCGGTTCGCGGGACAGCGCGGCTCGATCGCGCTGCGCGAGCCCCACGAGGGCCGGCGGAATTTCGAGGGCGAGCTGCTGACGCCCGAGGACGGGCGCGCGGGGATGCGCACCGACGAAGGCGGCACGTACTGGTTCGAGTGGGCCGATGTGAAGTCGGCCCGCCTGGTGGCGGATCCGTGGGGCGAGGCGCGCTCCCGGGGGAGAACCCAATGAACAACGAGATCCTGGACGCGCTGAGCCAGATCACGCGCGAGAAGAGCGTGGATCGTGCGCTCCTGGTCGAGACGCTCGAGGCGGGGCTGGCGAGCGCGGTGCGCAAGAAGTACGGCGCCACCGCGGACGTCGAGGTCCGGTTCGCGAACGAGACCGGCCAGATCAGCGTGGCGATCCGCCGCTCCGTGGTCGAGACGGTGGAGGACCCGGCGGTCCAGATGACGGTCGAGGAGGCGCGGGCCCACAAGCCCGACGCCCGCGTGGGCGACGTCCTCACGTTCCCGCTCTCGATCGCAGAGTTCGGCCGCAACGCGGTGCAGACCGCCAAGCAGGTGCTGATCCAGCGCGTGCGCGAGGCGGAGCGCGAGCGGGTGTACAAGGAGTACTCCGACAAGATCGGCACGCTGGTGCGCGGCGTGGTGCAGCAGGTGGACCGCGGCAACGTGATCGTGAAGCTGGACCACTCCGAGGGGTTCCTGCCGGCGCGCGAGCAGATCCCGCGCTCCTATCACCGCCAGGGCGACTACGTCCGCGCGGTGGTGAGCAGCGTGGACAAGTCGGTCAAGGGCCCGCAGGTGATCCTGTCGCGCACGCATCCGGACTTCCTGCGGCGGCTGTTCGAGGCCGAGGTGCCGGAGATCGCCGACAGCATCGTCGAGGTCAAGGCGGTGGCGCGCGAGGCCGGCTCCCGCTCGAAGATCTCGGTCTACTCGACCGACCCGCGCGTGGACGCGGTGGGCTCGTGCGTCGGGCTCAAGGGCTCGCGCGTGCAGAGCATCGTGCGCGAGCTGGGTGGCGAGCGCATCGACATCGTGCCGTGGTCGCAGGACCCGGCGGTGTTCGTGTCGCGGGCGCTTTCGCCGGCGCGGGTGATGGACGTGAAGGTCCACGAGGCCGAGAAGCGCATGGTGCTGGTGGTCGCGGACGACCAGCTTTCGCTCGCGATCGGCAAAGGCGGCCAGAACGCGCGGCTCGCGGCCCGCCTCACCGGCTGGAAGATCGACCTGATCTCGAAGAGCGACGAGAAGAAGCGCCAGGAGCTGGAGCGTTTGAGCCGCGTCGAGGTCGAGAAGCTCGATCTCGGCGAGGCCACGACCGAGAAGCTGATCTCGGCCGGGATCGAGACGGTCCAGGAACTGCTCGCAACTCCGCACGAGAAGCTGGTCGAGATCCCGGGCATCGGGGAGAAGACCGCGGAGAAGGTGATCGCGACGGCGAAGGAGTATCTCGAAGCGCATCCTCCGGTGCGCCCGGAAGCCGCGCCGGGCGAGATGGAGTTCACGCCCGAGATGGAGCCGGCAGCGGAGGGCGCCGCGGGTGCGACCGCCGCCGCGACGGAGGCCGCTCCCGAAGCCGCACCGGAGGCCGCCCCCGAGGCGGCCCAGGCGGTCGAGGGGGAGAGCCATGCCTAAGTCCGCTCCCGCGAAGAAGCCCCGGGTCTACGAGGTCGCCAAGGATCTCGGCATGTCGAGCGAGGCCGTGCTCCAGATCGTGCGCCGGCTCGGCGTGGAAGTGAAGAACCACATGAGCACGCTGCTCCCCGAGACCGTCCAGCGCATCCAGGCCGAGATGGCGCAGGAGAAGACGGCGGTGCGCGAAGAGCAGGCGCGCAAGCACGAGCAGGAGCTGCAGCGCGCCCGCGACGAGCGCGCGCGCGCCGCGCAGGCCGCGGCCCAGGCGGCCGCGACCGCAGCGGCGGCGCGGCCCGCGCCCGGCCCGGCGGCGGGGCCCGCCCCCGCCCGTCCCGCCCAGCCGCGCGTGGTCGAGCAACGGGGCATGAGGCGCCGCGACCGCAAGAAGAAGAAGGTGGTGGACGAGAAGCTCGTCCTCGAGAGCGTGCGCAAGACGCTGGCGAGCCTCGACACCGGCGGCGCGCGCCGCCGCCATCGCCGGCACGAGGACGGCGACGGCGAGGTCGCGGCCGCTGAAGCGAAGCGCATCCGCGCCACCGAGTTCATCACCGTTGCGGAGCTCGCCAACCTCATGGAGGTCAAGCCCCAGGAAGTGATCGCGACCTGCATGCGGCTGGGGCTCATGGCCACCATCAACAAGCGGCTGGACAAGGACGCGATCGCGACGGTCGCGGACGAGTTCGGCTTCGACGTCGAGTTCGTGGCCGAGTACGCGGGGGAAGAGCAGGAGGCTGGCGAGCAGGAAACCGAGACCGCGGACGAGCGGCTCCTGCCGCGCGCTCCGGTGGTCACGATCATGGGCCACGTGGATCACGGCAAGACCTCGCTCCTCGACTACGTCCGGAAGACCAACGTGATCGCCGGCGAGGCCGGGGGGATCACGCAGCACATCGGGGCCTACGACGTGGAGCTGCCGGGCGGCCGGAAGATCTGCTTCCTCGACACGCCCGGCCACGAGGCGTTCACCGCGATGCGCGCGCGCGGCGCGCAGGTGACCGACCTGGTGGTGCTGGTGGTGGCCGCCGACGACCGGGTGATGCCGCAGACCCTCGAGGCCATCGACCACGCCAAGGCGGCGGGGGTGCCGATCGTGGTCGCGATCAACAAGATCGATCTCCCGACCGCGCGGCCCGACCTGGTGAAGCAGGAGCTGGCGTCGCACGGCGTCATCGTCGAGGAGTACGGCGGCAAGGCGGTGAGCGTCGAGATCTCGGCCAAGAAGGGCACGAACGTCGAGCGCCTGCTCGAGATGATCCTGCTCTCGGCGGACATGCTCGACGTGAAGGCCGATCCATCGCGCAGGGCCAAGGGCGTCGTGCTCGAGGCCCGCGTCGAGCAGGGGCGTGGCATCGTCGTCAGCGTGCTGGTGCAGGGCGGCACGCTGCGCGTGGGCGACGCGTTCGTCGCGGGGCAGCACTCGGGACGCGTGCGCGCGATGTTCGACGAGCGCGGCCGGCAGGTGCCCGCCGCCGGGCCCTCGACACCGGTCGAGGTGCTGGGCTGGAGCGGAACGCCAGCAGCGGGCGACATCTTCGCGGCGTTCGAGGACGAGCACGAGGCGCGCGACCTGGCATCCAAGCGCCAGGCGCTCCACCGCGAGCACGAGTTCCGCGCCACCAAGGCGATCTCGCTCACCGATGTCCACGCCCAGTTGAGCCGCGGGGAGCTGAGCGAGCTCAAGCTGATCCTCAAGGGCGACGTCGACGGGTCGGTCGAGGCGCTCTCGGAGTCGCTCACCAAGCTCAGCAATCCCGAGGTGCAGATCCGCATCATCCGCCAGGCCGTCGGTCAGATCTCGGAGTCCGATGTGCTCCTGGCCGCGGCCTCTGAGGCCATCATCGTGGGCTTCCACACCCGCGTGGACACCCGCGCGCGCGAGCTCGCGGAACGCGAGCGCGTCGAGATCCGGCTCTACGACATCATCTACAAGGCGGTCGAGGACGTGAAGTCGGCGCTCGAGGGCCTGCTCAAGCCGGAGCTGAAGGAGGTCGTGCTCGGCGCGGCCGAGGTGCGGCAGCTCTTCAAGCTCACCAAGGCCGGCATGGTCGCGGGCTGCATGGTGACCTCGGGAGCGATCGGGCGGACCGCGAAGGTGCGCCTGGTGCGCGAGGGCGAGGCGGTCTGGACCGGGCGGATCGACGCGCTGAAGCGGTTCAAGGACGACGTCCGCGAGGTCTCGAGCGGCTACGAGTGCGGCATCACGCTCGAGGGGATGAACGACATCAAGGTCGGCGACGTGATCGAGGCGTTCATGATCGAGGAGCTGGCCCGCACGCTGTAGAGCCTGGATCGAACCTCTCGCATCGGGGCTCGTCATGTTCGTAGGGATCGTCCGCATCGAGCTTCACCTTCCCGCCAGCGGGTCGCTCAAGGACAAGCGTTCCGTGGTGCGCTCGCTCAAGGAGCGCATCCGCCAGCGCACCTCCGCCTCGGTGGCCGAGGTCGATCACCAGGACCTGTGGCAGCGCGCGGCCCTCGGCGTGGCCGTCGTCTCCGGCGAGCACCGCCAGGTGGGGGAGATGCTCCAGGCGGTGCGGCGCCTGGTCGAGGGCACGCACGGAGCCGAGCTGCTCGACTGGCAGGAGCAGGTGCAATGAGAATCCGACCGGAGCGCGTCGCGCACATGATGAGGCGCGAGATCGCGGACATCCTCGAGAACCGCCTGCGCGATCCGCGGCTGGGCTCGATGGTGAGCATCACCGACGTCGAGGTCACCCAGGACCTGTCGTTCGCGCGCGTCTACGTGAGCACGCTGCAGACCGGGCCGGAGCGCGAGCAGCTGCTCGAGACCCTGAAGGCGGCGGCCGGCTTCGTCCGGCACGAGCTGCGTCCCCGGCTGGGGCTGCGCGAGGTGCCGGACGTGCGCTTCGTGTTCGACGAGTCGATGGAGCGCGGCGCGCGCGTGGACGAGATCCTGCGCAAGATCGAACGCGGCGAGCCGATCGGCGACGAGGAGGAGGGGTGAGCCCCGCCCCGGCGGCCGCGGGCGCGTCGGCGGGGCCGCGCGGCGAAGCAGCGCCCGCGCTCCACGGTCTGCTCGCGATCGACAAGCCCGCGGGCGTCACGTCTCACGACGTCGTCGAGCGTGTCCGGCGGAGGCTCGGCGCCCCGCATGCGGGGCACCTGGGCACCCTCGATCCCG
>Ga0210379_10000691_pt1 | contig 11375 bp, 9 predicted proteins | sample PLMedo_2_FD_155468 | JGI IMG/M metagenome (GOLD analysis project Ga0210379, IMG submission 155468) | Groundwater sediment microbial communities from an aquifer in East River, Colorado, USA - PLM4_32_coex redo | ecosystem: Environmental > Terrestrial > Soil > Riparian zone | place: USA: East... | reverse complement strand
GGCCGGGCCCTCGAGCCCGGGGAGGCGTTCCTGTCGTACATGGCGGCCTCGGACGGGCTCCTAGCGTTGGTGGTCACCGCCGACCGGGTGCTCCCCGTCCGCCTGCCCGGCGACGGGCGGGCGCTGGCTCGGCGAGTGGAGAACTACCTCCAGCTGCTGAGCGGCGGGGAAGAGGAGGCGGCCCGGCTCGTAGCCGCGCGGCTGGCGCGGGAGATCCTGCACCCCCTCCTGCCCGACCTGCCGGCGGGAGCGGATCATCTCATCATCGCGCCCGATGGGGCGCTGCATCGGGTCCCGTTCGAGACGTTGCCGCTTCCCGGCACGGAGGCAGACGCGTCCGAGGCGACTCCCCTCGTGCTGGATCGATACGCCGTCTCCTACGTGCCGTCGGCCGCTGCGATGGTGCGCCTCGACCGGAACGCTGCGGGCGTTGCCGACACCCGCCGTGACCTGCTGATGCTGGCGGCGCCGCTCCTGCCCGCGAGCCTCCACGACGGCGGCACGGCCGGTGGAACGTCGCGCGGATCCCTCGACGTCTATGCGGGGGAAGGGCTGCGGATCCCGGCACTGCCGTACAGCGCGCGCGAGGCCGAATCCCTGCGGCGCATTGTCAGCCGGGGCAGCGAGATCGATCTGGGTGCGTCCGCGGGCGAGGCACGGCTCAAGCGGCTCCTTCCCGAAGAATTCAGGATCGTGCATGTGGCCGCCCACGGGCTGGTCAGCACGCGGCGCCCCGACCGGTCGGCCCTGGTCCTGTCGGCGTCTCCGGCCGGTCCCACGGATGCCCCGGAGGATGGGCTGCTCCACGCCTTCGAGATCCGCAAGCTGCACCTGGACTGCGATCTCGTCGTGCTCTCGGCCTGCCAGACGGCGCGTGGTAGGATGGTGGGTGGGGAAGGAGAGCAAGGGCTCGCGCGCGCCTTCATGGTGTCAGGAGCACGCTCGGTCCTGGCGAGCCTCTGGAGCGTCGAGGATGCACCCACGGCGTCGTTCATGGAGTCGTTCTACCTCGGCCTCGCCTCGGGCCTTCCCCCTGCCCAGGCGCTGCGCCGCGCCAAGCTGGCGATGCGGCGGAGCCAGCCCGGCCTTTCGGCGCGTGACTGGGCCGCATTCGTCCTGATCGGGCATGGCGACGCGCCGATCCGGCTGGAGGGCAGGCCGTGGTGGGATCTGCACAGCCGCGCTGCCCGCGCGGCGTTCGCGGTGGCGGGCCCGGGAGCGCTGCTCGGCGGCGGGCTCATCCTGGGGACGGCGCTCCGCCTGCGGGCGGCGAACCAGCGCCTCAGGGTGCGTTCCGCGCGCTGACCCGTGAGTTGTGTGGACCGTACGCTCGCCGGGCCGCGGCGCGGTAGGTGCGCCAAAAGCCCCGCCAGTTGACCGATCACACCATCGGGCGCATAATCAAGCGCTGGACCCCAACCTTGAAACCGCCGCCGATACGCCTCCGTTCTCGCCACTTCTCGGCGAGACCCCCTGTGAGGATCAGTATGCGTCCACTCGTCACCGCTCTGGCTCTTGCGGCCACCGTTGCCATCACGATCAGCGGCGCCGCAGCCGCCCGCCCCGTGACCTTCGAGGAGCGCGTCGCGGCCCAGCGCGCCATCGAGGAGGTCTACTGGAAGCACCGGATCTGGCCCGCGGAGAACCCGGGTCCCAAGCCCCCGCTGGAGGCGGTGCTCTCCGAGGACGCGCTGCGCGGGAAGGTCGAGGCATACCTCCGCGCCTCAAACGCCGTCGCGTCGCGGCAGGGGCATCCGATTCGCGCCGATCAGTTGCAGCGGGAGCTCGACCGGATGGTCGCCGGGTCGCGCGCCCCGCATATCCTGCGCGAGCTGTTCGATGCGCTCGGCAACGATCCGCTGCTGATCGCGGAGACGCTGGTGCGGCCGGCTCTCGCCGAGGAGTCGCCGGCAGGGGAAGTGGAGCACCTAGTCACGGCAGGCATGGCTCCGTTCGACTCCGATCTCGACGCTCCGGCCGGGACGTACGCGCTGCCCGAGCCGGCGATCGAGACGCTCTGCGCGAACAACGCCTGGCGCGACGTCGAGGGGCTGCCCGACCCCCGTTTCCAGCACACCGCCGTGTGGACCGGGAGCGAGATGCTGATCTGGGGCGGAATCGTCAGCACGAGTCCGTACCTCAAGCTCGGCGGGCGCTACAACCCGGCGACGGACACCTGGACGCCGATCACGACACTGAACCAGCCGGGGGCACGGTACTACCACACTGCCATCTGGACCGGCACCCGCATGGTCATCTGGGGCGGTTACAACGCGGGATCGGGATACTTCGGGGATGGGGGCGTCTACAATCCGCTCACCGACACCTGGACGCCCACCTCGATGACCGGCGCCCCCACGGCCCGCATCAACCATGCCGCGGTCTGGACCGGGTCGCGCATGCTGATCTGGGGCGGGGTGCAGGTCGGAGGCGCTTACACCACCGTCGGTGGCTCCTACGATCCCTCTGGCGATGCGTGGACGACCATGTCCTCCACGGGCGCACCCATCGGCCGACGGTACCACACCGCCGTATGGACGGGGACGCGGATGATCGTCTGGGGCGGATCGGCCCTGGTGGGGGGGACGCAGAACACCGGCGGTCGCTATGATCCAGTATCCGACAGCTGGACGCCGACCTCGACCGTCGGCGTGGTCGCCCGCTACGACCACTCCGCCGTCTGGACCGGGACCGAGATGATCGTCTGGGGCGGCCCGCCGACGGGGGCGACGAACACGGGCGGACGCTATAGCCCTGCGACCGACTCCTGGACGACCACCAGCACCGTCGGCGCTCCGGCGGCGCGCGCCAGGCACACGGCGGTGTGGACCGGCTCGCGCATGGTGATCTTCGGCGGCACCAGCTCCGGCGCCACCTACCTCAACACGGGCGGACGCTACGATCCCGCCACGAACACCTGGGCGGCGACTTCGACGGCGGGGGTGGTCTTCCCGCGGACCTATCACACCGCGATCTGGTCCCCGGAGCGCGGCGAGATGATCGTGTGGGGCGGCGCGGGGAGCTTTTACCACAGCACCGGGGCCCGGTACAACCCCGTGACCGACACGTGGATCGCGTTCCCGACGAAGAGCCCGACGCCGAGCACTCTTGCCACGGCGGTATGGACCGGTGTCGAGATGATCGTGTGGGGGGGAAACGCGGACACCGGACGCACGAACGAGGGGAGTCGCTACGTCGCCGCGACCGACACCTGGACGCGAACCACGCTCGTCGGCGCTCCGGCGGCCCGCGAGCGCCACACCGCGGTGTGGACCGGGACCGAGATGATCGTCTGGGGAGGCTACTCGGGGACCGCGGCGCTCAACACCGGCGGCCGCTACAGTCCCACGAGTGACGCCTGGACGCCGACTACGGCGACCGGCGCGCCGACCGCGCGGCAGTACCACACGACGGTCTGGACGGGAAGCCGGATGATCGTCTGGGGAGGGGGCAGCGCGTCAGGTGGGCACAACACCGGAGGCCGCTACGATCCTGGGACCGACACCTGGACTTCCACGACGACGATCGGGGCGCCGCTCGCCCGGACTCGCCATGTCGCGGTCTGGACCGGTACCCGCATGGTCATCTGGGGCGGCTACAACGGTGCTGCGACCTTCAACACCGGCGGCCAGTACGATCCGGTCCTCGATGCCTGGGCGGCAACCACGCTGACGGGCGCGCCGACTGCTCGCGTCGACCACACGGCAGTCTGGACGGGATCGAAGATGATCGTCTGGGGCGGCACGCTGAACACCGGCGGCCGCTACGATCCCGTGGCGAACACCTGGGCCGCCACCTCGACGACCGGAGCTCCGACCGCCCGGCACTACAATGCCGCGATCTGGACCGGTGCGGAGATGATCATCTGGGGTGGGAACCTGACCAACACCGGCGGGCTCTACGACCCCGTCGGGAACAGCTGGACGGCGACCGCCGTGACCGACGCGACTCCTCAGGGGCGCGACAACCCGGGGGCGGTCTGGACCGGGACGGAGCTCCTCATCTTCGGCGGCGCTCGTGGCACCGTGGTGAAGCTGGGGAACGGTGGCCGCTACTGTTCCTGCGGCACCGTCTACCAGGACCTCGACGGCGACGGCCACGGCAACCCCTCGGTCTCGCTCTCGAACTGCTCCGGTCCGCCTCCTCCGGGGTACGTCGCGGCCGGTGACGACTGCGATGACGCCGACCCGATGAACTTCCCGGGCAACCTCGAGATCTGCGACGGCCGCGACAACGACTGCGATCTCTTGCCCGAGATCCCCGGACCGGAGGCCTGCGACGGTCGCGACAACGACTGCAACGGTCTGATCGACGAGGGGATCGCCTCGTCGGGGAGCTGCCTGAGCGGCCAGCCCGGCGTCTGCAGCCCCGGGCACCTGGAGTGCGTCACCGGCGACACCGTCTGCATCGCCGACGCGGGGCCCGGCCCCGAGCTATGCAACGGCCTCGATGATGACTGCAACGGCGTCATCGACGAGACGCTCGACTCGGACGCCGACGGCCACGTCAACTGCGCCGACGACTGCCCAGACGCGTACGACCCGGTGCAGACGAACGCCGACGGTGATGCGTACGGCGACGCCTGCGACTGCGCGGTGAACAACCCGCTCAACGGACGGGCTCCCGCGGTGAACGACTCGCTGCAGCTAGTGAGATCGGGGTCGACCACGAACTTCTCGTGGGCGGACGAGGGGCTTCCCGGGTCGTATCGCGTCTATCGTGGCTTCCGAAGCCCCGGTACCCCGTTCACCTACAATCAGTACTGCACCGGCCTCGCCTGGCCGACGGCGGCGGCGAGCGACACGCTCGAGCCGAGGTCGAAGACGATGTTCGTCTATCTGGTCAGCCGCAACGGGTGCGCGGAGTCGGCACTTGGCTACAACAGCGCGAGCGGCGAGATTCCGAACGTCGATCCGTGCCCCTCGGCCGGAGCCGACGCCGACGGGGACGGGATCGAGGAGGCCGTTGACGATTGCCCCGGCTTCGCCAACGCCTCGCAGGCCGACCTCGACGCCGATCATCATGGCGACGTCTGCGACAACTGTCCCATCGATGCGAACGACCAGCAGGAGGATCTCGACGGCGACACGTTGGGGGACGTCTGCGATCCCGACCTGGACGGCGACGGATTCGCCAACGGCGCGGATAACTGCCCGGCGGTCGACAACGCCGATCAGGCCGACCAGGACCTCGACGGCGTGGGCGACCTCTGTGACAACTGCCCGGCCGTGTTCAATCCGCTGCAGGAGGACACCGACGGCGACGGCGTAGGGGACGCGTGCACGCCGTGAAAGCCCGGTCTTCGCTCCCGACTGGCTAGTCTCAGGGCCGTTGGACGGGTCGTCTCCAGCTCATGGCGGCCTGGCTCGGCGTGGGGGAGTGGCGCGCCGGCAGGGTGGGGCTGGGGGAATGGCCGAGGTCCACCGGCGCGATGGCGGGCTCCCCATTCTCCCCGTCCACCCTGGCCGTCGCGTGCTCCAGCAGCACCTCGCGGATCTGCGAGCGCTGGAGATGGATGCCAAGCAGCGACAGGGGAGCAAACGCGCGCTCGATCTCGCGCGTCGGGTGCAGGTAGCGCGTCAGAGCGGGCCCTGCGACGGGCTCCGGCCGAACGTCGCGATCCGAGGTTACCCGGTACCTCCGCGGACGCTCGTCGGCACCGGTGGTGCGGACGGAGCGAGAGAGGAGGAGGACCAGCCCGCCCTGGTTCAGCCGGCGCGCCACCGCCCCTCCGACCTCCGCCAACCGGTCGGGGGGAATGAAGTCGATCCACTCCCAGAGGAGCACCAGATTGAACCGGGTCTCCGGCGCCTCGATCCGGATCGGGGGCAGCAGCGGGGCCGGATCGCCGCGCGGAGCGCTGCGCCCGATCGGATGGGGAAGTGGCGGGTCGATCTCGCCGACCGTGACGCGGGCCCCGCGGCCGGCCAGGTAGACGAGGCTCTCGCCGCAACGGGAGCCCAGATCGAGGATCTCGGGCCGCGGCATCTTGAGCACGCGCTCCAGCGCCCGGCCGAGCATCTGGCACACCTCCGGGGCAGGAGTCGGCGCGAGCGGTGCGCTCGCGGGCTCCATCTGGCTGGCGCCAGGCGACTGGGGTCGGCCGCCCCAGCGGAACACCACGCCCTACCCCTTCGGAATGCTCGCGCCGGCAACGCGCTGCTCGGGCGACTGGTTCGGGGGGCTGGCCGGCCGGTTCATCCCGGCCGCGACAACTCCGCCTCCCATGGTGGCGACCTGGACCGGGGGGGCGTGGACGGCGGCAACTTGCGCGGTCGTGCCCGTCTTCGTCCCCATGTCGATGCTCCCCTTGAACGTCGCCCCGTCGGCGATCGAAACCCTGGGGGCGCGCACATCCCCGTGCACGGAGCCGGAGGGGGCGATCTCCACCTTGTCGTCGGCGGTGATGTTGCCGGTCACGTGGCCCAGCACGACGATCTTCTTGGCGTGGACCTCGGCGTTGATCCGGCCGTTCGCGCCGATGGTAAGGCTGTGGTCCTTGACGAGGATCTTCCCGTCCACGACTCCTTCGATGGTCAGATCTTCGTTTCCGGTCAGGGTCCCCTTGATCTCGACCGACTGTCCGATGTTCACGAGTGCCTCCATAAGTTTCTCCTCGCGGGGTTGTGGCATCGGCGCGCGCGCCGGCTCTGGGGGGGTGAACTGTTGTACTGGTTTTGTGGACGGCAGTGTCTCCTGCTCAGGTCTCTGTCTCGTCCAGGCCATCTTCACCGGTCTCCTTCTGAGATGAGCGGCACACCACGGTCGGTCGACCGAACCTGGGGTGTGCAGGCGTTGAATTCACCTCGAGCGGGCAGCCTGCCCTCAGCCGGGATCTCGCCCCCAGCCTTGGTTTCGGAGCGGACTCTATCCTGAGCCGCCGCTTCCGTCGAGTCTGCTCCCCGCTCCAAGCCCGACCCGTGCGACCCCCACGCGCCGCGAGGGCCCGCACCGGGATCAGACCAAATCAAGCAAGGACCGTGCCTTCTCACGCGACTGCCTCGAACGCGACAGCCGGCTCGGCGGCGATTCCCTTCGCACCGAGTGACAAGACCGGGCCCCCTCCTCCTCTAGGATGGTGGAGATGAAGCCGCTCGGCAACTCCAATCGGCCAGATTGCGAGATTTTGGAGCGGGTCGCCGCCGGCGACCGGGCCGCGCTCGCCGAGCTTTACGCACGCCACGGGGCCGCGGCGTACCGGCACGCGCTCTGGATCCTGAGATGCCCGGCGGATGCGGAGGATGTCGTACAGACGGTGTTCGTGACGCTGGCGGTACGCGGTGCGGAGTTGCTGGGCGTGCGGCGGCCGGCGAGCTACATCGGCGCGATGGTCCATCACGAGGCGCTGGCGATGCGGCAGCGCTGCGATCGCGAGACGGACGCGGGAGGCGATCTGCTGCTCCAGGCCGCCTCGGAACGGGGGCTCGAGGTCGAGCGCCTGGCGCTCGGCCGCGCGCTCGCACGACTCGACACGACGCAGCGCGAGGTGGTGTTCCTGCGGGTCCATGCCGGGTTCACCTTTCGCGAGATCGGGCGGATGACGGGGGTGTCGCTGTTCACGGTGGCGAGCCGCTACCGCCTGGCGCTGATTCGCCTGCGGCGCCTGCTCGAGGGAGAGGACGAATGAGGCGAGTTGAGGTTGACGAGGTCGAACAGCAGTTGCGCCGGCACCGCCCGCCCACCGCGCCGGAGGCGCTGGCGGATCGCATCACGGCCGCGGTTGGCGCGCTGGCCGCACCCGCGACGGTTGCCTGGTCGGACCGGCTGTGGTTCTCCCGCGCGGCGCGCCTGGCATGGGCGGCGGCGGCCCTGCTGCTGCTGGCCGCCGAGATCGCACTCGCTCCAGGAAAGACCGGCCCGCCGCGGCCAACGCAGATCGACAATTCGCCGCAGGTGGTGGGCCTGACGATCGACGTGGGCCTGGATCCGAGTTGGAGCGAACGGCTGGTCGCCGCTGAAGCGCCGGCCGACTCCGACCTCGCCGAGATTCACGCCGCGGTCAACGCCCTGTGAACGGGCAGAAGCTGGGAGGACACCGGTGAAGGAACACTTCCCATGGACGTACGCGTTCTGCGTGTGGCTCTGGCCCAAGTCGCCGCGCGGGCGTCGCGTGCTCGTCGTGCTAGCGGGCCTCGGGCTGCTGTTCGTTGTCGTGCACGTGGGGCTGGACGTGATCGTGGGCCGGCGGCTGTCAGCCGCGACGCGCGAGGCAGAGGAGCGCTACGGGTCGTTCGATCTCGCGACGCTCCTCCCGCCTGAGGTTCCGGACGCCGAGAACCGGGCCAAGGTGATCCGCGCGGCGGCGGAGCTCGTTCCCGAGCCCGGGAGAGCGATTCGGCGTTTTGCCGTTTACCAGCCGGACGGGCCACTCCCGGCGGAGGATCGCGCCGAGCTCGAGGTGGAGGTCGCCGCCGGCTCGCTCGCGCTCGGCCTTCTGGACCATGCGGCCTCACGCCCGCGGGCGAACTGGGGGATCCTGTACGAGGAGGGCGTCGAGGCCAAGGTCCCTCCGCTCCTCGCCATCCTGAACGTCCAGAGGCTGAACATCGCGGCCGGGCGATTGGCGCTCCTCGACGGGCGGCGTGACGACGCGGTCGCGGCAGTCGCCCGGGGTGCGGTGCTCGCCGAGAGCCTGCGACCGGAGCCCTCGTTGATCGTCCAGCTAGTCCGGAGCGCCGCCGACACGGGGGTCGTGGGGTTGGCGCGCGAGATCGTCGTTGCCGGACCTCCGTCCGAGGCGCAGCTCGTGGTGCTCGACGGCGCGCTTGGCGATCGCGACCCGCAAGGAGCCATGCGCGCGAGTCTCATCGGGGAGATGAAGACGATGCTCGCGAGCATGCCCGGGCCCGTGTACGCCTGGGATGTGGTCGGCCCCGTTCCGCCTCGCCTGTTCCAGAACCCGCTGCTCCTCTGGCTGTTGCGTCCTTTGCTCCGGGAGAATGCCCGCTGGTATCTCGAGGTGATGAGCGGCGTGCTCGAGTACCAGCACCTCGCGCGACCGGAACGTGAGCGGCGATGGGGGAACTCGCCGCCGGCCCCGGAGCGGCGAGCCTGGCACCTGCTCGGAGCAATGATGGTGGCAAACCTCGGCAACGCCATCCAGCGGGCCGACCTCTGGGAGACCCGGTTCGCGCTGGCCCGCCTCGGCATCGCCCTCGAGCGCCACCGCCTGTCGCGTGGAGTGTATCCCGACGAGCTCGAGGCGCTCGTCCCGGTTCTCCTGCCGAAGCTGCCCACCGACCCGTTCAGCGGCGCCCCGCCGGAGTACCGCCGGATCGGCGACGGCTACCTGCTTCGCAGCGCCGCCGAGGACGCAACGCTCGACCTCATCGATCAGCGCGACCCGATCCTGCGCTGGGAGGTGCGGCGGTAAGGGGCGGGCGGGACCTCCTCGCTACGGGTGGATTCGCTTTCGCGGGAATGACGGAGGGGGGCGGATCCCGCTTGCACGAAAAACCCCACTGGACATAGGATCGACGCCGCTCTCCCTCGCAGGGCGGCGCTTCCGGCGACCGCGGTAGGGCCTCGGCCCCCGCGAATCGCCCGCGCCCCCCGAGAGGCGCCAGGTCAATCACATCAGTAGCCGATCGGCTCCAATCGGGCCCCGTGTGTCGCGGGTGCGCCCGTGTACCTTTCGAGGGTTGTCCCCGTCAGCGGGGAGAAGGGGAGGAGAGCGATGGCACGACGAATGGCGTTGTGGGTGGTCCTCGCGCTCGTGGTCGCCGTGGGGACGGCGGCTGCCAGCACGGTGGTGGGCCTGTCGATCGAGGACCAGGCCCGGCTGTCGCGTTACGTGGTGGTAGGGGAGGTGGTCACGACGCGCGGCCTCGATCACCCGCGCTTCGGGATTGAGACGGCGGTCACGCTGCGGGTGTCCGAGGTGCTCAAGGGGGACGTGCGTGCGGGACAGCCGCTCGTGTTCCACCTGCGCGGCGGGCAGGTGAAGGATGTGATCTCGGAGGCGCTCGGCGAGGCGACCGTCAGCCCGGGTCAGCGGGTGCTGGTGTTCATCGAGGAGGTCGAGGGGCGGCTCTACAACGTGGGGCTCTCGATGGGAGTCTGGGACGTCAGCGAGGACGAGGCGGGGTACGTCCGCGTGACGCGCGCGCTGCGCGACGGGCTGCAGGTCGTGGGCGGACTCGAGATCGAGCATGGCCCGCTGGCGATCGAGGAGATGTCGGCCCGCGTGCGGGAGAGCATCCGCAACCCGCGCTTCGACAACGAAATGCTGCGCTCCGCGCGCGAGGGGAGGTAAGCCATGAATCGCACCCTACGCCTGGCGTTCGGCATGGCGCTGCTGCTCGGTTTTGTCGTGGCGCTCGTCCCGGAGGCCGCGGCCTACTGCCTCACCGGCATCCGCTGGCCGGACAATCTCACCCCGGCGCCGGTCTACTACAACGGCAGCGGCAAGGTGACCTCGGGGCAGTGCATCTCGGCGTCCCAGATGGACAACGCGGTCATCTCCGGGATCGGCCCATGGCGGGCGATCAGCTACGCCGGCACCACGACCAAGACCGGGAACAAGAGGGACGGCGTGAATGTCGTCTCGTGGGCGAACCTGGGCGGGCAGACGCTCGGGATCACCAACTATCTCAAGTACGACCGGCAGCGCACCGTCTCCTGCGGCGGCAACCTGTTCGCGAACCTGTACGAGGCGGACGTGCGCGTCACGACGGCGTTCCGCTGGACCAGCGGCGGCGGGCAGTGTCCCTGCGCGGCCGGGTCGGCGTTCTACCTGAACGGGGTCAGCGAACACGAGTTCGGCCACGTGATCGGACTTTGCCACACGAACCAGCCGTCGTCGCTGATGTACCCCTCGTTCGGCGCCTGCGAGAACAAGTCGGCGGGCGGCGATGAGAACGCCGGCGAGAACGCGCTCTGCTACTGATCCTGTCGGGATAGTCTGACTCAAGTTCTGGGCCGGGGCGTTCGGAGCAGCGAGCGTCTCGGCCCCTGTCGTCTCACCCTCGGCACGACAGGAACCCCTCGCCCCCCCTCCGACCTTGCCGGCTAGTGGATTCCCGCTTTCGCGGGAATGACGATGAAGTTACGGGCACCGCCCACGACCGTCAGCCCCGCAATGCCATCGTCCCTGCACTCCGATCATCCCTGTCGCTCTGTCATTCCCGCGAAAGCGGGAATCCACCGGCAGCGAGGTGATCCCATGCGCTCAGCCCCGTCGCGCCGCGACCCCCGCGACGAACCTCCCCTCGAACTCCCCGTCTCGCTGCCGCAGCACCGCGAGCGGCGCGACGAGCCTGGCCAGCTCGCCATGCTCGAGCAGGAAGTCAGGGTTGGTTGGATGCCCGTGTCGCGCCTGCTCCACGGTGAACGTCTCGTACAGCAGCAGCCCACCGCGGCGTAGCGCGCGGGTG
>Ga0210379_10000690_pt1 | contig 11383 bp, 9 predicted proteins | sample PLMedo_2_FD_155468 | JGI IMG/M metagenome (GOLD analysis project Ga0210379, IMG submission 155468) | Groundwater sediment microbial communities from an aquifer in East River, Colorado, USA - PLM4_32_coex redo | ecosystem: Environmental > Terrestrial > Soil > Riparian zone | place: USA: East... | reverse complement strand
ACTTGCTGGGCGAAAAACCGGTTCCTGCCGACGCTTATTACGGCGTGCAGACTGCGCGCGCGCTGGAGAATTTCCAGATTTCCAATGTCGTCATGAACACGTACCCGGAGTTCATCGAGGCGTTTGCAATCGTAAAGCTCGCCGCCGCACGCGCGAATACTCAGGTGGGCGCAATGATGCCCGATCGCCTCGCGGCCATCGAGAAAGCCTACCAGGCGATCATGCAAGGCAGATATCGCGACGAGTTCAAGGTCGACTGGTACCAGGGCGGCGCCGGGACTTCCGCGAACATGAACGCCAACGAAGTGCTCGCAAATATCGGGCTCGAGCTATCGGGCCACCAGAAGGGCGAGTACCAGTACCTCGATCCCCATAACGATCTGAACATGTCGCAGTCGACGAACGATTCATATCCGACGGCGCTCAAGGTTGCCTTCATACTGCGGAACGACAAGCTCATCGCAGAACTCGAAAAGCTCGCTGCAGCCTTTCGCGCGAAGGGAAATCAGTACCTGGAAATACCGAAGATGGGTCGCACGGAACTGCAGGACGCCGTTCCTATGACTGTGGGACAGGAATTCCATGCTTTCGCAGCGTCTCTCGAAGCGGAGATCCAGCTGCTCAAGGACAGCGAGAAGTACCTGTACTCGGTCAATATGGGCGCCACTGCGATCGGCAGCGGCATCAACGTGCCGCGAGGCTATGCTGAAGTCGTTGCCCGCGAGCTCGCGTCGCTCACGAACAAGCCCATTGCACCAGCAGCTGACATGTTTGCCGCCACGTGGGATCAGCAAGGCTTCGTGGTTTACTCTTCCGCACTCAAGAGCGTTGCGATCAAGCTGTCGAAAATCGCCGGCGACTTGATCCTTCTCGACTCGGGCCCGCGCGCCGGCTTGGGCGAAATCGATTTGCCCGAGCTGCAGCCTGGTTCATCGATCATGCCGGGCAAGGTCAATCCCGTGATTCCGGAGCTCGTCAACGTCATTGCGTTCCGCGTGATGGGCAACGACGCCGCGGTCGGATTTGCTGCCCACACCGGCCAGCTGCAGCTCAATGCGTATGAGCCGTTGGAAGGGCTGGCTGTGCTGGAGTCGCAACAACTGCTGATCAACGGTGCCTCGACCTTCCGAACCAAGGCCGTTGACGGCATTACCATCAACCAGCCCGTGCTCGCGCGCTACATGGAGACGACGGTTGGGATCGTTACGGCGCTCAATCCCGTGCTCGGTTACGAGAAGGCCAGCGAGTTGGCGAAAGAGGCCTATAGCTCGGGGAAGGGTCTGATCGAAGTGATCCGCGAAAAGAATGCCCTCACCGAGGAGCAGATCAAGGATCTGCTCGACCCAGTGAAACTCGCGAATCTCGACAAAAGCAAATACGAAAAAAGCGCGAGCAATGAAGGCAAAGAAAAATAGATTTATCAGTTGTCACAACCTCAAGGAGGGTACCGTGGTTGCGCTTCGTACATTATCGGTCGCTTTCGTCGCCGCTTTGACATTCGCGTTCGCGCAACCCTTGCCGGCGGCGCAAGAGGTTGCCAGCGCCCAGGCCAAATTGGCGCAGCAGAAGAAGGCTAACATCGTCATCCTCGCCACGGGGGGTACCATCGCAGGCGCCGCTGCCAGCGGCACACAGTCGGGATACAAATCCGGCGCGGTGACGATCGACGCCATGCTGACCGCAGTGCCGGATATCGGAAAGCTCGCAAACGTCAAAGGCGAGCAGATTTCGAATGTCGGGTCGCAGGACATATCCTTCGAGATCATGCTCAAGCTGGCCAAACGCATCAATGAGCTTGCGCCTCGAGCCGATGTCGATGGCTTCGTGATCACCCATGGCACCGATACCATGGAGGAGACAGCCTACTTTCTCAATCTGACGGTCAAAACCTTGAAGCCTGTCGTGATGGTGGGATCGATGCGCCCCTCGACAGCCGTCAGCGCCGATGGCCCGCTCAATCTCTACAACGCGATGGCGGTCGCGGCTGATCCCAATGCGAGAGGCCGTGGCGTGCTCGTGGTGATGAACGATCAAATCCACGCCGCGCATTCCTTGACGAAAACGAGCACGACCGCGGTCGAAACCTTCATGTCTCCGATCCGCGGCGTCGTTGGCCTTACGAGCTACGGCAAGAACGAGTTCTTCAACACCCCGACGTGGCCCCATACGACCAAGAGCGAGTTCGATATCACGAACGTGAATGCCTTGCCGCGGGTGGACGTGATCCTTGCCTACGCGGACATGTCACCCAGTCTCCTTGAGGCCTCCGTTGCCGCCGGAGCAAAAGGCATCGTCATTGCCGGCGTCGGCAACGGCAATATGAACAAGGCTTCTGCGGATGCAGCCGCGGCGGCTGTGAAGAAGGGCGTCAAGGTTGTGCGCAGCAGCCGCGTTCCAACCGGCATTGTCGGCCGCAACGTCGAACTCAATGACGACGATCTTGGATTCGTCGCGTCGTACGAACTCAACCCGCAGAAGTCCCGCATACTCTTGACGCTCGCGCTGCTCAAGCCGCGCACGGCCCAGGATCTTCAAAGATTGTACGACACGTACTAGAACGCGATTCCCTGAGCATGGTCGAGGCTGCTGGTCGCAGCCTCGATTGCTTGCTCTCGATTTGCCGCGTGAGACCAAAGGCCAATGGTCCCCGCTATCTCCGGATCGATAGTGTTGCGGTGAAGCTCGCGCCGAGCGCTCTGTCGATCAAGCATGCTTGGGGAAAGTAAGATCAGGGGTTCAATGAACGCCGCGTGCTCCGCATCGCGGGGCACTTGGCTGGTTACGTCAACGTCCCTGTTGCTGGCGATTTCCGGGGTGGCACAGGCCCAGCCCGCCCCTGACATGAGCGCTCTGTCTCCCGCGATCCGTGAAGCCGATCCCTCCATCAACACGAGCTTGGACGCAGCCGAAAGCGACGGCGATCTGCCGCGGCGCAGACTTATCAGCTGGAACGAATATGACGGGCGGTTCATCACCGCGCGCTTGGGAGGTGGCTTTCTTTGGGACTTGGCCGGCTACGCGCAAGATGAAAACAGCGAAGCGCAGATGGCGCTCACCAATAAGGGCGATCTGCGCGACTTTCGCCTGCTGCTGAAAGGACAGCTCAAGTTCGCTCCGCGTCTCAGTTACACCATCGGTTACATGTACGACAAGGCGCGTGAACAGTGGAGCTTCCGGCAGACTGGCATCATGGCCGAAGTGCCCGAGCTCTACGGCAGCATCTTTGTCGGTCGGACCAAGGAAGGCTTTTCGACCAGCAAGATCATGGTCGGATACCAGGGGTGGACGAACGAGCGTGCTGCAATCAATGATGCGTTCCTTCCGATCCTGGCCGACGGCATCAAATGGTCGGGTTACGCTCCCAGCGGTAAGTTTGTCTACAATCTAGGTTGGTTTACCGACTCGCGATCAGAGAACGAAACCTTCAACAAGAACGACCGGCAATTCGCGGCCCGTGCCGTATGGCTGCCGTTCACGGGAACGAACAGAGGCGTTCTGCATCTGGCGCTGGAAGGGCGCTTTGCCGCGTCCAATGATGGCTTCCTTCAGTATCGCTCCAAGCCGGAAGCCTATCAGGCTCAGTCCTACGCGATCGACACGGGAAAATTCTCGGCCGAGTCGGCAGTGACTCTCGGCATCGAAACCTACTATCGCCCGGGACCTTTGATGTTCGGCATGGAGTACTTTTTCAATCAGGTGCAATCGGAGGAGGAGAACGATCCCTTCTTCCACGGAGGCGAAGTTTTCGTATCGTATCTTTTGACGGGAGAAACGAAGCCTTACAACCTTCGCGGAGCATATTTTGAACGCACATCGCCGGCTCAGACGGTTTTCGAGGGTGGTCCCGGAGCCTGGGAACTCGTGCTGCGAATGTCGTATGCCGATCTAAACTCCCAGGATATCCACGGCGGTCGGTTCTGGCGCATCACTCCGATGATCAACTGGCACCTCTCGGATAACATCCGGCTCGAGTTCGTCACCGGCTATGGGGTGCTCGATCGGTTCAACCAGACGGGAAGCACGGTCTTTTTTCAGAGCCGAATACAGTTTCAGCTCTGATCTCTTCTGCTGAATCACGACCTTGTCGCAGCGCGCTCACGCATCGTCCCTACACTGATCAACTCAATAGGAAAAGTTCCACGACGTTGGACCAAAGTCCAATTGTCGGACCTTGCCATGTCGTGACTAAGTCATAACGCCCAGCTCTGGCTGCGCGCAGCGATTTAGCAGATGCGCCAGGTCGTCGGCTTGGTGCGCTCAGCAGGGTGCTGCAAGGCGCTCGATTCTTTGAAGGGGAAACGCAATGTCAGTCTCGCGAGCATTCGGTTGCCTGTGCGCAACCGCAGGGATCATTGTTGCCGATGGCGTTTGCTCGGTCGCATGGGCTCAAGCCAAGATGTCATTCGAGATCTATGGGTTTGTGCAAGCCGACGCCAGCTACGATACCAACAGGATGGACCCTGCCTGGGATGACGCGTTCCGTCCTTCGAAGATCCCCACGGAGGAGGGCAAATTCGGCGGTGATGGACAATCCAGCGTTTCGGTCAAGCAGAGCCGGTTTGGTGTGCAGGGCAATCTGCCGATCGGCGATGATCTGGGACCGCTCAATTTCAGGTTCGAGTTCGACTTTTTCGGCGTCGGTGTCGATGCTGGCCAAACCACCATAAGGCTGCGCCATTTTTATGGGGAGTGGCGCTCGTTGCTTGCGGGCCAAACGAACAGTCTTTTCATGGATGGAGACGTTTTCCCGAACACGATTGAATACTGGGGACCGACCGGAATGGTGTTCTACCGGAACGTGCAGTTGCGGTGGACCCCGTTCCGCACGGACCGCAGTCACTTCGCAGTTGCCATTGAGCGACCCGGAAACGACATCGACGCCGGACAGATCCGTCAGTTCGATCCTACGCTCGGTCAGAACATCAAGAATGACGAGGAGCTGCCGGACTTCACGGCTCAGTTTCGCACCAGCGGACCACGGTGGCATTTTCTCGTGGGCGGAATTGTGCGCCACGTGGGCTTCGAAACGCTCGATACGCCCGACAACGAACCTACGGGCAGTGACACCGGCTGGGGTGTCAACGTCGCAGGGCACGTGAATCTGTTCCGGCGAGATAAGCTCATGGGCCAAGTCGTCTATGGCCACGGCATCGCGAGCTACATGAACGATGGCGGCATGGATCTTGCGCCCGACGGAACCTTCGGCGATCCCGAAGCGAAGGCTGTCCCACTCCTGGGCTGGCTGATCTATTACGACCACTATTGGAGCGATCGTTGGTCCAGCTCGATCGGATACAGCGTCACCCAGGTCGATAACACGGCATTGCAGGAGTCGACGGCGTATCACAAAGGCGATTATGCCTCGGTCAATCTGCTTTACACCCCCACGCCCAATCTCCTGATCGGTGCCGAAGCGATTTGGGGCCAGCGCACGGACAACGACGGCCGCTCGGCCGACGATTTTCGCTTCCAGTTTTCGATCAAATACAGTTTCTCGCGGCAATTCGCGCTGTAAGCCGGAGACCGCAGGGAGGTGCACGCTGCGTGTCTTTGAGCGGGGAATTGCTGAAAATCACATCAACACAGGGTCTATTACACCGCACTCAAATGAGCGGCCAGCTGTGTCGTATCAAGTCGCGCATGTTCGCGTACGTGGTGGCGTAGCCGCGATTGCAGTGAGGAAACGGCAGCGGAGGCCTCTCGTGTCCGAGAAACCCGGACAGTTTTTCCCAAGCATCGGCTGCAGCGACATCGAGCACCAGAAAATCGTGACCTAACCTCTGGCCAAAGTATTCGCACACGTCTCTGCTATGCTTCTCAAAGGCATTTCTCAGCGCCGGTTCATCGAAAAAAGACGTAGTCCCGCACATCTCTCTCGCCAGCTGCCGTACCTTGGGAAGTGCCTCGAGCAGCACGAAGCTCGGCCGCATTCGTCTCACCGAGGCCAACCATCTTTCGACAGGTCTTGTCGTAAGGACGAACTTCGAACCCGGGTAGGCCGAGTCAAGCTCCCTGTACATCCTGGCAACTGGCGAGTCGGTGAACGCGTCGTAACGCTCGACCACGCTGGTGCTCAGCTGCAGACCGTGCCCATTGAACTTGACGATGGAGAGTGGGCAGTGGACAGCTCGGTACCCGAGTATTCGCAGGGCCTCGGTAAGAGACGTCGTTCCGGTTCTCGAGATACCAATTCCGAAGACTTTCTGTCGCATTAATAGACTCGCTTGTCGCCCGCCGCTGTTCGTTGAAACGCGTTCTTGCTCTCGCAAGTAACTCATCGAAATGCTGTTCCTGCGATTGGGCCTTGGACTCAGTCCTGTGCATGAGCTGTAGCGGCGCAAAACTCGGTCGTGCGAGCGCCTTCTTTTGATCTATTGGACGTTGGTCCAATTGCGGCATCTCGCACGGAGCGTCACCCTTCACCTGCGGGGTCATGCTCGTCCCTGCTCACGCACCCACAATGGAAGGAAGGACAGATGCCTCAGGATGCATTTGAAAACATCAAAGGTCTCGAAGACTTTGATGGAGAGCGTCTGGCGATCGCAGCAGCTGCGCGCCGCCGACGCCGACGTCGCCTCATGGGCCTCGCGATGGCCAGCAAGGCCGGTGAGAATGGCGAAATCGACGAGGATGAGGAGGGCGATGAGGAAGAACAGCATTTGGGCCGCCTTCTTCTCGCGGCGGCAGTGCGCCGCCGCAAGCGTCGCCGCATCCTTGCCCTAGCCCTCGCGCGCAAGGCCGAGGACGACAGCGATCTGGACGATGAAAGCGACGAAGATGATGAAGAAGGGGAATTGGGACGTCTTCTTCTCGCTGCGGTAGCACGCCGCCGCAGGCGTCGCCGCCTTCTGATGGGTGTGGCGCTGGCTCGTCGGAACGGCGAGCCCGAAGAGATTGACGAGGATGAGGACGAGGATGAGGACGAGCGGCAGTCGCGGCCGCTCCTGCTCGCAGCGGCAGCACGCCGCCGCCGGCGGCGCCGCCTTTTGATGGCCGCCGCGCTCGCTCGCAAAGGTCACGAGGAGGACGAGATCGAGGACGAGGATGAAGGTGACGAGGACGAGGACGAGGACGAGCGGCATCTTGCTCCCGTTGTCGTCGCTGCGGCGGCGCGTCGCCGCGGGCGGCGGCGTCTGGCTGCAGCCCGCAAAATCCGCGCACGTCGTGCGGCGTAGAGTGACCGAGCGCGAGGCTACGGCCTCGCGCTCACTCGACCTGAGGGAGCACGAATTTGGGTGGGGGCGAAACCCGTGAATTGGGTCTCGCAGTGCAAGAGCTGCGCAGCGGGGTGACTAACGTGATGCTAGACCTTCGGGACCCCGGTGAACGCGAAGGATGGGACGATTTTCGGCAGCTGCTTGCGCGGCGGGCAACGACACGGCGGAGTCTTCAGCGCCGGGTGCGGCGCCAACTCGCTTCGATGCACGTGGGCGCCGTCACGCTAATGCCGTTTGATCGGTCAAGACCCTGGTGATGGGGGCACGCAAAGATGCTGCACCAGCAACCAGCGCCTGCACGAGCTCATGCTGCTCGAATGGCTTTCGCAGAAGGGCTAGAGCTCCCAACGCCCTGCATTCCGGCTCCACGGCGTCGTCGTGAGAACCCGTCATGAAGATGGTTGCAAAGTTGAACCCGGATTCCGAAAGCTGCCGCACGAGAGCGAGACCTGACGTGGCGCCGAGATCGATGTCAACGAGGAGCAGCTTTGCTTTGGTGCTCGGGGCCGCTTGGAAAAACTCCGCACCCGAGGCAAACAGCTCTACCCGATAGCCCAGCACCGACAGCAAGCGTGCCAGCGCCTTGCCCAAGTGTAGATCGTCGTCCACCACGGCAATCGTATGCTCCTGTACCGTCATGTCTGCGGCAACCTCTTGATTTCTCTCCACACCAAGTGGAGGTCCAACGATTGACGTAATACGACAGCAGGCGGCTGACGTCTTGTTTCCGTAAGCCAAAGAGTTGTCTCAGGCGCATGGCTCGAGCGGCTGGCCCTGGGCTGCGGAACGGCGTGATCGAATGTCAATAGGACTTTGGTCCTACTGTCAGCGCCGGCGGCTATGGTCGAGGCTGCCACCGGGGCCAGGTTCATGTGTTTCAGGCACGCCAGTCAGATTTCTGGCCGAGCGACGATGTCGTTGTCGGCAGCGGTGTCGCGATTTGGGAAACAAACGCGGCCCCCGCCGCGCATGCTTTTGAGCGTCGCAGGGAGCGGCGACGCATGACGCTGGCCGCATCGACCCGAGCGTTTCGAGGCCTGCTGCCGGGGATGGCGTTTGCCTTCTGCCTCGCGGCGCATTCGGCACACGCAGCTGAGGGTTTGCGCCACATCTTTCTGCTCTCTGGCCTGAACCCGCTTCGATCGGAAGCGAACCACATCGCCGAAGCGTTCAGACGGCGAATTAAAGAAAGCTCGCCTGTTGACGCTGAGGTATTTCTGGACTCCCTCGACCTTGAGACTTTCCGGGACAGTGGGCATGAAGATCGGTTGGTGCAGTACCTCGCCGGCAGATACGCCGTCACGCCGCCCGACCTTATCGTTGCCATCAGCCGTGGAGCGCTCAAGTTCGTGGCCACGCGCAGAAGGGAATTCGCGCCTGATATTCCGATCGTCTATTGCTGCACTCCGGCATCGGTAACGGCCGAGCTCCGTTTACCGCGTGATATTCCTGGGATCGTCCTTGAGTACAGCTGGGCCGATACGCTCAACCTTGCGGAGCGTCTACAGCCGAACGCAAAGACCGTAGCACTCGTATCCGGCGCGTCCGAATTGGATCGACACTGGCAGCAAGACGCTATTCGTGGACTTAGGCCGCAGCTTCAAAAGTACAGCACCAGGAATTTGGCTGGACTAAGCCACGATTCGCTGCTGCAGGAGTTATCACAGCTTCCGCGCGACACGATCGTCATATTGACCCGCATCTTTGATGACGGGTCGGTCCGCTCGCGGCCGTTTCAAGACGTTACCGAGGAAATCGGCAGAATTTCCCAGGCTCCCGTTTACTCGCCCCTGGCGACAGCATTCGGTCAGGGCATTGTAGGCGGTTATATGGACAATATGGGCGCACATGGAGCCGCGGTTGCCGATCTCGCGTTGGAGGTTCTGGCCGGAAAAGACCCGGCGACAATGCCTCACGAAACGAGACTCCCCAACTCATATCGCGTCGACGCGAGGCAGCTAGCGAAGTGGGGATTCGCCGAAAAGGACCTTCCACGCGGCACTTCCATTGAATTTGAGGAGCCGAGCTTCTGGCATAGATATCGCACCGAGGCGAGCGTGGCACTGGTCGCGTTCGTGATGCAGAGCGGTGCAATTGGCTTACTTCTCGTCCAGGTGCGCAGGCGCCGCGCCGCGGAGATATCGCTGCAAGAGAGCGAAGATCGTATCGCGCTCGCTGCCGCGTCAACGAATGTGGGGTTCTGGCGAATGGACGGTGCGACCGACAGTTTTTGGGCGACAGACCATTGTCGCTCCATGTTCGGAATATCGGCGGACACCGAGCTCACGTGGAATAACTTGCGCGCGATCGTACATCCGGAAGACCGTCAAACGTTCGATGCGTTATCAACCCATCGTCGTCGCGACAGTGAAATAGAAAATGAGTTCCGCATCTGCCCGCCCGGAGGGGATGTGAGATGTTTAGCCTGCCGCGGGCGCGCCACCTGGAATGACCACGGGAAGTACACAGCGACCATTGGAATCTTCGTGGATATAACCGCGAGAAAATCCGGCGAGCTGGAAGCGGAGCTGCAACGAAAGGAGATTGCGCACCTCATGCGTGTCGCCGCATTAGGAGAACTCTCCGGGGCGATCGCCCACGAACTCAGTCAGCCTCTCGCGGCAATTCTCGCAAATGCGCAGGCAGCGCAAGTCATGCTGTCGGACGAACCCCGCGAGACTGAGGAGATGCTTCAAATCCTGAACGACATCGTCGAAGAGGATTACCGCGCGGGTCAGGTCGTTCATCGGCTTCGCCGTCTATTGACGAAGGGCGAACATCAGTCGGCCTCGATTAAGCTGAACGATCTCATTCGATCCACGCTGGCGTTGCTGCATGCGGAACTGGTGAATCGTAAGGTACAAGTGTTCAGCGACTTGCATGCGGAGTTGCCGTCGATAACAGGCGACCCCGTGCAGCTTCAGCAAGTGCTACTCAACCTCATGATGAACGCAGTCGATGCTATGGCCTCAACCAACCCGTGCAACCGCGTGCTCTGCATCAGAACCCGTTCGTCGTCTGAGCATGCCGAAGTTGTTGTATCTGACCGAGGTCCGGGCATAGCCCCGGCGGTACTCCCGAAACTGTTTGAGCCATTCTTTACGACTAAGGACCGAGGCCTGGGCCTTGGTCTGTCGATTTGCTCCACGATTGTCGGTGCGCACGGGGGCAGGATCAGTCTGGTAAATTCCGGAGGAGGCGGCGCGGTGGCGACAGTCTGGTTGCCGACCCGCAGTCGATTGGCGGCATGATCAAGATGAGCGAAAGTGCAACGATCTCCACAAGGGAATGCATTGCGATCCTTGACGATGATGCGTCTGTCCGCAAGGCGCTTGCTCGTCTGATTGCGGCGTATTCCTACCGCGTTGAGACTTACAGCTCGGCGCGCGAGTTCATCGAATCGCTGAACAGGGGCGTGCCCGACTGTTTGATCCTCGACCTGCAAATGCAGGACATCACTGGGCTCGAGTTGCAGCATTATCTCAACCGCCGTGGAACGCCGATCCCGACCATCGTGTTGACTGCCCAGGACGAGGCCGGCACGCAAGAGCGCTGCATGGATGCCGGTGCGATCGCTTTTCTCGTCAAACCGGTCGCCAAGGAGCATTTGCTCTGGGCTATTGAAGCGACAACACGGCACCACCCCCCTCTCGGCTGCGGCCGCCAGGGAGAACGCTGAGTGTATCGACCGCGCCAGCAGACTTGCATGGCCTGCACCTCCTGGCACGCGTCTCGCGGACCGCTTTTGACTCAGGGGCAAGAGGTCTTTTCACGCGCCCAGTTTCACGATCGAACGCGGACCGTTGAAAGTGCCCGCCCCAACGGTGGGACCTAAGTCCAATATTCGCCAACCAGGGAGCGGCCAAAATGATCATCGAGCCAGATATGGACGCGCGCTGTGGAGGCCCGCTTGATCGAACTCTATCGACCGATCATTTTCGGCGACCCGGAACAGGGCGGGGGACAGCGGCACTTCGCCGGACAGATTCTTTCGATTCACCTACCCGATCCCGGCGCAACGCAGACAGTGGTGGGCGATACGTTTGCGCTGACCGGTACGGGTGTCGGCGGATCCGACACTCTCGCGTGCTTCGCGTTCAATGCAAGTGTTGTCATCGGGGATGCTCTCGTGATCGCCGGTCGCGCGCGTGGTGGGGACGACAATG
>Ga0210379_10000688_pt1 | contig 11389 bp, 4 predicted proteins | sample PLMedo_2_FD_155468 | JGI IMG/M metagenome (GOLD analysis project Ga0210379, IMG submission 155468) | Groundwater sediment microbial communities from an aquifer in East River, Colorado, USA - PLM4_32_coex redo | ecosystem: Environmental > Terrestrial > Soil > Riparian zone | place: USA: East... | reverse complement strand
GTCCTGAAGTTTCCGATCGTCGCGGTCAACGACGCGATCACGAAGCATTTCTTCGACAACCGCTACGGCACCGGCCAGAGCACCATCGACGGGATTCTCCGCGCCACCAACGTGCTCCTGTGCGGCTCGAACTTCGTGGTGGCCGGCTACGGCTGGTGCGGCCGCGGGGTCGCCCACCGCGCGCGCGGCATGGGCGCCAACGTGATCGTGCTGGAAGTCGATCCCGTCAAGGCCATCGAGGCCGTGATGGACGGCTTCCGCGTCATGACCGGGCAGGAGGCGGCCGAGATCGGCGACGTGTTCGTGACGCTCACCGGCAACGTGGCGGTGCTGCGCCGTGAGCACTTCGAACGCATGAAGGACGGGGCGATCATCTGCAACTCGGGTCACTTCAACGTGGAGATCGAGATCGAAGAGCTCGAGAAGATGGCGTCGAAGAAGAAGCGCGTTCGTTCTAACGTAGACCAGTACACGCTCAAGAACGGCCGGCGGATCAACCTGCTCGGCGAGGGACGCCTGATCAACCTGGCCGCCGCGGAGGGTCACCCGGCCGCGGTGATGGACATGAGCTTCGCGAACCAGTCGCTCGCGGCGGAGTACATGGTCAAGCAGCACGGGTCCCTCAAGAATGAGGTGATCCCGGTGCCGGAGCGGATCGACCGCGAGATCGCGCGGCTGAAGCTGGTCTCGATGGGCTACAAGATCGACACCCTCACCGACCAGCAGGCGCGCTACCTGGCGAGCTGGGAGCAGGGAACCTAGGCGTCGCGAGCCGCTGCCTGTTCGTCGAGGCGCCGGAGCTCGATGGGCGAGAGCTTGTTCGGGTCCAGCCCGGCCGCCATGCACAGGCCGACCAGGTAGGGAATTGCGGGAACGGGCCCGGCACACGACGCGAGCTTGAGCTGTTCAGGGAGCTCCTCGTCGCCGTAGTCTTCGTACAACACGCGCTGCTTGGTGACCCAGAGCTCGCCGGCGTCGGAGAGCCAGACCCGCCAGGTCGGAAAGTCAGTCTTCAGCCGTTCGCCCGGGACCACGAGCCCATCCTCGTCCGTGTGCAGGTCGCGCGGTTCCTTGCTGGTCTTGGCCAGGGCCACCGCCGCCAGTTGCAGCGGCGACGCGCTTTCGCGGTACTGCGCCACCGTCGCCGGCGCGAGCGCGAACATGACCACCGCGTCGCGGGGCGGCGTCTGCTTCCGTGTCCAGATCCTGGCGACGGCATTGTAGTGCGCGGTCTTCGGTCTCGCGAGGATCCTCGCGATGAACGCGTCGTCCTGCGGCGGGTCGCGCCGGCCCCGGTAGACGTCGTCCCCGTCGTGGCGCGTGCCGCACGCCTCGCAGGCGTCGCTGCCGAGAACGGGCGCGTTGCTCTTGATCCAGAGCTCGGCGGCGCGACGTTTCTCCGCGTCCTTGAGCTGCAAGGCACCGCATTTGCCGCACTGCCAGTAGGCGCTCGTCATGGGCGACGAGGATACACGTGCTCGCCGGCCCGGGTCCACACCCTCCTGCGCACCGCCCCGGCCCGCTTCGCGCGCGGCTAGTCCTCGTCCTGCTTTTCGCTGGGCTCGACGATCCGAAACGTGGCCTGGCGCAACTCGATCGACTGCCAGTATTCGTCCTTGATCCTGACCATGAAGTCGTAGAGGCCGGGCTTCAGGTTCGCGCTCTGAATGGTCAGGTGGAGCGGCTGGTTCGCGCTGTAGCCCGACCCCTTGAAGCGCGACGCGAACACGGTGGGCTCGTCACGAAAGCGATCGAGCGCGCCGCGTTTTTCCGGCGAGTGCGGCACCACCCGGTATTCCACCTCGTAGTCCGTGACCCCGCCCTGGTCGAGGCCCAGGTTATAGACCTCGAAATACACCGGCACCGGCGAACCGACCGCGTAGCGCCGGATCGGGTGGGGGATGACCTCCAGCGCGCCGCGCGCGAACGGCGAGGTGGTTTCGACCGCCGCGATCTTCTGGGCAAACAGCACGTCGCTGATCGCGAGTTCATGGTCGAAGTTGCGCGTCGACAGCGTGGTCTTGTATGCGGAGGACAGTTTCTGGTCGCGATCCTCCATGCTCACCGCCACGCGATAGTAGCGACGCGGGAGCGAGAACACGATCTGCGCCGGCACGAGCCGGGCCGCGCTGGACACGGACAGCGGGAGCTTCAACTCGCGCGTCTGCTGGTCCACCACCCGGTAGCCTTCGTCGAACACGGTCACGTCGGCGACGTAGGTGCGCTCCGCCGCGCCCTCCACGGGTTTCACCAGGAACTCGAGATTCACCTCCGCGCGAATCACGCCCTCGCCACCGCGAAACTGCTCGACCCCGAAATAGAACGGGAACGCCGTCTTGGCGAAGTTGAACGGGTACGACGACGGTGTGTCCTCGAGGACGCCCTCGAAGTTCGACGCGAGTTCCTTCACCTGATCTCGGTCGAACACGACCGCCGGGTTGTCGGGGAGCGACCGGGCCCAGTCGGGGTCGACGATCTCGTCCATGCCCTCGGTGGTGCCGCCGAGGCGGGGCCGGAGGAAGCGCTGCGGCTCGAGGCCGATCAGCGCCTCGCGCACGGGCCCCCACTCCACGCCGGTCTCGTTCACCTCGGCGTCACGGTAGAAATCGAGGTACTGGGGTGGAATCTGCTCCTGGATCGATTCCTTCGTGTCGTAGATGAGGAATTCGGCCAGCTCCGAGCTTATGTCCTGCGCGTCGCCGAGGGGTGTGAGGGCGTACGTGTAGTGGCCCTGAAGCGATTCGTCACGGAACTGGACAATCATCTGGTGGCGCCGGTAGTACCACAGCTCGCCCGGCGCGTGCACCTTGCGCGCGGTCACTTCGGCTTCGATCTTCCCGCGATAGTCGGGGAATCCGTAGCGGATCAGCACTTCTCCGCGCGTATCCCACCCGGGCCACTGGGCACGGGCGAAGTCGGCGCGCGCGATGTCGGCGCGGAGGTAGTGTTCGATCTTCATCTCGTTTTTCGGGGTGGTCGGCGTCGGATCCTGCGCGGCCCAGAAACGCTGGATCCACTGCAGGCGCGCGTCGTCGCCCGTCAGGCGGAAAAACTGGCGGAGCTGGTAGGGGTTCATGAGGTACTGGAGGGACGCGACCTGGCGCTGCATGCGCGGCTCGAGGCGGGCGAGGTCGGTGGCAGTGACCTTGTATTCCGGGCCCGCTCCCGCGGGCCCCGCGGCGAGACACGTGGCCAATAGTACCCCGGAGAGCGCCAGCCGTCGCATCGCGGTTCCCCTCACCGGCTGGTGCGCTTGAGCAGCACCACGCCGATGATCAAGAAGAGGATGTTGCCGAGCTGGGCGGCGAAAAAGGGCGGGAGCACGCCGTTGTGGCCCAGGGTCTGCCCCACCCGCAGCACCGCATAGTAGAGAAAGCTCACGACCAGCGTGAGTCCGAACCCGGTTGCGATGGAGGGCTTGCGCTTGCCCGACGCCAGCGCCACGCCGATCAGGGAAAAGATCGACCCGGCGAACGGAAAGCTGAACTTGAAGTGCATGTCGACGATGTACTTCTGCGCGTTTCCTCCGCTGCGCTCCACCCGGTGGATAAAGCGGCGCAACTGCGCGATGTTCATGTTCTCCTCGTCGATCTCTTCTTCCTCGAAATCCTCCGGCCGCTCTCGCATTTCGCGGATGGTGAGCGTGTCAAACGCCTCCACCCGCTCGCGACCCTCGGCGAAGTTGCGGACGTACCCGGCGGAAAACAGCCAGTGTTCGCCCTGCCACCTCGCCTTGCGCGCGTCGATGCGCCGGACCAGCGTGTTTCCGTCGAACTGCTGAACCACCACGTCATAGAGCGTGTGGTCCTCGTGGTTGTAGGTGCTGGCCAGGTAAACGAACCCTGCGGCGCCGAGGTAGCGGAAGTCCGACTTCACGTCCGGGTCCGCGCGCACGCGTCCCTCGATGTCGTGGCGCATGATGTCGCTCTTCTTCCTGTTCGCGTGCGAAACGATGGTGTCGTTGAAGTACACCGAGAATCCGGCGATGAGCAGCGACACGATGAAGATGGGGCGGGCGATTCGCGACAGGCTCACCCCGCACGCGAGCAGCGCGGTCAGCTCGTTGCGCCGCGCCAGGATGCCCATCGAAAACACGGTGCCGAGCAGGAGCGACACCGGCACCACGTACGTCAGGACGAAGGGGAGCGAGTAGAAATAATAGCGGGCGATGTTGACGGCCTTGGCGTTGTGGTCGATGAAGTTGTCGATCTCCTCGAATACGTTCACCGTGACGTAGATCACGACGAAGGTCAGCACGCTGTACGCGAAGACCCGGAGAAAGCGCTCGAGCAGGTATCTATCGTGAATTCGCGGACGCATGACGACGAAACACGGAACGCATCAGCGACAGCCAGGTCCAGTCCGACACGGACTGTTCGCGCGCCGCCTTGCGGAGCAGGGCGATCGCCGAGATGCCAAATACGATGTTGGGTCCCCACATGGCCACGAAGGGGCTCGCGAGCCCCCGATCCGCGAGCTTTTCGCCGCCGATCAGGCACACGTAGTAGACGAGAAAGAACACGAGGCTCAACCCGATCGCCATGTTCATCCCCGCGCGGCCCATGCGGATCGCGAGCGGTGAACCCAGCAGCACGAATATCACGCACGCGAACGGGATCGAGTACTTCTTCTGGATTTCGACGTTGTAGCGGTCGATTTGCTTGACGAACGACTCGTTCTGATTGACCTCGGTCTCGATGCGCTCGCGCGAAATATATTCGCTGCGCGCCCCCGGCGGGATCGGCGAGGCGGTCCCGGGCGTGCGCGCCCCCGGCCGCACCCGCGGCGGTTCGCGGGTGGTGCGGGCCGCGGTGGTAGAGTCCTGCTCCGCGGCCCGGCGCGCCCGCGTGGTCGCGTCGAGCCACCCGAACGTCTCGTCCATGCATTCCCGGGCCTCGCGAATCATCTTCTGGCGCCCCACCGCCATCTCGGTCCGAATCTCCGCGATCTTGTCGTGCATCATGCGCACGCTCATCTCGCGATCCCCCCGGTAATCGCGCTCGGTGCGCTGGAGCGAACGGTCCACGTCGCGGATATTCAGGGTGTATTCGCGGAAGGTGGTGCGGCGATACGTCTCGCGGTTCTTGCCCGCGGGGAGCTCGTGGATTTCTCCGTTGATCAAGTCGATGCGGAGCACATTCTGACCTTCGATGAACTGGAGGTGGCCGGACTCCGCCACGATCGTGGTGGGGAGCTGATTCTTGTCGGCGTGCTTGAAGATCTGGACGTCGGTGATGTCGCCGGTGCGGTCGTTCTTCTGCGCGAAGTAGATGGTGTAACCCTGCAGGTCGTCGATGAAGCGGTTCTCGTGCAGCTCCATGGTCGGCTGTTTGCGATTGATGTCGATGAGGAGATTGAGCAGCCGGTGATTCGACTCGGGCAGCACGTGGTTGTTGTAGTACACCAGGCCGAACGTGAGGAAAACCGCCGCCACCAGCCCGGGCCGGATCATGCGGTAGATGCTGAAGCCGCACGCGCGCATGGCCGTGATCTCGTTTTCGCCCGCCAGCGTGCCGTAGGTCATGAGCGTCGCGGGCAGCACGGCCATTGGTATGATCAATGCAAACATGTGCCCGAGACTGAGCGTAAATGCTTGCAATACAATGTGAAACTTCACTCCCTTGCCCAGGAACAGATCGATGTAGCGGAGGATGAAATCCATTATGAACACGAAGGTTATTACCGCGATCGAGAAGAAGAACGGGCCAAGGTAGTTGCGGAGGATGTAGCGCTCGAAGATCATCGGCGGACGTCATGTCCGGGGAGGAATTTTCCCGACAGACCTCTGAATAATTACCCATAAGCGGTTTATCGACAAGACGTTTTATCGATGACGCCCCCTGACTCCGCGACGCGCGGTGGCGCCGACACGGAGGCAGTTTCACCGGGACGGTGGGGGTGTTTGGCCCTCCGGCCGAAGCTGTCGCCGAACAGCGACAGTTTCGCCGAACTCCGTCCCCGATTGTGGACGAGCCGAGCCCAGGATTCGATGCGCGGGCCCCACGAGAAGGTGATCCGAATCCACCATCGAGCAGACTGGAAGCGACGTGCCGAGCTGTTTTTCCTGGTTCTCCACGATGCGATTGATGCCCGCATGTCGCGTTGCTCCCGCGCCCCTGCTCGCCGTCGCTGCTCTCGCCTTCGGCCTCGTTGCTGACACCCGCGCCCAGACGGTCGAGTCCACCCTGCCCTTCGCGATCGACCTCCGCGTCGTCGGAAAGTACTACGACACCCTCTATCGTGACGGCGTCACCGGGGAGATGACCGACTCGGTGGCCGTGTTCGATTGGGACCACACGCGCCTCGGCACCCTCGGGTACCGGGTGAAGGCCCTCCTCCCGACCGATGCCCGCACGACCCGCGACGTCGTCGACTACACGGTCGTGCCGGGCTACCGCGCGCGCTTCACGGTGCCGCGGACCGCGTTCTTCGAGTCGACCGCGCAGGACGTCGGCGCGGTGCTCGTCATGCAGCCGCGCGACATGTCTATCCCGGCGTTGAGCGCGGAGCTGACTCCGATGGAAGACGTGGTCGACGAGATCGCGCGGCGGTCGCGCCAGCAGGTGTGGGCCGAGACCGCGCGCGCGAAGCTGGCCGCCGGCGTGCTATCCACAGCGGCGGCCGGCGGCATCGTCTTCAACATCCCGCTCCCGATGCCGAAGAGCCTGGAATCGATTTTTGGCCCCGGCGAGAAGACGAGCATCACCATCAAGGGGCGCGAAGAGATCACGCTGGCCGGCGAAACGAGCATCGTCGATCCCTTCATCGGCATCGAGGGTCGCGAGAAGCAGTCGCTGTTTCCGTCGCTCGACATGCAGCAGAAACTCGACGTGAGCCTCACGGGGACGATCGGCGACAAGGTGAGCATCCAGGTCGACCACTCGAGCGAGGCGATCGGTGACAATGCCAACCGGGTGCGCCTGGCGTACACGGGCTACGAAGACGAAGTCATCCAGCTGATCGAGTTGGGAAACACGAGCCTCTCGCTCCCGGGCTCCCAGCTGGTCAGTTTTTCGACCAGCGCGCAAGGCCTCTTCGGCGTCAAGATGCTGGCCAAGATGGGGTCAACCGATATCACGCTGATCGCCTCGAAGCAGGAAGGCGAGGTCTCCACCTCGGTGTTTTCGCCGACCGGCGGGACGCTGGGGCAGGCGGAAGCGCGCGTGATCCGGGATATCGACTACGTGAAGAACAAGTACTTCTATTTCGACAATCCAGGCAGCTTCATCGGCCCGGATGACGGGAAGCTGATTGAGGTATACCGGACCGTCACCCAGCAGGACCTGATCGTGAATCCGGGCATCAACCGTCTGCCCGGCTGGGCCATCGCGGATTCGTTGGGGTACGGGCAGGGCATCGACGCGGCGGTGGATTCGATCCGCGGGGGTGGGACGCCGCGCGGCGCGCTCCAGCAGGACTTCCAGCTCCTCCAGAAGGACGTCGACTATTTCTTCATCCTCAATTCGAGGACCAACGACGTGGTCGGACTCGAGCTGGCGGATGCGATCCCGGACGCCGCGCTCAAGTCGCTCGCGGTTCGATACACGACGCAGGAGCTGGAGACGCCGGTGTTTCTGCCCTCGAAGGCGATCGGCGGCTCGTACTCGACCTACTCGCTCCCCCCGGACCCGGTGAAGGGGGACATGCTGGTCCTGGAGATGTTGAAGGCACCCGAGCCGCGCCCGACGCCATCGCTCTTCCCGGGAACGTGGAATCTCATGATCCGCAACATCTACAACCTCGGGCTTACCAACATCGACGGCAGCACGCTCGAGGTCACCATCGAGGATGTATTCAATCCCCGGCTGAACCCGGCGCTTCCCGACACCTCCGACGTGCCCTACCTGCGCATCTTCGGTCTGGATCGCACCGACCGAACCGGCACCGGCAAGCCCGACGATCGCATCGACCTGACCTCGGGCCTGGTGAACCTGAATACCGGTGTGCTCCAGTTCCCTTCTCTCGAGCCGTTTGCGCCTCCCGACACGAGTGTGGCCATATGGACAGACTCCACGTTCTCATTCACGGGCGCTGCCCGCACGGAGCAGTACAACACCTCCACGCGCATCTACAACGAACGCCTCAATCCGACCACCGAGCAGGAGGTTCACCAGTACATCATCAAGGTCACCGCCGTTTCGACGTCGAAGACGTTCCGTATCAATGCGCTCAATATCGTGGAAAACAGCGAGACGATCACCATCAACAACGAGAAGCTCGTCCGCGGGACCGACTACGACATCGACTACGTCAGCGGGGAAGTGACGCTCAAGGAAGGCGCGCTCGCGAAGCTCACGCCCGACGCGCGCATCAATGTCGAGTACGAGTTCAAGCCGCTGGGTGGCGGTGGTTCCAGCACCCTCGCCGGCTTCGCGACGACGTCCCAGCTCGGCCAGAACCTGCGCATCGGGACCTCGGGGCTCTACGAGTCGAAGAGTTCGAGCGACAACCGGCCGCGCCTGGGCGAGGAGCCCACGCGCGCGATCGTTGGCGGCATCACGGCGAGCTATCAGCACCAGTCGCGGCTCCTGACCGACCTTGCGAACCTCCTGCCGTATGTTGATACCGACGCGCCCAGCACGATCAACCTGGACGGGGAGCTCGCCGCCAGTCTGCCCAACCCGAATACCAAGAACGAAGCGTATATCGACGATTTCGAGGGGATCGAAGACACCGACCGCATCACGCTGGCCAGGCGCGCGTGGTACCCGGCGAGCCTTCCGTTCGACCAGAGCGCGTACAAGGCCGCGTCGGACCGGCTCGACTTCATCTGGTACAACATCGAACCGAACCTCGGCGTCCACCGGCGCGACCTGAACCCGGAGCTGGACGAACAGGAGAATACGCTGGTGCAGTCGCTCGACCTCGACATGAGCGAGATGCCGGCGGTGAGCGATACCGCCTCGTTCGCCGGTATCATCCTCGGTGTTCCCGGCGGCGGGCTGGACCTCTCGCAGGGCCAGTTCATCGAGCTGTGGGTGAACGATTTCAAACCCGACCCGATCACGCGGGGCGGGAAGCTCCACATCGATTTGGGCATCATCGACGAGAATTTCCACGATCCCGGCAACGACGACCCGGCCACCAATTTCGACGACGAGGACAAGCTGCGCGACGGGTTCGCGGCGGCCTTCGACGACACCGGGCTCGACGGCCTGTTCGACGCCGAGGAGCCAGGGTTCTCGGATTCGAACACGGACCCCAACGGCGACGACATCCTCTTGAAGCGCATCGATGGACGCTTCAGCAAGGCGAACGGAACCGAAGCCAACCTCACCTACGACACCGAGGACCTCGACCGCAACGGGCAGCTCACCCGCGAGAATGCCTATTTCAGTTACGTGATCGACCTGGCCGACACCGCGCAGATCGACATCCGCGCCAGCTACCCCGGCTACGACGGCTTCGACGACGCCGGGCACGAGAACGACGCCTGGCGGCTCTATCGCGTGAAGCTCTCGAACCACACGGTGGTGGCGACGAGCGGGCTGCAGCCGCGTCTGGACGAGATCCGGCACGTGCGCATCTGGTTCGACGACGTGAACGCGGTGGTGCGGGATGACAATGCGGTCGGTCGCCGCCGCCTCCAGATCTCGGAGTTTTCCATCGAAGGCAACCGCTGGGAGCTCGACGGCGTGCGCAACCTCTACGACGACGTCGTGACCGCCACCGGCACCGACTTTGCGATCGGCGTCATCAGCACGAAGACGGATCCCGGCTACTACCACCCGCCGGTCGTGCCGAACCAGACGAACGAAGTGTCGGACAAGGAATCTTCGCTCGCCCTTCGCTACTCCGGGCTGTCGAACGCGACGTCGGTTCAGATCCTCAAGCGTTTCCCGGGCCAGGGGTTGAACATGACGCTCTACCGCGACCTCAATTTCTGGGCCCACACGGACTCGCTCCGCGACGGCCTCGAGTACTACTTCCGCATGGGGTCGAACGAGTCCAACTACTACGAGATCGCGGTTCCGTTCACGGGGACGTACTACAACGAAACCGGCTGGGCGCGCGTCGTCGTCAACCTCGCGGACCTGACCAACCTCAAGTTCGAGCCCACGGACAGCGTGGTGACGGGCAGCGCGACCGATACCGCCGACCCGAGCCGGGTGTACCCGATTCGAATGCGCGGCCTCCCCAACCTGACCGGTGTCAGGTTCCTGTTTGCGGGTGTGCGCAACATCAACGGCGGACCCGCGCGCAGCGGCGAGCTGTGGATGGACGACATTTTCAACGGCGACGTGATGCGCGACTCCGACCACGCAGAGCGGCTGAGCACCAACGTGAGCCTGGCGGGCGGTGCGTTGAGCGTCGGCGGCAACTGGTCCCGCACCGGCGCCGACTACCACGGGTTGCGGCAGACGAGGGGGAGCGGCGCCGATCAGACCACGCTCGCGCTCAACGCCCGCACCGATCTTCAGTACTTCGTTCCGCTCGGGGGATTCTCGCTCCCGATTTCGGGCAACTACGGCGTCTTCAACTCGAGACCGAAGTTTCCGCCGAACAGCGACACCGAGATTCTCGACCCGGAGGTTGCCGACAGCCTGCGCACGGAGCGAAAAACGCGGGCGTTTTCCACCTCGCTCTCCAAGCGATCGCCTTCGACGGGTTTTTTGATGCGCTATACGCTCGATCGCATCCGGCCGACGTTCGCGTACAGCAATCAGCGCGGCATCAGCCCCTCGGCGCGCGATACCACCACCAACATGTCCGGCTCCGTCGGTTACCAGTTGACCTGGGCCGGCGACAAGACGTTCAAACTATTCGGCAAGACCCGGATGCGGTGGATGCTGAACCAAATCGACTTTTCGGTTTCCGCCAACCGCCAGACGGCGAAGCGGTGGACCTTCGTCAACGGCAGCTTCGTCGAGAGTCCCTTCCAATACAACGCGTCCATGCGGCAGCAGGGGTCGGTGCGCTATGCGCCCTTCCGGTCGCTCGACGGGAACTTCAACGGATTCGTGCTGCGCGACGTCGGTCTGGAGCACGAATGGGCGGGGATCAACATCGGCCAGGAGATCGCGCGCGGCGAGAATCTCCACGTGTCCTTCGCGCCCAAATGGATCGGCGTGCGCCTCTTCGAACCGACCATCGAAACGCAAACTTCCTATAACGAAGATTCCGGGCCCAACGTGAGGAACCCGGGTGACCCCAAGGGGACGCGCAATGTCTCCTCGGGTCGCAACGACTCGGGCAAGATGCGGTTCGACATCGGGAAGCAGTTCGCCACGCTGTTCAAGGTGTTCGGCTGGAATCCGGGAACGTTCACGGGGACGCGCACGGCCACGCCCACGACGCCGACCGACCCGGGCGGCCAGGGTGGTGGCGGAGAACCGGCCGGCGCCGCGCCGGATTCGACCGTGCAGAAACCGCGCCCAGGCATCGGCCA
>Ga0210379_10000686_pt1 | contig 11394 bp, 17 predicted proteins | sample PLMedo_2_FD_155468 | JGI IMG/M metagenome (GOLD analysis project Ga0210379, IMG submission 155468) | Groundwater sediment microbial communities from an aquifer in East River, Colorado, USA - PLM4_32_coex redo | ecosystem: Environmental > Terrestrial > Soil > Riparian zone | place: USA: East... | reverse complement strand
CACCGTGATTGCGGTCATCCCGAAGAACAATCGGGGCGAAAAGATTCGCGTCGCCTTGCGTGAATTCAAGGGCGCACATCTCGCGGACATCCGCGTGGTGGTCGACGGGAACGACGGCAGCACCGTTTTCACGCCCAAGGGCGTCGCAGTTCCGATTCGTCGGCTGCCCGCCGTCATCGAAGCGCTGCAGAAAGCGCTTGATGAAGCCCGCCGCAGAGGCCTGTTCGAAAGAGATCGGGAGGCGGCATGAACGAGCACATCGCCTATCTGCCGCCGTTGAGACCACGGCTCCGCGTGTCGATCGCGCGCTCACGTCGCGAAGGTGATGTCCTTCGGATCGAGCGCGTGCACTTCTACAACCCGCCTGATGCGCGTCCGCGCAGCAGCGGAATGCCCAATCCGCCGCGAGTTGGGGAGATCATCCTTGAGTTGCCGATCGGCATGCTGCCCGAACTGCAGGAGGCAATCGCGCGCGCTGACGACATAGCGCGTCAACTCCTCTCGGACGCCGCGGCATGACCACCGCGCTCCTTCCCACAGCTTCCTACAGACGCGCGCCGCATTTAGGTGCAGCGACACCGCCCCCCGGGTCGCTCGCATCTGTAGGAAGCCCCCAGCGCGTGAACCTGACCAGCGACTGGCGCGTCGTGGCTGCCGATGGTCAGTGGATTTTGGAGACGCGCTACATCTCCAAGGGGGAGGCGGCCTGGCGTGGGCGCAGTTTCTGCATCACTCGCGACAAGTTGCTCGCGTGCATCGTTGAGCATGTTCTTGGAATACCGGCATCGGCCGGCACTCCTCAGCAGCTCGCCCGAGTGCACAAGCACCTAGACGAGCACGCCCACGAATTCGCACCGGGAGCGCTCGCGACCGTCATGGCGTTGCCCGGGCACATTCGGGACGCGCGGTCATGAATACCCAGACCGTTGCTCGGGCACTTCATGGGGAAGCAATCGGCCGGAGCCGTGTGCTCTGTCCTGGACCCGGGCATAGCATTCGTGACCGATCGCTGTCCGTGCTGTTCGATCCGCAAGCCCCTGGCGGCTTCTTGGTCGAGTCCTTCGCGGGCGATGACTTTCGCGAGTGCCGGGATCACGTTCGCGCTGCGCTCGGATTGGGTGAGTGGAGGGCGCCCGAACCACGTCCGCGACCACTGACACAGCCCGTGGTGACTCGCGCACAGGCGCCAAGCGCCCCCGATCAAATGGCGAAGGCGAAAGCACTTTGGCGACGCAGCGTCGAGCCTGACAACTCCCCGGCAGCACGATACTTGAGAGAGCGCGGGTATGACGGCCGGTTGCCTTTGACGATCCGTTACCTGCCGGCGATCAAACCGGGACATCACCAGGCTATGATCGCCGCGCTCGGTGTAGCGACAGAGACCGAGTCCGGCGCGTTGACCGTGCGCGCTGATGATGTTTGCGGCGTACACCTCACCCTCTTGCGCGAGGATGGCAACGGCAAGGCCGGGACGGACAAGGATAAGATCATGGTCGGCCGCTGTCTCGGCTCGCCGATCGTGCTTGCAGCGCCGAATGACCTCCTCGGGCTTGCGATTACCGAAGGTATCGAAGACGGGCTCAGCATTCATGAAGCGACAGGCCTAGGCGTCTGGGCGGCGGGTTCTGCTGGCTTCATGCCGGCGCTGTCAGAAATCGTTCCCGACTACATCGAAACGGTGACGATCTGCGCGCATGAAGATCCAGCGGGGCTCAAGGGTGCGTGCGGGCTGGCTGACGGTCTCAAAGCCCGCGGAATCGAAACAACCGTTCTGCGGCTCGGCGGGGCGTCATGAACGCAGCTCCCAAAACAGACTGGAACGACATCGCCCGAACCCAAGGCCGCGAAGGACTCAGACTCGTGTTTGACAAAGCCGCGGCCGAAGCCCGCATCAGGAAGATCGGTGATGCAATCTCTAAAGGCTCAGCTTCACACGATGGCGCCTACTGCCTTTCGCTTGCCAACTGGCTTGCGCGCGATATTCCGCCTCCGGACTTTCTGTTGGGCGAAATCCTCAGCACGACTTCGCGGGCGCTCTTATCGGCGCCTACCGGTCTGGGCAAAACCAATTTCGTCATGGCCATGGGCATAAGCATGGCGGCCGGAGTCGATTTCCTGCACTGGCGAGCGCGCCGCTGTGCCCGCGTTCTGTTCATTGACGGGGAAATGTCGCGCCGCCTGATAAGGGCGCGGCTCGCGGATGCAGTCCGCCGGCTCGGCCAGACTCCCGAAAGTTTCTTCGTCCTGTGCCGCGATGATGTTCCCGACATGCCGCCGCTGAACACTCCAGAAGGCCAGTCCTACATCGATCGGACCATCGAACATGTTGGCGGGGTCGACTTCATCATTTTCGACAACGTCATGTCTCTGATCACGGGCGACATGAAGGATGAGGAATCGTGGCAAGACACGTTGCCGTGGATAAAGGGTCTCACGAAACGCAGCATCGGGCAGGCCTGGATTCATCACACTGGTTACGAGCAATCCCACGGTTACGGGACCAGCACGCGGGAGTGGCAGCTCGACACAGTTGGGCTGATGCAAAAGATTGAGCGGCCGGGAACAGACATCGCTTTCTCTCTGAACTTCAACACCAAGGCGCGAGAACGCGCGCCGCATAACCGCGCCGATTTCGAGCCCGTCGTCATCAACCTGGCCAAGGACCAGTGGGCAGTAGAGACGAACGGAGAGAGTGCAACAGCCAAAAAGGAGAAGCCGCCATCACCCAAGGGGCAGTCCTTCCATAAGGCTCTGTGCAGCGCTCTCGTCGCGTCCGGAAGGCCGCGCTCCGAGTCCATCAATCAGCCTTCGGTCACGATGGATGAGTGGCAGGTGGAATGCGTTCGGAAGGGCCTCATCGATCGCGACGCGAAGGACAATCAGAAGCGCGCGCTGATCTCCAAATACAGGCTCGAATTGATCGGCGCGAAGTGGATCGCGTGCGCCGATGAAATGGTCTGGAACAGGACGGTTGCGCGATGACCCCGCAACCATGCCCGCAACCATCGCCGCGCAACTGCGCAACTGTTTCGCAACCATGCCCGCAACTGCCTCGCAACCATGCGCAACCATCAAGCGGCCCAAAGCGCAACCATGCGCAACCGGTGTCTATAGGACACCGTTGCACGGTTGCGGTAGCGAAAATCACCGGTAGGCGGACTAAGCAATGACAGATCACGGCCGTAAGGAACGGAAGACCCGCATAAGCCCCCAGGTGCGGCAGCTATTGAACCATCTCGTCCTTGACGGTTGGACACTCGCTAAAAGCGCAGAAACTGTTGGCTGGACACTTGATTGGGCACAACGCCTGCTCAAAAGGCCGGACGTATTGGCACTCCGAAAGGAACTGCTGCAGGGGGTGTTATCCGCGAGCGCGTCTCGCGCGGCAAAAAAGGTCGACGATCTGATGGAGAGCGCGGCTTCGTCAGCCGTTCAGCTCGACGCAGCGCAATTCTTGCTCGGGTGCGAAGGGATTGCACCCGTAAGCCGCTCCGAAAGCCTGCACGTCCACCAAGGCGGCTCGCCTGGGTTGATCATCCAATATGGCGTGATCGCGCCCGAGATGCTGGAAGGCCTCTCGTTGCATCCTGGAATGCATGCAGCGTTGATCGAGGCTCAGCCGCGTGACGTTGCTCGGATCGAAGCGCCAAAGGGGCCGGGCAAGTGAGCGCGCGGAGACAGTGTCCGCCCCGTTCGTGGCCTAACGCGTTGAGCTATCAAGCAATGCGCGCTCGCGCCCTTCGCGTTCCCCCAAACGAATCCGCAAAGGCACCCGCTACCTGCACCCCATGTAGGAGCGAACGAAGCGGAACGTTCTCGTTCAAGCGGCTTGAACAATCGAGGGCAGCCCCCTCGATCTCGAAAGGCCCGCGAGACCCCACCGGGGGGGGGGAAGAAATGAGAACGCCCACGCGCGGCAGGGTAGTAGACACGCGCGTCATCAGATTTTCCATTCCACACCCCGCGCGATTTTTTCTTCGCACCATTCCGCCCTCGGATTTTTTCCGCTCTGAGAACATCGGCGGAGTTGCGTGATGTTTCTGAAGCCGCCCGCGCGCTCGTTGCTGCAACTCGGGCACCCGATCAATTATTCCTGTGTCGGCGCGTGGCTGCTGGGTGAGGGCCAGGGCGCTCGATGCTACGACAGTTCCACAAACCGCAACGACGCGATCTACACCAACAGCGGCGGCGGCAGCCCGTGGACACCGTCGCCGTGGGCTCCTGGTATGCGTGGCGGCGTGGCATATCGGATGCTCGCTCCGAGCAATCAGCGCCTAGCTACCGCAAACTTCTCGCCTCCGAATGAAAACTTCACTGTTTCGGTTTGGCTTCAGCCCCAGGACTGGCACGACTATGGCTGCTTCGTCGGGGCTTGGGATGGTGGCGGAACTTTCGCTTGGCAGTTGGCGCAATTTTCTGATGGGAAGGTGTACGCCTACTCATCAAGCAACAGCAGCTCTTACCGCTTCTACAATTCCGACACGACCATTGCCATTGGCGCAAAGGTCATGGTTACGGTGGTGTACGGCGCGAGCGGTGAGGCGACGCTCGTCTACTTCAACGGTGTAGCGCAAGCAACAAGCACGGGCGGGACTGAAGCCTATAGCGGCATCGTCACAACCGCCCAGCCGATTCGATTCGGCTACAGCGATAATTTTGCCGGCTCCGCGCACGGGGTTCATGGCAATTTCGAGAATGCGCGCTTCTGGTCGCGCAAGCTCTCTGCGACTGAAATTTTGGCGCTCTACACCGAGCCCTATCTCGGTTATCGCGACCCCGCACCGGATCGGAAGTTCTATTTCTACAGCGCGGCGGCTACTGGGGCCGGGATTTCAGCTCATAGCATGGCCGCGGAGGCGGCTGCCTTCATCCTCACTGGACAGGACGTAGGCACGTCGGCCGCGCGCCGGATGGCCGCCGATGCGGCGTCTTTCGCTCTGACCGGCAACGCCGTCATCTTCCGGGGCGGCAAGTCCCTCAGTGCCGAGCCCGCGCACTTCTTCCTGACGGGACGTGCGGTCGATTTCCTGTCGTCGCAACCCTATCTCCCGCGCGCATCCTCAGGGCTCAACTATACGTTCGCTGTCCGGGATTCGGTGACGAAGAAGGCGCGGAGCGGGGACACGATCTACGACGGTGCGAGCACCGGCACCGAAATACGGTCGACGCAGCGGCACGCAACCCTGACTCTCATCTCGCCAACGCGCGGCAAGTGGTTCGTTGCGAAGAAAACCGGAACCTGGAGTCTCACATGAGCGATCTGAATTTCGGCCGCGAGCAGTTTGCACCAATGGCCGAAGAGGTACGCGAAGCGCTTGCGGCCAGCAATTTCGATTTGCAGATCGAGTCATACCTACGGCTCGAAAATGTGGGCGTGCTGCGCGCGTACACGATCCGCGACCAAGGCCGCCTTATCGCGTTCCTGATCGCGAGCGTCGGCCTGCACATGCATCATCGGACCCAGCTATGGGCGTTTGTCGATCTGCTTTGGGTCGCGCCTGACTGCCAGTCGCTCGCGTGGGACGCGCCAGGAGGCGCGGAACTAGGGCTCGACGCGAGGCTCCTCGCGACAGCAGAGAAACAACTTCACCGTGAGGGCGTGTTGGCAATTCAGGGCAATGCGACCTCGGACGGCGCTGAAGCATATTTGGGGCTTGGTTACACCGCACAGAAGGCAATCTTCGAAAAGAAGTGCGCCCCTGTGTTTGACGCTTAAAGGGGAAGACATATGGGGGCTGAGTCCATCGCCACCCCTCTGCTGATGCGCTTCGTTCCGAACGGGGCAACGCTCAAGCGTTTCCTGCTCGATCATGCGTTCGTGACGATCCTTCGTGGCCCTTGGGGCTCAGGCAAGTCGGCGGCGTGTTGCGCGAAGCTCTTTCAGGCCGCCGCGCACCAAGCTCCAGATCGGCGCGGCACACGCCGTACGCGATGGCTTGTCGTTCGAAACACCTATCCCGATCTTGCGGAGACAACCATCCGCACATGGCTGGATTGGTTCCCGGAAGAGATTTACGGGCCGATGAAAAAGTCGCGGCCGATGTCTCACATGATCCGGCTGCCGGGGCCTCCGCACAACGGAAAGCCCACGACCATCGAAGCGGAGTTTGTGTTTCTTGCCCTCGATGACGAGGACGACCGCAAAAAGCTGCTCTCGATGGAATACGCCGGGGCATGGATCAACGAAGCGCGTGAGATTTCAAAGCCGATTATCGATGACATCATCGGGCGAACCGAGCGTTACCCGTCCATGCGCGATGGCGGCTGCACCTGGGGCGGCGTCATCATGGACACGAACGCGCCGGCAGAAACTCACTGGCTCCCGATTATGATGGGCGAGGTTCCCGTTCCCGATTGGCTGGACGAGGAACAGCGCGACTCGCTCAAGAAGCCCGATGACTGGCACTACTTCAGCCAGCCGGGCGCTTTGCTCGAGGTGAAGGACGAGCACGGCAAGGTGACAGGCTACGAGCCGAATCCGCTCGCGGAGAACGTCGCCAACCTGAAGGGCGGTCACGACTGGTACCTGCAACGGCTCGGTGGAAAGACGCGCTCGTGGATCAGCGTCAACTTCCTGAACAAGTTGGGCGTGCTCCAAGCCGGCAAAGCGGTGTGGCCCACGTTCTCGAAAGAGCGTCACGTCGCAGCGAAGCCGATACCATTCGAACCGGGACTTCCGCTCTATGTTGGCGTTGACCAAACCGGGCGTTCACCCGCGGCGATCTTCGGACAGGTGAGGAACGGCCATTGGTTCATCCTCGCGGAGCGTATCGGCGTCGACGTGAACAACGAACAGTTCGCGCCCGTCGTGAAACGCAAGATTGCGGAGCTGGCAGCGTCGGTCGGCAAGTCGATCGCCGTGGTCACATCGATGTTCTACCGCGACCCGCATATGGAACGGTCACAGCAGGACGATCGCACCGCAGACGCGATCTATCTGAAACACGGGATACGGTTGATCCCGGCCCCGGGCGGCAACACGATCAAGACGCGCCTCGACACCGTCGAGGTGCTTTTCGACAACGGGAAAATCACGATCTCGCCCGCTTGTCCGATGCTGATCGCGGCGTGCGATGGCGGCTACCACTATCGGAAGCTGAAGATCACGGGCGCGGAGGTGTACGCGGAGGTTCCCGAGAAGGACGCCTATTCGAACCCCGCGGACGCGCTGCAGTACCTATTGCTCGGCGCTGGCGAGGGACGGAATCTCGTGCGAGGGAGCGAGCGGCCGAAGGCGGTCAACACCGTCCGCCAGTTTAATCCGTTCGATCGAGGCCGCTCAGGCGATCGGCGCGCTCCGGTGTTGGTGAGGAGGTAAAAATGCAAGTCAGGCAAAAAAACACAGAGACGATTCCAGACAAGCCGTCGCCCGAAAAGATTCGGCAACTCATCGCCGATCTGCGCGCTGACGCGGATTGGCTCGGCTGTTCCCCGGAGGTGACCGTACGTCTCGTGCGCGAAGCAGCGGATACGCTCGAATCGCTGCTCAGGTAAATTTTTCCTTAGCCTCGGAGAGTTTCGCTTCTAGGTATTTGACCGCCAGTTCAGCGATGGCGTGAGGCCTTTGGTCCGCCACCGTCTTGCCGAGGTGGATCGTTGGCACTGGATACCACGAGCCACGGTTGAGGACAGGAATCAATCTGGCATCCGCTGGATCAACCCTAACGAGTGCACCATCGTCTCCGCCTTGGAGCAACATCGTGCCACCGCCGCGCATATGCATTCTGCGGACGATGACGTTCGTTTCTCCCGGTATGGGACGAATCACAACGTTGCCTCCAACATGCTTCGTGATTGGTTCTAGGCCATGCTCATCCGCATGTCTTGCTTGACGCACGTATTGGAGCAGTTCGTCATTGCTTCGCTCATCCTCAATCTGATCAAACCAACCCTTGGCAGAGCCCTGCCGAGTCGCCTTGTGCAGCCGGATGAAAGCCCGCTCGTAGTCGGTCAGGAAGTGAGACCACATCTCGGTAAGTTCGTTGACGTGGGTAGCGAGGACGATCTGGGCGCGCCTGTGTGATGCCTTCTCGCAGTACGTCTTAGCGGCGGCAAATGCTTTCGGCTCTAGGCGCGACATTGGTCGACCCATTACGGCGTTGATCGCGAGCACCAATCCGGGCGACCATTCCCGAAACGAACGGCGACTCGCGCACGGATCAGCATCTCTCCCACGTCGGCGCCGCGCACGCGGATATAGGCGAGTGTGCGTCCGAAACGGTCCTTACCGCGGCGATCGATCTCAAGCCGCTGGCCTTCGATGAAGTCGACCAGCGTCATCTTCGCGACTTCGGCCAAGCGCCGTTCTGCATTGCAGCGCGCACCGTTGCCCATCTCTGGCGTATCAATGCCCAGGATGCGCACGCGCTCCCGACCGATCGCGAACGTATCGCCATCAATAACGCGGACTTCAGCGGCAGGAACGTAGTCCATCGGAAATCCCCCGGACACCGTAGCACGGGGTAGGAGGGCCTATCGACTCGGCTTCTGCCCCTCGCAGATCGAGTGTGCGGCAGCGATACATTCGTTGCAGAAAACGAAGCCGCCCATTTCGATCATGTGACGCGGACCTCGCGCCCGCTCTTGCGACACGAGCGGCAACGGACAACGGCCATGGGCGGCTCGGTGTTCTTCGCCGCTTCGAGGCCGCGAGTGACCGAGGCTCTACGCGCGTCACGTTTTGAATGGTCTGCCATCGTCCCAGGTGCCCATCGCTTCGCGTTCGGACAGGTTGCGAATTGCCATGCCGATGCGCCGCCAAACTCGGAAACCCTCAAGATCACCGGCCGCATAAAGTTCATCGGCACGTTGCGCAGCGTAGAATTCTGGCTCGTCCCGTTGCTTCATCAGCAGGCGCGCTGTTCTCCAAATATCAATGTCGGCGATCATCAGACTGCCACCCAAACGATGCCCCCTCCCGTTTCTTTGTAACCTAGGCGAGTAAGTCGCCGTGGCCATGCCACTGATTTCGATGTTCATGGTTCCCAAGAGTCGCCTGCATCCTGATGCAGTAGATCGAAAACTCGTTCCTGAGCCATGCGTAACGTGGCGTGCCGCCATCTATCCCGGGCTCTCGCAGCGGCAGGCGCTTCGCCACTGCGATTAGCTCTGGCGTTTCAAATGAGATTGGCCTTTTGGAGTGAGCGCACGCGTTTCGCATCTCTCTCAACTCGTCAAGGTGACTTCGGGCAGACGGCCCGAAGATGCCCATCGCGAAAGCGATTCTGATTTTGTCTGACAGCGTACTGAGCGGCGCATTCGGACCAAAAAGCTCGTTATCGATGTCCTGGCTATAGCCGGGCAGTTTCTTGATGATCGCTTCTGTGAGGCTGTTTTCAACAAACGAGACGTGCAGGATGATGAACGCGCGGTCGTTATCGCTGTCCAACTCTACAGTCAAAGCCAAATCGTCCTGGCCCTGCACTGGAAGCTGCTTGGTGAATGCGCGGAGTGATTTGATTGACGAAGGGGCGTCAGACAACTGGATCAGCCTGCTCTGCGTTATTTCCTGCGCAGAGACTACCATCAAAAACTAGGGGGGCGGATGGCTCTGCAAGAAGCAATCGGCCGCGCTCGTGCCGCAGAACGAGCATCGAATCGCAGGCGGTCGCGGGCGCGGAAATCTTCGCCTGCTCGGCCAAATGCAACTCGGCGTGCTTCGATCTTGCTGCGATCACCCATGCGCTTTGGTCGAGTTGCACATCGGGCACGGCATGTCGGCCGCGTCGTCGCATGAGCATGTCCCGGGCCGTTTGCTGTTGGCGCGTCTCGGCCGGTCGCCATGATCCTCGCAAACCCAGCCAACGCCATGGCAAGTCGCGCAGCCTGTATCGACGCCGAGATAGCGCGGGCGCGGTTCGTCTTCGCTCGGGGCGTGCGGTTTCTTGATCACAGGCGAGTTATAGCGCGACTGACTGTGGGAATCGCCACAAACGGCACCGCATTTGCGGACTTAGTCTTGGGCCTCAATCGCAGCGAGGAGTAGTTCATGGCCCAAGAGCAATATGGAAAACCCCAAGCTCTCAGCAAGAAAGAGGCGCGCGAAATCCTTGACTCGAACGCCAAGCTCCTGAAAGCCGCCCGGGCTCCTAAGGATGAATTGCGCAGATTTGTCATAATGCTCGCGGGCATGTTTAAGGCCGCTGGCGTAGATGAATTCGAATGCGAGTTCATTCTCAGCCTTCCGACGGGCTGTTGCCAAAGTTGGAACCGTCTAATTGCAGCTCTCGGCACGGCGGCTGAGTTCGACGCGGCAAACGAAGTACTGGCTGTGTGTTCTGGCATCGGTTGAGAAGGGGAAGGGCGGACCCTCGCGAGCCCGGGAGCGCGGCTGTTATCGGCTTGCGTTTAAGCGAACCTTCATCCTCAAATGACAACGTCAGCTTGCACGTTCCTCAGGGACACTCGGCGAGCGGACTGTCCTGTCAGACCCCTTCACGGAGGGGTGTTGCTACCCGTGAGGATGCGAGGCCGTCCGCTCACCCGGTCTCCCCACAAAGCAAAAAGGGCGCGACCGAAGCCGCGCCCTAGTGCAACGTCGCGGAAGTCTAAGCAGCGCGTCTCTTCCGACGCTTCGCCGCTCGCCGTTTCGCCGCGCCCGCAAGTGCGGCCTTCCGAGCGCGCTGCGAACGCTCGGCCGCGCGCTCTTTCGAGAAGTTCTCCAAAAAGGTGTGTTCGCGCTCGTAGGCCGTGCGTGCGTGCGCAATCACGGCTGGCGTCCACAGGTCCATAGAAACGTTGTTGACAAGGTACAGGAAGCCGCCCGCTATCGGATCGTTTTGGATGTCAACGCCCTGTTTCACCATGTCCGCGATGATGTTGACGAGCGGAATTCGCTTTGCATTGACCGTAAGCGCGCGGTGCTCGTATTCCATGTAGTTGAGGGCATATTGTTGGGCGAGAATGTGATCCTTGGAAAAATCGCCGCTAGGCTTCACGTCCCAGTAACACTCAATAATTTCGCTACGTCCGCGCTTGCCCGTGCGGATGAACGGAAGCGGTATTTCCCGCGTTGCTTCGCCGTAGGTGATCCTCATGGCCGCCCCCTGCCAAGGCGCTTCGCGGCGCGGGCGAGACTATCGAAGCACAGTTCGGCGGCGTTCCACCGCTGGCCTTCCAGGTGATCGTCGTAGTTCTTAGATGCCCACTCGGCCAGCGTCACAAGCCCGGCTAACGTCGTCGGCATCGTGCGAATCAATTTTTCAAGCGCGACGTTTGCCGCCTCGTTCGTTGCATCGTAGCGGCGTTCGAAGTCTGTCCAGCCGTACTTGTCCTGCAACCGCTTCAATTCGCGCTGCGCCTTGCGGAGCCGCTTCGTTGCTGCCCGCAACTCATTCGCGCAATATCGGGCCCATGCCCGTTTGCTCATTCCGGCGTTGATGGGGGGTGGGCCCT
>Ga0210379_10000683_pt1 | contig 11411 bp, 10 predicted proteins | sample PLMedo_2_FD_155468 | JGI IMG/M metagenome (GOLD analysis project Ga0210379, IMG submission 155468) | Groundwater sediment microbial communities from an aquifer in East River, Colorado, USA - PLM4_32_coex redo | ecosystem: Environmental > Terrestrial > Soil > Riparian zone | place: USA: East... | reverse complement strand
GCGGAATTGCAGTCGGGCCAGCGGTCCTACGCGCGCAAGTTGCGCGAGGGCTTCATGGCGATCATCCTGGAAACCAAGGCGACCAAGGACGAGATCCTGGAGCTGTATCTGAACGACGTCTATCTCGGCAACCGCGGATCGTTTGCTCTGCACGGGGTGGCCGAGGCCGCGAAGATGTTTTTTGGCAAGGACGTCAGCAACCTGAGTCTGAGCGAAGCGGCGCTGATCGCCGGCGTCATCCAGTCTCCCGGTGGGCACTCACCGTTCAATAACATCGACAGCGCCAAGGAGCGGCGCAACGTGGTGTTGCGGGCGATGGCCGACGCCGACTTCATCACCGCCGACGCCGCCGAGCGTGCTTCGAAGGACCCGGTCGTAATCGTGGCCCGCGCGCTCGACAACGAAGCGCCGTACTTCGTCGACTATCTGTCTCAGAACCTCGACGAGGTCTTCCCCGGCGTCACAACGCAGGCCGGGACGCTCGACGTCTACTCGACGTTGGATCTGAACCTGCAGCGCTATGCGGTGGAATCGATGCGCGACGGCCTCGCCAAGGTCGACACCATCCTAGGCCGCCGCAAGCGCGGGCCGAAACGGGTGGCGCAAGCGGCGCTGGTCGCGGTCGATCCGCGCACCGGCGAGATCCTCGCGCTCATCGGCGGGCGTTCCTACAACACGTCCCAGTACAACCGAGCGGTGGTTTCACGGCGGCAGATCGGCTCGACCTTCAAGCCATTCGTCTATCTTGCTGCCTTTGAGAAATCGGCCCAGGAAGGCACCGCGGATTTGACGCCTGCCTCGACGGTGTTCGACGAGCCCACTACGTGGACCTTCGACAACCAGGAGTGGTCGCCGCACAACTACGACGATGACTACGACGGGCAGATCACGTTGCGCCGCGCGCTGGCCATGTCGCGCAACATCGCCACGATCAAGGTCGCCGAACAGGCCGGCTTCGATCGCGTCGTCGCGTTGTGGAAGAAGACCAAGTTGGGTCCCGATGACGTCAAGCCCTATCCCTCGATCGCCCTCGGAACGCTCGAGCTCACGCCGCTCGAGGCCGCGGAGGCGTACACGCTCTTCGTCAACGGCGGCACCACGCGGAAGCTGCGCGCCATCGCGAGCATCACGAGCGGCGACAAGCACCTGAAGCCGCCAGCGCAAAAGGGCGCCAGCGTGGCGCGGCCGGCCACGGCGTTTCTCGTGACGCACATGATGCGAAGCGTGCTCAACGAGGGCACGGGCAGCGCGGCGCGATCCGCCGGGTTCTCGGCCGACGCGGCCGCCAAGTCGGGCACCACCAACGACCTGAAGGACGCCTGGTTCATCGGCTTTACTCCCGAATTGCTCACCGTTGTCTGGGTCGGGCTCGATGAAAACCAGCCCCTCGGGATGAGCGGCGCGCAGGCGGCCCTGCCGATTTGGACCTCGTTCATGATCAAGGCGCTCGCCGGCCGCCAGTCGCCGTCGTTCGCCCCGCCGGCGGGGGTGACATTCGTCGAGGTGGATCGCGATACCGGGAAGATTGCCACGCCCAACTGCCCGCGGGTCACCAACGAGGCGTTCCTCACAGGCACCGAACCGCTCGAGGCCTGCGAATTGCACCGATTCCAGTAGAATCGTCTCCATGAACCACGAAGTCTTCGCCGCGCTGGGGGAAGCGATGTCCCGTGGCGAAGAAGCTGCGCTCGTGACGATCGTGTCCTCCAACGGATCGACGCCTCAGCGCGTGGGCGCCAAGATGCTGGTGTTTGCCGACGGCCGGATCGTCGGCACGGTCGGCGGCGGCTGCTACGAACACGACGCGATCGGCCGGGCCCGGCAAGTGCTCGAAAGCCGCAAGGCGTGCACCGTCAAATACGACCTCAATGACGACTTCGCGGAGGAGACCGGCCTGGTGTGCGGCGGGCAGATGGAGGTGTTCATCGAGCCGATCGAAGCCGCGCCGTCGGTCTACATCTTCGGCGCGGGGCACGTCGGCTTCTACCTCGCGCGGATGGCGCACGAGGCTGGTTTCGGCGTGCACGTCATCGACGATCGCGCGGCGTTTGCCAACACCGAGCGCTTTCCTTTCGCGGCTGAAGTCGTGGTCGATGATATTCCGGCCTGGCTCGCGAGAACCACGCTCCCGTCCACGGCCTACGCGGTGATCGTGACGCGCGGGCACCGCAACGATCTGGATGCGCTCCGCGCGCTGGCGCCCCGCGAACTGCGCTACATCGGCCTGATCGGCAGCCGCGCGAAAGTGGCGCGGCTCTATGATGCCGTGTCGGCTGAAGGCAGCGTGGCCCCCGGGCATCTGGCCCGCATCAACGCGCCCATCGGGTTGGACCTCGGCGCCGTGACGCCGCAGGAAATCGCGGTCAGCATCACGGCCGAATTGATCGCCGTCCGGCGCGGCAAGGCCGAGGCCCTTCGAAGCGCGGCCCTCAAATGGAATCCACCGGTCAAAGCCCACGCCGGCTCCTGATCCGAAACGCGACCATTCTGACGATGAACGACGCTTTCGACATTGTCGAAGGCGACGTCCTGGTAATCGATGACCGTATCGTCTCGGTGGGAGCTGCCGCTCCGGACACGCACGCCGATCGGACCATCGATGCGCGTGGCGGGTTCGTCCTTCCCGGTTTCACCCAGACCCACATTCACCTGTGCCAAACGTTGTTTCGGGGTTACGCGGATGATCTGGCGCTGCTCGATTGGCTCAAGGCGCGGGTATGGCCGATGGAAGCCGCGCACACTCCCGCCTCGCTCGCTGCGTCGGCGCGGCAGTCGGCATCGGAGCTCCTGCTGGGCGGCACGACGTCGGTGTTGACGATGGAAACGGTGCACGACACCGATGCGGTGTTCGAGGCGCTCGAGCCAATGGGGCTCCGTGCGGTGGTCGGCAAGTGCATGATGGACTCCGATCCCGCGGTGCCGTCGAGGCTACTGGAAACCACCGCGCATTCCATAGACGAGAGCCTGGCCATCGCGAAGCGCTGGCATGGGCGCGCGAACGGCCGGTTGCGCGCGGCGTTCGCCCCGCGGTTTGCGGTGTCGTGTTCGCAGGCGATGCTCGAGGCGGTGGGCGCGTTATCGCGGGATCATGGCCTGCTCATTCACACCCACGCATCTGAAAACCGCGACGAAGTGGCCCTCATCCGGCATCGCACAGGGCGAAGCAACGTCGCCTACCTCGCCGACACCGGTATGGCGTCGTCGCGTTTGTGCCTTGCGCACTGCGTGTGGGTCGATGAGGGCGAGCAGGCAGTGATGGCCGAACGCGAGGTCAAGGTGCTGCACTGCCCTGGTTCGAACCTCAAGCTCGGCTCGGGTCTCGCCCCGGTCGTGGAAATGCGTGCGCGAGGGATCTCGGTGTCGCTCGGCGCAGACGGCGCGGCCTGCAACAATCACCTCGACATGTTCGCGGAGATGCGGCTCGCCGCCGTCCTGCAATCGGTGCGACACACGCCAGGCGCGCTCACCGCGCGCGATGCGGTGGCCATGGCCACCCGTGAAGGTGCGCGGGCACTGGGTCTCCAAGCGGAGATCGGCAGCATCGAAGCCGGCAAAAAGGCGGACCTCATCATCGTCGATCGCGGCCGGGCGCCGGTCGCGATGGGCCCCGACCCCTACTCGGCCATCGTCTACTCCGCGACGGCAGACGATGTCCGCACGACCATTGTCGACGGCGAGGTGCTGGTGCACGAGTTCCAGCCGTTGCGCTGGGATCCGGACGAGCTGGCCCGACAGGCGCGGAGCGAAGCGACCCAGTTGGCCGCCCGGGCCAACCTCTTCTAGCTCGATCCGGCAGCATGCCGCATATGTCACTGTCCTACAACCACTTACGCAGGCACACCGCCGGGCGGGGGCGGCGAACAGCACCCATCGTGTTACACTATTAGCAGTCGAGCGAACCGACTGCTAATGACTGCCCCGGCCCTCTCCGATCGCACCCGGCGGATCCTCGCCACGCTCGTCCGGTCGTACATCGAAACCGGCGAGCCGGTGGCGTCGGCAACGCTCGCCCATAAGGCCGGCCTCAACTTGTCATCCGCCACGGTCCGCAACGTGTTGTCGCAGCTCGAAGAGATGGGCTACGTCTGGCAGCCCCACACTTCGGCGGGCCGCGTGCCCACCGACACCGGCTACCGGTGCTACGTGGACATGCTGCTCGAAGGGCGCAGGGCCACCAAGGACGTGTCGGCGGTGGAAGCCCGCCTGCGCCAGGAGGTCGGCGACGATCCGTTGATGGACGATCTGCTGTCGTCCACGTCGCACGTCCTCTCCGAAGCGTCGCGCCACGTGGGCTTCGCCATTGCGCCGCCCAACTCGAAGGCGCTCTTCCATCGCATCGAGTTCGTGCCGCTGAGCGGTTCGCGCATTCTCGTGGTGCTGGTCGCCAGCGGCAACCAGGTGTCGCAGAAAACCGTGGACATCGGCGAATCGGTGAACGTCTCCGAGCTCGTGCAGGCGGCCAACTTCCTGAACTCCGAGTTTTCCGGCCAAACGCTGGACGATGTGCGCGACGGCGTGATCCAGCGGCTGAAGGAAGAACGTTCCCTCTACGATCAACTGCTGGGACTGGCCCTTCGCCTGGCCAGCAGCTCGTTCGAGAACCTCGAGCGCCCGACCGCGGTCTACATCGAAGGCGCGTCGACGCTGCTCGAAGAAGTCGTGCAGGCCAGCGGCATTTCGGCCAACACGCTTCGCACCCTGCTGCGCATGGTCGAGGAGAAACAGCGCCTCGTCCGCATGCTGACCGAATACATCGACGGGCCCGGGCTCACGGTCGTAATCGGGGCCGAACACAACGACCCGGAACTGCGGCCCTTCAGCCTCATCGCGTCCACGTATTTCGACGGACGCAGCACCGGGACGGTGGGCGTGATCGGCCCGACCCGGATGCGATACTCAAAAGCAATCAGCATGGTGGACATCGCCGCGCTGGCCGTCGCGCGCGTTCTGCGCGACGTCAACTAGCTTTCACGGGCCCGCGGGTCCGTTCAATGACCAATGAGCGATCAACCGACTGACCCGGCCGACCTCGACGGCAGCCCGTCTGGCCCGGCTGCCGCGGCCGATACCGCGCCGGGCCTCGACACATTGCAGCGCGAGCGCGACGATTTCTACGACCGCCTGCTGCGCAAGACCGCGGAGTTCGACAACTTCCGCAAGCGCGTGGAGCGCGATCGCAAGGACATGATCGAATTCTCCGCCGCCGAAGTCATCGGCGACCTGCTGCCGATCGTGGACGACTTCGATCGCGCGCTCGCCGCCGACGCGCCGCCCGAGGCCAAGCGGTACAAGGCCGGCCTCGAGCTGATCCAAAGGCAACTGGCCGAACTGCTCAAGAAGCGCAACGTCACCACCATCGACCCCCTGGGCGCCGATTTCGATCCGCATCAACATCAGGCCGTGGCCTACGAAGAAGTCAGCGGCGCGCGCGAAGGCGAAATCGTCGGCGTGATGGCCAAGGGTTACCGGATGGGCGATCGGTTGCTGCGGCCGGCGCTCGTCAAGGTGGCGAAAGCATCGTGAGCAAACGGGACTATTACGCGGTGCTGGGCGTCGCGAAGACCGCGGGTGACCAGGAGATCAAGAGCGCGTACCGCAAGCTGGCGCTGAAGCACCATCCCGATCGCAATCCTGGCGACAAGGCCGCCGAAGAAAAATTCAAGGAAGCCGCCGAAGCCTACGCCGTGGTGAGCGATCCCGACAAACGGGCACGCTACGACCGTCACGGCCACGCCGGCGTCGGCGGCGCGCAGGGATTCGACCCGTCGGCGTTCACCGGCTTCGAGGACATTTTCGGCGGCCTGGGCGACATCTTCGGCTTCGGCACCGGTGGTGGCCGGCGCTCGGGACCGCAGCGCGGCGCCGACCTGCGCTACGACCTGGAGATCAAGTTCGAGCAGGCGGCCAAGGGCGTCGACACCGCGATCCAGATTCCGCGTCACGAGGCCTGCGAAACCTGCAAAGGCTCTGGTGCCGCCGCGGGCTCCACACCCACTCAGTGCCCGCAATGCCGCGGGTCCGGTCAGCTTCGTTATCAGCAGGGGTTCTTCACGGTCGCTCGCACGTGCGGGCATTGCCGCGGCGCCGGCAAGGTGATCACCAAGCCGTGCGCGACGTGCCATGGCCAGGGCGTGGTCGAGCAGATGCGGAAGCTCACCGTGAAGATCCCGGCGGGCATCGCCACCGGCCAGCGGCTGCGTCTCACCGGTGAAGGTGAAGCCGGCACACTCGGCGGACCGAGCGGCGACCTCTACGTGGTGATCTTCGTCCAGGAACACGACTTCTTTCAACGCGACGGCAACGACCTGCACTGCCAGGTCTCGCTGCCCTTCACCACGCTTGCGCTCGGCGGCGAGATCCGCGTGCCCGGCATCGACGGCAACGAGACCATCAAGATCGCCGAAAGCACTCAGACCGGCTCGACCTTCCGCCTCCGCGGCAAGGGAATGCCCGATGTCTCCGGCCGCGGCCACGGCGACCTGCTGGTCACCGTCCAGGCCGTGACGCCAAAGAAGCTCACCAAGGAACAGCGGCGGTTGCTCGAAGAACTGGCGGCGACCCTTCCGGCACAACCGATCAAGCCGAAGTCGCGCGACGATGATGACGACCGCGGGATCTTCGGCAAGGTGAAAGACATCTTTGGGTAGAGACTGGCCGGCGCTCGTCATTCGCGCCAAGGCCATCGACGACCCTCCCAACGCGGACGACGAGCTGTCGGCGCTGCTCGACGACTTTTCTCCCGCCGCGATCGAAGACCTCGCCGAACGGCCGCTGCCGCCCGGCGGCCTGTGGGATCCGACCTACCCGCCGATTCCCGATCCACCGCCCGCTCCGTTGCAGTGGCGCGTCTTCTTCCACGACGCCGACGCGCGCGAAGCGGCCGCGCACGCGATCGGCGCGCAATTCGCAACGCTCCAGATCGAGCGTGTCGAGGTCCCCGATGAAGATTGGGCCGCCCGATCGCAGGCCGCGCTGACCGCGGTCCGCGCCGGCTCGTTCATCGTCGCGCCCCCGTGGGACGTGCCCGCACCGGCTGACGGCCTGACGCTGATCATCATCGAACCGTCGATGGGGTTCGGCACCGGACATCATCAGACCACCCGGCTCTGCCTGCGGCTGCTGTCGGATGTGGACATCCGTGGGCGTGACGTCCTCGACCTCGGAACCGGGTCGGGCGTGCTCGCGATGGCGGCCTCGATGCGCGGGGCCAAGTCCGTCGTGGGGATCGATGTGGACACCGACGCCATCGCCTCCGCCGAGAACAGCGCGAAGCTCAACCCACTGCCGTCGACGCTCCAGTTTCGCGTCGCCGATTTCCGGTCGCAGGCGGTGTCGAATGCGGAGATCGTGCTCGCCAACCTTACCGGCGGAATGCTGAAGCAGAGCGCCGCGGCGATCGCCGCGCTGGTGCGGCCGAATGGCACCTTGATCCTGAGCGGCTTCGATCACACGGAAGTTGACGGGGTAGCCGCCGCGTTTGCGGGATGCATTGAGGATCTGCGGCTGTCCGAGGATTCGTGGATCGCATTGCGCTTGCAGAAGCCCTAACGTCGGCCAAGCGCGCGTGGCGCAATCGTATCGAGCGCCAGCAAGCTGCCCGCAACCAGGAGCGCGAGGTCCGCGCGAATACCCAACACCAGCGCCGCCGAACTGCCAATCGCGGCCCACAGGATTGGCACCACGTTGACTGCGCGTGGCACATCCGCCGACATCAGCAACAAGCCTGCAGTGATGAGGGTGGTCGGACACGGCACGGCGAACAAGGGCAACCGCGGATACTGCAATCCGAGTGCGAGGCCGACGAAGGGATAGACGAGGCCATAGCCGGCCAGGCCGATCCCGAGGACGCCTCGAGGCGATCGCTCGAAGGCAATCCTGCCCTTGCCGCTCCACGCGACCCACCCGAAGATCGCACCCTGCACCACAAACAATACGGCAAACACCGCCGCCGCGGGATTGATCGCCCTGAAGTACAGCCAGTGGTACGCCACTCCGGACCACAGCCAATGCGCGGCAAGCAGTGCCATCACGCCACCGCCGGCTCGCCGGATTCGCCACAGTTGAATTGTGATGGCCAGCGTCGTGACCCAAAGGGCGATGACCGCCGGCCACAGGTCACGGTTGAAGGCCGCGAAAACGTCGAGAAACTGGGATTCCGAGAACGGAAGATCCATTGGCCTAGTTGCCAGTGGTGGGCTTCAAGGTAACCAGGTCGATCTCCACGCACGCCGCAAACATCACTCCGACGAACGATCGCGTCTGCGTCATGGGCGCCATTCGCGGGAGGCCCGGCTTACCAGCGGCCCTTGACCGGCCCCTGCTGTCCCCGTTGACGGCGTTGGTTCCACTGTTCGACCAGCCGGCGCATTTCCTTGAACGGCTCGGTGCTGTCATCGACCTGGAGTCGAAGCACGGTGTCGTTATTGAGCCACACGCCACCGCCTTTCTTGACGATCAGCATGGCGGCCGATTGCATCCCGCGTGTATCGCCTCCGGCTGCCTGCCCGGCATCGAGCGCCGCCATCAGCCGCATCGACAGGTGGCCTTTGGTTTCTTCAAAGACCTGCACCATTCCGTTGACCACGCCCTCGCCCTTGAGGATGTTGCCTTGCGCGGTGCAGAACTTGCCCTGCTTGCCGCCCGCCCAGGTCGTGGCCTTCGTGCCGGTAAACGTCGCCGTCTCGCCCTTGAGATTAATCACCGCAAACTGCCGGCCGTCCTTGGTCCAGTCTTTCGGCGACGGATCGGGATCGCTTTCCCAAATCGCTTTGATGATCGCCTCGGGCTTCATGCCGGCCCGCAACAGCGCAAGGGCCTTCGGGCCGTAGCTCACATCGATGATGGCCTGGGTCGCGGCCATTCCCGCTTCGGCGTCGGCCCAGAGGACGCCGTTGCCGACGCTGAACACGCGCGATTGCACGGCGCCGCCCACCTCGCCGGTCTCCGGGTCGAAGCCGAGAATCGAGAACGTCGCCACCGGATCCGGCAATGGCTGCGCAGGCTGCGCGGCCAGTCCGGCGATGGCGATTGCGGTTGAGGCCAGGGTCAGGAAGAATCGTCGTGTCGTCACATTGCTCTCCAGATCGTCAATACCGCCGTCAGTGCCACGAGCGGCACGGCGTCGGCGCGAAGGGTCCGGCCGCCGAGGGAAACCGGCACCGCGCCATTCGCGATCGCCGAGACCACTTCCCCCGGCGTCCAGCCACCCTCCGGTCCGACGATGACTTGCGCCGAGGATGGCGCTGGCACATCATGTACCGAACGCGCCCGCCCTTCCACCGCCGACGGTTCCACGCACAGGAGCCTGATACCAGGCAAACCTAGAGGTTTGCCTCCACCAACAGACTCCCCACCAGCAAGATACGCGTCGAAGGTCGTTGGCTCGAGGATCGCTGGCACAACCGCCCTTCCGCACTGTTTGGCCGAGACCACCGCAATGCGCCGCCACCGATCGGTCCGGTGGCTCCTGGTCAGCGCGGCGAGGCTGATTTCCGAACGCTCGCTCAGCACCGGGTGGATGGCGGTCACACCCAGCATCACCGCATCGCGCACCACGTCGTCCATCTTGTCCGCCTTGAGCACGCTCGGCACCAGCACGATTGGGATGCGTGCCTCCAGAGCCGCGGCGACGCGCTCACCCGGCTTGACATGCACGGCGCGTTTGCCGGCTTGCACGACGTTTGCGCGCCACAAGCCGCCGCGCCCGTCGAAGATCTCCACCTCCGCTCCCGCGCCCAGTCGCAGTACGCGCGCCAGGTGCTCGGCTTCGTCGTCCGGCAGCGGGATGCGCTCCGCAGCGGGATCGAGATCGGGAACGTAGAAACGCGGGCGCACGCGGAGAGTATACTCATCGGCACAGATGTTCTTTCGCGGACAGACCGTCGGGAAGTACCGCATCCTCTCGCCCTTGGGAAGCGGCGGCTTTGGCAGCGTCTACCTCGCGGAAGACACGTGGATCGACAAGAAGGTGGCGATCAAGGTTCCGCACCGGCAGAACCTCGACTTCGGCGAGTTGCTTCGCGAGCCGCGCCTCCTCGCCTCGCTGAGCCATCCCAACATCGTCACCGTGCTGACGGCCGAGAAGCAGGACGATGTGTTCTTCATCGTCATGGAGTACGTGCCGGGCGACACGCTCGAGGCGGTCATCGATCGCGACGGCACCTTGGACCTCGGCCGCGCACTCGATTACACCTGCCAGATCTGCAACGCGATGGACCACGCGCACAAGCAGGGGATCATCCATCGTGACTTGCGTCCCGGCAACGTGCTCGTCACCGAGCAGGGCCTGATCAAGGTCGCGGATTTCGGCACGTCACGCTTCCTCGAGATCGCGGCGCATGGCACCACCGTGATCGGCAGTCCGCCGTACATGGCCCCTGAGCAGTTCCAGGGCAAGGCCGTGTTCGCCTCGGATATCTACTCGCTCGGCATCACAATGTACCAGATGATGACGGGCGTCCTGCCCTACAACACCCCGTCGCCGGCCGACCTCGACAAGCTGATGAAGGGCGAGCTCGCTTCGCCGCCCCGGCTCAAGAATCCCAAGCTGCCCCGGGTGATCAGCGACATCGTGATGAAGGCGATCGCCGCGGACATCCCGTCGCGGTACCAGCGCGCGGTGGACCTGTTGGAGGCGATCCTCGCCGCCAAGAATGCGTCGGCGCCCAAGCGCCCCTGGCGCGCCGCCCCCGCCGCGTCCGGCGGCACCGTCACGGATGAAACACAGGACATCCAGGCCCGCATCAAGAACCGCGAAAGCCTGCAGCCCCGCTTCTGTTGGAAGTGCGGGAAGGCGCTACACGCACGCGCCGACCGCTGCCCGTTCTGTTCCGAGCCACAATAGCGAGGTCCTGAGGGCTTGGGGGCTTGAGGTCCTGAGGGCTTGGGGTCCGGAGGGCTTGAGGGCCTGGGCCTCCCGGCTCCCGGTTCCCGGATATAATCCGACATGGCATTCCCTGGAACCGGCAAGATCTGGATGAACGGTGTGTTGGTGGATTGGAAAGACGCCACCATTCACATCGCCTCCCACGCCATTCACTACGGCACGGGCGTCTTCGAAGGCCTGCGCGCGTACGACTCGAAGACCGGCACCAACGTGTTTCGCCTGGAACCCCACATGCGCCGGCTGATCGACTCGTGCCGCGTCTATCGGATGGAACCGCGATGGTCGCAGCAGCAGCTCGAGCAGGCCGTGCTCGAGACCGTGCGCGTCAATGGATTCAAGAGCTGCTACATCCGGCCGCTGGTCTATCGTGGTTACGAGCAGCTTGGCCTCAATCCAATGCCGTGCCCGGTTGACGCCTCGATTGTGGTGTGGGAGTGGAACGCGATGCTCGGCGCCGACGCCCTCGACAAGGGCATCGACGTGGGCGTGAGCTCGTGGACGCGCCTGGCCCCCAATACGTTACCCG
>Ga0210379_10000679_pt1 | contig 11424 bp, 17 predicted proteins | sample PLMedo_2_FD_155468 | JGI IMG/M metagenome (GOLD analysis project Ga0210379, IMG submission 155468) | Groundwater sediment microbial communities from an aquifer in East River, Colorado, USA - PLM4_32_coex redo | ecosystem: Environmental > Terrestrial > Soil > Riparian zone | place: USA: East... | reverse complement strand
ACGATGCTGCTGCACTTCATCGCCAAGAACGTGGAACTCAAAGTGGGCACGTTCACCCACTTCGTTGGATCCCTACACGTTTACGCCAAGGACGTGGCACATGTCTTCTGATAAGCCGAACGACCCAGTTTTGAGCCGTCAAAGGCTGTCACGACCCGATCTTTACCTGTGTATCGCTCAGTTGTACGGGTTGAGATCCTCATGCAAGCGTGCGAAGGTAGGTGTCGTAGCAGTACGTGAAGGGCGGATCGTCGCAGCTGGGTACGTGGGTGCACCAAGTGGGATGCCACACTGCCTCGATGCGGGTTGTGAGATGCAGGATGGGGGCTGCATACGGTCAGTCCATGCTGAAGCTAACATGATTGCGTGGGCTGCTCGTACAGGCACAGCGCTTGAGGGCACCGAGGTCTGGTGCACGCATCAGCCTTGCCTCAACTGTGCGAAGCTGCTCATCAATGTGGGGATTAAGAAGTTCCGGTACGATATACTCTATCGTGACGACCGAGGCCATCATCTGCTCCAAGAAAGTGGGATTGACTCCCAACGCTATGAACGCTGAAGCCAAGGAACTCTGGAAGCAGATCCGTAACAAGAACTGCACGGAGTGCCCGCTGCACGAAGAAGCTCAGACTGTATGCCTCATCGGTGACGGGCCTGTCCCAGCTAAGGTCATGGTCATCGGCGAAGCACCGGGCTATCGTGAGGATGATATCGCGAAGCCCTTCGCTGGCAAATCAGGCAAGCTACTAGACCAGACGCTCGAATCGGTAGGCTTGTCAAGGGAGCAGGCCTTCATCACGAACGTCGCCAAGTGTAGGCCACCAGACAATCGCACCCCCACTCGGGGGGAGATCAAGGCATGCAGGCACTATCTTGATTCTGAGATCGCGGCTGTGCAACCCGAGTTCATCCTGACTGTGGGTAACGCTGCCTTGTCTCTTGTCAAAAAGTCTGGTATCCTCAAGCACAGGGGTGAGGTCATTGACTACAACGGAAGCAAAGTTCTCCCTACGGTTCATCCCGCCGCCGTCCTGCGCAATCCGAACTACGGATCCGTTTTCCGAACTGACCTCAGTACCTTTTCTCGTTTGGTGCGAGGCGAACCAGGAGCGACTCCGACTCGCGCTTTCTTGGTTAGAGACAAACGCGGGCTGTCGACTCTCACGAGAGCTGTCCTTTCTTCTCCCGCGATAGCGTACGACCTCGAGACTACCGGTACGGAGGAGTACGTCGAGGGAGCCAAGGTCGTCACCGTCGCAGTATCACCCAAGCCCGGCATCGCGTTCGTCGTACCGATACATCACCCAGACACCCCCTGGAAAGACCCCTCACGCGTCCTGGACATCGTAGGCAACGCGCTGATGTTCACCCAGGGTAAGGTCATCGCCCACAATGCTAAGTTCGATGACCGGTGGATGACGCAGTTCTCCACACCCGTCCGCTCGGACTTCGATACGATGATTGCCGCACACCTGCTTGACGAGAACAGGTTCAAGTCCTTGAAGTTCCTAGCTCAACTGATCCTGGGGGTTGATCCATGGGCAGACGTAGATCTGGGTGGCGGTGGCGCGATGACGACCCCACTGCCCAAGCTGGCGAGGTACAATGCGAAGGATGCGGACTATACTTTGAGGTTGTACTATCGCTTCCGGGAGGAATTGACAGCGAAGGGCAACGAGCGCACGCTCAGGCTGTTCGCGAAGCTCTTGATGCCTGCTTCAAAGGCGCTTACGACCATCGAGCGCACGGGCATGTGGATCGACCAACCTCGTCTGGTCAAGCGGCGCCTGGAACTGCAAGAGAAGATGAACAAGGTGCATCGCAGACTGGTCAAGTTGATTGGCCACGAAGCGAATTGGAACAGCCCTCAACAGCTCGCCCAAATCCTGTTCGGCGAGTTGAAACTTCCGATGTTCGACTTGACCAAGACGGGAAAACCGTCTACGAAAGAATCAGTGTTACTTCGCCTCAGGCACAAGCACAAGGTACCCGAGCTGATCCTGAAATGGAGGGAACTGGCGAAGCAGGAGGGTACGTACCTAGGCCCGTGGAGCGAACTCATGGACGAACACGGTCGGATCCACACCCACTACAAGATCACGGGTACGGTCACTGGGCGGCTCTCCTCAGGTAAAGAGTACGCGAAGGCCCCGGGTATCAACGTGCAACAGATCCCGCGCGACACGTTCATTAGGTCCATCATCGGTGCACCTCCTGGTTGGAAGTTCGTTGAGGCTGACTTCTCACAAGTCGAGTTGCGCATCGCCGCTCACTATGCCCGTGACGATACGATGATCCGCTTGTTCCAACTAGGGGAGGATATCCACCTAGCCACAGCAGTGAAGATGATGGGCAAGCGCCCGGATCAGGTCAAGCCTGAGGAACGCAAGAAGGCGAAGGCGGTGAACTTCGGGTTCCTGTTCGGGATGGGTTGGCGCAAGTTCATCGACTACGCCCGTGACAACTATGACCTGGAGGTGACAGAAGATGAGGCACAGACATTCCGGGATGATTTCTTTTCCACGTTTTCGCGCCTCCGTGCTTGGCATGAGCGGCAGCGTCGTCTGGTTCGTAACTACGGCAAGGTACAGTCCCTTATCGGAAGAGTTCGACATCTCCCTGACATTGACAGTCAGGACGAGGAGGTTCGTAAGGAAGCGGAACGTCAGGCTATCAACTCGCCAGTCCAGGGCTTAGCATCAGATTTCATGATGCTCTCGCTGAGTTTACTACATGAGCAGATGCCACCCGACGAGGCAAAGATCGTGGGCACGATCCATGACTCGGGCCTGTTCGAGATCCGAGATGATGTGGTCGAGAAGTGGTGTGGCATCATCAAGGACACTATGGAGAACCTGCCGCTGAAGCGCATGTTCGGCACCGAGCTCAGCGTACCTGTTGTGGTAGATGTGAAAGTCGGACAACACTGGGGGGAGGGGAAGATATGGCAGAAGACGACGGTCGCGTAGAGGTGTATTCGTACTATCCACGTAAGCTGCATGGCACGATCCCGAGGTACACGCTGCGCGAGATGGGGCTGGCAGCGAGCGCTATGACGACACGTATCTCGGCTACGGCCACTCAGCTGGTGATCTACAAGAGGCAGCCTACGTGGAAGGATGCTGATGCCGAGAGCATTTAGATGTGACGGCTGTAAGAAATACTTCGAAGACGAGCCGACATTCACACTTCAAAAGCTCTACCAGACCGTCGATGAACCCGCAGATGGGTGGACGTTCCATACTGTGGATTGCATCGTTCGTTGGGTTGAAGAGTACAACGCGAGGCATTAGTGGGGATCACCATCACCAACTCGATGATGCGGGCGAAGAACCGCTGCAACCGCCAGTACTGGTACAAGTTCGAGCGTGAGCTCGTACCTATATATTCCACAATTCCGCTGAAGCGAGGTACATGGTTGCATGAACTCCTAGAGGCACACTACACTGGCTACGGTTGGCGCCGTAAGCACAAGGAGTTGACCAAGGAGTTCAACAGGCTTTTTGATGAGGAGAAGGAACTGTACGGGGACTTGCCTACGATCTGCGAGAAGATCATGACTTCGTACGAATACCACTACCGTAAGGAGGATGCGGAGTTCGAGGTTATCGCCGCTGAGCAACTTGTCCAAGTCGCCCTTCCTCACGGTCACATGCTTGAGTTCAAGTTCGACGCCATTATCGAGGACGAGTACGGTCGTTGGCTCATGGAGCACAAGTCTCACAAACGCATACCCACAGATGACTACCGGTTCATCGACATGCAGACCGCGAAGTACGTCTGGGGGCTGAACAGGACGGGGGAGTACGGGGAGATCACCGGTGTGCTCTGGAACTACATCCGCACCAAGGAACCCACCAAGCCAAAGATGACGAAGAAGACGAATAGGTTAAGCAAGGCCCGGATCGATACCGATGTCCTCACGTTCTACAACGCGTTGGTGGAATACGGCCTTGACCCCCATGATTTCCGTGATGTATTGTCGAGGTTGAAAAAGCATCAGACCTTCTTCCGCCGCGAAAGGGTCCCGAAGCCGCTGAAAGTCATCGAGACCCTTGTGAAGGAGACTGTACTTGTCGCAGATGAGATCGAAAAGGGGGTGAAACCGATCCGCTCTATCGAGCGGGGCTGCGAGTTCATGTGCTCGTACAAGGATCTATGCATCGTTGAACTCTACGGAGGCGATGCAAAGGACGTGACCAATCGACGCTACCGAAAGGCGACGAGCGACGACTACTATGGCTACCACGACGAGGAAAAAGTCAGCCAGTCCTGACAAGATCAGGCGGGCGAAAAGGAAGATCTCTTCCGCGGATGAGTTCGACTTCCTGAAGATGCTGGTGTATGGGCAGAACGGGAAGGGCAAGACGAGGTTCGGTGCGTCGGGGCCGAAGGTACTACTCGTCGATTGCAACGAGCGTGGCTCACTGAGCATACGGCATTTCCCAGCTCAGGTGTTCAAGGTTGAGACATGGACTGATATCGACCTGGCGTACTGGTACCTCCACAGCGGACAACATGACTTCGAGACTGTGGTGCTTGATACCATCACGTCACTGGCTCAGCTCTGCATGAAGTTTGTCCTCGGTGACGAGTCATCTCGAGACCCCACCAAGGACCCTAACATGCCGAGCAAGCGTGAGTGGGGCAAGGTTGGAGAGCTCATGCGTACTGTGATCCTGAACTTCCGCAACCTGCCGATGAACGTCGTCTTCCTCGCGCAGGAGCGCAGGGGCTTTACTGACGACGATGACGAGGACGCGCCCGAGGTGTTCCCAGAAGTCTCGCCCTCAGTGCGCACCACACTCACAGCAAGCGTGGATATCATCGGCCGCGTGTTCATCAAGGAGGTAGTTACAAAGAAAGGGGGTAAGAAGGGGAAGCCCGTACCTTCGTACCGCATGCTCATAGGCCCGAGCGAGCGTTACGTTACGAAGGACCGGTCAGAGTCTGGGCTGCCGCAAGTCATCTCGCTGCCTAACAGCACAGACAACCTGGCGAAGTTGATCCAGCGCATCAAGCGTGGGGCTAAGGAGGCCTGATGGCAGAGAAGCGCAAGGTAAGTGGCAAGGGCGACGGTGCAGTCACCGTTGACTTCAGCGACACTGAGTCTCGCGAGGGCAAAAAGGGGAGTCGCAGTTCTCATCTGCCCGAAGGAGACTACACTGCGAAGGTGAAGGAGGCCAAACTCGGCAAGTCATCCGAGAAGGAGACGCCGGGGATCCTGATGACGTGGGTCATCACGGGGCCTAAGAAGTTCAAGGGCAAGACGATCCGGGATTCATTGTGGCTGAGCGACAAGGCACTATGGCGCGTCCGTCAGACACTCGAAGCTCTGGGCGTGCAGGTGCCCTCGAAGAAGGTCAAGGTCGATCCTCGCAAGATGGTAGGCAAGGAAGCTGCCATCACGCTCGAAGACGAGGAGTACGAGGGCAAGGTTCGTTCTCGCGTTGTCGACTGCTTCCTGAAGTCCGAGTACGAAGAACTGCAGGACACAGACGACGAGGACCTCGATGATGATGAAGACGAGGATGAAGAAGACGAGGACGAAGACACCGAAGACGATGATGAAGACGAGGATGACGACGAAGTCGAAGACGTCGATCTCGACTCCATCTAGGAAGTGTGGGTGATGGCCAGAACCGGTAGAAGGCGGATCGTGGGGATCTTGCCTGGAGGCGTGTGGAGCGCCCTGCCTGGGGGTCCTATCACCCACACCCTATTGCAGCCTTTCGGCCGGGGGAGTTTGGACACCCCCTTTCGCCCCCGGCCAGGCTGCACCTGATATCGGGGGACAGCATGTACTTAGATGATGCGAAGACTAGCCAAGAAGCAGTTTTCCAGGCCATCGGTGCAGCATCTGTCTGTTGGGAACACATGGACGGAACAGGCGTCTTCGATAGTGATAAGGCCAAGGAGATCGGTGAAGAGCTGATGGAGTGGATGAATCGCCCACGGCTTGGTTTCGCGACGACGCTTGAACTCTTAGAGGAGATCCATGCAAGGGTAGAGTCAACTTCAGAACAGGATCCCTTCTTGGCATATCGAGTAGTTGGCGGGGGTTGACAGGTGAACGAGGCAGCACTCCGTAAGACGATTGTACGCTCCCTAAGACAATACAGCGGCTGGTGGTACATCACACATGGGGGGCAATTTCAACAGGGGGGCTTGCCCGATATCATCGGCTGCTACGCTGGCAAGTTTTACGGCTTGGAGATCAAGTTGCCGGGTAAAGAGCACACTCTCACCGAACGTCAAGCACACACGCTGAAGAAGATCAAGCAGGCGGGGGGCCGTGCGAGGATGATTACCTCCGTGTCTGAGGCCATGGACTTCGTGTTCGGTGAACCCCCCTGATTCTCGCTATTGACAATGGAACTGTCCAAGACGTACGATAGCTTCAAGAAAACGACGCCGCCAGGAAAGGGGGATCCGACTCATGACAAACTCACCGTTGAGATGGCGCGTCGTATCGTCGGCGATGTACTGAGGAGAAGGGACGAAGGCATGCCGCGAAAGAAGAAGTCCGACGAGGATGAGATCGACGAACTGGTCGATAGCCTCGACGAGCTCGACGAGGACGAAGACGAAGAGGACGTCGAAGAGGACGAGGACGAAGAGGACGAAGACGAGGACGACGAGGACGACGAGGACCCCGACGAGGCGCCGAAGAAGAGCCGCAAGGGCAAGACCTCCAAGGCGAAGGCCAAGAAGCCCGTCCGGGAAGGTGTGGGCACGACCGAGGTCGCCGAGGCCGCAGGGATCGAGCCGCGACAGCTTCGCATGTACCTGCGCAACAAGGAGATCCAGCCAGGGGACGACCGCGAGGGTCGCTACCACTGGTCGTCTCTCGAGCACAAGGAAGTGAAGGCGATCCTGCGAGACATCGCCAAGGGCGCTGTGGACAAGCTCAACAAGGAGAAGATCGCTTCGCTGAAGGGCAAGAAGAAGGGCTCAGCGAAGAAGTCCACCGCCACGAAGCGGACGAAGGTTCGCTCGCAGAAGAAGTAACGCGAAAGCCCCGTCCGGTCGCACTTCTCCAGACGGGGCTTTCGTTTAGCCTTGAGTGCCCGTCATTCGACCACTCTTGGCTTTCGAACTGAACAGATCCATGGTCTCGTGCCAGAACGAGCCGATGGCTCCGATGCCGAGTCCTGTAAGCACCTGAGCCGTCACGCCCGTTGCTCCCTGTAACTTCGGAGGCAGGTTGGGGATCAACTCAGCGTAGTTCAACTCGTAAAGCAGAGCGACTGCTACGCCTAACCCCAGCGACACGACGTTCCACAGCCACTTGGGAGCTCGGTCGGCTTGGTCGAAGGCGTTACGAACCAAGTCCGTAAGCTTCGTAACGACCATGGGCCAAAAAGCCACAGCAACGATGAACGCTTCCATATTCACCTCCCTCCGTAAACAGCGCGAGGTTTGGAAGAGGGGTGCAACCGAAACCAGGTCTCCGTGTATTGCCTCTTGACTTCTCGTGGTAGAGCTTTGCGTTCGGTATCGCTCAGCCCTCCCCACACCCCCCGAGACTCTCGATGCGCAACGGCGTAGACCAAGCATGTCTTACGCACGGGGCACTCATCAAAGCAGATATGCTTGGCCTTTCGGATATCAGGTTTGATCCCTTTCTTAGTGGGCGGGAAGAAGATAGGGTCTGGGTCGGCGTAGTTGCGACATGCAGCCTTCACCATCCACCCATCATCTATCGCCATGGTCTACTCTGACTTAGAGAGTTCTTCGATCTCGCGACGAAGCTTGAGCGTTAGCAGGGCATTAATCCTGAACGCATACGCTCCTGCGAATAGAACCCAGACCGCGAATTGCGAATTTATCTCGAGCAGGGCAGCGACTCCAGCCATAAGCCAGAGCACAGACATCGCGAGGCGGATACCCTCTTGTTCCACAGCATTCTCTGTAACAGCCCCGACCGCGCTATTCTGCATCAACCTTCTCTGAACCCTACGTTGGATCACGGCATCGCCGAAGTTAGCGATGCAGAACACGGCTGAGATTCCAAACACGAAGACCCATGCGACAGCGACCTCGAATGAGTTGTACAGCCACAGGAACACGATGAACTCGAGAGCACCGAAGAAGATCGCTACCTTCTTATCGAGGAGAAAGCGGCCGAACCCTCTCATGTCGACTCCTTCTTGGGCCGATCTATTCCGTATGCACGGACAGTTGCTTCAACTCGCTTAATCCTTTTTTCGAGTGACGTCTTCTCGCGCTCTTGTGCTGACTTCTCAGACTGCCCTTCTCGGTCCGCTAGTGAAGCCTTTCTATGAGCCCTTCCCAACCATCTGTTGAAAATGCTCATATAGCCTAATCTTTCTCTCGAAACTCGCGAACAGCGGACTGAACGATACGCTCGAGCTCTCCTGTGGTGATCTCTCTTGTAACCTGCCCGATCTGCTCGGCTGCTCCGACACCGCGCATAGCCATCTCTCTATAGAACTCTTGGTCCTTAACTACTCGCTGAAACTCTTTGTCCGTATGGAGCCACCCCTTAATCAGCGCAAAGATCACCCAGAGAAGTACGGTTGTGGCTCCTCCCGTTAAGATCCAGTTGATCTCGGTAGGCACGCTTGACTGTCCAATCATGAGCGCATACTAACACGATTAGCTAGCCTCATTCGCTTCTCTCGACGACGCTTCTTCTTCTCAACTTCATGTTTCTCGTGCTCTTGCTTTGCAAGGGCCATCTGCCCCACATCGTCAGGGCGATATCCGTGCTCGTACTCATGCTCCTTGAAGAGCGCAGCTTTGCAGTCATCAGCATCGACGCGGACTATGAAATCGTATTCATCGAGTTCCACATCGATGTGATGTTCCACCACGATACGTTCAAGTTCCTCGATCTCCTCGGGGTTGATACCGAAGTAGCGTATCGCCTCGTCTGCACTGATCCAGTTCGGCATCACACCTCCTAGGTCTTGATGATGAAGTGTACTCGAAGATGGCCGTGTTTCTTGTGGCCTTTATTCGCCCCATTCGCAGCATTAGCTTCATTGATACGGATAGCGACACCTGTGATGTCCGTGGGCTCGGCTGTGTAGCCAGAACCGCCAGTGAGGGAGTCAAGGAACAGATCAGCCGGTCCATCTGGCTTCGTAGCACCATCACCATGTTCGTTTAGGGACTGAGGTAGACCGTTCCAGGAAGTAGCTGCAGTGGGGGCATCAGCTGAGAATAAGACATCAGTACCGCCACTCTCAGTTGAGCCCTTGACCTTGTGAACATGCTTGGAGCCTTGACCACCAGTTTCGCCCTGAATCTCATGAGCATGTAGTGGGCCAGCTGCAAGGGTAGCTGCTGTTCCCCGAGGTACTGTGTTGTTGCTAGGCTGCGTATGTAAAGTTCCGATCCCATGAACATGTTGGCCAGTGCCTTCGTCCCCAGTATCTCCACCCTTCAGCTGGGTGTGGTCACGGTGCCCATGACGGTGCTTGTGCTTGTGGCGATGGTCGTTGTGATCTCCGTGGTGGTCAGATCGTTCAGTCTCAGTCTCGCCTTCGTTATCGCCAAGCGCCTGTGATGTTCCCACACCCCTGGGGTGCCGACGACGGAAGTCCGGGACTAGGAATGAAGATCCGCCACCTCCATATGTGTAGCCGACAACAGCGAACAGGTCGGGGAACAACGAGGTTGAATAAGGGTCCCCATTGCATCGCAGCCAGCCCGTCGGCGTAGCGCCGCCACCGAAGTGCTTGATGGTGCCAGGCGCTTCAGATGCGAAGTCACCCGTTTCGTTCTGATCCCCGGGCTGAGCTGCAGCAGACTCATTGTTATCTTCATCTACGGCGAACACCTTTGGGAAGTGCGCCTTGCCCTTGTCTGCATCGGGAACGCGGTACACATCATCGCGGTTCCGCGACCTATTTGTCTCCATGAGCGTCAGAGGACTACGACGCCACCACTCGATACGATAGTGGTCGATGTCCTCTGGTCCTGTAGTAGCTGAAGACGCCGGTTCGTCCCAGGAAGCTTTTAAGCGACGTGGGGCAGGGCGCGTTACGACTACGTTCTGTACTTGTCCTGGGGCAAATCCTACACCGAATCCCGAGGGGCTCGGGTACGGCCCGGCATAGTCACCACGCTGATGGTAGCGAGAAGTACTGGACAGTAACACCCGATAGAGGTTGCGTCGCCGGACCCGGCCGAATACCATCAAGATCGAAGCGTCTTCATCCTTCTCCTCGTCACTATCCCGAACATGAAGAAGAGCATGTTTATCCCATGTATTGCCCCCATCCTCAGACACTTGGATCTTCGCCCAATACACGGCCATGTCATCTTCGTGATCCCCGCCGGGGATATCCCAGAAGTGGACAGGGGTGATTTTGACCTTGCCCCGCCAAGCGTTGTGTTTCTTACCGCCCTTACGGTCGAACGTGAGACTTACGAATGTAGGAGCAGGAGGCTGGGGTTCAGCCTCTTGGATGGGTAGCGCTGGCTGTGTGACGTTCGACCAGTCAGACGGGCACTGCTTGTTGTCCCAAGCTCTGATACGTACAACCCAATACCAACGCTTGGGGTTGGGGAAGTGCTCGATAACGATGTTGTAGTTCGGGTCCGGTTGCCCTTCAACTGTTCCTTCATCTTCCAAGTCCTTCGTAGCAGCGACATCGAGGGTGACTCGGAACTTCGTTGAGGTTAACCCCGCAGAAAGCACAGTCCACTTACCGTTATACTGACTTGGCTTCACGTCCTGGACCCGTACGAGCTCGCCGATGACGAAGTTATGGGCTTTCTTCGTCGTGAACTCGGCGGTGACTCCCGAGATCATGGTGGCGTTGATGACCTTGAGTCCCTTGACTGACTTCTTGTGGAAGCGACGAACTCGGGCGTGACCGTCTTCAGTTTCGATAGGGTTACCGTTTGAGTCTACGGGCCAGTACTGCCCCTCGTAGTGGTCGATCTCCACACCGCCGCCGGGGATCTTATGGCCCTGCTCATCGGTGAACACCCCGTTCCAACGGATCTTACCCGAGAATTCGAGGTGTGTTTTCTTCTCACGAACCTTGAACGTGATAGCTACACCGGTGGGTGCAGATGGCGGGTTGGGGCACGGGCGCCCTTTGTGCTTCGCTCGCCGGTTGCTATGCTTGCCACCCTTCTTAGCCTCGTTCGCGAGGTCGTTTGAATTCTTCGGGACACCGCTCATGCAATCACCGAGTCCAAGTCCATCTCGTAGAAGCCGATGCGATTCTCAGGGTCGAAGTTGATCTGGATGCGGATCACACGCATCTGCCTCGAATCGTTCAAGAAACCCCTGTTAGAAGCCAAGGTCACGATATCACCCACGTCAAACGAACCCCATGTATAATCTCGCTCTTCGAGGCGAACGGTCACTTGCCTACGCGGCGACTTGCGTAAGCGGAGTTCCTCTCGCGTGTGTGCCTTGACGGACGGGAGGTGGTC
>Ga0210379_10000677_pt1 | contig 11430 bp, 12 predicted proteins | sample PLMedo_2_FD_155468 | JGI IMG/M metagenome (GOLD analysis project Ga0210379, IMG submission 155468) | Groundwater sediment microbial communities from an aquifer in East River, Colorado, USA - PLM4_32_coex redo | ecosystem: Environmental > Terrestrial > Soil > Riparian zone | place: USA: East... | reverse complement strand
CGTCTGCCATGTAACCCTCTAGGGAATTGACGATAGCCGGATCTATTTTCTTGTTGAGGATTGTGATGGACGCTCCTCGGGGGTCTTCTCTCAACGATACCGAGGCGGAGATTGGGGTCAGTGCGGATACAAAGGGACCTGGGCGTAGCTTTCAATTGGTCCATATAATACAGGATGAGGCGGAAAACGAAAATTGCGCGGCTGGCGATACTGGAATCAGTCTGAACGTCCGTTGCTGGAAATTCGGACCTACGTATTTAGCGCCGGAAATGGCAAATTCTGACCCTTTCAGACATCGCACCTCGTGATCTCGGCGCAAATTGGCTTTGGGCTTTGAGAATGAGAATCGCGAAAGACCGAAATTCAAACTGAGACGCTACCCAATGACCCAGCACAACGAGCGGATAATTTCCCCGCTACAGGTGAGCCCGTCACCCATCCTTGCCCCCATCGTTGTGCGTCATAGTGCCATCGCACCGCTGCGTGCCATCGCATCCTTGCCAATGACATATACCCGTCTGATCGCTGAAACCGCAGACTTGGCGGGGAGGGCCGACGCGATGCGTAAGGTCACTGAACCAATCTTGGTGGATTAGACTTGGATCGAGCAACCGCGTCATCGTGTGCCTCGGTTCCAGTAGCGGCGGGCTCCGAACTGTCTGTCTTCCATCTCGCGCCCCTTCATACCGCGCTTTAGTCACCGGAACTCGCGCGACGGTAAATCTCGCGCCATCGTGCATTGATGCGCTCTTGAATGCCCCGCCAGACACCCTCTCTCTCCGCTTTTTCGCAAGGCGGCTTATTTAGCCGGCTGCGTCAGCGGCGATTTAACGTTGAAGTCCACTCGTCCGGCGGGGCCGGAGAACGATCCCTGCGCGTTGACGAAGAAGACTGCGACAACTGCAAGCAAGAGCGCACCGACGAAAAAAGCGAGCCAGGGCGTCGCCCAACTTTTCCCGCCGCTATCGGTTTTGATGGTATGCGTTTCCTTATAATCGGCCATGGCATCCTCCATGCGCGTTTTCGTCCTGAACGTAAACACTGGAACTCCGGTTCCGGTCGCGCCGTTGGAGCGAAGGCTAAAGGCCGCGCAATCCTGTTATTATGGAGATGGATCAATATTGATAGGATCGGAATGTACTCATGAGTTTGGCTGGCAGTTCAAAGCAATGTGAATTCAGCCCGGTCGGAGAATGATTTCTACCCGTAAGTGCGGATCGACGAAAACTCTTGTATTGCGGAGATTGAAGTCCTCATGCCGGGCGCTGCGCTGCGGGCATTGGCTCACCCATATCGCGTTCCCTGCTTAGCTCGAAGTTCTCGTTCAAGTTTGTCGGCCAGCTCCGTCCACATTCTTGCAATGGATAGGTACGTGTCGCGGAGCTCGGCATCTTCACACGGCTGGGCCAGGTTCGCGGCTTCTGTAGCGCCGTTGCGATATCGGCTCATTTGCTCGAGGGTGTGACCGGAGCGCATGCTCTCGCTGTCCATCTCCGTCGGCGAGTTCGGACTTCCCATTCTCCGTCTTTCGGACAACGCTCGAATCCTCACTCGCCATCGCCGTCGCAAGCAAAAGGGGCTCGGCCAGAGCAGGAGCAATGACCGAGCCCCGCGCTGGGAGTCCGTATTAGCGGGGGGGCCTGGGAGGGTCCCAGCGCTGCTCAAGGTTAGGCACGGCGGATGGCGGGCGTCTGTACAAAATTGACCACGTTCTCTCCCGACGAGGCCGGCATGTGACGACGCTTAGCGGAAGAGGCGGAGACATCGGCCAAATCAGCAGAGCCGAAGTTTCAGCAACGCCATGATGAAGTCGCTGCAGGGTGGCAGTGGCGCATCGCGAACTGAAGATCTCTGCCGCGCAGTTCGATGAAGTTGCGACTGAACTTGGACGAATATCCAAGGTCGCAATTTGAGTAGTTTCCGAGGCTGTTTCCCAGCACGCCATCAGCCTAAGAGGTCAGAGCGCTTCGGGGTGAAGCCCCAAGCGAACGGTCCTTCACATAGGAGATGTCGATATGAAGCTCATCAACAATTCGATGCGAGATAATCTGATGCTTGCCGCCGCTTGCGCATTGCTATGCGGGTTGGTGACTACGAGCCCCGCGGTTGCACAGGCTCCTTCGTCTGAGGCCTCTGAAGAGGTCATCGTTCGTGCGCCATATGTCGTGCGGCGGGAGCCGCTAGCCAGAGGCGGCGCGCCGTCCAGCTTCAGCAACCCGGAACTTATCTCGCTGTCGCGTGGAGTAAACTATGCGGACCTTGACCTGTCCCAGGCTCGGGGCGTCGCCGAGCTGGAAACGCGCGTTAGAACCACGGCGAGAGACGTCTGCCAGGAACTGAACAGCCGGTATCCCAGAACAGGTGGCCAGTATGTTTATGCAAACACGGATTGCGTCAAAAAGGCCACGGACGACGGGATGGACGCAGTAAGGCAAATCGCCGCTGCTGCCAGCAGATAAGGTCAGTCCTTGATGCAAAGATCTATCGAGAAAACCGAGATGAGGTGACTCCAATGCCAGAGGCGACGCTCTACGAACGGCTCGGCGGCGCATTTTCCATCGCTGCGGTCGTCGACCATTTCAGCGACGCGGTCGTAAAAAACCCCATCGTTGGCCAGAGGTCAGAGAACCCCGCTCTCCGGGAGTGGCACACCAAGAATCTGGGCAGACTTCCGGGTCTCAAATTCATGCGCACGCTGTGGGTATGTAACGTTGCCGGCGGGCCCTTCCAATATACAGCCACCAAACCGGGCAGCACTCCGGTCGGCTTGGAAGTGGCACATCGCGAACTGAAGATCTCTCCCGCGCAGTTCGATGAAGTCGCGGCTGAACTTGGACGAACACTTGACGTCTTCAAGGTGCCCAACCGGGAGAAGAACGAGGTTCTGGCCGCGTTTGCCGCACACAAAGGTGAGGTGACTGCGGGATATTTGGCCGCCAGCAAAGCGGCCTGACGTCCGCGGAGGAATGCGCGTTGTCTTCTTAGCTGAGATTGTTGCGCCGCTCGATCTCTCGGGCCGCCGTAGCCCACTGATCAGCGATGTTCTGGCAAGGTTGATTCACGCGAGCGGCTCCGCGGATTCGAATGTTACGCCGGTAACCGCGTGGACCGAGAACAGCCAAGACCCAAACCGGACGTGCGAAACAGAGGCACACTACGTCTTCTCTCTGTCGCGATCGATCGCGGGGGGCGTCGGTTGAGCTATACAGAGCCGTGTTTATGCCGCCGAGTAGATTCCGAACCTATCGCTGTATGGCTACGAGCCCTACGGTCCCAATCGCTGTAGAGGAGGAAGTCAGAGGAGGAAGCCTATGCGTCGACATTTCCTCACGAGAATAGCAGTGTTGGGGTCACTTCTTGCGCTTGCCGCTTGCGATGACGTCGATACGATCGAGGGCAACGATACGAACGAACTCGTCACGATCGCATCGACCGAGCAGGGCGCGCCGGACGCCGAGCCCGGCAACGGCAAGGCTTCGATGTTTGCAGTTCCCCGGGAAGCGCGGGTTCTTTTCTGGTAGAGGCGCGCCTACTGCGCTTCTCCGCGTTCGTCCAGCATGGCGAGGTAGTGGCCTCTCTACACCGGGGCGGAGAGCCTCCCGCAAGCCACGGGCCCGAGGACCATCTGTTTTGGAGTAGAGCAAGTGAGCGCGAAGGCAGGTGAAGTATCCCGAGATACGTCAGTCTACCGCTGCGAGGGCTGCCAGCAACATACGACCTTGAACTCAGGCGCGCTGATTGGCGAGTGCCCGAACTGCGGCGGTTCGAGTTTTCACGCTGGCTGGCGGACGCCGTCATATCAGTCCTCACCGAAACGTGGCGCCCTGCTACGTCCCAGCTTCACGCTACTTCGCGCGCTCTAATCGAGTTGATGAGGCTGGTCACTTCTGACCATCCCGACTGTTTGGCTTGTGCTAGGCCATCCTCCAACCTCCAAGGGAGGGTGTCCTACATGAGTTGCGAAACCGAAACAGCGCGCCGTTACCGAAACCGTGCTGTGCAACTACGGTCAATGGCTACGAGCTACCAAAATCAAGAAACCGGCAAAGCGGTGGCACGGGTTGCTGAAGAATATGAGCTAATGGCTCAGGTCTTTGACGGGATTGACGAGGCCGGCTTGGCGGCCATCAGGGCGAGGAATTCAAACTGAGCAAGTCGACCAGAAATATGCAGATTTCCATTCACAGCAAAGCGAGAGGGTAGCGCTCCCGCTCGATTGAGAAGGGGAGGCGCGTAATGACTCCAGACTTCGAGATAGACAGTTTTCGTGGGCTCACACTCGAAGTGCAAATCGCCAAGTGCCATGCGTTGGCCCAGGAAGCCGACAGTTTTGCAGCCGTGCGCCCCGACGAGCGGGATCAGCATCTGCATCTGGCAGCGAAATGGTCCGATCTGGCCGAAGAGATGGAGCGTGCCCTCAGCGCCAGGGAAGCTGAAAGGCACAACTGAACTCAGGCAGACCGTTGCGGCGGTTCGGAACGTCCGATTTCGTACCCAAAATCCAATCACCTGGAGCGGTCCGGTATCGCTTTGGTTCTTGAGATCCACGAGGCACAGGCGGACTGTGCCGCGCGGGCAGAAGGGCGCGGGATGAAAGAAGACCTGGACTCGGCCGCACAATATCTCCAGCGCGCCGAAGAACTACGGGGCATCGCCGAAGCGACGAAGGACCTGCGCGCGCGAGAAACTCTCTTAGACATTGCAAAAGATTATGAGCGCATGGCTGCGTCCAGAAAACGAATAGACAGGATAGACCGCCAGCCGAGACTCTGGGATTGAGTCACCCAGCGGAGCCCCGGCCATAATCCGGAGCTTCCGCGTGTAGCGTGAGAGTGGCAGGGCTAGGGCCGTAATCGATGGTTATTCGACGTTTGCCGACCTCAAGTGGCAGGAAGCCTCAAGCTTGACTCCGTTCAGTATCCCGCCCTCGCAGATCATCCGATCTATAGCATCGGGCAGATCAGCTGTGCCGCTCGCTACCGCAGTGTCACACGCCGCCGTCGTGTTAGCGTGTCCTTCATCATTTTAGAACGATCCGTGCCAGGGCGAGGGCAACTCCCATTCACCCGGCTTGCTCGATGCCGAAATGCGCCATTGAATATCAGCAAGGTGACGGGATAATCGGCATAGATCACCATATTTCTGTTCAATCTCCTCTACGGTAATGGAGCGGTTGTCCTTAAACTTTTTCATAGCCAATACCCTTCGCTTCTTACCACCGAGGTCGGTCTTTACGAGGCTCGTTAGCCACCGTCCGTGGGCGATGTCGTTTCTAAAATTGGACAGCGCCTTTACTCCGTTTGCGCAAGTTTGCGCTTCAGTCGCCAATTTGGGTCGTCCAGTACGCATTATGGCAGCATAGAAATCAGCTTTTGGCAGAATGCTATGACCGCCCATTGCGACCGCCACAGCGTCGCTATGCAAATCGGCAACCATTCGAACCCCTATTTCCAACTGCATTTCGATCAGATTCCAAGCAGTGATAAACCGTCCGATCAGGGTCAGGTTGACGTGGTCCCCGAATTGTTCCCATTCAGAAGTAGAGTCCTCGGGGTTGATGCTCCGTGATTGATGGGGTTGTGATCTCGGCCGGTGTCCGACCGCCGAGCTTCGAGTGCGGCCTGACCGTATTGTAGTCGTTGCGCCATTCAGCCAGGACGACGCGGGCCTGCGCAAGGGTGGTGAACAAGGTTTCGTTCAGCAGCTCGTCTCGCAAGCGACCGTTGAAGCTTTCGATGAAGGCGTTCTGCGTCGGCTTTCCGGGCGCGATGTAGTGCCATTCAACCCGGGTTTCCTGCGACCAGCGCAGGATCGCCATGCTGGTCAGTTCGGTGCCGTTGTCGCTGACGATCGACTGCGGCTGGCCGCGTCGGAGGATGATGCTATCCAGCTCGCGGGCGACACGGATGCCCGATAGCGATGTGTCGGGCACCAAGGTCAGGCATTCCCGGGTGAAGTCGTCCACGACCGCGAAGATTCGGAATCTGCGGCCATCGGTGAAGGCATCCGACAGGAAGTCCAAGCTCCAGCGTTGGTTCGGCCTTTGCGGGATCGTCATGGGAGCTCGCGTGCCAAGCGCCCGTTTGCGGCCTCTGCGCCGGCGAACCTTCAACCCTTCCTCGGTGTAAATCCGAAAGAGCTTCTTGCGGTTCATCTTGATCCCTTCACGGGCCAGCAGAATGCCCAGTCGCCGATAGCCAAAGGGCCTTCGCTCCAAAGCCAATTCTCTCATCCGAACCCGGATGGCGGTATCGTCGGGGCGGTGGTGCCGATAGCGCAGAACACGCCGAGACACACCGATGACCGAACACGCCCGGCGCTCGCTTAACCCGAAGCTCTCTCGGGCATGGGCGACGGCCGATCGCCTGGCGGCGGGCGTCACCATTTTTTTGCACTGATGTCTTTCAAAACGGCATTGTCCAACATCGACTCGGCGAGCAGCTTCTTCAGCTTTTGCATTCTCATCTGTCAGCGCCTTCAGCCGCTTGGCATCCGACACATCCAGGCCGCCGTACTTCGCCTTCCAGTTATAAAACGTGGCCCCACTGATCCCGTGCTTGCGACAGACGTCGGCGGCCTTCATCCCCGCCTCCTGCTCCCGCAAGATCCCGATGATCTGCTCTTCCGTGAACCGTGCCCGCTTCATGTCCGTCTCCTGCTGGTGACGGACTCTACCTCAGCGCGGATACATTCTCGGGGACCACGTCACGATGAAATTGGCACCGAATTTGGCACCGGACAGAAGAATACGCGCAGGGACGGAAGGTCACGGCCAACGGCCGCCATGTAAAAAAGTAGGGCAAAAGCTGATCAGTGAGTACCAGGGGGCAAAAGCCAGCACAGCCTCACGCGCCTTTTAAGTCCGTTGCGTCTACCATTCCGCCACGGGGCCGCAGGCCGCGCGCGCCCATCACAAGCGCGTCGGCGCTGATGCAGCATATGACAGCCGAGGCTTGCTCGTGGTAGGGCTTCGCGCACGATGGTTGCCGTTCTGATCCTGATTTTTGTGGCCGTTGCGCTGGTGGCTAGCGCCTTTGTCGCCCTGCCGCTGATCCGGCGCTCGCGCGACGACGCAACAAAGCGGCCGCTGCTTGCCGTGAGCGCCGGGCTCGGCGTCGCGGCGGTGGGTCTCGTGTCCTACGTGTTTCTCGGCGAGCCGCAATTGGCGCTAAGCGCCTTGCAGGGCCCATCGACCAACAACTATCCGCAGCTGATCGCGACGCTCGCGCGCGAGATGCGGGAGCGGCCCGGCGACATCCAAGGGTGGATGCTTCTCGGCCGCGGCTATATGGCGGTCGGCAATCCGAACGAGGCGATGAAGGCCTACAAACAGGCGGTCAATCTCACCAAAGAACGGCTTGGCGATGCGCCAACGGGCCTGCTGTCGAGCTACGGTGAGGCGCTCACCCAGGCATCCAATGGCGTGACCAAAGAGGCGGAGGACATCTTCCGCGCGGTGCTCGAGCAGGATCCCGGCGACCTGATGGCGCGCTACTACATTGGAGTGGCGCAGTCGAGTCGCGGCGACCGGGCGGGCGCGCTTCAGATGTGGGAAGGCCTTCTCGCCGATGCGCCGCCCGATGCCGAATGGCGAGGAGCGCTGGTCAACCAGATCCAGTTGCTGCGCGCTCAGATGATCAACGGGGGTGCAGGCGGCCCGCCCGATCCGCAGGCGATGGTCGCGCGACTGGCGAGTCGGCTCGAAGCCGATCCCACCGACCTTAACGGGTGGCTGATGCTGATCCGGGCCTACTCTGTGCTCGGCGAGAAAGAGAAGGCGGAAGCCGCCTTGACGAAAGCGCGGACCGTGTTCGCCAACCAGACGCAGGCGCAAGACGCCCTCGCCCAGGCGGCGAAGGAAAACGCGCTCAATTAATCAAATTGGTTTAGCCCGAAAGGCGGCCCTGCCAGACGGGCCAGCAGGTGGTTTTCCCGCCCGCCTTGGCCGCGCTGTAGAGCTTCATCTGCGCGTCCTCGGCGTTGCTGCCATCCATCGTTGCGACGTAATCGCCACCATTGCCGCACCAGACATAGAACTGATGCGTGCCCCTGGCGAAGAAATCGACCTGCCGATCGGACGCGAAATTGCCGGCCGCGGCAACGCCGGCGGCGGCAAATAAAACGCCACCCACGGCGGCGGCCAAAACGCGCATCGCGATCATAGTTGGGTCGGACAGGAAACTGGGGGCTGCGCGGAAAACCGTGCCACAGGGTGGAAGGGGCGCGCAACCGTAAATTTACGGTAATGTTGGTGGAAAGCGGCCTACTATTGCAGATTATACAAGCTTTCTGCGTAGTTTCAGCTTCGCTCAGGGACCGCGCCGAACGATCGGATCATCGCCTCGATCTCGATTCCTGCCGCCTCCACGTCGGCCTCATCGCGGCCGCGCACGACGAGCGTCGTACCCACCGAAGCGCGCATCTCGGCCATCGAACCGCCCATGGTGAAGAACGGATAACTGCCGATCGAGAGCGCCGGATGACGCAGCTGGATTTCAGCCAAGGCTTGCGCGATGCGGCCCTCCGGCAAGCGGACCGTGATGCTGAGGCTCTTGACCGGCGTCCCGCGCGCCAAGCGCGGCGCGACATCCTCGAGCATCGCCTGCATGATCTTGGGCACGCCCGCGAGCACGAAGACATTCTCGATCTGGAATCCGGGCGCGGTCGACACGGGATTGCGGATCAGGGTCCCGCCCTTCGGGACGCGCGCCATGCGCTGACGGCGCTCGTTGAAGTCGCCGGGCGCGTAGCGGGCGGCCAAGAGCGCCATCACTTCGGGATGATGTTCGACAGGCATACCGAAGGCGGCGCCGATGGAGTCCGCAGTGATGTCGTCATGGGTCGGACCGATGCCGCCGGTGGTAAACACGTACGTGTAGCGGGCTCTAAGCGCATTCACAGCGGCAACGATTTCGCCTTCGATGTCGGGGACGCATCGCGCCTCGTACAAATCGATGCCGAATGGTGCAAGAAACCTGGCGATTGCTGCGATGTTCACGTCCTGCGTGCGGCCGGACAGGATCTCGTCGCCTATGACAAGCACGGCGGCGGTCAGTCGATGCTTGGCCTGGTCCATAGCCCCATGCGCCGCCCTTAACGGAAACCTTGAATTCCCGTAGGTAAAAGCAAATTTGTACGGGTAATCGTGCTAATCTCGGTTACAAAGCACGTGCCGCGAACTGTGTGCAAGGCGGCCTGGGCCATGGGTGTGTGAATGTCCGACACGTTTTCCGAGCTTCCTCCCGACCTCGTCCTCGACCGCGAGGCGATCGAGGCGGCGCGCCGGTCCGCCTTTGCGGTGGCGACCCACCGGCCGGAGGATTTCGACGGGATGCGCCGGGCGGGTCGGCTTGCGGCCGACGTGCTGGACCTGCTTGTGCCCGAAGTTGCGCCGGGCGTGACGACGGCAAGGCTCGACAAGCTCGCCTTCGAGTACGCGATGGACAATGGCGCGCTTCCGGCGTGCCTGGGCTACCGCGGCTATCGGCACACGCTGTGCACGTCGGTCAACCACGTGGTCTGTCACGGAATTCCGGCCGACCGGCCGCTCAAGGACGGCGATATCCTGAACATCGACGTCACACTGATCGTCGAGGGTTGGCACGGCGACACCAGCCGCATGTATTACGTCGGCGAGGTGAAGCGAAAAGCCCAGCGCCTGGTCGAGATCACTTACGACTCGATGATGCGCGGCATCCAGACGGTGAAGCCGGGTGCCACGACCGGAGATATCGGCTACGCGATCCAGTCCTTCGCCGAGGAGCAGGAACGCTGCTCGGTCGTTCGCGACTTCTGCGGCCACGGACTGGGCCGCGTGTTCCACGCGCTCCCCAATATCGTGCATTACGGCCGCCCCGGACAGGGGGTCGCACTGAAGCCCGGCATGTTCTTCACCGTCGAGCCGATGATCAATCTCGGCGGCTATGCGGTGAAGGTGTTGAACGACGGCTGGACGGCGGTCACCCGCGACCGGTCGCTCTCCGCGCAATTCGAGCACAGCATCGGCGTGACGCAGGATGGCTTCGAAATCTTCACCCTCTCGCCCAAAGGCTGGCACGCGCCGCCCTACACCTGAGCTGGCCGAAGCGGGGGGCGACGACGGTCTTCCGCATTACCTTGGCCATCGCGACAGATTGCGGGAGCGCTTCCTCAACGGGGGACGCGACGCGCTTCCCGATTACGAGCTGCTCGAGCTCTTGCTGTTCATGGCGATCCCGCGGAAGGACACCAAACCGCTCGCCAAAGAGCTGATCGCCGAATTCAAGACCTTCGCCGCGACGATATCGGCGCCGACCGAACGCCTGAAGGAATTCGGCTTGAGCGAAAATGTCATCGCGTCCTTGAAGGTCGTCGAAGCCGCGGCGCGCCGGCTGGCCGGAGGCGCGGTCGTCGGGCGGCCGGTGCTCTCCTCTTGGGAAGCGCTTCTCGACTATTGCGCCGTCTCGATCGGACACGCACAAACCGAGGAGTTCCACGTGCTGTTCCTCGATCGCAAGAACGTGCTGATCAAAGACGAGGCGCAGAGCAAAGGCACCGTGGACCACACGCCCGTCTATCCGCGCGAAGTGCTGAAGCGGGCCCTCGAGCTCGGCGCCTCCGCACTGATCCTCGTGCACAACCATCCGAGCGGCGATCCGACGCCCTCGCGCGGCGACATCCTGATGACGCGCGAGATCGTCGCGGCGGCGAAAGCGCTCAAGATCGAAGTCCACGATCATTTGGTGATCGGGCGCGGAAAGCACGCGAGCTTCAAGGCGCTGGGGCTGTTGTAAGACTCAGCTTGAGCCGAGTTGTTCCAACGCGGTTAGACCGGCGCCAGGCGCTGCAGCAGACTGTCGAGCGCCATCACGCTTCGCGTCCAGCTGAACTCGCGGGCGCGTTCGATGCCGCGCAGGCGCATCTGTTCGCGCGTTTCGGGAACGCCCACATCATCGAGCGCCTTTGCGAGGCCGCGAGCATCGTGGGGATTGATGAGAATGGCGGCATCACCTGCGACCTCGGCCTGGCTTCCCGTCCGGCTGCAGATTACCGGACAGCCGCATGCCATCGCCTCGAGGATGGGTAGCCCGAAACCCTCGTAGAACGAGGGGTGCACCAGACAATGCGCGGTGCCGTAGGCCAGACGCAGATCTTCGTCGCTGAGACGCGCGGCCCTGAAGGACATGCCCGGCGGTGCGGGATGCCACTCGATCGCGCGGTGCGCAGGGGCGGTCACCAACAGCGAATATGTGCTGCGGTTGTTCCACAGGTTCAGCGCCTGCCGCAGCAGCGCGCCGTTCTTGATGCCTGCACCATCACTGCAGAACAGCACATGGGGGCGGCCACCGAGATGCTTCGCGCCGAACGACTCGCGAAAACTCGCCGCCTCCGTTTCGGTCAGCGGCGAGAAGTCGCGAACGCCGTTCAAGGCGAGCACAATTGGGCGCAGCG
>Ga0210379_10000676_pt1 | contig 11433 bp, 6 predicted proteins | sample PLMedo_2_FD_155468 | JGI IMG/M metagenome (GOLD analysis project Ga0210379, IMG submission 155468) | Groundwater sediment microbial communities from an aquifer in East River, Colorado, USA - PLM4_32_coex redo | ecosystem: Environmental > Terrestrial > Soil > Riparian zone | place: USA: East... | reverse complement strand
ACGGACGCACATTGAGGTTCCAGGTCGGCACTCATATGAGAGACACGCACCGCCTCACGTTGCGCCGCCTTGGGCCATCGGAGTTGCGCGCGGCCATGCCGCCGACCGAGCATCTTCCCAGGGTTGCCATCGTGATCGACGACTTCGGTTACTCCGACGGCGGCATCCCGCGCGAAGTGCTGGACCTCGATCTGCCGCTCACCGTCGCCATCCTCCCCGGACTCCGCCACTCGCAGGACGTCCTCGCGCTGGCAAAGAAGGGCCATCGCTGCGTCCTGCTCCACCTTCCCATGGAGGGTTCGGAGCCGCGCAACAATGACATCGAGCCCATCACCCACACGATGAGCGACGCCGAGATCGCCTCCTTCGTCCGGGCGTACCTGGAGAGCCTCCCCGGCGTCGACGGGGTCAACAACCACATGGGCTCGGTCGCCACCGCCGACGCGCGCGTGATGGGGGCGGTGATCAAAGCGCTCGAGGGGAGAGGCCTTTTCTTCCTCGATTCTTTGACTTCGCCGAAATCCGTCGCCTATAATACGGCGGTCGCGGCGGGGCTTCGCGCGGCGTCGAACACCATGTTTCTCGACGACCACACCGACCGCCGGGACGACGTCGCCTCGCGGCTGCACACGCTGGTCGAGACCGCGCGCGCCCGGGGCCACGCGATCGGCATCGGCCACCCGCACCCGTGGACGTTCGAGGCGCTGCGCGACAACCTGGATTATCTCGAGACCGCGGGCGTCGAGCTGGTCACGGTGTGCGATATTGTGCGCGACGCGTCGCGCGACAGCACGCGCTAGCAGGCGAATTCCGCTTCCCAACGGAGACACCATGGACAAGGCGACCATCCGACTCGGAGTGAACATCGACCACGTTGCGACGCTGCGCGAGGCGCGCAAGACCTACGAGCCCGATCCGGTCGCGGCGGCCATCGCGGCCGAGACCGCGGGCGCGGACCAGATCACGGTGCACCTGCGCGAGGACCGCCGCCACATCCAGAACCGCGACGTTCGCATGATCCGCGAAGTCGTCAAGTCGTCGCTCAATCTGGAGATGGCCGCGGCAGCCGAAATGCTGGAGATCGCACTCGCGATCCGGCCCGACGCGGTCTGCATCGTGCCCGAGCGGCGCGAGGAGGTCACCACTGAGGGCGGCTTGAATCTGGCCGACGCGCCGCCGAGCCTGGGCGAAATGGTGGCCACGCTCAAGGACGCGGACATCGAAGTGACCGCCTTTCTCACCCCCGACCTGGCGCAGATCCAGGAAGCGGCGCGCTTTCGGTTCGACGCGGTCGAGATCCACACCGGCGCCTACGCGAACGCGACCCGCCACCGCACCGACGACGAGCTCAAGCGCGTCAAGGAGGCGGCGGCGGCGATTCGTCACCTGGGAATGCACGTGCACGCCGGCCACGGGCTTAATTACCACAACGTGACCCGCATGCTCGAGGTGCCGCACCTCGAGGAAGTGAACATCGGCCACGCCATCGTCGCGCGGGCCCTGTTTGTGGGGCTGGACCGCGCCGTCCGCGACATGCTGCACCTGCTGGGGCGGATTTGACGCGACGATCCGGGCGGTAACCCCTCTGGAAGTTGGCGGTTGACGGGCGCCCGCGGTCATGTATAATCGGCCCTTATTTCCGGCCAAACCCCCTTTCAAGAGGCTCCACGGCGAGAATATCCAGTCGCCAGATTCTCCGGAACGACCAGTGGAAGGGTGAGCGTCTGCCCGTTTCAATGGATCAGAGGTTCTGAATGAAGACCCGTTGGAAACTGGTCATCATCTTCGGTATCATCGTGTTTAGCATCTGGGCTTTGTGGCCCAGCTACCGCTACTATTCGATGTCCCCGGAGAAGCGCGCGCTTCTGACCAAGGAGCAGCGCGACCACTATCTCGACAACGCGCTCAAGCTCGGCCTCGACCTTCAGGGCGGCGTTCACATCGTCCTGGAAGTGGACGATTCCAAGCTGGACGAGAACGCCCGCAAAGACGTGATGGACCGGGCGATCAAGATCTACCGCAATCGCATCGACCAGTTCGGCGTTGCCGAACCCACAATTCAGCAGGAGGGCGAACGACGCATCATCGTCGAACTGCCGGGCCTCGAAGACGTCGAGCGCGCGCACAAGATCCTTGGGCAGACCGCGCAGCTCGAGTTCCGCCTGGTGCGGGAGCAGGACGAAGTGGCGCGGGTACTGACCTCGCTCGACCGGAATCTCAAGGGCATCAAGGTGACGGGCACGGTGGTGGATACGGCCGGAGTCAACGCCGATACGACGTCGTTTGTGAAGGCGCCGGCCCCGAAGGCGTCGACCGCGCAAGTCGATTCATTGCTACCGACGCTCGCCGGTGAGGACGACGTGGAGGGGAAGGTTCCGCTCCCGGAGGCCTCCGAAGACCGACCTTTCAGTTCCTACCTGGTCTCCTACTTCGACGGCGGCATCGTGGTCGACGAACGCAGGGTAGAGACCGTCACCGCGCTGCTGGCCACCGAGCAGGCGCGGCGCTCGATGCCGGCCAACTCGACATTCCTGTGGGGCCACGAAGCGAGGGCAGTTCAGGAGGGGGGCCAGGGTCGGGTCCTGTACCTGGTCGAGGCAAGGCCGACTATCGACGGGAGTTCGCTGATCGACGCGACCACACGACCCGATTCGGACGATCCGAGCCGCCTGAACGTGGGTTTTCGCCTCAACCGTCAGGGGGCGATCGTGTTCGCGCGCTTCACCGGTGAGAACATCGGCCGGCGCATCGCCATCGTCCTCGACCAGCGCGTGCGTTCCGCGCCGGTAGTGCAGAGCAAGATCCCGGGCGGGGAAGGCCGGATCACCGGCCTCGATTCCGACGACGAGGCCAACGATCTCGCGATCGTGCTGCGCGCGGGTGCGCTGCCCGCGCCGGTCAGGGTTGTCGAAGAGCGGACAGTGGGACCGTCGCTGGGCCGTGACTCCGTGCAGGCCGGCGCGAGGGCGGCGCTGATCGGCTTCATCCTCACCCTCTCGTTCATGGTGATGTATTACCGCTGGTCGGGGACGCTCGCGTGCGCGGCCATGGTGCTGAACCTCGTGATCGAAATTGCGATTCTCGCCAAACTGCGAGCCACCTTGACGCTGCCCGGCGTCGCGGGCCTGATTCTCACCATCGGCATGTCGGTCGACGCGAACGTGCTGATCTTCGAGCGCATCCGCGAAGAGCTGGCGCGTGGCAAGACGGTCCGGGCGTCGATCGAAGCGGGTTACCGGCGGGCGTTCAACGCGATTCTCGACTCCAACGTTACCACGCTGATTACCGCGGTCGTGTTGTGGCAGTTCGGTACCGGCCCGGTGAAGGGCTTCGCGACCACGTTGAGCATCGGCATCGTGGTGAGCATGTTCACCGCACTCACGTGCACCCGCGTCGTGTACGACCTGATCACGTCGCGCCGTCACCTCGAGAAGTTGAGCGTGTAGGCGAGGAGAAGCGATATGCAGTTTTTCAAGACACCCAACGTCAACTTCGTCGCCTTGAGGCGGACCACGCTGATCGCCAGCGCGCTGGTGATTCTCGCGGGCATCGTCTCGATCGCGCTCCATCGAGGCCTCAAGATGTCGATCGACTTCGCCGGCGGCGCGCTGGTCGAGGTACGGACCCAGCCGGCGATTCCGCTACAGGACGTCCGATCGATTATAGGCAACGCCGGTTTCGACGGCGCGGAAATCACTCGCTTCGGCGCCGAAAACGAGTACCTCATCAAGGTGAAGAGCGTCGCCAACGCGGACAGCACGGCCAAGCAGATCGTGGCCGCCATTCAAGCGGGCGCCGCCGGCCACACAGTGGAGCTGCGGCGGCGCGAGTCGGTCGGCCCGCGTATCGGCGCCGAGCTGCGCAAGAACGCCCTGTGGGCGATCGTCTACTCGTTCGTTGGAATCCTGATCTACGTCGGGTGGCGTTTCGACTTTCGTTTCGCGGTGGCGTCGATCATCGCGACCGCACACGATGTTTTTATTACGCTCGCGTTCTTCTCCTTCATCAACATGGAGATGTCGCTGGGCGTTCTGGCGGCGGTGCTGACGATCGTCGGCTACTCGCTCAACGACACCGTAGTAGTCTTCGATCGCATCCGCGAAAACCACCACCTCCGTCGGCGGGAAAACTTTGATAAGCTCGTGAACACCTCGATCAACGAAACGCTCTCGCGCACGGTCATCACCGGGACGACGACGCTGCTGGTGCTCTTGAGTCTCTTGTTCCTCGGCGGCGAGGTGATCAAGGACTTCGCGCTGACGTTGTTTGTGGGCATCATCATCGGCACCTACTCGTCGATCTTCATCGCGGCGCCGGTGGTGGTCGAGTGGTACCACTGGCGTCCGACGAAGGACAAGTAGCCCTGGGCGGGACGGGGGAACAAGCTTCCTCCTCCGCTCAGGTGCTCGCGCGATTGTCGGAAGCGCGCCTGCGGATTCGCTCCGGAGGAACTTGATGCCCGTCCTCTTTCTTGGCGTCCTCCATCAGAGACACCGCTGTCCTGATCCTGCCACACACCGCTCCGGGTAATTTCGTGTAACTCAATGCCCTGCAGCAACTAGGCCGCGGGGCACGTGGCTTGCTCTATTCCGATGATTTCGATCTATTATGGTGATTGGCCCTCGAATAGTTGTTTTGGCGCTCGCGGCGGGATCGCTCGCGATGCTCTGGGCGGGGCCCGGAAACACTGCCCGTCCCGCGAAATCCGGCCAGGGCGGGGTGGTGTCGCAGACGCCGGAGCCCACGGGCGTCGTCGCGCAGAAGGAACCGCCGCCGTCGGGCGGACCGATGGACGTGTTCGCGGACATCGAGCGCGGCTGGAACACACGTAACGTCGACCTCATTCTCCGCCACTTCGGGTCGCAGAAGGTCGCGATCTCGATCAGCGGTACCGGACCGTCGGGGGGAACCTTTTCCCGCAACCAGAGCTATTACCTCCTCAAGGATCTCTTCCGCTACACCGCCACCAAGAAGTTCGAGTTCGTGCAGTACCGCAAGCCGGGCGACGAGGGCCGCGACACCTTCGCGATCGCGGAGCGCCAGTATCGAAAGACCGACGACGGCCGGCTGTTCGCGGACAAGGTGTACGTGTCCCTCCATCTCGAGCACGACGACGACGACCAGGAACGCTGGGTAGTCGGCGAGATCAAGTCGATCCGTTGAGCGTGCCTCGCTCGACTCCGCCGCAGCTGTAAGCTATGCTCCGGTGCGGGATCGTCCCCGGTTGACCGACGATGCGAGCATCTCCATTCAAGTTGATACTGGCGGCCACCGCGCTGTCCCTGGCGCTGGGGGGGTTGTTCGTCCACGACCTCGCGGCGGCGTCGTGGGCGGAGCGGCTGCCGGCCTGGGCGGTCGCGGTGTTGCTCGCCCTCGCGGCGCTGTCCGCGCTGGCATTCCGCCCGCGCTCCGCGCGCACCAACGGTCTGTGGGCGGCGATCGTGCTGGCGGCGGGCTCCTTCGCGCTTCTCCATCTCGTACCGACGGAAAACCCGGCGGATACCAAACAGTGGCGTCGCGACGCATCCCGGCGCCTGGCGCAGACCGTCGACGCGGTGGGCAACGAGGTGTCGCGGCTCGAAGACGTGTCGACCGGGCTCGCGGCGCGCGTGCGAGAGCACATCGCGTCGGCGCCGGCGGGGGTGTCGTCGCCCGCGGATCGCACCGCTGCCTTTGCTCTGCTCGATTCGCTCGCTCGGGTCGCGTCGAAGAGCAAGTCCCTGACGGCGGGCACCGCGATAGGGCTTCAGCTCTTCGACACGCGCGGCGAGCGCATCGCCTGGGCGGGCTGGCCGCAGTCGGTCTCGCCGCTCGACCAGGTGTTCCTGACGAGCAAAACCGAACTCGTCTATACGCGGGAGGTCTCGCTGTACCACATCCTCTCGCACGTGGCGCCGTGCAGCACGGCGACGGGCCAGCCCGTGGCCACGCTGCTGATCGACATTCCCCTGGAAGTCGACTATCGCGTCAACAACCGCTTCCTCAAGAGCGCGAGCCTGGCCGACGAGATCCCGCGCGACGTCGCCGCCCGCGTTTCCTTCGACTACTTCCCACCGACCGGGAATCTCTCGGACCGGCTCCCACGGTTTCGCGCGCAGCAGGCGGAGGGCAGAGCACGCCGCGACCGGATGATCGCGTCGGCGCGTGCGCACAAGCACACGGCGGCGGCGGAGGATTCAACCGGCGCCGCGCTCACGTGGGAAGACTCGGTGTTGAGCTACTATCCTTTTTCGTCCAACGCGGAGGCGGTGGGCGAGGTCGCGGGCAACGAAGAGTCCGGCCTCGAGGGCGCGGTGTTGATCCGAAGCCGGGGCGGCAATCCCCTGCTCCACGTCACCGCCGTCAGCGAGCCGTTCACGCACGTGCTGGAGCAACGCGCGGCGCGTCGGTCGGTGTGGGGCAAGGGGCTGGCGCTCATGGCGCTGATCGCGTTGTTCGCGCAGGGTGCGGCGTGGATCGGAACCCGCCGCCAACCGAGATATACCGCGATGCGGGCCGCGCTCTTCGCCGCGTTCATGGTGGTGCTCCGCTACGGGCTGCTCGCGTTTGCTCCCGGTTCGCTGTGGATGCACTCGACACTGTTCGACCCGTCCGTGTTTGCAACCCCGGCTCTCGGCGGGCTGATGCGCAACGCCTTCGACCTCGTGCTCACGGCGCTGTTCTTCGTGGCGATGGTGTACGGGCTGGTGCGCATCGCGCGCAGCGCCGATGGGAGCGATGCCCCTGCGCCGGATCGCCGCCCCGGCGGCCGGTGGACCGTGGCGGGGAGCATGGCGGTCGCGTGCGTCAACGTGGTGGTGTTCGAGCTGGCGCGCCGGTTCAGTTCCACGGTGGTGGTGAACGCGAATCCACGCCTGCTCGGCGAGACCATGGCGGTCACCGATGTCGGCGTCGTCGCCCTCCACGTCGGCATCTTTCTCATGGTCACCGGCATGCTGCTGGCGGGCATGTTCGTGCTGTGGGGGCTGTTCCGCGCGGCCGGCGAGCGCCGTCCGGCCCTGGTGTCCGTGATCGGATGGGTGCTCGTGGTCGGGGTGTGCGCGATCGAGCGCCGCTGGGAGCCGGCGTGGCTCTCGGCGCTCGTCATGCTGGTCGTCGTCTTCGTCCCGCGCATCGCCCACCGCGAGGATCTGGTCAGCGTGGGCATCGCGGCGTTCTGCCTCGTGATCGTGTCGTCCGCGACCGCGTACATCTATCTGGGGCACGACTACGATGAGCTGCGCAAGGGCTTCGTGCTGGAAAAGGCGAACGAAGTCACCAACCCCGCCGACAACTGGAAGGTCGTCATTCTGGAAGACGTGCTCGGCGACTACGCGGAGCGCCCCGAGATCCGACAGGCGATCCGGAGTCCGTGGTCGCAGGACATCGATCGGCTCGCGTTCGACCTCTGGGCGGAAAGTCCGTTGAGCCTGCTCGGCTACAGCTGCGCGATTCACGTGGTGGACGCGGACGACGGCCTGGTGAGCGAGTTTTCGGTCGACATGCCTTATCGCGTTCGCATCGACGAGGGCGGTGAGCGCACGGACACGCCCGATCGCAACCAGTGGGCGGTCCTCGACCTCACGCGCAGCACGCCGCAAGGAGTGGTTCGCTTCTACCGCGGCATCCTCAATGTCGATGAGGGTAACGTCTATGAAGATTCACCAACGCCGGCGCGCCTCCTGGGCAAGGTGATCATCGACATCCCGTTCTTCTTCGAGAGCCTCGAGCTGGCCGCGCGCACGGGGCCGCGCACGCCGGAAGTGCTGCGCAACGTGCAGGAGGGAGGAGTGGCACCGCGCGTGGAGGAGCCGGAGGCGCTCCTGCTCGCGCGCGTCGACCGTGACCACCGCATCACCGAGTCGTCGTCCGAGCATTTCTCGGTCGGAATGCACGTGGACGGCGCCACGATCGATCGCGCCATGGCGCAGGCGTGGCCACGCGTGCGTTCGGGCGGGAGCACGTATCGGGTGCTGGCCGTCAGGATGCCGGCCGACGGCGAAACCCTGCTCGCGGGTTTCCTGGTGCCGTCCCCGTGGCGCCAGTTGCTGCGCTGGTCGACGCTGCTTTCGCTCTACCTGTTCTTCGCCATCGTGCTGATCGCGCTCGTGGTCGCGCTGGGCGCGGCGCCGCGCCTGGGCGGGGTGCTGCCGACGCTCACGCCCAGGCGGCTCGGATTCCAGCAGAAACTGCTGGCGTCGTTTCTGGTGGTGGCGCTGGTGCCAGCGGTGATCCTCGGCGTGTTTTCGGCGAACTTCATCAAGGGCCGCTTTGTCGAAGAGAGCCGCAGCGAGGCGTCATACAAGGCGTCGAGTGCGCGCAAGGCATTCGTCAATCTGCTCCACGGCGAGTTGCAGTTCTTCCTCGGCCGCACGGACCTGTCCGGAGTGTTCAATCCCAAAACGCCCGCGGTCCACGACCTCGGCGGCGATCGTGTCGCGATGCTCTTCGACGACTCCGCGATGCCCGACGACGTGCCCGGCCTTCCCGTGGCGGGTGCCGTCGCCGGCGCGTCGACGGAAGACCTGATCGTTGCCGACGTGAACGGGCGGCGATACATCGGTGTGTTCAGCGCGCCGCTCAAGGTGGCGGGCGACGCGTGGATCGGGAGCTACTATCTCTACTACGCGCGCGCGATCGACGGGGACCTCCTGGCCGAAATCGCCGAGCAGGTGGGGTCGGACGTGAACGTCTACGCGGACGGCCAGCTGGTGGCGTCGAGTCGCGAAGGGCTGCTCGCGGGCGGATTCATCAGCTCGAGCATGAACGCTTCCGCGTTCGTCGAGGTGTCGATGCTGGGGTCGGATCGGATGCTCACGACCGAACGCGCCGGCTCGTACGACTTTCAGGTGGCGTATCTGCCGATCGACCGCTGGGTGCCTGTCGACTCGTCGGCGTCGCCCGGCGCCAACGCCGCGACGTCGTGGGGTCCCGCCGCCACGCGCGCGGCCATGGGCGTTCCGCTCCTGTTTCGCCCGGAGTCGTATTCGCTCGAAGTGCAGCGCGCGACGTCCGTCGTGCTCGGCGTGTTCGCGCTCCTCTTGGCGGCGACGATCGCGCTCGGGCTGGTGGTGGCGCGCGGTGTGTTCGAACCGCTCCGCGGTCTCGTGGCCGGGACGCGCCGGGTCAGTAGCGGCGATTTCGACGTGCGCCTGCCCGAGCGCCGTTCGGATGAGATCGGCATCGTGGTGAGTGCCTTCAACGAAATGACGGAAAAGATCGCCGGGTCGCAGCGCGCCCTGGAAGAGCGCCGGCGCTACCTCGAAGCGATTCTGGAGAACATCGGCGCCGGGGTGGTCAGCACCGACGCGGAGGGACGCGTGCGCACCGTCAATGCCGCCGCCGAGCGGATCGTCGGCGCGCCGTCCGCCGCCCTGGTCGGGCGCACCGCCTTCGAGCTGGCCACGGGCGCGCACGCGCCGGCGATCTTCGCTTTGCTCACCTCGGATGGCGGACCCGGCGGCGGCACATCGCCGGCCTTCGCCTCCGGAGAGTTCGGGATCCAGGGACCCGAAAAGCCCGCCACGGTCAAGTACATGCGCACCCGGCTCGAAGCGGAGGGGCGCCATTTCGGCACCGTGCTGGTGTTCGAGGACGTGACCGAGCTGATCGAGTCGAAGAAACTTTCCGCGTGGGTCGAGATGGCCCGGCAGATCGCACACGAGATCAAGAACCCTCTGACGCCGATTCGCCTGTCGACCCAGTTCATGCGGCGTGCGTACGAGCAGAGGCCGGCTGAATTCGACCGCGTGTTTCGCGAGGGGACGGACACGATCCTGCAGCAGGTCGACGTCCTCAAGCGCATCGCGGGCGAATTCTCCAGCTACGGCCGCATGCAGCGTCTCCACGTGAAGGCGCACCCGGTGGACCCGCTGGTGCGCCACATCCTCGCGCCCTATGAACACAACACCGCGGTCCATCTCCGTTACGAGAACGGCGCGTCGGACGCGATCGTCATGGCGGACGCGGAAGCGGTGCGCAAGATTTGCGCGAACCTGATCGAAAATGCGATGGAGGCGATGGGCGAAAACGGCGCCGAACTGCGCGTGCGCTGCGCGGAGGGCGTGGAGAACGGGGTGCGCGTCGTCCACATCGTGTTTCACGACTCGGGACCGGGCTTGAGCGAAGACGCGGCCCAACGCCTGTTCGAACCCTATTTTTCGACCAAGACGACGGGCACCGGACTGGGGCTGGCGATCTGTCGCACGCTCTCGCGCGAGATGGGCGGGGACGTGACGGTCAGGACCGCGACCGACGGCGGCGGCACCGAGGCGACGCTGACGTTACGTAGGGGATAACGAGCGCGTGCATGGCTTCCTTCTTCGCTCAGGTCCTCGCGCGCGATTGTTGAAAGCGCGCTGCGGATTCGCTCCGAAGGAACCGCGCACCCGGCCCCGAGCTTCTTCTAGTCAGGCTTCTTCTCCTTTGCCTTCGACTCGTCGGTCGCGTCCTTCTCTTTGGATTTGTCTTCTTTCGCCTGCGCCTTGTAGGCTTTCGGCTTGCTCGTGTCCTTCTTCTTCTCCGTCTTGGTGCCCGACGACCCCTTCGGCTTCTCGGGCGCCGGCGCGGGCGGGCCGACGGAATCCTTCACCGCCGGCGGACTCGACGACGGACTCTTATACTGCGTGCGATGCTGCTCCACGATCTGCTGCTGGTCCGGCGGCAACGCGACGCGCGCGAACTCGTGCTCACCGACCACCGTGCGCTCGAGCGACACGTCGACCATGGAGAGGGTCTTGCCGCGCACGCGTTCGATGTCGCGGCTGTCCGGCGCGGTGCGGCGCAGCGTGCGATCCGAGTAGCCGGCCTTGAATTTCGCCGGTTCCTGGTAGTGCGCCACCTCGGGCTCGACGAAGTTCTTCCAACGCACCGTGACCCACGGATTGTAGCGATCCGCCTCCCAGGGATCCTTGAAGCGAACTCCCTGCGGGGGCACGGGCGACCAGCAGATATAGTCGTCGTAGACGATCCAGTCGACCTGGCACGGCGACCATTGATAGTCCGGGATCCAGACCCACCCGAGTGTAAAGTCGTTGGTCCAGTAGCCGTAGTGAGAGGTTGCCCAGCCGAACGGCTCATACGAAATCCACATCCACCCGTATGACGTCCACACCCAGTGGCCATAGACGAACGGGGCCCACTCGGAAGTGACGATCGGCCGCCATACCCAGCCGAACGGGTCGAGGTAGAACCAGCTGCCGTAGAATTTGAGCTCGGAAAACATGCCGACATCGAGCGACTCGGGTGGCACCTGGGTGTAGAAAGCTTCCGATGGCGCTTCCACGGCCTCCTGCGCCGGTTCGGGCTGGGGGTCACCGAGCAGCTCGCGGTCGTATCCGCCGCACCCGGCCAGGGCGAGGGCGGACATCGAGATGGCAAAAACGATGGGTGTGATTTTCATCGGGTTCTGGCTCCGCGGGCGACGGAAGGACAAGGCCTCCGAAGGAATAGTAG